>FLOH01000786.1_pt1 | contig 57826 bp, 63 predicted proteins | sample 756751 | NCBI WGS metagenome assembly FLOH01 (sample SAMEA4026879, study PRJEB14308) | marine metagenome | biome: coastal water; material: water | depth 74 m
GCGCGCGCGGACGGAATCGTCGCAGCGTCGGGCCCTGGTCCACATAGATCTCTCGAATCACGAGGTCGTCGATATCAAGCGCCGCCTCGACGCGACTCGCGCGGTACTCCGCGTTCGCCACCGCAGATTCAACGAGTTTCTTGATCAACCGAGCTGACTTCTTCTCTGTGAAGGTCAGAATCTCGAGGGCTTCCCCCACATCGCGACCTCTGACGAGGTCAGCAACGAGACGAGCCTTGCGGGGTGACACCCGCGCCAACCGAAGTACGGCCTTGGATTCCATGGAGATACCTTCGACGGCTGATTCCGCTTGCAGAATGCCGTTGGTGACCCGCTCGCTACAAAGAGCCTACGGTGCGTTCAGCGAACCTTGGACTTCTTGTCGGCGGTGTGCCCGTTGAACGTGCGTGTGGGTGAAAATTCACCGAGCTTGTGGCCGACCATGTTCTCGGTCACATAGACCGGAACAAACTTCTTACCGTTGTGAACGGCGAAGGTCAACCCGACGAAGTCGGGCAGGATGGTAGACCGTCGACTCCAGGTCTTGATGACCTGACGGCCTCCCGCCTCTTGAGCAGTGATGACCTTAGCCACCAGGTGCTGGTCGAGAAAGGGACCCTTTTTAATAGAGCGAGCCATTGTCTTCTCCCCTCTACTTACGCCGCTTGACGATGAACTTGTTGGAAGGCTTCTTCTTCGACCGAGTCTTATAGCCCTTGGTCGGCTTGCCCCAAGGAGTGACAGGATGCCGCCCCTTCGCACGACCCTCACCACCACCGTGCGGGTGGTCAATCGGGTTCATCGCAGTGCCACGAACAGAGGGCCGTCGTCCAAACCAGCGCGAGCGCCCGGCCTTTCCTATGACTTGATTCTCATGCTCGAGGTTTCCCACTTGGCCAATGGTCGCGCGGCACTCAAAGTTCACGCGCCTGAGCTCTCCGCTGGGCAACCGAAGCAGCACCAAGCTTCCCTCTTTGGCCATCACTTGAGCGTAGGTCCCGGCGGACCGACACATCTGCCCACCACGTCCCACCTGCAGTTCCACGTTGTGCACCCAGGTGCCCAGCGGAACGGAAGTCAGCCTCATGCAGTTTCCAGGCTCAATATCAGCCTTGTCATCGGTGACGATCTTCGCACCGACCTTCAAGCCGTTCGGCGCCAGAATGTATCTTTTCTCGCCATCCATGAAGTGGATCAGGGCGATTCGAGCGCTGCGGTTGGGATCGTATTCGATAGTCGCGACGCGCCCCGGAACACCGAGCTTGTCGCGCCGAAAATCAATCACACGATAGCGACGCTTGTGCCCGCCGCCGCGGTGGCGGGCTGTGATCCGCCCCGTGTTCCCGCGTCCACCCGAGCGGCTCTTCGTTCCAAGGAGCTTCTTCTCAGGCTTCGAGGCTGTAACCTCCTCGAAATCCGAGACACTCATGAACCGTCGAGACGGGGTCGTCGGCTTGAATTTGCGCGTACCCATTGCTACTCCCGTCTACGACTCAAAAAAGTTGAGGACGTCGCCGTCCGCTAGGCGAACATACGCCTTCTTCCAGTTGGAACGCTTTCCGTAGAACTTGCCAAAGCGTTTCGTCTTGCCACGAATGTTCAGGGTTCGTACGTCCGCTACACGGACTCCGAATACCGACTCAATCGCGGCCTTTACCTGGTGCTTGTTAGAGCCGCGACCCACTTCGAACACATACGTGTTCTCGCCCTCTTGGAGGTAGGTGGACTTTTCAGTCACAACCGGTCGAATGAGGATGTCATGAAGCTCAGCCATCGTCAGCCTCCCAGGCGCTCGACGACCCGCTCAACTGCGGAGCGCGTCATCGCCAAGTTCTGATGCTTGAGGACGTCGTAGACGTTGAGGCCCGCCACCGGAAGCACCGTGACCCCAGGAATATTGCGAGCAGATCGGCAGACCAGCTCGTCCTTCTCGTCCAGAACCAGCAGAAGGTCACTGAACGCAAAGCGCTTCATCACCCCGACGAAATTGCGGGTCCGCGCTTCAAGAAATGAGAACGCATCAAACACTGTGAGACAGTCTTCCTCAGTCCGTCGGCTCAGCGCAGAGCGAAGCGCCGCACTGCGGACCTTCTTCGTCAGGCTATGCGCGTGCGACCTCGGGTGCGGACCATGAACTACACCACCGCCCCGCCAATGCGGAGCTCGTGTAGTACCAGCGCGCGCACGGCCAGTCCCCTTCTGGCGAAACGGCTTCTTACCGCCGCCACTCACCTGGGCTCGCCCCTTAGCAGCATGCGTACCCGCGCGGCGCTTTGCCAGCTGGTATCGCACCACGGTGTGGAACAGGTGTTCCTTCACCTCAGCCGCGAAAATCCCCTCGTTCAACTCGAGGGTGCCGACCTTGTCATGGTCAGTATTGTAGACATCAACAGTAGGCATGATGACCTCTCCGACCTCAGGTCGACTTGATCTCGACGTGGACACCAGCCGAAAGATCGAGCTTCATCAGCGCGTCCACGGTCGACTGAGTTGGCTCGAGAATGTCGAGAAGCCGGTGATGGGTACGACGCTCAAATTGCTCACGCGACTTCTTGTCGACGTGGGGCCCCCTCAACACCGTCCAACGACTGATCGTCGTCGGCAGTGGGAAGGGACCACGTACGAGCACTCCGCTTCGCTTGGCCGTCTCCACGATCTCTCGTGCTGAACGGTCAAGAAGCTTGTGGTCGTACGCCTTGAGGCGAATCCGAATCTTGTGAGTGCTGGCCATGTTTGGCTCCTGACGCAACGAGCGCCACTCAGGGGAAGCGCGCGGGAACTACTCGATGACTTCGGCTACGACGCCAGCCCCGACGGTACGGCCACCCTCGCGAATCGCGAAGCGCAGCTGGTTCTCGATGGCGATCGGCGTGATCAAGTTGACTTCCATGGTCACCCGATCGCCTGGCATCACCATCTCTACGCCCTCAGCGAGCTTGATCGTCCCCGTCACATCCGTCGTCCGGAAGTAGAACTGGGGGCGGTACCCGTTGAAGAACGGCTTGTGACGGCCACCCTCTTCTTTCTTGAGGATGTACGCTTCACACATGAACTTCGTGTGCGGCTTGATGGTCTTCGGGTGCGCGAGCACCTGACCGCGAGCCACCTGCTCCCGCTTCACGCCGCGGAGCAGAATACCAGCGTTGTCTCCGGCCTGACCCTCATCCAGGATCTTCCGGAACATCTCCACGCCAGTACAGGTCGTCGTCTGCGTGTCCATGATGCCCACGATCTCAACCTGCTCGCCAACCTTTACGATGCCGCGCTCAATCCGACCGGTCGCCACCGTGCCACGGCCCGTGATGGAGAACACGTCCTCAACAGGCATCAAGAACGGCTTGTCCACCGCACGCGCCGGCATGGGGATGTACGAGTCCACTTCGTCCATAAGCTTCAACACAGACGGCCGGCCCATGGGAGACATGTCCCCCTCAACAGCCTTCAGCGCAGAGCCACGAACCACCGGGACGTCGTCCCCAGGGAACTCGTATTCGTCCAGCAGCTCGCGGACCTCCATCTCCACCAGCTCAAGCAGCTCTTCGTCGTCAAGCTGGTCCACCTTGTTCAGGAAAACCACGATCGCAGGAACGTTCACCTGGCGAGCCAAGAGCACGTGCTCACGCGTCTGCGGCATCGGGCCATCGGCCGCGGACACCACCAGAATCGCCCCGTCCATCTGCGCGGCACCCGTGATCATGTTCTTGATGTAGTCAGCGTGACCAGGACAATCCACGTGCGCATAGTGCCGAGCGCTCGTCTCGTACTCCACGTGCGACGTGTTGATCGTGATGCCCCGAGCCTTCTCCTCAGGAGCCTTGTCGATGTCGGCGTAGTTCATCACCTTGCCGCCATTCGCCTCCGCGAGCACCATCGTGATCGCGGCCGTGAGCGTGGTCTTCCCATGATCAACGTGACCAATGGTCCCGATGTTCACGTGGGGCTTGGAACGCTCGAACTTTTCCTTAGCCATGGCTCGACTCCTGGGTGTTCTCGACTGGGCGCGCTTACGCCACCCGTCCCGGAACCTTTTTGCAAAGTTCCGAGCGCCCTAACTGACTGATACTGGGCGGCGCTGACAACCAGGTGCGAAATATGAGACAATCAAGTGACGCTCCAGCCACTCTTTCGCGGGCTGGAGCTTTGCTTGTCTGATTTCGCCCTGGCATCGCGGCTGCCTCATCCGCGCGCCAAAGACAAACTCACCCGTAGGCGAGGAGGCAGGTTGCTGCTATCGAGCACGACCCGTTAGCAGCATTCGAGAAACATTACCAGCGGTAGTGCGCGAACGCCTTGTTGGCTTCCGCCATCCGATGGATGTCGTCCCGCTTCTTAACCGCGTTGCCGCGGTTATGTGCGGCTTCGATCAACTCGTTGGCGAGCTTCTCACGCATTGATCGACCCGGCCGATTCCGGCCATAGGCCACGACCCAGCGCATCGCCAATGCCATCCGACGCTCCGGCCGAACTTCCACTGGCACTTGGTAGGTGGCTCCGCCAACCCGTCGAGACTTTACTTCGACCATGGGCTGGCAGTTCTCAAGCGCCCGGTGAAAGATGCCCAAAGGCTCCTCGCGGGTTCGCTCGAGCACAATCTCGAAGGCTCCGTAGACGATGCTCTCTGCGACAGCCTTTTTGCCATCCTGCATCACTACATTCATGAACTTGGTCACAAGCTCGTCGCCGTACTTTGGGTCCGGCATGACTTCGCGCTTGGGTACTTCCCTACGACGGGGCATGACGTCTCCTTACTTCTTGTCTTTGGGCCGCTTGACGCCATACTTGGACCGACTCTGCCGACGTCCATCGACGCCTTGAGTGTCCAGCGTTCCCCGGATGATGTGGTAACGAACACCAGGAAGATCCTTCACACGTCCCCCGCGAATGAGCACGGTGGAGTGCTCCTGCAGGTTGTGACCTTCACCGCCGATGTAGGAGGTGACCTCCATCCCATTGGTGAGGCGAACGCGGGCGACCTTCCGGAGCGCAGAGTTCGGCTTCTTCGGTGTAGTCGTGTACACGCGAGTGCACACGCCACGCTTCTGAGGGCAACCCTTCAGCGCAGGCGACGCGGTCTTGTTCTTGACCTTCTTTCGGCCCTTGCGAACAAGCTGATTGATTGTGGGCATATGAATCCTTCGATATCCTGGCGGTGTGCCCGCCAGAGCCAGTCGGAGAAGACCCCGACCCGACGACCGGCGCCCCTTATGGACGCCAGCCAAGCGTGTCAAGCAGTGAATGGGGCTTAGGCTTCGACTACCGAGTCGAGTGGCTCTGAGCCGTCCGTGATGACCATGCCAACCTTCTGGTATGCCGCGAAGCCGGTCCCGGCGGGGATGAGTCGACCCATGAGAATGTTCTCCTTGAGCCCTCTCAGGCCGTCCACCTTGCCGTTTACGGCGGCCTCAGTGAGCACGCGGGTGGTCTCCTGGAAAGATGCAGCCGACAAGAAGCTGTCGGTCGACAGGCTCGCCTTCGTGATCCCGAGCAGCAACGGCTCCGCTGTCGCAGCCCGGCCGCCTGCTGCCACCGCCCTCTTGTTCTCTTCGTCAAACCGCCACTTCTCGACGTGCTCATCAACGAGGAATTCGGTCTCACCGACTTCCCTGACCTTCACTCGGCGCAGCATCTGACGCACGATGACTTCGATATGCTTGTCGTTGATCTTCACACCCTGGAGTCGATAGACCTCCTGAATCTCGTCCAACAAGTACCTTGCCAAGGCGACTTCACCCTGAATCTTCAGGATGTCATGCGGATTCTCAGCGCCGTCCATCAGCGACTCGCCCGCCCGCATATAGTCCCCCTCGTTGCAAGTGATGTTCTTGCCCTTGGGGATCAAGTACTCGCGAGGCTCGCCACCCTCAGGCGTCACGATGATGCGCCGCTTGCCCTTTGTGTCCTTACCGAAAGAAACGACCCCGTCGATCTCCGTAATGATGGCGACCTCCTTGGGCTTACGAGCCTCGAACAGCTCCGCGACACGGGGGAGACCACCGGTGATGTCCTTGGTCTTGGTCGTCTCTCGAGGGATCTTTGCGAGCACGTCGCCTGGCTGGACGTCCTCTCCTTCACTCGTGAGGATGTTGGCAGCGACTGGGAGGAAGTACCGGGCACGCTCCGACATCTTGCCACCTTCTTCCCCCGTAATGACCAAACGAGGCTTGAGGTCGCTGTCCTTGTAATCGATGACCACCATCCGCATGCGGCCGGTAAGCTCATCTGTCTGTTGAGCGACTGAGCGCCCATCTTCCAGGTCTCGATACACCAATCGGCCAGTGTCGTGGGCCAAGATGGGAGTCGTGAATGGGTCCCATTCGGCGACCCGTGTCTTGGCAGACACACGCTCACCGTTCTTAACCAGCACGGCCGCACCGTAGTTGATGCCGTACCGCTCCCGCTCGCGACCCTTCTCGTCAACCACGTAGATCTCGCCATTTCGACTCATCGCGATGAAGCGATTGTCGCGGTCCAACGTGACGATCAAGTTGTCCGAGAACTTAATGGTACCGCTGTTCTTGAGCTCCAAGTAGGACTCAGTGGCCTGGGCCGATGCGGCGCCGCCAATGTGGAAGGTCCGCATCGTCAGCTGCGTACCGGGCTCGCCGATGGATTGAGCCGCGATGACGCCCACCGATTCGCCTACATTCACGAACTTCCCACGGGCGAGATCTCGTCCGTAGCACATCGCGCAGACACCCCAACGCATCTCGCATGCCAGGACGGAGCGGATGTTCACGGTTTCCACACCCGCCTGAACGATCTTGTCTACGCCCTTCTCATCTAGCATGCCGTTCCGCGGCACCAAGACCTCATCACTGTAGGGGTCCAGGATGTCCTCAGCCGCGATGCGGCCGAGCACACGTTCACCGACGTGCTCGATGATCTCGCCGCCCTCAATGAGGCTGGACACTTCCATTCCTTCGAGCGTGCCGCAGTCTTTCGCGCTGATGATGAAGTCCTGGACGACATCTACGAGGCGCCGCGTCAAGTACCCTGAATTCGCGGTCTTCAACGCCGTATCCGCGAGTCCCTTTCGGGCGCCGTGGGTACTGATGAAGTACTGCAAAACGGTCAGGCCCTCCCTGAAGTTGGCCGTGATCGGCGTCTCAATGATCTCGCCAGAGGGCTTGGCCATGAGCCCGCGCATCCCAGCCAGCTGCCGAATCTGGGTCGTGGAGCCACGGGCGCCCGAGTCCACCATCATGAAGATGGAGTTGAAAGAGGCGACCTCTTTTGCCTCGCCGGAGGGGCCGACCATGGTCTCAACGGAGATCTCCTTGAGCAGCTCCTTTGTGACCTCGTCCGTGACCTTGCTCCAGATATCCACCACCTTGTTGTACCGCTCACCGACCGTGATCAGACCGTCGTTGTACTGAGACTCAGTCTCCTGCACCTCGTCCGCGGCAGGAATTCGATACATTCCTGCAGCGGAATAAGGGTTTCCGGCGAGCCGTCGGATACTTTCGTGTTGAGGGCTTAAACACTCATAGTGTTATAATGTTTTAGGGTTTAGGCTTTAAGGTTTAGGGTTAAGTAGGCAACCCGCGAGTGATAAGTTCTTACCTTAATGTTTCCCGCCCGCCCCCCTCAGCCTTCATACTAAAACCTAAATCTAAAATATGAAATTTATGGTTCAAATATTTATTTATTATATTGATACATCGACATATAACAAACTATACCATTTATAACTGTATTTGCAACATTCAATGCGTCGTATTCAGATTGAAATTGAGCACTGGCACTCCCCAATAATCCGATAAGGCACAAACTTGTGATAAGTATTTTTTTCATTGCTCCTATTTTTAATGTTTTTTGTAAAGCACTTATAGTGTATAATTGTTTTCTTAACGATTATTAAACGAACGCCCTCCGCTACTGCGATTGTTTGTATTACTTGGTGTGCTATCGCTGCTGCGTGAACTGCGTGTGCCACCATCACTGCTAGTAGAAGGTGTGCTACTGCTATTAAAGCTTCTGCCACTGTTGCTTTCTTTTACCACAGGGGTCAAAGTTCTTTCGGTTGATGTATTTGTTGTAGAACGTGTGCTTCTGTTTGTGTCGTACGTATTATTTGTTTGTGATGATCCGTTATAAGAACGTCCTCTAGTATCATACGTACCTGTGTTGCGGGTATTCGTAGAGCGATTAATGTCTGTATTTGGCGATACAGATCGTGTTGAACGTTGTCCTGAATTTGTTGTACTATAAACCGATGCACGTCCTCTTCCATCATTTGTATAGTTGGGAGTGCGTCTGTTATTCTTGTACCCATTCGAGCGTGTTGTATAAATTGGACGGTGATAATAATTTGAGTGATAATAATATGGATTATACCCATAATAGTATGGGTTGCCATAATAGCCATACGAATAAGCGGGAGAATAATAACCGTGGTAGTATGGACTCGGATAATTGGTGTAAAATGGATAATAAGAGCTGTAAAAGGAAGTGTTCCAACCATAGTAAGAATCCCAAGAATTCCATCTGCTAGATGGATAATAACGTGAGGAGTAATTATATCCCCATGGATTCCAAGAGCGTGATACGTGTAGATTTACAGTAGATTCTGGTTCTGACTCTGTGTTGTTGTACACATAAACATTTTCAGGATTGTTAATGGTAACAGCTTCAGGATTGTGAAAACGTGTAATACGGTTTGTGTATTCATACTCTTCTTGAGCCGTGTTTTGAGATGTGGATGTTACCTGTTGATTACTAGAAGGAATTTGTCTGTTGTATTCATCTACATCACGCACATTGTTGTTGTAAATAACTACCGTTTCCTTTTGAGGTGTAGTTTTTATTTCAGTTGTGTTTTCTTCTTTGGGGTTATAATAGATGTCATCGAAATATTGTGCCATCAACGACCCAGATAAGCTCAGTAGAAAGCTGCTAATAAGTAAAATTTTCTTTTTCATGGCATCTAAATTTAAGGAAAATTGTTGTACATTTGTTGTTTTATATTTCTGAGAAAATATTCGCTTGTACTAGTTTGTTTCTATGATACAAATGTACACATTCATTTGTTAACAAAAAACTAATAAAATATAGTTTTTATTATTAAAATTTAATTTATGATAAATTACCTGCGATTTGCTATTAAGATAAGTCCCTTTGATGACTATTTATCCGATATTTTAGCCTACGAGTTGGGAACAATAGCCTTTGAAAGCTTTGATTTGCAAGGGGAAGAGCTTTCTGCTTTTGTGCAGGAGCCATTGTTCGATGTGGCAAGTTTTGCTGCAGTAACGGACAGTTTTAAAGAAACGTATCATGTCGATTTAGCAATCGAACAAGAAATTATCGTGCAAAAAAACTGGAACGAAGAGTGGGAAAAGCATTATTTTAATCCTATTTTAATAGGTAATGAGTGTTTGATTCGCTCTTCTTTTCATACTGATTTGCCTACTGCTACGTATGAAATACAGATAGACCCTAAAATGTCTTTTGGTACAGGTCATCACGAAACCACGAGTATGATGGTAGAGTGGGTGTTAGAAGAGCCGATGCAAGGAAAATCGGTGTTGGATATGGGCTGTGGTACTGCGGTGTTGGCGATATTGGCATCCATGCGTGGAGCAATTAAAGTGTGGGCTGTAGATATTGATGAGTGGTGTTTTGCCAATGCGCAAGAGAATATTGCCCTGAATAATGTGAACGATATCAAGATTTTGCAAGGTGGCTCAGAGGTAATTGAAAATGAACATTTTGATACCATCATTGCGAATATTAATCTCAATATTTTGCTCGAAAATATGCCTTATTATGTCAAAGCGTTGAATAATAATGGAGTGCTCGTGATGAGTGGTTTTTATTTATCTGACCTTCCGGCTCTCAATAACATGGCTACTCAACTCGGTTTGAGCCAAATTGCATACAAAGAAAAAAACAATTGGGTGTCTGTAAAATATTGTTTATGAGCAAAATAGTATGTTGCGTGGAGTAATTAATGCAGTGTAGTAGAAAAAAGTGGCAGATTTTTTTTTGAAATTCCTAAAAAGTATTACCTTTGCACCACCAAAATTATGGCGGGATAGCTCAGTTGGTTAGAGCGTCGGATTCATAACCCGGAGGTCACGAGTTCAACTCTCGTTCCCGCTACAAAAGCTTTGCAATTTGCAAGGCTTTTTTTTTATCCTTTTGATTTGAGTACTCGATCCATTATGCGCGTATCTTCTTTGAGTTTGAGCGTTTCGCGTTTATCATACTCCTTTTTTCCTTTTGCTATCGCAATTTCGAGTTTAGCTAAACCTCTTTCGTTAATAAAAAGTACCGTAGGAACAATGGTACATCCTTTATCTTTTGTATTCCGCTCTAGTTTGCGTAATTCTTTGGATTGAAGCAATAATTTACGGTCTCTGCGTGGGTCGTGATTGTTGTACGAGCCATAAAAATAGGAAGAGATAGAAAGATTCTTCACCCACAGTTCGCCATTTACAAAGAAACAAAACGAATCTGTTAAGTTAGCCTTTCCGTCACGCAAAGCTTTTATTTCTGTGCCAACAAGGACTATTCCTGCTACGTATCGGTCGGATAGTTCATAGTCAAACGATGCTCGCTTGTTTTTGATACGAATAGTGGATTGTTTTGTATTCATAGTATAAATCTTATTGTAATCCAGGCATTAAATATTTAATCAATGCCCCCATCAATAGAGGGGATAGAATAATGCTAAATGAGCTAAATAAAGCAAATCCTGCTCGTTTCTTCTCGTCTATTTTCAAAAAGTATAGGCTACCTTCCCACACAATATAAATGGTATAGAGTGAAAAGATTTGCAAAAAGAAGATGCTGTCGGTTATGTGGCTGAAAAAATTGATAATAAATAGCACTGTGGAGCTGAAAATCACAAATTTCATGGTTGTTCCAAAGGGTAATTTTTCGCCACATACTTTTTCATAATAGACTCCTATCAAAAAGCTCGCGGTATATAAGCCTACAAAAGAAGAAATGAACAAAAAAGACGCTTCTTTTAATGCAAATTGAAACCCTGTGCCGTCAGGATGATTCAGTAGAGCAAAAATAAAAGCTGTAAGAGCTCCTAAGCCCATCAATGGGTAAGCAAAGGCATTTAGTGCGTGTTCGTCAGCTGTATTTTTAGTTAGAATATACGCCCAACCTTTCGACGGTTTGCTTATAAATAGAGCAATTAATTTTATGAGTTCTTTGTACATAATGTCGCTGTTTTCTTCTTTAATGGGACACAAAAATACTATTTTTTTTACGATATATTCAAATATGAAAGCTTTTTGTTTTTTTCTTTTATAAAAGGTGTTTTTCTTCTTTATTTTTCGATATTAATTTCTTAACTTTGTCAGTCTTAACAGAAAATACGTGTAAATGATTGAGTTATATGTTTTTGGCATAAGTATAGGAGTTTCTAAAACTGAAACCCATACGCTTATGTTGAAAGAAATAACAGGAAGCAAGTATTTGATGGTAGAAATTGGACATAGTGAGGCTCAATCTATTGCTCTTCAATTAGAAAGTGTTGTTTCTCCTCGACCATTAACGCATGATGTTATATTGTTGTTGACACGTGCTTTTGAGATTGATATTGAACGTGTTGTGATAAATAAGATACTCGAAAAAGTGTTTTTCTCGGAATTAGTTTGTCGTGCTGGCAATAGAATCTTGTCTATTGATTGCAGAACATCTGATGCAGTGGCTATATCGCTACGCAGCGGCTGTCCTATTTATATTGAAGAACATGTGCTCGAAGAGGCTATGGAGCAACGATTGGCTACGCAAACCAAGCAATTGTCTGACATGACAGAAGAGGAGCTGACGGCAAAAATGCAAGCAGCTGCGAACCGTGAAGAATATAAGCAAGCAATGAAATACAAGGAAGAATTGATGAAGCGAAATAATAACACTAACACTCAAAATTGAAAAGAATACAATGCATAATTTAAAGATTAGACTCATTGTTATGAATTTCCTGCAGTTTTTTGTGTGGGGATCGTGGTTGATTACAATTGGTATTTTTTGGTTTCAAACGAAACAGTGGGATGGAGCGCAGTTCGGTGCCGTATTTTCTACCTTAGGTATAGCTTCACTGATTATGCCAACTCTTATGGGTATTGTGGCAGATAGATGGATGAATGCCGAACGCTTGTATGGAATTCTTCATTTATTAAGCGGAATATCTATTTTTTCTTTAGCATTTGTAAGTTCGCCAACTATGTTTTTCTGGATAATGCTTGTCGCTATGTTGTTTTACATGCCAACTATTGCCTTAACTAATTCGATTGCTTATAATGCCTTAAAAAATGAAAACCTAGATGTGGAAAAATCATTTCCGCCTATTCGTATTTGGGGAACTATCGGTTTTATTATTGCTATGTGGGTAGTTAATTTGTCTGGTAATAAAGCATCTGAGGTGCAGTTTTATATTTCGGGTATCGTGTCTGTATTTTTAGCTGTATATTCATTTACATTGCCTGCTTGTCCGCCTCCAGCGAAAAATGAAAAACCTACATCATTAATACAAGCATTGGGTTTGGATGCATTTAAGCTTTTTGCAAACAAACAAATGGCTATCTTCTTTATTTTCTCAATGTTTTTGGGTGCAGCTTTGCAGCTAACAAATATGTATGGTGATACTTTTTTAGATGATTTTAAAAATATCCCCCAATATGCAGACTCGTTTGTAGTGAAATATTCCACTATCATTATGTCCATTTCTCAAGTATCTGAAACCTTGTTTATATTGGCAATACCATTTTTCTTAAAACGCTATGGAATTAAAAGCGTAATGTTGATGAGTATGTTTGCTTGGGTACTTCGTTTTGCCTTGTTTGGATTTGGGAACCCAGAGGGTGGATTGTGGATGATAATTCTGTCGATGATCGTATATGGTATGGCATTTGATTTCTTCAATATTTCAGGGTCTTTATTTGTAGAAAGAACAACAGACAAAAAAATACGTTCGAGTGCTCAAGGTCTATTTATGATGATGACCAATGGCTTTGGTGCTATTTTAGGTAGCTTGGTAAGCGGGTATATGATTGATGCATTTTTTGTGAATGAAAATGGTTTGAAAGATTGGCAAGGCATTTGGTTTTCATTTGCTACGTATTCACTCGTTGTAGCCTTGTTATTCGCAGTTGTATTTCATTACAAACACCAGAGGAGCCTGTTTCCATCAAACATTAATTTGAACAACTGATGATGATATATATACTTGCTTTTATTCTGCTGCTAGCTCTGATGAATCTATATTTCTTTGTGGGCAGGAAACAGGGTATTGTGGCACATGTAAATGAAAGAAGTTCGCATACAAAGCCTATTATAACAGGTGCTGGAATTATTTTTGTATTCAGTTACCTTATTTATTTTATGTATGCCATTTGGCACGGCTTATCAGTGCCTTGGGTGGTGTCGATTGCTGCGTTGATTATTGCCCTGGTTAGTTTTATGGACGATATAAAAGAAATTTGGTTCTTTTTTCGTCTATGCTTTCAGCTGATAGCGATTGTAATGCTGATGTGGCAGTTGAAAATTGATTTTGGCATTTCGTTTACAGGATTATATATGGTTGATTGGATTGCCATCTCATTTTTACTTATATTATTCGTTGGGGCAATCAATTTGTACAATTTTATAGATGGTATTAATGGTTTAATAGCAGGTTTGAGTTTATCTTTTTTTGTGTTTATTATTTTGATTGATACGCATGTAGTTGATTTTGTTGATAATATTGAACTAGTGTATTTTTTATTGTTGCCCACAATCATTTTTTTATATTATAATTTTAGAAAAAATCCCGTGTGCTTTTGTGGCGATGTAGGCTCTATATTTCTTGGTATGATGGTTGTTTATTTATTGTCATCGTTGATAATAAGGACTGAAAATTTTACCTATATATTACTTTTTGCAGTAGTGATTATTGAGGCTGGTTATACCGTAATACAACGCTTATTGATGGGAGAGAATATTTTCAGACCCCACCGCATACACATGTTTCAACTTTTGTGTAATCAATACAAGAAAAGTCATTTGCAAGTATCGATTGTGTATATTGTTATCCAATCTTTTTTAGGTTTATTTGTGTTTCTAATGAATTTATTTGATGCTCCTATAGTCTGGCAGTATAGTGTAGGAGCTACTATTTTTGCACTACTAAGTTTGCTATATATTCTGTATAAGCGAAAATTACAGGGAGGACATTTACTGGAAAATGGCAAACCAATTCGTAAGATTAGAAAAATGATGTATAAAAAGAACGACAAAAACATATTAACAACATAAAAAATAAGAATGAAACCAAAAAAAATTGAACACATTGGCATTGCTGTAACAAGCATTGCAGAAGCTTTACCATTTTACGAAGACGTATTAGGCTTAACCTGCTATGCCGTTGAAGAAGTCGCGGATCAAAAAGTGAAAACGGCTTTTATCATGGTGGGAGAAGTGAAAATAGAACTTCTTGAAGCAACTAGTCCAGAAAGTCCAATAGCCAAATTTATCGAAAAAAACGGAGGTAAAGGTGGTGTACACCATATTGCCTTTGCAGTAGATGACCTCGCTGATAAATTGAAATTAGCAGAAGAAAAAGGCATACAAGTTATTGATAAAGTTCCTCGAAAAGGAGCAGAAAATATGCAAATTGGATTTCTTCATCCAAAATCAACATTAAGTGTTCTTACAGAACTTTGCGAAAGTCCCAAATAGGTTATACAGCAGATTATATACATTTAAAACATACAAATACAATGAGTCATCAACTCGAAAAAATTTCAGAATTAATAGCCTTACGTGAAAAAGCACGTGTAGGCGGTGGACAAAAACGCATTGACACTCAACACAAAAAAGGCAAATACACAGCGCGTGAACGTGTAGCTATGTTGTTGGACGAAGCAAGTTTTGAGGAAATCGACATGTTCATTCAGCATCGTTGTACCAATTTTGGTATGGATAAAAAAGAAGCCATATTAGGTGACGGAGTTGTAACAGGATGTGGTACTATTGATGGTCGCTTGGTGTACGTTTTTGCACAAGATTTTACGGTAGAAGGCGGTTCGCTTTCCGAAACAATGGCACTGAAAATATGCAAAGTAATGGACTTGTCGCTAAAGATGGGTGCTCCCATTATTGGCATTAACGATTCAGGTGGTGCACGTATTCAAGAAGGTGTAACGGCATTGGCTGGTTATGCTGAAATCTTTCAACGAAATATTTTAACATCGGGTGTAGTGCCTCAAATTTCCGCCATTTTTGGTCCTTGTGCTGGTGGTGCTGTATATTCGCCTGCATTAACCGATTTTACGATTATGACCAAAGGTACTAGTTATATGTTTTTAACTGGTCCGAAAGTAGTGAAACAGGTATTGGGCGAAGATGTTACTCAAGAAGAATTAGGTGGAGCAAGCATCCATTCTACTAAATCGGGTGTAGCACATTTTGCTGTTGATTCAGAAGAAGAGGGTATTTTATGTATCCGTAAATTAATTAGCTTTATACCGCAAAACAACCTAGAAGAACCACCATTGGTATCGTGTACTGATTCAATAGACAGACTAGAAGATTTATTGAATGATATTATACCTGATTCTCCAAATAAACCATACGATATGTATAGTGTGCTGGGAGCAGTTATTGATAATGGCGAATTCTTAGAAGTACATAAAGATTACGCTCCTAATATTATTGTAGGATTTGCTCGTTTCAACGGGATATCTGTAGGTATTGTGGCAAATCAGCCCAAAGTATTAGCAGGTGTGCTTGACAGTAACTCTTCGCGTAAGGCGGCACGTTTTGTGCGTTTCTGCGATGCCTTTAATATTCCTATTGTTACGTTTGTAGATGTACCTGGATTTTTACCAGGGACACAACAAGAATATAACGGTGTCATTCTACATGGAGCAAAATTGCTTTATGCATTTGGCGAAGCTACTGTGCCAAAAATAACGATTACCTTGCGTAAATCGTACGGTGGAGCATATTGCGTAATGAGTTCTAAACACTTACGTGGTGATGTAAACTATGCTTGGCCGACGGCTGAAATTGCGGTAATGGGACCAGAAGGAGCTATTGAAGTATTGTACGGAAAAGAAATTGCAGCATCAGACGAACCTGAGGCTTTGAAAAAACAAAAAGTAGAAGAGTACAAAGAGTTGTTTGCTAATCCATACAATGCTGCTCGATATGGTTATATTGATGATATTATCGAACCACGTAATACGCGTTTTCGTATTATTCGTTCCTTACAACAATTGGCTACAAAAAAATTGACGAACCCGCTTAAAAAGCATGATAATATGCCATTGTAATATGATGAAGAAAACATTTTTCTTACGTTTGTCAATGTTGATTTTAGCAAGTTTATCCATTTCGTCAATAAATGTATTTGCTGAAAAAACGCATCCAGTTATTAATGAAGTTCTAAAAACGAATACAACTAACTTACTTGATGATAATGGCAACAGAAGTGCGTGGATAGAGATATATAATCCAACGCACCGAGTGATTGATTTAGGCGGTCTTTATTTAACGAACGACTCTTTAAATCCCACCAAGTATCTAATACCCGCAGGCGATGAGGTTACCTTGATACAACCTCTGTCTCATATTGTATTTTTTGCTGATAATAATACATCTTTAGGTATATTTCATACGAATTTTACCTTAAACGAAACAAATTATTTGGCATTGTATGATGCGGATACAATAACACGATTGGATGCCGTTCTTTATCCTGTGGATATGAAAGAGAACGTTTCTTATGGTCGATTGGTTGATGGTGGATTAGAGTGGGGTATTCTTAGAAAAGTATCTGCAAATAACAATAATGCCCTGATACAAAAAGGCGAAGCAAGTAAGGTATTTGCAGAAAAAGATCCTTATGGAATAGTATTGGCACTTATTTCGATGTCTATTGTATTTTTGGCGTTAGTGTTATTATATGCCTCATTTACTCTTTCTGCAAAACTTTCGTTATACGTAACAAGAGATCGTGTACGTAAAACAACCAACAAAGAGATAGTAGAAGAAAATGTACCTGGCGAAGTGTATGCCTGTATTGCTATGGCATTGCATCAACATCAGCAAGAAGTACACGATGTGGAAGATACGATTTTAACTATTCAGCGTGTTGCTAAATCTTATTCTCCTTGGAGTTCTAAAATATATGGGTTACGTAATTACAACAAGTAAAACAAACAATTCATTCTTGTTTATGTCAAGCTTATTAAGGGCTTTTTGCCATTCAGTTTAGATATAGATGATTAATTGAAATAACAAAAAAATGAAAGAATATAATTTTATTATTAATGGTACAAAGTACAAAGTCGGCATAGCTAGTATCGAAGATAATGCCGCTGAGGTCGAAGTTAATGGAACTCCGTATCATGTAGAAATGGATAAACCCATTGCCAACAAAGGAATTAAACCGTTGGCACAACGACCAGTATATACACACGATGAAACAACCGTAAGCACACCTTCGAAACCTGTAATCAAGCCTGTGGTACGAATTAAAACAGGTGCTCTTATTTCACCTCTTCCAGGTGTAGTAACGGCTATAAGTGTAAAAGTGGGAGATATGGTGAAGATTGGTGATAAAGTGTTGATGTTAGAAGCTATGAAAATGGAAAATAATATTAATGCGGACAAAGATGGCAAAGTGATGGAAATAAAAGTAAACAAAGGGGATTCTGTCTTAGAAGGTTCAGAACTCATAATAATAGGCTAAAATGGTACAAGATGATTTTCTCTCATTTTCCCTCAATAGTGTTCAGAAGATAATTCAAAGTACAGGATTTGCGAATGTAGAATTTGGCAATATTATCATGATTGTGGTAGGTATTGTATTTATCTATTTGGCAATAAAAAAAGAATGGGAACCCATGTTGCTTGTACCTATTGGTTTTGGTATGATAGTAGGGAATATTCCTTTTTTAGAAGGTACAGGAGTTGGTATTAAAGAAGAAGGTACCGTTTTGAATATTCTATATAGTGGAGTACATGACGGATGGTATCCGCCTTTGGTATTTTTGGGTATTGGTGCTATGACTGATTTCTCGTCGCTTATCTCTAACCCGAAATTGTTATTAATAGGTGCAGCGGCACAGTTTGGTATTTTTGGTGCTTATGCTATTGCATTGGCATTTGGATTTCCAGCAAACGAAGCGGGTGCAATTGGGATTATAGGTGGTGCAGATGGTCCTACAGCGATTTTTGTTACATCAATATTGTCTCCACATTTATTGGGTGCAATTGCCGTTTCTGCGTACTCGTATATGGCTTTGGTGCCTGTAATACAACCGCCAGTAATGAGGTTGTCGACAACGAAGAAAGAAAGAGTAATACACATGAAAAAACCACGAGCTGTAACGCAAACGGAAAAAGTAGTTTTCCCTATTATGGGTTTACTATTAACGACCTTTATTGTTCCCTCTGGGTTACCCTTGTTAGGTATGTTGTTTTTTGGCAACTTGCTGAAAGAAAGTGGTGTAACGAAGCGTTTGGCCGAAACAGCCAAAGGTCCGCTAATTGATGTAATAACTATTCTACTTGGTTTTACTGTAGGTGCTTCGACACAAGCGGGTTCTTTTTTGACTACAAAATCAATTTTTATTTTTGGTCTAGGAGCTCTTGCTTTTATTGTTGCTACAGCAGCAGGTGTTTTGTTTGTTAAGTTATTTAATGTCTTTTTAAAAGAAGAAAATAAAATCAATCCACTCATTGGTAATGCAGGAGTTTCTGCTGTTCCAGCATCTGCTAGAGTTTCGCACGTGATGGGATTAAAATATGATCCTACAAATTATTTAATTATGCACGCTATGGGTCCAAATGTAGCGGGTGTAATTGGTTCAGCTACTGCGGCAGGTATTATTCTGAGTTTCTTGGCGTAATATCTAGAATAGTAAAATTAGGTATAAAAAAGGTTTGAGTTTTTGCTCAAACCTTTTTTGTGTTTTTACCCTCTTGCAGCATTAAAACGTATAGCCAATTCCTACAGCAAGTATTTCTCTAAATTGAACTTTGGGTTCACCGTCGATTAGAATATCCTCGTCATACTTTAAAGAGGTGCTGATACTTGTTCTGATGTATTGGTTTACCTTCATGCTCAACACCAAATCCCAATTAATATCTATAGCTCCGAAATTGCTGTTGTACGCAGTAAAGAAGTCCGCTTTGGTGTTTAAGTTGATATTAGAAGTAATATCCCAATTCAAATCAGCTTTTAAGAATGCACCTGGTTCTATTTTAAACCAAGATGGATTGAGAGCCACGTTATTTTCGTCTACTAAACCATACTTTATAGCAAGTGAATCTTGGGTTACAAAAGTCATTTTAGCTGTAATAGGAGACATAAACAATGAAAATACCTTTGTTGGCTTGTAGTCAATACCGACAGATATTTTAGAGTAGGCTGGTGCCATAAATTGGGACGTTAATACTACTGGCGATGCTTTATAATCAAAACCATCTGTAAATTGAGTCGTAAAATCGAATAATGCAGAAGCAAACATTGTTTTATTCATGGCATACCCATATTTGGTGGCAAAGTCAATTTTATCAGAATTTTTTCGGTATTCATCGTTGTCAATTAACCACAATCCGCCATATTCAAGAGCCAAATCAGTGTTCCATGCAGAGCGGTTTTTTAGATACGCAGCTCTTGCATTAAAATAGGTTGTTCCTGTAAAAGAATTGTCCCCCCCAGCGACCCAATTTACAAAACTTGCTTGAGAAAAATTGATTCCAGCATTTCCTTTCACAGTCCAAGGATTTTCTTTGTCAGATTTTTGTGAGCCTATATCTGTCATTAATTTGGAAGATTCTTTCAGGTGGCTCTGTGCTACATCTAGCTGACTGAATACAGTCAAGGTTGAGATGCTGAGTAAATAGACGAATGCGTACAGTTTTTGTTTCATGTTTTTTTTGTTTTTGTATTATTTGCAAAACTAAAACTATTTTATGAATCTACCATCTTTAAGGCTTGAAAATTGTACAAAGCTTTGGTTTTATACTGATTTTACAGAAAAAAAACTAACTTTGTAAAGAAAAATGATATTAAAAATAAATGAATCCATGATTAGAATAGGACTTTTTGGCTTTGGGAAAACAGGCAGAATGGTAGCAAAAGAGTTGCTAAATGACAGTGAGATAGAGCTTGTATGGGTTATGCGAAGAAGCGCTATTTCAAGTAATGAATATGCTAGTCGCTTATTAGGAATAAAGGACGAAAGAGGATTGATTGTATCTAAAGAAATGTTGACACCCTCTTTCTTTGATGAATATCCTGTAGATGTAATTATTGATTTTTCTGATGCATCTTCTCACAAAATATATCCAATAGTGGCAGCTCAGGGAGTGAAAATCATATCTGCCATATCCCATTATTCAGCTAAAGATTTGCAAGAGATACATACGCTCGCTCACCAAACAGCTATTATTTACTCACCCAATATTACCCTCGGTATAAATTTTTTAATTGTAATTTCTCAAATATTGCAAAAAATTGCTCCCAATGCGGATATCGAAATTGTAGAAGAGCATTTTAGAGAAAAGAAGGGAAAATCAGGTACGGCTTGCAAAATGTCTCAAGCCCTCGGATTAGATGAGGAGCAACATGTAAATTCTATTCGTGTAGGTGGTATTGTTGGTAAACATCAGGTTATTTTTGGTTTGCAAAATCAAACTATCCGTCTAATTCACGAAAGTATAAGTGGGGCAGCTTTTGGAAAAGGAGCCATTTTTGCTGCAAAATGGATAGTGAAAAGGGGAAAAGGATTTTATTCTATGGAACAGATTTTTGCAGAAATGATCCAACAGAATCTACCTGCGTATTAATTTATCGCCAGTCAATTTCTTTTAATCCGTGGTTTGCCAGAAACGTATTCGCTTGTGAGAAATGTTTGCAACCAAAAAAACCCCTGTATGCAGAGAGTGGAGAAGGGTGCACGGCAGTCAGTACGCAATGCTTTGTTGTATCAATCAATTTTATTTTTTGTTGAGCGTAACTTCCCCAAAGGATAAACACGATATTCTCTTTTTGTTCTGAGACAGTGCGTATAACATTATCCGTAAATGTTTCCCAACCTTTTCCTTGATGCGAACCTGCCATATTTCCCGTTACTGTAAGAGTGGCATTTAGTAATAACACACCCTGTTTAGCCCATCGCTCTAAATTGCCTGTATGGCAAGGTGTAACGTTCAAATCGTTCGCAATTTCTTTGTAGATATTTCGCAACGATGGAGGTATAAGTACACCATCGTTTACAGAAAAACATAAACCATGTGCTTGACCTGCTCCGTGATAGGGGTCTTGACCTAAAATTACGACTTTGGTCGAAGTAAGCGGACAAGAATTAAAAGCGTTAAAAATAAGTTTAGCAGGTGGATATACAATGTGGTTTGCATATTCTTTACGTACAAATGCTGCTAATGTTGCGAAATAGGGCTTTTCAAATTCGGAAGTAAGAGCTACATTCCAGCTCAGTTCTATTTCTACATTCATAGATTATCGAAGTACGTATCTGTATGTAATTGTTCCAGTTTGATTGATATTATCTGTAATGCCATTAAATTTAGCTCTTTTTGCTGCAGATTCAGCTTCTTTTCTCATAGTAATATTGCCTATAGTAGTACCTCTACCACCTGCACGAGCCGTAATAACGTTACCAAATTTATCCACCTCTATATCCACTACAATGACACCTTGTTCATTGCTGTTGTAGTTCGGTAGCGGGATTTTTCCTAAAATACTTCTTCCCGAAAGGCTAAATGAGGGATTATTTCCTCTTCCAGCCCCATCACTATTTACGCCATCAACTGCACCAAAAGGATTTCCTTGATTGCCTGCATTGGTTGATGAACCTTGACCTTGAGAGTTATTGTCCGAATTAGCACCAGCACTGCCAAAGGCACTCTGACCAGCAGAGCTTGCCCGTTGAATTTTTTCAGCTTGTTTTTTACGTTCTGCTTCCAGGCGTTTTTGTTCCTCTATTTTCTTTTGCTCTTCTATTTTTTTTTGTTCAGCAATCAGTCGCTTTTGTTCGTTTTCTTTGCGTTTAGCTTCTTCTTGTTTTTTCTTTGCTTCGGCCATAGCCAAAGATTCTTCTATGTTTTGTGTTTCCAAGGATTCTTCACTTAAACTTGGTTGAGAAGCAACAGGAGGTGGAGGGGTAAGGTCTTCTAATTGTTCTTGAATTTCGCTCTGTGAGCTAGGCTCAAACAAGCCAGAACCTTCTTCAGTGAGCCCAAAATTGACTGTTAATCCTTCTTCTTCAGTTGAAATTTCTTGCGACAATACGACAAATAGTAATATTAGTAAGAGAATACCATGGAACAGTATTGTGCCGATTAATCCTTTAATTTTACTATTATTTTCTTTTTTCACGTATGGATGTTTCTTAACTAGATGAATAATCTATGTGCTATTTTTTTACAGGTCTGGTCGCTATTACCAGTCTAAATTTATTTTCATTGGCTACATTGAGTACCCGTACGATTTCTCTGTGAGGAACAGATTCGTCAGCATAAAGTGCTACGTACATATCTGGTTCAGCCAATACTACCGATTGCAAATAGGGTTCGATTTCCGAGAAATCAACAGCACGTTCTTTTTGTTTGCCTGTAGCGATGTAGTAATTAATATTTTCATCAATAATAACACGCGTAATCGGTTTGGCAGCAGTTTGGTTATTGCTTTGTGGCAATAAGATTTTAATAGCACTAGGTGCAACTACCGTAGAAGTTATCATGAAAAAGATAAGCAATAAAAACACCAAATCTGTCATGGATGACATGCTGAATGATGCACTTACTTTATTTCGTTTTTTTAATGCCATATTGGTTTATGTATTTGATGGAGTTCTTAACTGATATCATTAAAATTTAAATAGGCTCATTCAATAAGTCCATAAATTCCATCGTGCGTAATTCCATTTTCTGTACTACAGAATCCAATCTTGAAACTAAATAATTGTAAGCAAAATAAGCTAAAATACCCACAATTAAACCTGCTACCGTCGTAACCATTGCGGTGTAAATACCTTGAGATAAAATCTGAACATCTACATTGCTACCTGCTGCTGCCATATCAAAAAAGGCACGAACCATTCCCATTACAGTTCCCAAAAATCCTAACATAGGAGCGCCACCTGATATCGTTGCGAGCATTGCAAACCCTTTTTCTAATTTATTGGTTTCAATATTTCCAACATTTTCTATGGCTACTAACACATCATTCATGGGTTTTCCCAAACGAGAAATACCTTTTTCTATCATACGAGCAGAAGGCGTATCATTTTGCTGGCATAGTTTGGTTGCCGATTCAATTTTTCCCTCCATGATATAATCTTTAATGCGATTCATAAAGGTTTTATCCTCTTCAGAAGCTTTGCGAATAACAATCATTCTTTCAATAAAAATATAAATAGCCACGAATGATAATAATATAATCGGAATCATTATCCACCCACCTTTTAGCGACATTTCAAATAGGTTCATTTCTGCAACAGGAGGTGTATTTGCAGTTATTTCTTCGGTAGTAGTTCCAACAGTGTTAACAACTTGTAGCAAAATACTGGTTAGGTTCATTGTGTTGTGGTGTTTTAATCGTTAGTAGTTTTTATTGCAACAGATTTTTGTAATATTTGATTGTTTTTTCTAATCCTAAATATAGAGCATCTGAAATGAGTGCATGACCAATTGATACCTCTTTTAGATTAGGAATATTTTGGTAAAAATACTGCAAGTTCTCCAAATTGAGGTCGTGTCCAGCATTTAAGTCTAAGCCATTTTTATTCGCCACTTCTGCGGCTTTAATGAAAGGGGCAATAGCATTTCTTTTGTTTAGCACAAAATCGTGTGCATACGGACCCGTATAAAATTCCACACGCTCAGCTCCTGTTTTGGCAGCATATTCTGAATGAAGAGGATTTGTGCCTACAAAAATAGAGGTTCGAATACCTTCTTTTTTTAGTGTTGCCACAATGTCGGTTAAAAATTGCAGATACTCAACAGTATTCCATCCTTCGCTTGATGTAAGAGCTTCTGGAGGGTCTGGTACAAGGGTTACTTGTGCGGGTTTTACTTGCAATACTAAATCCATAAACGATTGTTGTGGATAGCCTTCTATATTAAATTCCGTAGTCAAAGCAAGTTTTAAATCCAACACATCGCTGTAGCGAATATGACGTTCATCAGGTCGTGGATGCACGGTTATTCCTTGTGCTCCAAAACGCTCGCAATCTAGTGCTACTTGCAATAGATTTGGCATGTTTCCACCACGAGAGTTGCGTATAGTAGCTACTTTGTTAATATTTACACTCAGTTTTGTCATTATTAGTAATATGTATCAAAAATTGATTTATTTTTGCTGTTAATTGAAAACAAATGCGTTATTTTGCATTTTACTCTATGTATTAACGCACAAATTTACAATTTTATTGCAGAAATACATACTGTTAATATATAAAAAAATGAAAATCATTGCATAATGAAAGTTATTATACTTGGAAATATTGATAAAGTTGATTTTTTTGCTGCTTGCAACGAATTAGTTCAGGTATTAGAAAGGCACCAAGTAGAGATTATATTGGGTGAAACCGAATATAATTACCTGTTTGAACACCAACAATACATTCCTGCCAATGCTACTATTTTGTGTACTAGCGATGTTGTGCATGCTGATTTAGCCTTTAGTTTAGGTGGTGATGGAACGTTTTTAACCTCTGCCTCTATAATCAAACAGTACGATATTCCGATTATGGGAATCAATATGGGGCGTTTAGGATTTTTGGCTGATGTACCTAATAATTCCATTTCCGAAACCATTGATGAGATTTTTGCACAAGGGTATAAAATTGAAACTCGCACATTGTTGCAATTAACAAGTGCCAATAACGACCTTTCTCTCGATCATATCGCCTTAAATGAGATTGCAGTCTTGAAATTAGATTCCTCTTCGATGATTATTATTCATGCCACGGTAAATAAAGAATATTTGTGTTCATATCAGGCAGATGGATTGATAGTTTCTACGCCAACAGGCTCTACAGCTTACGCTTTAAGTGTAGGTGCATCTATTCTCGACCCCGATAATCAAAGTTTCATTCTCGCTCCAGTAGCTCCGCATAGCTTGAATTTACGTCCATTTATTTTTCCAGATAACTGGGAAGTCGATTTGGAGATAGAAAGTAGAAATAATAGCTTTTTAGTTTCCATTGATGGACGATCATACACGCTGGATCAGAGTACCAAATTAAACATTAAAAAGGCTGATTACACCATCAAAATTGCCAAAAGGAAAGGGGATACGTACTTTCAAACTTTGCGTAATAAATTGATGTGGGGAGTGGATACGCGACAATCAAAACAATTCTAATATGCTAGCATATAATATTACTTTTTCTATGGAGTACAGCATGGTCGGTTTTTGGGAGAAATGGCTCACTCAGAAGTTTCTACCAATGATGCAAGAAAGTCTCCTGCATTCACCGATTATTTATAAAGTATATACCGATGCTACGCAGCAACGCATTTATACTGTGCAATTTAAGCTTGAATCGTTTACGGATTACGCTGCATACCAAAAAGAATGGGAGCAAACTATACTCAAACAAGTTAGTAAAACATTTGCTGCTGATGTAGTCTGTTTTACGTCTTTGATTCAAGAAATTTCGCTTACATAAGGATGGAAGTGTCTACTCCACATAACGAAACTATTATTCTAGGTATAGACCCAGGTACTACAATTATGGGGTATGGCTTGTTGGGTGTAAAAGAAAATAAAGCGCACATGATTGCCATTGGTGTACTTGATTTAAAGAAACTGCCTGATCATTATGCCAAACTTCAACGTATTTTTAGTCGAGTATTGTCTTTAATTGATGAGTTTCAACCCACTGTATTGGCGATTGAAGCACCTTTTTTTGGAAAAAATGTGCAGTCAATGTTAAAACTGGGTAGGGCTCAAGGTGCTGCTATTGCAGCTGCTTTGTATCGTGATATTCCGATACAAGAATATGCTCCGCTCAAAATAAAAATGGCCATTACAGGTTCGGGAGCTGCGTCTAAAGAGCAAGTGGCGAGTATGTTGCAACGATTTTTGAACCTCTCGGAGCATGATATGTCGATGAAGCTGGATGCCACAGATGGTTTGGCTGCGGCGTATTGTCACTATTTGCAACTTAATAAACCATTTTTTACAGGCAAAAAAACATCTTGGAAAACGTTTGCAGAGCAAAATGCCCATCGTGTTAAAGGTTTATAGTTTTTTTTTTTTCTGTAAACAGTACTATTCAATTTCCGATTTAATTTCACGGTAAATATCCAAACAAGCCCACGCATCAATGGCTGCGTATTGTTTTTGTGCATCAGAGAGTTCGGGCGTTTCCCAATTCGATAAACGTTGACTTTTGGATATGCGTCTGTCAAACAAGATTGCATAAATCTTTTGTAAGCTCAAATCCTCAATACCGACTTTGCTTATAACCCGCTGAATATCGATGAAACCGTTCGGTTTTGCCGTATTCCATTTATGTAGCCCACTGAAATCATCTTTCATGGCAATGCCAATTTTTAGAATAGAGGGGTGACTGAGTATGGATACCAAGGAATCGGGCAGTCCTGTAAGGTGTAAGCGAAACAAAAAGCAGACCTCATCACTAGCCAATTGCAGTAGCGCTACTTTATGCATAACTCCTTTTTGGAAAGAAGGTTTTGTTTCTGTGTCAAAACCGATAACGGTTTGCTTGTGCAAATACGCTACGGCATCCTCCATTTTATCCAAAGAATCGATTACCTCTATCCGCCTGTCTCCATACGTAAGAGTAGGTAGGGTAGCCATCATGTCTTTGCTAATATGTGTGGGATATTTCATGTGTATAGTGTTTTTATCATGGAGTTTCCATGTTTATAATAATTGAGAATAATCATTTGTATCATCACGCAAAAAATCGCCAAATGATTCTTTTCTTATTCTTCTATTTTCTTGAGATCCACTTTCTCTATCTACATCATTTTCAGTATGATATACTATGTTGTGCAATTGTTGTAAAGCATTTAGGAGTTTTTGTCCCCAATAATTTTTAAAGCCTTCTATACACTCATTTAGTGCAATGCGTCTTACCTCAGGAGTTCCCATTCTTGTGTTCATCACAAAGTCTTTGATGTCTTGATATACATCGGCTAAATCTTCGGATATACTTGCCATTACAGGTGTGTCATTTTCTTCTGATACAGCAAGGTAGAGGTCAAATTCCCCCAATAATCCTGCTATTTTCTCGCGCACGTGTTCGTATTGGTATTCGGTAACAAATTTTTCTGTTTCTTCTTCCAATACATTTTCTGCTAATTCCACTACGCTCGCTTTGACATACAACAGGGGTAGTATTTTACAGATGGTTTCAATTGTTTGTTCGTTGGTTTCCTCCGTCTCGTTGTCTATTATATTGCAATACGCAAGCCCAACGGTAATTAATTCAATAGCATGAGAAGAAAGTTGAGTAGTCTCCATAATATATTTTTTTAGGTGGTTAAACCATCACATTGTTTTTTAGTCTAATGAAAATAACGTACTTTCGTTGTTTATTTTTTGAAAGCAACAAAGATACCAAATATTATTAAATAGCTACGAATAGACAATCCTAATCAGCACATAAATTCCTTTTTATAGATGAAAGATATAATGGATGTACCTACCTTTTTGTACATGGCGGCAAATGAGCAAACTAAACGCACAGCATTTGCGTGGATGATGAAAACGTACCAACAAAAAATGTATTACCACATTCGCAAAATGCTTATTAACCATGATGACACGAATGATGTGTTGCAAAATACATTCTTAAAAGCTTGGACACATATTGCCTCATTTCAAGGTAATTCTGCTGTTTCTACGTGGCTGTATCGCATAGCAACCAACGAGGCTCTCGACTTTTTACGAGCTAAAAAGCAGTCTTCGGAATATGTAGATATAGAAAATATGCTGGAACTTTCGTTGGAAGATACTAGCTATTTCAGCGGGTCAGAAATTCAAAAAAAACTGCAAAAAGCCATTTTAATGCTCCCTGAAAAACAACGTCTTGTTTTTAATATGCGCTATTTTGATGATATGAGCTATAAGCAATTGTCCGAAATTTTAGATACATCCGAAGGTGCTCTCAAAGCATCTTACCACTTAGCAGTAAAGAAAATAGAAAAATTAATTTTAATACTTGATTAAACCTTTTTTGCTTTCGAGCGTCAAAGTTACAGAAAACAACGAATATGGAAAAAGAAAATACACTTTTAAATGAAGTAGGGAATGAGATCCCTTTTAGTGTTCCAGAAGATTATTTTGAAACATTTTCTCGAAAAATGGAACAACTTGTTGATGAGCAGGAACAAAAGATTACTGTACCGCACCTCACAATGTGGCATCGCATTCAGCCTTATATCTATTTAGCAGCAATGTTTATAGGCTTATACGTGTCTTTTAATTTGTTTTTAAAACCATCTTACGAAGCTAATAAACAAGAGGAACTGCAATTGGTGGAGCTTGCCATTGAGCAAGATTATATTCTAGATGAAATTGATGAATACACCTTGTATGAGCTTGTCTCTTATAATAATTAATAAAAGTTGAAAACCGTATTTAGTATAAACAAAAAAAAACAATAAACGTATGAAAACAAGATTAGTAGCACTAATGATGCTTATGGGTGGAATGTCAGCGATGTTTGCCCAAACAACCAATCGAGCCGAATTGAGAGAAACACGCATGCAAGAAATGCAAGACAAAAAGATTGATTTTATCAAAGAAAAAGTGTCGTTAACAGACAAAGAAGCAGCTGAGTTTTTCCCCATTTATACCGAATTTGAACAAAAACGCATGGAGTTAAACCGAGAATGTCGTCCACAAGGCAAAGGATTTAGAACAAACAGCGCAGATTTGAGTAATGAAGAAAAAGAAGCCATGATGGATAAGTTTATTCAAAACAAGGTGGAATCGGCTAATTTAGAAAAAGCGTATTACGAGAAGTATAAAAAAGTACTTTCTTCTTCGCAACTATATGACGTATTTCAAGCCGATAGAGAATTTAAACATGAATTGTTGCAAAATTATAGAGGAAAATGTCTTGACAATAAAGGTGAGAAAACCAGACCCTGTACAACTTCTAAAAAATAGTAACACGAAATAACTCAAAAGAGGTATCAGTGTAATGCAAGGAAAGTTGCAAAATTCTTTCCTTGCATTTTTTTTTTATATCTTTTTGCGTCAATATAACAGCTACATTATTAAGTGTTTGTCTTTCTTATACCGTTGTTAAGCAATAAGATGTTGGGAAAAAATACCCTGTTTATTTGCGGAATAAAAAATATAGCTCTATATTTGCACCGCTTTTGTAAAAAACGGCATGATTCGCTAGCTCAGTAGGTAGAGCACATCCCTTTTAAGGATGGGGTCCTGGGTTCGAGCCCCAGGCGGATCACTCAAAAAGAAGACTTGCAATACACATTTTGTTGCAGGTCTTCTTTTTTATTTAGCCCCAATTTTGTCGTTTTGTGAATAAATTCTTCCTCACAACCAAGTTGAACCATATATATTTACTATTTTTGTTGATTATTTATTCATTGTACCTATGAGCATTGATTCTTTAGTTCGGAAAAATATTTTTGCATTGAAACCCTATTCGTGTGCCCGTGATGAATTTCAAGGAGAAGCATCTGTTTATTTAGATGCGAACGAAAACCCGATGAATGCGCCGTATAATCGCTATCCTGATCCATTGCAATGGAAATTAAAAGAGAAGATTGCAGCATTAAAAGGAGTGAAACCTACGCAAATAATGTTGGGCAACGGAAGTGATGAACCAATTGATTTGGTTATTCGCATTTTTTGTGAACCACAAGTGGACAATATTGTTGCCATCGACCCAAGTTATGGCATGTACAAAGTGTGTGCAGAGGTAAATAACGTAGCATATCGCACTGTATTGTTAAACGATGATTATACTTTAAACGCAAGTCGTGTATTGGCAGCTATTGACAGCAATACGAAATTGGTGTTTTTATGCTCTCCAAATAATCCAACAGGAAATTTGTTGCAACGCAATGAAATCTTGAAAATCGTGACTGGATTTTCAGGTATAGTTATTATCGACGAAGCGTATGTTGATTTTTCTCCCGAAGATTCGTGGTTGAGTGAATTGAATCAACATCCCAATTTAATTGTTTTACAAACATTCTCCAAAGCATGGGGTTTAGCCGCTGTGCGTTGTGGTATGGCTTTTGCCTCTGAAACGATTATTGCATATTTTAACAAAGTAAAATATCCGTATAATGTAAATGTGTTGACGCAGCAATTTGTTGAAAAACAACTTGGTATGCTTGAGCAAAAGAACGAATGGGTAAGCATGCTATTGGCACAACGTACGTATTTGGTTGCTAAATTGAACGAATTATCATTTGTAGAACAGATATTTCCAACTCAATCCAACTTTGTGTTGGTTAAAGTGTTTGATGCCAATGCAGTATATCGCTATTTAGTGGGCTTAGGTATTGTAGTACGAAATAGAAATACAGTATCCTTGTGTTTAGGCTGTTTGCGTATAACAGTCGGCACACAAGAAGAAAACGATATTTTATTAGAAGCTTTAGCTAAATACAAAAATTAAAAAAATAGATAGAATGCAACAACTTAAAAAAGCACTCTTTATTGATAGAGATGGAACAATTATTGCAGAACCTCCCATTACGTACCAAGTAGATACGCTAGAGCAAATAGAGTTTTTACCTGCAGTTATTCGTAATTTATACCAAATACGTCAGTATACCGATTTTGAGTTTGTAATGGTTACAAATCAAGATGGATTGGGAACAGATGTGTATCCGCAACAAAATTTTGACGCTGTACAAGGCAAGATGCTTCAAATTTTGCAAAATGAAGGAGTCATTTTTGATAATATATTGATTGATACCTCATTTCCAGAGGACAATACAACAACACGAAAACCCCGTACTGGATTGCTAACGGATTATATGACTGGCGAATACGATTTAGCCAACAGTTATGTGATTGGTGATAGAATAACGGATGTTGAATTAGCAAAAAACTTGGGTTGCAAGGTCATTTTTATACATTCAAATGAGGAAGAAGCCAAACGTTTGTTGGAAGAAAATAATTTCAGCGAGTATTGTGCGTTGATATCAGCCGATTGGAATGAAATAACCGCTTTTGTCGTTGCCAAAGAACGCACAGCAAGCCTACAACGTACTACGAAAGAAACGGATATATTTGTTTCTCTGAATTTAGATGGTAAGGGAAAAACAAATATTAGTACAGGCTTGGGGTTTTTCGATCATATGCTAGAGCAAATTGGCAAACATTCTGGCATGGATTTAACCATTCAGGTAAAAGGAGATTTACATATTGATGAGCACCATACTATCGAAGATACTTCTTTAGCATTAGGCGAGGCTTTGCTCTTGGCGTTGGGAAATAAACGTGGTGTAGAACGCTACGGTTATTGCTTGCCGATGGATGAATGCTTGTGTCAAGTTGCGTTGGATTTTGGTGGTCGTCCATGGCTCGTATGGGATGTAGATTTTAAGCGCGAAAAAGTAGGGGATATGCCTACGGAAATGTTTATGCATTTCTTTAAATCACTGAGCGATACAGCTAAAATGAATCTTCATATCAAAGCGGAGGGTGACAATGAGCATCATAAAATTGAAGGAATATTTAAAGCCTTGGCACGTGCTATTAAAATGTCAATTAAAAGAGATGTGTTTAGTGCTGAATTACCAAGTACCAAAGGTGTTTTATAGAAAAAAAATAACATTCTAGATATGAATAATTTGCGTTATCTTGCCATCATTCCTGCTCGCTATGCCTCTACACGTTTTCCAGGTAAGCCACTTGTTGTTATTGATGGAAAGTCAATGATACAAAGAGTTTATGAGCGCGTATCGTCTGAAATTAAGGATGTATATGTGGCAACTGATGATGAAAGAATTGCAGCCGAAGTAAGTGGTTTTGGTGGAAAATTCGTAATGACCAACGCCAATCACACAAGTGGTACCGATCGTTGCTACGAGGCTCTGACTAAAATTGATGGTGATTTTGACGTAGTTATTAATGTACAAGGCGATGAACCTTTTATTCACACAGAACAGCTTAAGCTAATAAAACGTTGTTTTGATGATGAAAACACAGATATTGCCACCCTTGTAAAACCTTTTTCTCCCGATGATATCGTAGATAATTTATCTACACCCAACACGCCAAAAGTCGTGATTGATAAAAATCAGTATGCCATGTATTTTAGTCGATCCGTAATACCATATCGCAGAGGTGTGGATAGGCATTTATGGTTGCAGTCGCATACTTATTACAAACATATCGGAATGTATGCATATAAAGTACATGTCTTACAGTCTATTACTAAGCTAGAGCAGTCTTCGCTCGAAATAGCCGAATCACTCGAACAATTACGCTGGTTAGAAAATGGCTACCGCATTAAGGTCGCTATTACAGAGCACGAAACCATGGGTATTGATACTCCTGCTGATGTAGACAAGGCCGTGATTTTTTTGAAAAAGCAAGCGAAAGAAGCATAACTATTTGTATAACAAAAAGATGCATAGTCTTTTGTGTAGCTCAGGTATTTGTTTTTTCCATTCAGCCACAGTACATGTCTTAATATATTCAGTTTCTAGTGTAATATCTGTAGCAATACAGAGTTTGGTGGTAGGTGCACAATGTTGAAGTATATCGCTCACTAACTTCATGTTGCGAAAGGGCGTTTCGATAAATAACTGCGTTTGATGCTCGTTGTAAATCTTTTTCTCTAATTTCTTGATCATACTTACACGTTCATCATCAGGGATAGGTAGGTAGCCGTTAAAAGCGAAATTTTGACCATTAAAACCCGACGCCATCAACGATAGAATGATGGATGATGGACCTACCAACGGTACTACAATGCAGTTTTTCTCTTGTGCCATTCGTACCACATCTGCACCAGGGTCAGCGATGGCAGGGCATCCAGCTTCTGAAAGTACGCCCATATCGTTTCCTCTGAGTAAAGGTTGCAAAAATGTGCTTAATTCTTCAGGTGTCGTACGCTTGTTTAGTACGTAAAACTGCAAATCATCAATCTCGATTGTTCTATCCACTTTCTTCAAAAATCGACGGGCAGACCGTATATCTTCGACAATAAAATGGGCAATTTTTCTGATAATATGAGCATTTGTAATAGGGAGTACTGTATTAATTTCAGAATCACCCAAGGTAGTAGGAATAAGGTATAATTTTGGAGGCATATCGTTGATTATTTCTGCAAAAATAGTAAAAAAAATACTACTTTTGTCTATTCAAAAATAAAGAATATAGCTACTGCTGTTTTTAGTTAGAGTTGTAAGCGGATAAATAGATTCATAAAAGGCGATTTTATCGGCAATTTATCCTGAAAAACCGAAAGTATTCGCTCGTCTTTTTTGAATTTACAATAGAAAGAAATTATGATACAAGTGTTATTTTTAGGAACAGGAACATCTACGGGTATTCCATACATTAATTGTACCTGCGATGTGTGCCAATCGCAAGACACAAAAGACAAGCGGCTTCGTTCGTCTGTAGTCGTATCGCTTGGTAATGAGCAGCTTCTAATTGATTGCGGACCTGATTTTCGCCAGCAAGCAATTTTGCATGATATTGCTCAGATATCTGCTGTATTGCTTACGCACGAGCATTTCGACCATGTTTCGGGTATCGACGATTTGCGAGCTTATGGTGAAGTGTCGATTTATGCGGAAAATAGGGTGTGCGAGAATATTGTACGCAATATGCCATATTGTTTCGGTGAAATTAAGTATCCTGGTGTGCCTAGCATATCTTTACACGAAATTGATACAACTCCTTTTACTATAAAAAAAATAGAAATAATACCCATACGTATTTTTCATCATAAATTGCCAATTTTAGGTTTTCGTATTGGAAATTTTGCGTATTTAACGGATATTAGTTCCATTGACAATGAGGAGATTGAGAAATTACAAGACGTAGATGTATTGGTCGTAGATGCTTTACGCATACAGCCACATTTCTCGCACTTTTCGCTTGAACAGGCCATTGCGTTTGCACAAAAATCAAATGCTAAAAAGATTTATTTTACCCATATTAGTCACCAGCTAGGGAAGCATGAAGAAATAGCAAAATTGTTACCTAATAATATGTACTTGGCGTATGATGGTTTAAAAATTATACTATAGATGAAAAAATAGAGTAATTATTTGTTCACAACGAAATAAAATTTTATCTTTGCACTTCAATTTCGGAAAGGTAGAAAAGAAATGTAATTTATGCATTCACCTCACGAAGGTATTTTATAATTTAATTTATAATTATGTACGCTATTGTAGAGATTGCGGGACAACAGTTCAAAGTTGAAAAAGACAGAAGAGTGTTTGTTCACCGTTTAAATGAAGAAAAAGGCGCGTCAATTGAATTCGAAAACGTTATGTTAGTAGATATCGACGGCAAAGTAACAGTTGGTCTTCCAACAGTAAAAGGCGCAAAAGTTGTGGCTGAAGTTCTTTCTCACGTAAAAGGAGAAAAAGTAATCGTTTTCAAAAAGAAAAGAAGAAAAGGTTACAGAGTAAGAAATGGTCACCGCCAATGTTTTACAGAGATTTTGATTAAAGAAGTAGTTGCTTAACACAAAAAATACACAGAAATGGCACATAAAAAAGGAGCTGGTAGTTCCAGAAACGGACGCGAGTCGGAAAGTAAACGACTTGGAGTAAAGATATTTGGAGGTCAATATGCAAAAGCTGGTAGCATTATAGTTAGACAACGCGGTACTGTTCATCATCCAGGTGAAAACGTAGGTATTGGCAAAGATCACACTTTATTTGCATTAATTGAAGGTAATGTTGTTTTTAGAAGAAGAAAGAATGATCGTTCATTTGTTTCTATCGAAGCTATCGCTCAAAACTAACAGTTTACACTCACTACATATCATAAAACCCTCCTGATATCTTTTAGAAGAAAAGGGTGGGTTTTTTTTTATTTATATTAATCCTTGCAAGTATGCTTACTATTAAGTTTATTACAGAAAATGCCAATGAGGTAATTGCTCGTTTGGCAACAAAAAGGTATGATGCAACTACGATTGTGTCAGAAGTTATTTCGTTAGACGCATTGCGTAGAAATACCCAAACAAAATTAGACGAGGTGTTGTCGGATATGAACAACTTGTCGAAACAAATTGGAGATTTATATAAACAAGGAAAGAAAGAAGAAGCCGATAAAGCAAAACTCAGATCTGTTGAGCTAAAAGAAGGTAGCAAAGAATTAGCTGACGTACTCGCTGATTCTGAACAAAAACTACATGCGTTGTTGGTGCAAATTCCAAATTTACCACACGTATCTGTACCCGAAGGCAAAGGGGCTGATGATAATGTTGTTGAACGCACGGGCGGTGTTATGCCAAAATTGGCAGACAATGCCTTGCCACATTGGGATTTAGCAAAAAAATATGATTTAATAGATTTTGAATTAGGTGTAAAAATAGCAGGAGCAGGTTTTCCTATATATAAAGGAAAGGGAGCACAATTGCAACGTGCGCTGATTAATTTCTTTTTGTCAAATGCCTCGGCAGCTGGTTATTTAGAAATTCAACCACCTTATATGGTGAATGCCGCCTCAGGATATGGCACAGGACAGTTGCCCGACAAAGACGGACAAATGTACCATGATTTAGTCGATGATTTGTACTTGATACCTACCGCAGAAGTGCCAGTTACCAATATTTATAGAGACGTTATACTGCAAGAAAAAGAATTACCCATTAAAAATACAGCTTATTCTGCTTGTTTTAGAAGAGAAGCGGGCTCGTATGGCAAAGATGTAAGAGGCTTAAATCGTTTACATCAATTCGATAAGGTTGAAATAGTACAAATACAACATCCAGATAATTCGTACAAATCGCTTGATGATATGGTGAATTATGTGCAAACTCTGGTAGAGAAATTAGAATTACCATTTCGTATTCTGCGTTTGTGCGGAGGCGATATGAGTTTTACTTCTGCTCTTACATTCGACTTTGAAGTATACTCTGCTGCACAAGATAGATGGTTAGAGGTGAGTTCAGTATCTAATTTTGAAAGCTTTCAGGCAAATAGATTAAAATGTCGCTACAAAGGAGAAGATAAAAAGACCAATTTATGCCACACATTAAATGGAAGTGCATTGGCTTTACCTCGTATAGTAGCCGCTTTATTAGAAAATAATCAAACTGATAAAGGAATTGTTATTCCCAAAGCATTGATTCCATATACAGGTTTTACTATTATTGATTAAGAGTATTTCATTTATGGATAGAATATCGAAAGAGGTTGTTAACAACCTCTTTTTTTTATTTTATAAAATTAGGCATTTTACATATATTAGCATTTTTTGTGTATTGTAAGTGTCTGTTTGTCAGCATACTGATTTTTATGTTGATATCTACTAGCTATTATAAGGTTGACAAATAAAAGATTTGTGTAAATTTGTCCTCTGAATTTAATTTCTTATTATTCATTAAAAAGTAACACTTATGTCACTACAAAAAGACATTTTAGAATTACGCGAAAAAATAGCCATTTATGAAAAAGGCGGTGGAGACACAGCTATCGAAAAACAAATGGCGATGGGTAAACTTACCGCACGTCAACGTATCTTGGCCCTTTTAGATGAAGGTACATTTTACGAGTATGATTTGTTTGTAGAGCACGAAGAACGTAATTTTGGTATGGATAAAAAAACGCTTCACGGTGATGGCGTTATTACTGGTATTGGAACTATGTTTGGTGAACCTGTATGTATTTATGCGCAAGACTTTACTGTAATGGGAGGGTCGTTAGGCTTGAAACATGCACGTAAGATTACGAAAATCATGGATCATGCACTAAAAATGAAAGTGCCATGTATTGGTATTAACGATTCAGGTGGTGCTCGTATTCAAGAGGGTATTGGTGCATTAGCTGGATACGGTGAAATTTTTTATCGTAATACAATGGCTTCTGGTGTAATTCCTCAAATTTCTGTTATTTTAGGACCTTGTGCCGGTGGTGCAGTGTATTCTCCAGCACTTACTGACTTTGTATTTGTAGTTGAAAACATTTCTAAAATGTTTATTACAGGACCTGGTGTTATCGAATCTGTATTAGGAGAAGTAATTACACAAGAAGAATTAGGCGGAGCACGTGTACATGCTGAGATTACAGGAAATGCACATTTCTATGCACAAAGTGAGTTTGATTGTTTTGACCAGATTAAAAAGTTAATTAGCTTATTACCAGCAAGTAACACAAAACGTGCTGTTAAAATAGAATCTCAAGAACCATCATTAAAGAAACAAATAGGGCAAATTATTCCATCAGATCCTAAAAAACCATATGATGTACGCGAAGTGATTCGTGCTATAGTGGATAATTCTGATTTTCTTGAAGTTCAAGAGCTGTTTGCTCCTAATATAGTAATTGGTTTTTCTCGTTTAAAAGGCGAAACTGTAGGATTTGTGGCGAATCAGCCTCTTTATCTTGCAGGTGTATTGGATTGTGATAGTTCAGATAAAGCTGCTCGTTTTATTCGTTTTTGCGATTCATTTAATATTCCAATCATTACGCTAGAAGATATGCCAGGTTATTTACCTGGTGTTGATCAAGAACACGCTGGTGTAATTCGTCATGGCGCAAAAATGCTTTATGCATATTCTGAAGCTACAGTGCCAAAAGTAACTGTAATTCTAAGAAAAGCCTACGGTGGTGGATATATTGCGATGAATTCACGCCATTTGGGTGCTGACTTTGTATTTGCTTTGCCATCTGCTGAGATTGCAGTAATGGGACCAGAGGGTGCTGCTAATATTATTTTTGCAAAAGAAATAAAAGAAGCTGCCGATCCAGAAGCAATGCGTGCAATTAAAGTACAAGAATATATAGATAAGTTTGCAAATCCATTTGTAGCAGCAGCTAAAGGATATATTGATGCTGTAATTGAACCGAATGAAACACGCAATTTGTTGATTCATACACTTTCTGTGGCGAAAGATAAAGATGATTATCGTCCAGAGAAAAAACATGGAATACCTCCATTTTGATGGAAGAATTATTCTCTATGTTTCATTGCTTATAGTATTAATCAGCAACATTAAAACAGTTAGTTATGACAGAAGCAACTAAAGATAGCGAGTTTGTAAATTTTTCGGTAACAGCCCGTAAATACAAAACCTTGCTTACAACAAAGTTTCAAAATAGAAAAGTATGGGAAGCTCCAAATCCTAATAATATCAAATCGTATATTCCAGGGACTATCTTGGAAATAAATGTTGAAGTAGGACAAAAAGTGAAAAGCGGTGATTTATTACTACGATTAGAAGCCATGAAAATGCAAAATCGTATCAATATGCCGTTTAAGGGTGTTATTAAAGCCATTCACGTCGTTCCAGGACAAAAGATTCCTAAGAACTTTTTGATGATTGAAATTGAATAATTAGACATATCAATTAGTAAAAAGAAGTTGCCATTGAAAAATGCAACTTCTTTTTTTTGTAACACACTATTATTTCTCTAATATCTTTGTATATTTACAAAATATAATTCATTGTTGATATGGTGTCGGTATTAATCCCAATTTATAACCAAGATTGCACATCTCTGATTGATGCTTTGCTCAAGCAAATCAAAGTATTAGATGTACCTATTGAAGTTATTGCTATTGATGACGCATCAACTCTACACAAAGAGAAAAACAAACAGATTCTAGCCTCGTCACATTACACGTACATTGAATTAGCTGAAAATATTGGAAGAGCAGCTATCCGCAATAAATTAGCTACGGTAGCGCAATTTCCATATTTAATTTTTATTGATTGCGATACATACCCTGCCAGTGATGCTTTTTTAGCATCCTACGTACAGGGCATTCGAGAGCAAGAGCAGTTGGCATTTGTCTTATGCGGTGGATATAAATATAGAGATACTCCTCCGCTCAATCATCAACAATTATTCCGTTGGACATACGGAAAACAGCGAGAAGAATTCCTTGCTATACAAAGAAATAAAACACCCTATAAATCATTCAGTTCGTTTAATTTTTGTATGCCAAAAGCTGTGTTTTCATCGATACAATTTGACGAAAGTATTGTTGGTTATGGACACGAAGATACGTGGTTTGGAATAGCATTAAAGGAAAATGGTGTACTCGTTAAGCATATTGATAATGAGTTATATCAAGTATATATCGATGAAACCGCTTTATATATCGAAAAGACTAAAAATGCTGTTAAAAATTTACACACCCTTTATCTGGATACAGATAAAAATACTAAATTTGGAGATATTCGCCTTATGGAAATCTTTAAGCGTACTCAAAAGATGCGTTTGTGCGGATTTCTAAAGATGCTTTATAGCTCTTTATCATCGCTTTGTGAGCGTAATTTTCATTCAAATAAACCTTCGTTGGCTCTATTTGATATGTATCGTTTGGGCTTATTGTGTGCTATACATCTTGATTCAAAAAAACAAGAAAACTTATTCTGACTATAGAAAGAAAATTATACATTATATAACAGTGAATGCAGTATGAGAATTTTATTGGTAGTTTGTTTGAGTCTATTTTCCTTTGGCATCTCTGCCCAAATGGTAAAAACAGGAATAGAGGTATTAAAAGATCGCAATTTTGACATCTTGCAAGGTAAAAGAGTAGGTTTGATTACCAATTCTACAGGAGTAGATAGAGATTTGGTATCTACGGTTGATATTTTGCATACTGCGAACAATGTGAAACTGGTAGCCCTATATGCACCAGAACATGGTGTGCGTGGAGATGTGGCTGCAGGCGAAAAGGTGTCGAATGCAGTTGATGCCAAAACAGGTATCAAGGTGTATTCCTTGTATGGTAGTACACGCAAACCAACGCAAGAAATGTTGAAAGGAATAGATGCTCTTGTATATGATATTCAAGATATTGGCTGTCGTTCATATACTTTTATTAGTACGATGGGCTTGGCTATGCAAGCTGCTGCTGAAAAGAAAATACCCATCTATATATTGGATAGGCCAAATCCGCTAGGAGGACTAAAAGTAGAAGGAAATTTAGTAGAAGATGTTTTTATTTCTTTTGTGAGTCAATTTAAAATACCCTATATCTATGGACTTACAGTAGGTGAGCTTGCTTATATGCTCAATGAGGAAAATATGCTCGGCACAAAATGTGATTTACACATTATACCCATGCAAGGGTGGAAACGCAGTATGCGTTTTTATGACACAGGCTTACCGTGGGTGTTGACATCTCCGCATATTCCGTATATGCAGTCGGCTGAATATTATCCATCTACGGGTGTTTTAGGAGAACTCGGAGTTATGTCTATTGGGGTAGGTTATACCATTCCTTTTCAGACGTATGCCCACGAAATGTTTGATGCTGAACAAGTAGCGAACGCCTTAAATGCTTTGCAATTAGCAGGTGTTACATTTCGCCCTATACATTATAAACCTTATTATGGATACGGAAAGGATAAAAATCTGAATGGGGTACAATTATTCTTCACAGATTACTCTTTGGCAAGATTGTCTGAGACTCAATTTTACATGATGCAAGTAGTAAAGCAATTATACCCTGATTTTGGTATATTTACGACAGAAAATGCAAGTCGCTGGAATATGTTTGATAAAGTATGCGGTACCGATTATATTCGGAAACAACTTATAGAGAATGTGTATTCTTTCGATAAAATCAAGCATTATTGGAGAAAAGATGAAGCTAACTTTAAAGCACTATCTTCTAAATATTGGTTATACAACAATTAATAAACAATGGAATTTTTATACACCCATAACTTAATCGGTCTTATTATAGGCATATCTACTTTTTTAATTATTGGTTTGTTTCACCCAATAGTGATAAAGTGTGAGTATTATTTTGGTACGCGCTGTTGGTGGGCATTTCTCGTAGTAGGAATTATCGCTTTAACAGCTTCTGTATTGTTGCACAACTTGTTATACTCTTCCTTGTTAGCCGTTTTTTCATTTTCGTCTTTTTGGAGTATTCTTGAAATATTTGAACAAAAAAAACGTGTTGAAAAGGGGTGGTTCCCCAACAATCCAACACGTAAATAAGATAAAATATGTAGAAACGAAAGTAGTTAAATAGCTGTTTATCTATTTACTTTTCCATCTTTCGATACAGAAGTAAGGTTTGGTAATATTGGTTCTACTTTTGGTTTATTTTCGATATTGCTTGTCATTTTACAGCTTCCATTTAAGGTGGCTTCTTGCTCAATGATAATAGTTTTAGTTGTTACTTCGCCTTCAATTTTTCCTGTAGATTTTATTGTCAAAAGGTTTTCTGATATAATTTGACCTGTTACAGAACCCATTACATCTACATTTACAGCCGTAATTGTGCCCTTAAATTCTCCTTTGGTGCCAATGATGATTTTTCCTTTACAGATAATCGTTCCTTCTACACTTCCGTCAATACGAACATCTCCTTCAGAGCGAATTTCACCTTTGATAAATGTTCCAGCTGCAATGGTGTTGTGCGAGATACTTACATTGATTTCTTCTTGTTTTGCCATGATTTTATTAGGTTATTAAAATGCATTTATAAAAAAAACCCCAATTTTAGTTGGGGTTTTGAGCCGGCAGAGGGATTCGAACCCACGACCCCGAGATTACAAATCACGTGCTCTGGCCAACTGAGCTATGCTGGCAAGTGGGTAAGCGACCTACATCGCATCGCTCAACTAACTACCCTTGCTGTCGTCAAACCCTGGGGGATTCGGAAGGAGCTGATCGTATAGGACTTACCCGCCACAAAAGTAATGCTTTTTGCTTAATTGCCAAAAAAAGAAGGGTGAAAAAACCGTTAATACTGCATTTTTTCATTTTTGCAGAGTTATATTAGCATATTTTTAGTCTTTCTACCTCTCTTTTTATCCTAAATAGTTGTACCTTTGTCAATAGAAAAAATGACACATTCCTATATGAAAGAAACCAATTCAAAGATTACGCTCGTGCAGTCTGCCATGTATTATGGCATTTTTTTAGGAACTTTTTTGTTAGTGCGGTTCGTAGTTGCGATTTATGCTGTAGATGCCATATTTCTTAGTTTGTTGTTGTTATTGCTCACGGCCTTTATTCCTTTTGTTGCTTATATTTTAGCAATACAGTATAAAAAATCATTGCCAAATCAGTATATTTCTTATTATCAAGTATATATATATACATTTTTCTTGTTTGTCTTTGGTAGCTTGATTTTATCCATTGCCCAATACGTATTTTATCAATTCATTAGTCCCGATTTTTTATTCCATCAGTATCAATTATTATTGGATAAATCAGAACTTGTGATGACGGAGATTCCACAAATGGGAACATTTTTAGAAGATTTTAAAAAACAAGGTGTACCTACAGCCATAGCCGTTTCTAGTCAAAATGTCTGGATATATTCATTTTTCGGTATGATGATTGGGTTAGTTCTTGGATTTATTGTACGAACAAAACAAAAACCACAAGCATAATGGATATATCTGTAGTAGTTCCTTTGTATAATGAAGAGGAGTCTTTGCCTGAACTTTTTTCGTGGATTCAACGGACTATGGATACTCATTCCTTTAGTTTTGAAGTTATTTTCATTTCAGACGGGAGTACCGATAGTTCGTGGAAAGTTATTGAGGACTTAGTTGCGAAAAATTCGATGGTAAAAGGTATAAAATTTCGCCGAAATTATGGCAAATCTCCTGCATTGTATTGTGGATTTAAAGAAGCACAAGGAGATGTAGTTGTAACCATGGATGCAGATTTACAGGATAGTCCAGAAGAAATACCCTCTTTGTATAATATGATTATGAAAGAGGGATACGATTTAGTGTCGGGTTGGAAAAAGAAGCGATACGATCCTGTGTTTACTAAAAACTTACCGAGTAAATTATTCAATGCTACTGCTCGCAAAATATCGGGTATTCAATTACATGATTTTAACTGCGGACTGAAAGCGTATAAAAGGGAAGTGGTGAAAAATATTGAAGTGTATGGAGAGATGCACCGTTATATTCCCTTTTTAGCCAAAAATGCAGGTTTTTCTAATATTGGAGAGAAAGTGGTGAGCCATCAGGCACGTAAATATGGTACAAGTAAATTTGGATTTGCTCGTTTCATTAATGGGTATTTAGATTTATTGTCATTGTGGTTTATCTCTAAGTTTGGAGTGAAGCCTATGCACTTTTTTGGTGTAGCGGGTAGTATTATGTTTTTGTTGGGCTTTTTGTCGGTAATAACAGTCGGATTTCATAAATTATGGGCAATTCTACAAGGCGTAAGGGCACCTTTAATAACAGATAGTCCGTATTTTTACCTTGCCATGTTGGCAATGGTATTGGGAACACAGTTCTTTGTAACAGGTTTTTTGGGAGAATTAATCTCCCGCAATGCATCTGAACGCAATAATTATCATATCGAAAAAAATATTTAATTTTCAATTTACTTTATTATGGATATTCTATTACAAATACTTACCTACACAGTGCCTTCGTTGCTGGTGTTGGTAGTAGCTTATTTTACCTTACATTTAGTCTTTAAAAACGAGGAGAAAAGACGTCGATACGAATTGTTGAAAGCTAATGTGTCGCTGGTAACGCCTGTTAGATTAACTGCATACGAACGATTGGTGTTGTTTCTTGAGCGGATTAGTCCAGACTCATTAATGATACGTGTACAAGATAGCTCTTTAACAGCAGGCCAATTTCACTCTTTTTTACTTGCTACTGTACGATCTGAATATGAGCACAATTTGTCGCAACAAGTATATGTGAGCAAAGAAGCTTGGACGCTTGTTAAGAATGCCAAAGAGAGTATGATTCAATTAATTAACACTTCTTCATCGAGAGTACCACCTCAAGTTCCATCTTTAGAATTGGCAAAGGTAATACTTGAAACGTATCAATCTACGGATTCAGATACGCCCACGGTTTTTGCCATTAATTTTATCAAAGGAGAGGTGAAACAATATTTTGGATAATCAGTTTTCCAATATAATATTTTGATTATGAATATATTAGAACGTTCAAAAAAACGCTATTCCGTAAGGAAATATACCTCTCAGGCAGTAGAAAAAGAAAAAATTGAATACTTGTTAGAGTGTGCTCGATGGGCACCGTCAGCCGTTAATTTTCAGCCTTGGAAATTAATTGTGGTAGAAAGTGAGACGAGTAAAGCCAATTTGCAGCAATGTTATGACAGAGACTGGTTTAAACAAGCACCCGTATATATTGTCGTTTGTGTGAATTTAGAACAATCGTGGAAACGCAAATGCGATAATAAAGACCATGCTTATATTGATGCTGCTATTGCGGTAGAACATATTGTGATGGCTGTTTCAGAAGTTGGATTAGGTACCTGTTGGGTATGTAATTTTGACCCGTCTTTGTGCACTACCTTGCTGAATTTACCCGAAGGCATTGAGCCTGTAGCCCTTTTGCCCATTGGTTATCCCAATGACAGCATCGGAGAAAAGAAACGCAAGCCAATGAGTGAAATAGTAGAATGGAAATAAGTCAATCAAGTATGAGAAAAAGTATCTTTAGCCTCCTTTTATTCTTGTTGTCTATTCTTCTATATTCCTGTGTGGAAAAAGAATGCTTAGCATCAAAAGAAGTTCTTGTGGGTGTTGCGTTTGTGCAAGATGCTACTGGCGAATTGTTTACCTTGGATAGCATCACTGTGCAAGCACAAGGATTGGAAGGCGTTTTATATGATAATGAAAAAAACGTATCTACCATTTATTTGCCTTTGAAGGCGGTGGATAATGCTACTACATACACACTTTTGTTAAATGCTACTCCGACAGTATTTACTATACAGCACCAAAATACGCCTCAATTGCTAAGCATGGAATGTGGCACAGTCGTGTTTCATCACATTGACACAGCAAGTTTGGTAGGAGAGAGTGCCATTTCAGTTGACATAATACATCCGAATGTTGAAAATAAAAAAAATGAAATACACCTTCGTATCCGTTTGTAGTATGTTGGTATGTGCGTCTTCGCTTTTTGCACAAGAGGCAAAACCGATAAAGAGGTCGACAGAGTCTATTTATACAGGTACATACGTGGGATATAACCTTTTACCTACCTTGAATAGCTTATCTTCTTCCTCTATATCGGCGATGGAATTTTCTGTGGATGTAGGTCTCAAACAAAAATATTTTCCAGTCGTAGAATTTGGTTTAGAAAATAGAAAAGAAGAAAATAGCTATTACTATTACCGTTCGAATGGAGTTTATGGGAAATTCGGGGTGAACTATAATTTCTTAACAGCAACAAAGAAAACACCTCATAATTTGTTCTATATAGGTGGAAGATACGCTTTAGGAAGTGCACAATATGAATTAACAACTACTCAGTTAGGTACAAATTATTGGAATGAAACAGGCGCTATTTCTATGCCATCGACACATTCATTGTCTGCATGGGGAGAAGTAGTAGTAGGAGTACGAGCAGAGATGTTTCCTTCGTTTTTATTAGGTGCGAATGTGCGGTATGCTTTTTCTCCACATTTTTACTCAAAAGATAGCACGTATCCAACTTATTTACCAGGTTATGGAGAATTTGTCCCCAATAAATGGTTATTTGCCTATTCTATACTATATAAATTACCATTTTGATGTTTTTATGTTTGTGGAAAATGATTATTCTTGTAACTTTGCATTCTTTTTAGATATTAATTCAAATTTTATAATACATGTCTACTACTACATTAGTAAATAAAGCTGCAGACAATATCCGTATTTTATCGGCGTCAATGGTAGAGAAAGCAAAATCTGGTCATCCAGGTGGAGCAATGGGTGGGGCTGATTTTATCAATATATTATATTCAGAGTTTTTAGTATTTGACCCTAAAAATCCTAGATGGGAAAATAGAGATAGATTCTTTTTAGATCCAGGACACATGTCGGCTATGTTGTATTCTGTGCTCTCGTTAATGGGCAAATACACGATGGACGACCTCAAAGCATTTAGACAATGGGGTAGCATCACACCAGGTCATCCAGAATTGGATGTTGAAAGAGGTGTAGAAAATACCTCTGGACCACTTGGACAAGGTCATACCATGGCTGTGGGTGCTGCAATAGCCGAACGTTTTATGGCAGCTCGTTTTGGCGAGTGGACTACACATAAGATTTATACTTTTATTTCTGATGGCGGTATTCAAGAAGAAATCTCGCAAGGAGCAGGACGCATAGCAGGTTCGCTCGGATTGAGCAATTTGATTATGTTCTATGATGCCAATAACGTACAATTATCTACCTATGTAGATGAAGTAAGCGAAGAAGATACTGCTAAAAAATATGAAGCTTGGGGATGGAATGTTCTTACCATTGCTGGAAACGATGCACAAGCGATTCGCAAAGCATTGCAACAAGCCAACGCTGAAACAAATAGACCAACCTTAATTATTGGTAAAACACTAATGGGCAAGGGAGCTTTGGATGCTAACGGCAATAATTTTGAAAATAAAGTTTCTACGCACGGACAACCCTTAACGGCAGCAGGTGCTAATATGGATAAAACCATAGCCAATTTAGGTGGTAATCTTGCTGAACCATTTCAGATTTTCCCAGAAGTAGCAGAAATGTATGAGGCTCGCAAGGAGCAACTGAACCAACTAGTAGCGAAACGCAATGCCATACAGCAAGTTTGGGAACAAGAAAATCCTGATTTAGCTAAAAAATTCCATTCATTTTATTCTGCTGAAATTCCAGCCATAGATTTTGCTTCTATAGCTCAAAAAGACGATCAAGCAACACGTTCTGCCTCAGCTACAATATTAGGACACTATTCGGGTTTGGTAGAAAATATGATTGTTTCTTCTGCCGATTTGTCTAACTCAGACAAAACTGATGGCTTTTTGAAAAATACAAAATCGCTTAAAAGAGGCGATTTCACGGGTGCTTTTTTACAAGCAGGTGTAAGTGAGCTTACCATGGCTTGCCTGATGAATGGCTTAGCTTTGCACGGAGGTATTATTCCTGTTTGCGGTACGTTCTTTGTTTTTTCCGATTACATGAAACCAGCTTTGCGTATGTCCGCATTGATGGAACTTCCTGTAAAATATATTTGGACACACGATGCCTTTAGAGTGGGTGAGGATGGTCCAACGCATCAACCTATTGAGCAAGAAATGCAAGTTCGCTTGTTGGAAATGCTAAAAAACCATAGCGGAAAAAATTCGATGCTCGTACTAAGACCTGCTGATGTGAATGAAACAACAGTAGCTTGGAAAATGGCATTAGAAAATACCAGTTCGCCAACGGGACTTATTTTATCCAGACAAAATATCAAGAATGTTCCTAGAAAAGGTAATCCTTATACAGAAGCCTTACGTGCAGAAAAAGGAGCGTACATCGTACAACAACCAACAGCTACACCAGATGTTATCTTATTAGCGAGTGGCTCGGAAGTGGCTACCTTATTCGAAGCTGCTGCATTGCTTGAAACCCGTAAGAAATTACAGATTCAAATTGTATCTGTGCCTTCAGAGGGTTTGTTTATGAATCAGGAGCAAGCGTATAGAGAAATGGTTATTCCATCGAATGTGCCTGTGTTTGGATTAACTGCTGGATTATCTGTTACCTTGCAGAATTTAGTTGGTCCGAATGGTCGTGTATTTGGGTTGAATCATTTTGGTTATTCAGCTCCTTATACCGTATTAGACGAGAAGTTTGGCTTTACTGCTGAAAATGTATATAAAGAAGTGTGTGCATTATTGCATGTAGCACAATAGTCTTTTTTCTTTGACTCCGTAGCTCAGTTGGTAGAGCAATTGACTCTTAATCAATGGGTCGTGGGTTCGAGCCCCACCGGGGTCACTTTTTTTGAATATCAATAAGTTAAAGCACTTGCATATATAGTAGGTGCTTTTTTGTACGCTATTTTGAGCTTAAGTTTAGGAATTGCTTGTCATATAACAGGAAAATTACCCCTCAATCTTTATCAATAAAATGGAAGAATGTACAGATAAGGCATGCTTGTCTCAACTCTCGCTCCTTAAAAATTAATAAGATAGAAATTAAATGAGTGAAATGAGTTGTACAGAAATACCGTACAACTGATATTTATAACAAGTCGTACCCTATAGTTCTATAGTTCGCAAAAAAAGAGATGTGCATGCACATCTCTTTTTAGATTTATACCGAAAGGTAGGGTTTATAATACTACTTTCACCGTTTCAGCACCAACTTTTACAATAACAATTCCTTTTGCATTTACTGCAATACTTTCTGTGTTGCCAGTAGCAACGGCAGATGCAATTTTTTGACCAGCTACATTATATACTTCTATAGCAGTGCCTTCGGCAGCGTTTACAGAAACAGCACCTTCGCTAGCAGCTACTACAGTAGCACTTGCCACTTCTGCAATGCCAGTAGAAGTATTGGCTGTAATCGACACATTGTCTAATGCTAAGGCTTGAGAATTAGATGTAGATGTTCCTTCTAAAACTGAATAATTCCAAGCTAAATACAAACTTTCTCCAACAGCAAGTGTTTGTGTCAGTGTAGCAGACACACTTTTGCTATCTCCAGGAGCTTCTGCATAACCTGCATTTGCTGCATCGCCAGCAAAACTAGTTAGGAAATCATCGCCGGCCGAAGTGTAGGTTGCATCATCTGGGGAGGTATATAGTTGAAATCCAAAAGGTTCCACTCTTGATCCCATTCTATATTTTTCAATATCATAGCTAATGTTAAATGATGTGATGTCTGTGGTACCGTTATTAGTTAATTTAAGATAGACATTAATACTTTTGGACGAACTACTAGAAGATAAACCCCCAATAGCCCTGTCTAGAGCTGTAGCTAAATCGCCTGCTCCGAAATTATACAACCCATTCCCCGCGGTAGAACTCATGCTATTTCCACCTTGTCTTTCTGTAGCATCAACTGCTGCAGCGTAAGTTCCCACTGTTGTAGTCGTACTGAGCTTATCCATTTTCCAGCCCGTTGGAAGTGATGCAGTAGCCTCAGTGCCAATTGCATCAAAATTCTGAGTTTTAGTCTCGTTTGCTGCGATATTCACCTCGGCAAAAGCAGTCATGCCGCTTAATAATACTGATGCAGTTAATAGCATCACTTTTTTTGTTGTAGAGTTTTTCATAATTACATTAAATTTAAAATGAATAATTAAGTTCTTAATCTGTATAGATACAAATATAAGCGTATTTTTCTTCAAAAAAAAATATTTTATCTACTAATAATTAACATTTTATGCAGTCTATAGGGTCTTATAATGTAAAAACGGGGTCATTCCAAACAAAATCGAATATTTTTATCTATTTTTGTACTTCATAAATAGCTGATAATATGTTTAATTTTGTAAAGGTTGGAGTCGCAGTACCTTCTGTAGAGGTGGCTAATTGTAGTTATAATCAGCATGCTATCTGCGATAAAATGCAAGAAGCCAATAAAGCCGGCGTTGATGTGCTTGTATTTCCCGAGTTGTGTATAACGGGATACAGTTGTGCTGATTTATTTTTTCAACAAACACTGCAAGCTAGTGCTCTAGAGACTTTGAATGCCATTCTGCAAAAAACTAAAAATACGAATATCGTAGCAGCAGTTGGTATTCCACTACAGATAGACAATCAGCTTTATAATTGTGCTGTATTGTTTGCCAAAGGCATACTATTGGGTATTGTGCCTAAAACGTATATTCCAAATTACAATGAGTCTTATGAATACCGTTGGTTTTCGTCAGCACTTGACTTAAAAAGAACGAGTGTGTCTTTATGTGGTCAGCAAGTTCCAATAGGTACGGATTTGTTATTCGAATTAACAAATGGGGTGAAAATAGGGGTTGAATTATGCGAAGATTTGTGGGCACCTTTCCCACCAAGTGGTGCATTGTGTGTAGCGGGGGCGGATATTATACTGAATTTATCAGCTAGTAACGAAACTGTTTCCAAAAGAGCATACAGACGTAGTTTGGTCCAGCAACAATCAGCTCGTTGTATGTGTGCATACGTGTATGCGAGTGCCGGAGGTGCAGAATCCACTACGGATTTAGTTTTTAGCGGGCATGGCATGATTGTTGAGAATGGAACTATACTCAAAGAAAACAAGCAGTTGATTGATACTAATTACCTTCTTTCAGCACATGTAGATATAGATAAATTGCGTGCTGATAGGTGCAAAAATACGAGTTTTAGGCAAACACAGCGTGTGTATTATGCGGAGACTCGGGTGGTGGATGCGGGAGTAGAGCTAAAAGAAGGTGTGGCGTTGGATTATCCTATTAGTCGCACGCCTTTTGTACCTGCAGAGTTGCTTACGCGGAATAATCATTGTAATGAAATATTAGCCATTCAGGTAGCAGGTTTAGTAAAAAGGCTGTCGCATACAGCCTCTCCTGCGGTTCTTATTGGCATATCTGGCGGATTAGATTCCACCTTGGCTTTATTGGTTTGTGTGCAAGCTTTTGATGTCCTTAATTTAGATAGAAAAGGAATTATTGCCGTTACTATGCCAGGTTTTGGTACAACGGATAGAACATACAACAATGCTCTTACATTGATGCAAGAATTGGGCGTGAGTATTAAAATTATAGATATTAAAGACTCTTGTAACCAGCATTTTAGAGATATTGAACATGCTGCTGATGTGCACGATATAACGTATGAAAATACACAGGCTCGTGAGCGAACTAAGTTGTTGATGAACTTAGCCAACAAACACAATGGTTTTGTGATTGGCACAGGCGATTTGAGCGAATTGGCTCTAGGATGGTGTACTTATAATGGCGATCACATGAGTATGTATGCTGTAAATGCGAGCATTCCGAAAACCTTGATTCTCAGCCTGGTACGTACTGTTGCCGATATGCAAAACGATGCCACTAGAACTGTCTTGATAGATATAGTGGGGACACCCGTTAGTCCAGAATTATTGCCCTTAGGAGATAATGGAGAAATGTTACAGAAAACTGAAGATTCGGTAGGCCCTTACGAGTTACATGATTTCTTTTTGTTTTATATGTTACGTTTTGGTTTTAGTCCGAAGAAAATATACTACATGGCACAACAAGCTTTTTCGCGGAAAGTAAACCAAGACGATGTACTATATAGCGATGAAACCATCAAAAAATGGTTGCGTATATTTTATCGTCGCTTTTTTAGTCAGCAATTTAAGCGTAATTGTATGCCAGATGCTCCGAAAGTGGGTAGTATTTGTCTTTCTCCAAGGGGCGATTGGCGTATGCCCAGTGATGCCATTTCTCAAGAATGGATGAAAGAGTTGGAAGATTAAATTGTATTGCGAATAAACATTATTTGTTTATAAATACATATGATTCGCTTATGTTATCAATAATATCTGACGAAATAAGGCTTTCTTCTGATAATCTGCTTTTTGCACAGTCACCAGCCAGTCCATGTAGGTACACTCCTAAGATAGCGGCTTCTCTTGGTGTGTACTTTTGAGCAAGAAGAGAAGTGATAATACCCGTTAGCACATCGCCACTTCCCGCAGTTGCCATTCCTGGATTTCCAGTGCTATTGAAATGTACCGTTCCATCGGGTGAAATTACCGCTGTATGTGCTCCTTTTAACACAATGTAGATATTCAAGTCTTTGCTCATGCGTTTCGCTTTTTGTAAGCGTTCGCCTGAATGCTGTGAATTGCCTGCCAATCGGTCGAATTCTTTTGGGTGAGGAGTGATAATGGTCTGTGGAGGAATATGTTTGTGCCACTGTTCCATGGCGATAATATTAAGAGCATCAGCATCTAACAAGAGAGGCTTTTTTGCTGATTGCATAAGTTCTTTCAGCATTTGCTTTGTTTCTGCTGCTACTCCTATACCACAGCCACATCCAATGGCATCAAAATTGTTGGTTTCATCGGGAATAGATGTTATCGTATCTGCGTTTTTATCTGTTATACACATTGCCTCAGGAACGCTCACTTGCATAATGGTATTGCCGTGAGATGGAACATAAGTAGTAAGCAAGCCGACTCCAGTACGCAAACAAGCTTTGGCACTCAATATGGCTGCACCTATTTTTCCATCACTTCCATTGATAAGTAGGGCGTGTCCGAACGTTCCTTTGTGTGCAAATTTGGGTCGTTTTCTGATAAATTCCTTTATTAGGTCTTTTTCTATGTAGAAAAATGGCGATTCCAACGAAATAATATACGATTTATCCAACCCAATATCATTCACTATCCAGTTGCCCACATACAATTCGTATTCAGGGAAAAAGAAAGATAATTTTGGAAACTGAAAGGTAATGGTTGTAGTTGCTTTAATGGACACAGGATGCGTATCCAACACAGCATCAGAAGGAAGTCCAGAAGGTATGTCGATAGATAAGATAGGACACGAAGAGCTATTCATTTTCTCAATAATAGTAGTCAGCAAACCAGACACGGGTCTGTTTATTCCAGTACCTAAAATTCCATCAATTAGTAAACTATTTTCTTTAAATATTGGGAAGTCTAAAATGCTGTTAAGTTGTAAGATAGTTCTGTTTTTATCAACTAAAGCTTTATGATTTTTCTCGCAGTCTTCGGAACATTTTCCGGATAAGAAAACAGTATAAATATGCACGGTATATCCTGCTAAAAGCAGTTGTCTAGCCAAGGCCAAGGCGTCTCCTCCATTGTTTTCTCTACCTGCAAATACATACAAGGTAGTATCTGAATCTACGTGCTTAATAATGTATTCAAAAACAGAACGAGAGGCTCTTTCCATCAACTCAATAGATGCTATCTGTATATGTTCGATAGTATAAGCATCAATTTTTCGGATAGAAGCGGCATCAAATAGTTTCATAGTGCTGGGAAGTTATAAAAACGGATTGTGTTGTTTTTCGTGTAGTATGCTTGTTTGTGCTCCGTGACCAGAAAAAACCACAGTTTCATCGGGTAAAATCATCAGTTTTTGCTTAATGTTGTCAATCAATTCGTGGTAATTGCCTCCAGGCAGATCTGTTCTTCCAATGGAACCGCTAAATAATACATCACCTGCAAACAGGTATTTTTCCTTTGCAGCATAAAATGCCAAACTACCTTTGGAGTGCCCTGGTACGTGAATGGCTTTGAGAGAAATGCTACCCACATTAATAATGTCATTGTCAAACAAATAACTGATAGGAGGGTGTTTTTCTGCATATTCTATGCCAAAAGTATGCGAATAATCCTTCATATTTGCCAATAATAGTTCGTCATCAGGGTGTGCCTCAATCGTTTTCCCAAATGTTTCGTACACAAATTGATTGCCAAAGCAATGGTCTAAATGCAGGTGCGTATTTAGAATGCGTTCTACCGTTAATTCATTTTCCTTGACATAATTATACAAAGCCGTTTTTTCTTTCACATCAATACATCCTGCGTCAATTATAATGCACTTTTTCGATTCATCGCTTAATACGTAGCTATTTTCTTGAAAAGGATTAAAGACAAAGGTTTTTACTATCATCGGTCGTTAGTTATTAAGTTATATATTATTTTTTTACGTAAGTAACTATACAATGCCGTGTAACATTGGCACAAAGGCACAGGTATGCACATCAACAGTACTTGTTTCATTTTCTGTAAGGCGGGTTATTTTATACATCTTTGTGCTTACTGGAACAACCATGATACCGCCAATTTTTAATTGTTGCACCAATGTTTCGGGAATGCTGTCGGCACTCGCTGTAACTATGATTTTGTCAAACGGAGCATATTTGGGTAAGCCCAAATAGCCATCACCGTAAAACATGCGGATGCGGTATCCCAAACTAGGTAGAACCGAATACGTATGATGAAATAGGACTTTTTGTCGCTCCACACTATACACATGTGCACCCAATTCGACTAAAACAGCCGATTGATACCCCGAACCCGTGCCAATTTCGAGTACTTTATCTCCTTTTTGGATGTTTAATAGCTCTGATTGATAGGCGACTGTATAGGGTTGCGAAATAGTTTGTCCCGCTGCGATGGGAAATGCTTTGTCGTCGTAAGCAAATTCGATGACTGTTTTATCCATCAACAAATGACGTGGAACTTTTGCTATTGCTTGCAGTACTTTGTCCGACTGAATGCCTTTTTTAGCCAATTCATCGACTAAATCCTTCCTTCTTGCAGTATATTTTAGATTATTCATTCTTGTGTTTACAAAGGTATATAGACCGCTTTTTTTGTTTTAAAAAACTCTTCATTGAAAAATTCAGTTAACTCATACAGGGTAGCACTGTTTTTATATGTCTGAATTTCTTGTTCCAATTCTCCTCCTTTAAGGCAAATTAATCCGTTGGGTAGGGCATTTCGTTGTGTTTTCAGTACGTTTTTTTTGCACAATCGTACCAAATCAGCCAAAGGCATTACGGCACGACTCACCACAAAATCGAATGTTTGCTTTTCGTTTTCTATTCTATCGTGCAAAAAAGTTACGTTTGTTAGTCCGATAGATGCTGCGATGGATTCGGCTACTTTTATCTTTTTTCCTATAGAATCAACTAAATGAAAATGTGCTTTTGGAAACAGGATAGCCAATGGAATACCTGGGAAACCACCTCCTGTACCCACATCTAAAATACGAGAACCATCAGTAAATGGTAGGATTTTGGCAATAGCCAGAGAATGCAACACGTGATGAAGGTATAGGTTGTCTATATCCTTACGCGAAATTACATTGATTTTGCTGTTCCAATCTGCATATAAAGCATACAAGTCTTCAAATTGCCCGAGTTGTTCTTCTGTTAAGTTTGGGAAATAGTGTGTAAGCAATTCCATATTGAAAAGATTAAAATACATGAATTTTTGTCAAAGATAAATGTTTTATGTATCTGTAAAAAGTTTTTCTTCGTATCTTTGCAAATAATATTCAAAGAAAAAGATTTGATGAAAAATATCGTGTTGTGTTTTTTCGCACTACTTGTCTTTTTTGCAGGTGTTGGAGTAACTGTAGTACACTATGGTTGTGATGCTTGTAGAGAGCATTCTTCTGTTATGTTTGGGCTTGCTTGTGCAGATATACATACACCCGACATTAATCAGACTTCGTGCTGTGGAACGTCTTGCGACACTGCTGAACACGACACCAATTCTAGTGCTGATAATCATGAAGATTGCACTTCTGAGCGCTTGTCAATACCGTTGGATAGTTATGTAGCGAAAGTGCAACTAAATAAATCATTGATCATTCTTCCAGTTTTTCTGCTTTCTATGCTGGAATATCTCCCTGTGGCTACGCAACAAATAAATGTTTCTCCATCATTTACCGATACGTCCTTTCAGTCCCTCTTTTATGAGGATTATTTATCCAAAATTTCCGTTTTTATTATTTGATAACAGTTTCTTGAGCTCGCCTTCGGGGAGAACTATATTACTTGGATACAAGAAAAGTGTGTCCAAATATGACTTGCCGTACCTTTTTGGTATATAGCAAGTTGTACGTCCTGTTATTACACTAAAATAAAAATAAAAATAAAATGAAAATACTATATACTTTGTGTGTTGGTTTGCTCCTTTCGTTACCTATACATGCACAACTCAGAGGTACCGTATTTGGAGAAAAAGAAGACCCCTTGATAGGAGCCAATATTTATTGGGAAAATACTTCTATTGGTGTTATTTCTTCTATTCAAGGGGACTTTGATATTGAGCGAATTAAAAACAATAACAAACTTGTTGTTAGTTATTTAGGATATAAATCTGATACGCTTTCTGTCTTCTCTGATGATGAAAATCTGACTGTTAAGCTTATTTCTGCCGCTCAACTTGATGAAGTACAAGTGTCAGGAAGACAATCGGGATTAGTAAGTTTTAGATCTACAGCTATACAAACGCAAGAGATAAGCTCTGCCGAATTGTGTAGGGCAGCATGTTGTAATTTGTCCGAAAGTTTTGAAACCAACCCTTCTGTCGATGTATCGTTTAGTGATGCCGCTACGGGTGCTAAACAAATTAGATTACTTGGATTACCTGGCATTTATGTGCAAATGATAAACGAAAATATCCCGAGCTTTAGAGGTTTAGGAGGAATGTACGGTTTATCGTACGTACCAGGCACATGGATGGACGGTATTCAGATTTCCAAAGGCACATCTTCTGTATCAAATGGATATGAATCCATTACAGGTCAGATAAATGTGGAATACAAAAAACCACAACGTTCCGACCCATTTTCTTTCAATCTGTTTGCAGGTAGCGAAGGTCGCTTTGAAGCGAATGCTGATGCCGCTACGTTTGTAAATAAGAATTTATCTACGATGCTTTTTGTGCATGGAGAAAAAGACACACAGCATATTGATAAAAATGAAGATGGGTTTATGGATGCACCGCAAGTAGAACAATATTCAGCTTTTAATAGGTGGAACTATACTCGAGATGGCTATACAGCACAGTTTGGAGCTAGAGGTTTGTACGAAGAGAGAAAGGGCGGTCAGACTGCTCCCAACGGCTATAAAATTGGAATAGAAAGCTTGCGTGCAGATGCTTTTATGAAACATGGTTTGGAGTTAAACGAAAAAAAAGAAACGAGCATCGGTTTTATTGCAAATGGCGTATTTCACCGACAAGAAAGCGTGTATGGCATACAAACGTACAATGCTAGTCAGTCGTCAGTGTACCTGAATGCACTTTTTCAAACACACTTAACGGATGATGAAGCTCACTTTATGAAAGCAGGAGCAGGCTTTCAGGGTGATGTGTATGATGAAGAATGGAACTCGCTAACAGAACAAACTACGTATGCTATTCCTGGCGTATTTGCAGAATACACCTTAAAATTGCTCGATAAATGGGTAGTATTAGCAGGTCTTAGGGCTGATTATAGCAAACAAGAGCAGTTGTTTTATACGCCACGGTTGCACCTAAAGTATATGCCTTTAGAAGGTGTAGTGATGCGTTTTTCAGTCGGAAAAGGCTATAGAACCTCCAATGTGCTCGTCGAGAATAATAATTTATTGGCAAGTAGTCGAGAATTTGTTATTGCACCAGATTTGCATCAAGAGGCAGCGTGGAATACAGGAGTCAATACGATGTTCGATATTCCGATTGGATATCGAACACTTACGGTATCTGCCGAATATTATTATACAAGTTTTGAAAATCAATTAATAATTGATTTAGACGCCTTTATCAATAAAGTGTTGTTTTACAATGCGGCGAATTCGTCTTATGCACACAATGCACAAATCGAGTTAAGCACAGAACTGTTTGACGGCTTTACCATTCTAGGAGCGTATCGCTACAACGATACCAAATCAGTAACGGCAGGCAAATTGCAAGCCAAACCATTAATGAGTACGCAAAGAGGTTTAATTACAGCTTCCTATAAAACATCGCTAGAGAGATGGCAAGTTGATTTGACTTCTCAATTAAATGGTGGTGGTAGAATGCCTACACCTGATGTTGTTACTCCGCTGTGGGACGAAACGTTTAATCCGTACCAAGTGTATAATGTACAAATTACTCGTTACTTTAAACAAGCATCAATTTACCTAGGTATCGAAAATATTACTAACTTTACGCAGTCTAATGCGATTATAAATGCAGGAAATCCGATGTCGAGCACATTTGATGCCACGATGATTTGGGGTCCTTTGCATGGCAGAAAATTCTATGTCGGATTACGCTATAATTTACCAAAACCTTAACAATTTAATAATATGAAACACTCAATTATCACTTCCGTTTTCCTCGTATTTGTCATGCTATCTGCTTATGCCGCTAAACAGCCCAAACCAGAGAAAATTACCGCTACCTTTATCGTTAATATTCATTGTCATTCGTGTAAGGATAAAATCACTTCCGCTATGCAAGATGAAGAGGGTATTAAAAAACTCA
>FLOH01000787.1_pt1 | contig 57812 bp, 54 predicted proteins | sample 756751 | NCBI WGS metagenome assembly FLOH01 (sample SAMEA4026879, study PRJEB14308) | marine metagenome | biome: coastal water; material: water | depth 74 m
TACGCTTGCATTTGATAAGTAGTTTGTGCTCTTTTATGCTCTTCTTTTTTGAGTAATATAGCATTTTTTTTATCGAATTTTTCTTTTTTTACTGAATATTGTTCCTCTTTTTCATTCACTAAAGCTAGTAGTGTTTCATTTTCACTTGCATATTTATCTACAATTTCATGTGCTTGCTTAAACTCACCCTTTTCTAATTTTGGGTTTAAATAGTTTAAAAGATTTACATCATATAATTTTTTTGCTTTACTATACTGTCTATATTCACTTAAGACATCTAAAACATCTTTATATTTTTTGTTTTTATCTAAAGCCAAAGAATAAGCATAAGCATGCTCGTAGCTATTCTCTTGTTTATAATAATTTTTAAAAATATTTTCAGCTTTTACATAATCTTTATTGTCATAGGCAGTATATCCATAATAAAAATAGTTACTTTTTTTAGTCCCTTTTTTTATAATTTTTCCCTCTTTATCTTTGACAATAAACTCGATTCCAGCTTTTTTAAACTGTTCACTTATAGCTTCTAATGCTTCAGTTGTATTAACATCATTACATAATACAGAAACTTCTCTCGTAGTTTTTTTCACATAACATACGAAACCTTGTCCATTTAACTTATGTGCTTTTGCTCTTGCAATATTTACATATGCTTCTTGTGCATGATACACTTCAAAGCTAGCCTCAATACTTTTCCCTTCACTCAAGCTAGTTGTAAAAATAAATAAATATATAAGTGTTCTAATGTTTTTTATAGAAAATAACAACTTAAAAGGTCCTTGTTAGTATAAGTTTTCTTCATTATCATTAATTTTTTTCTCTCTTTTTTGTTGAGTGTCTGAAGTTCTATATTCATCTACACCTATCTCATCTCTCCAAAAAATTTCTTCATCTATATTTTCTGACTTTTGCACAACTTTTTTTTGTTCCACTCTTTGTTTAACTCTTTGTGTCGTATTTACACTTTTTCTTGGCTCAATTCTTTCTTCTTGCTCTACTTGATTATTATTCTTATTTGTGTATTCATCTTCATCTGTATGTAAGGGTACAAAACATTTCTTGCAGTCATTCCATAAAGAATTTGCATCTGCATTACTTTCATAATGGCTGTCTTCTCTTTTATAGCTTCTATTGTTTTTAGTACTTGATACTTTATCTTGTGAAGCATTACGATAATGCTTTGTTGTATCTTCTAGTAGTTTATCATCGTAATCTGCACGAGTATTACCTTCTTGAACCTTTTGTGATTTTGATTCATTTTTAATGAAAATGGCTTGCTCTTTCAAAAAATCACATTTTCTTATATATGCATCCCTATCTAAACGCTTAATTTTGTCAAAATTATGCTGTGCATCAGAGTACTGTTCATAATCGCCTATTCTCAAAACATAGTAATCACCTCTTGGTTCTACTCGTAAATCATTAAATTGATTATAAACATGATTGTTTGCTTCGTTAAGGATATAATTACGTTCAGACTTATTGCTTGTTGCCACCTGTACACAATAATTTGCTTCAAGTGATGATAGTGAGATAAATAACAAAAAAATGAATAATTTCAAATTAAACTCCAAATTTAAAATATCAATGCATCATAGCAATGATTTAAGATTTTTATACAAAAACAATGCTATAATACCCAAATTAGTATAAATTATAACTATGCAAAGGTTTTTTTTTGAAACATATTCTTTTCTCATTGATTTTACTCCTGCTCCCAAGCTTTCTCTTTGCAGATGGCTACAGTATCTTTATAGATCGATTTGACTACAAGAAGCAAAATGAAGCTAAAATAAGTCATGTGTTACAAGATGTAGCTTATCCATCAATCAAAACTCAGAACAATCAAATATATATTTATAGTGGGAGATTTAAAGATTTCACTTCAGCAAATAAACTACTTCAAATGACAAAATTAAGGTACAAAAATGCTGCTGTTGCTTCATCTAATGGTACTAAACGCTACTACGGTACTCCCCTATTCTCTCCTGTAAAATCAGAAAATGTTCCTCAACATAGTAACTTGCTTTACTGTGTAAAAGTTTATGAAGAGACTATTAGTAAAAGTAATCGTGACAAGACTAAGATAAACTACATTTTAAATAAACTTCCAGATACTTCTACTGAACAAAAAGGGGATAAGTTTATTATCTATAGTGGAAAATTTAAAGATCAACATGTTGCAAATACTATTGCAAAATTATTGCAAAAAGATTTTAGACGAGCTGAAGCTACGGTATGCCAAAATCAAAAAAATTCTATGTCAACAAAATATCCTCGCCGTGTAATGGGCACGAAGTATCGACACAATGAAGAACCTATTTATGAGAAAAAATTTGATATTTTAATGCTTGATGATAATGGTTATATTCATAAAGATATTCGCTCTAGTAAAAGATTAATGTATAAAGAAATTGTCAAAAAATCTAATCTTTCCAATGGACTGATTGAGGAAAAAGCAACTCCTCTTGATAGTTTTTATTTAAGAACAAACATAGCATATGATACAAAAAATACTGATTCAGCCTATGATATACGAGTAGAATTTGATATCTTTCAACAAGGCTATCATGAGAATAAAGAGAAAGTACAAAAAATAAATTTAAAAAATAAGATTGCTCTTTATAAAACATTAAAGAATATAGAAGTGCTTCAAAAAGCACAAGAGTATTTGAAAATTAAAAAATATAAAAACTCGATAATACAGTCAGGATTAGCATTACGACTACAAGTAGCAAAAGAGCATCGTGATAATGCAAAAGAAAAATATGATAAAGGTATTTTAATACAATATGAGTATGATAAATATAAATTATCTTTACAAAACATAGATGACGAGCTAATACTCTATGAAAGTATGAACCTTGCCAAAATTCCATATGACTTATGGATGCTTCTAAACAAGATTGAGGAGGTACATCTAATCAGTGATTATAAACTCTTGACATTTTTTGAAGAAAACACGATTGATGCCCAACTTTCACAAGCTATACAGGAAGAAAAATTGTTGACTGAGGGTAGCTGGAGAGATAAACTTCGAGTTAATGTTTATACTGGTATTAAAAAACAATATGTTTCCCAAGACCAGTCACTGATTGGTGTTGAAGCAAAAATCCCTTTTAGTATTTTTGTAAATGACAGAGAAATTCAAACCCTTCAGAACCAAACAGAACTTGAGCAAACAGAACTTGCACATTCCCAAGCAAGAGAACTTCTCCAAGATGAAGTAGCTGACTTTAAATATAGACAACAAAGGTTAAAAACATCTATACGAGAGCTTGCTAGGCTTAAACAACGTATAATAGACCTTAAAATGATAGATAGTTCTGCATTCTCTGTCTATGCCAATATAGATTTTGCAACAAGACAAAATAGTATTGATAAGTATTTACAACAATATGAAGATATTCAAAAAGAAAGATTAAATGCATATAAAGTTTTAGTAAACATAATGCACCTAGAAAGAATTAAAAATGTTCAAGAACTATTTGAATACCCCGTAGATCCTACTCAACCAAGATATTAAACTTCTTTTTTTAGTACCTCTAGGGTGCTACAAAAATCTCAAATACTCGCAAATATTAGCTCTACAAATCATTATTGCTATCCTGCAGCAAACTATGGTGACAAGATTATGGGCCAAAACAATAAAGAATTAATTACCTTGTGTAGCTTTAGCGGAAGGAGTAATAGTAATCTTTTTAACTATATTTCTAGGACCATCAGGAGATGCCCATGTAGCATTTAAAGGTGCATTTGTTATTGGATCCCATTTATGATAAGCAGGGATATCAAATATGATATGTTTCACCAAATTATCATGATCATATCCACCATGAAAGTTTATATCTACCCCCATCTTTAAATCATGAATAAGATTGTTTGCACTACTCCACTGTAGTGTTAAATGGCGTATATTTTTTATGGTAGACTCACCTATTTCGGAACTGAATGCTCGTGCTAAACGAACATATCCAGTTCCTTTTTTCCCTTTATTCCATGCACCATCTATATAAAGTTTTGTTGCTCTACAGTTAAAAACATTTTCAAAAACTAGAGGATGTCGTCCTGCATTTAAAATTTTTACATTCTCAACATTTGAATTTGCTACATATTCCAATCTTACTAAATCTACCAAATAATCAGAAAATAAATTTTGATATTTTCCTCGTGTTTCTTCAATATTTTCACCATCTATAATCTGTTTTATCGTAAAATTTTTGAGGGTTACATGTTCAAGCATATCAAGAGCATAAATTTCTGCATCTTTTTCACTAAATGTAGTACTCAATGCATTACCTAAAAACGCCAAATCATCTTTATACGACACAATGGAAGTAATTTCTTGGCGTAGATAAGGGTATTGTTGATTCCAAATTTTGCTCTTTATAGATGCTAAAAATTTCTTATCATTTTTCTCTCTAATTTTAATCCATTTTAAATTTTTTATTCGCTTAAGTCTTGCATAAAGAACACTATCTTTATAATGAACATTCTTTTTTAAGTACCCTATCCTGTTCATCTTTGTTCCCTGCACATAAAATGCAGCCACATCTTTTGCAATAAGATGAGAAACTATAATAGTTTTTTCTTTTGAGGCACCCTGTATTGTTATATTCGATTTTCTAATATTAACGCTATGATATAAATCTAAAACTCCTTCTGGGAGTACTATGATATCCCCTTTTTTTGCCTGTTCTATTAGCATATTTAATGCTAAAGAGTCATCTTCATCATCATTGGGTATTATGCCATGTTGATTAGCATATACAAATTGCTCTTTTTTCATCTTGAATACATCTTCTTTTGTAAGGTCAAAGTCTGGAAAAGCCATGGCATTATGAGAAAGCAACATAATATATATAAAAAGTACATACGAAAATGTCATCAAGTAGTCAGGCATATAATTAAATAAGGGGTGATCAATCTTTGCAATACTATCATCATTACTTTGCACATCATTACCTTTAGACCATTGTTGATCAGAGAGATGAAAGAGTGCCTTAATCTTCACAAAAGAACCTAGCCATTGGGTATATAGCATCAAAGGAATTGTTCTCATGGAAACAGGATGTCCATTATATGCAATAATAATAATCTGAAAAATACGAACATAAAGAACCCAAACTATGTAGAAAACAAAATAAAAATATACTTTTGACAACCCCAATATAATAGCTCCCGTTATTCCAACAAGAGATGTCCACATAGATATACGCTGATCTAAAATAGCCCACCATATAAAAAAACTTTTAATTCTCTTTGGTCCAAGTGCCAATGCACGATCAGAGTTTCGTAGTGTATTTCCATACCATCTATATGGAAGAGAACGACTTAAATCCAAAAAATCTGCATCACGACTCTCCAGGGAGTAACATAATGTATCAGGAAGATATCTCATTTTCCATCCAGATGAAAGAAGATTAAACCATGTTGTCTTATCATCTCCCATCAAAAATCTAAATTTACCATTCATTACTGTTGTAATAATATCATTTTCAACTTTAGTAATAAACTTATCCTGCACAATAAGATCTGTTCTGTACGCCGAGAGTCTTCCTGTAAGTGTTAATACTTTATTTGACAATGAATGTGATTGAAATAGAAGATGTCGTTGTCCAAACTTCAAGTTGAACCAATCTTTATACCAGTTAGAATTTGTATGAATAAAAGCAGCTTCATTTGTCGTTAATGCACCCAGTTCATGATCTATCGCGAAATGAGGCAATAATTTTTGAAAAAAGCCCTTTTCTAAATAACTATCTCCATCCATAAAGAATGTTACACTATTATAATCTTGTTCTTTTTTATAATATCTTCTTGCAATAGCACGCATAGAATGACCCATCGCCACCCTTTTCCCTTCTTTTTGATGCTGAAATACAAGTTCTACTTTATCATATGCATAGTGAGCTTTACATGTTTCATAAATAACCGAATCTTCTTGTGGGTCACCTGAGGTAGACACTATAATAGTAGCACTTGAAGGGACAGTTGATAATTCATTCATTATCGACTTAAATGTTTCAATACTTACCCATGATTCTTCTTTATATGAAGGAATAGAAAAATAAAGGTGATCTGGATATTTTTTTGACTCATCGAGATTGGCAATTTTCTTTTTCAAACGAGGGAAAACCACTTTAGCATAAATAAATGCTCTAGCAAAGTTTAACAATAGCCAACCATATCGCCAAAGAGCAAAAAACCCTAAAACAAGTAGTGATTCATTTTTAGCATAGTAGAGATAAGGCATCATTGTATAAAAGAGTACAGAGGCTATAATCCCATAGAACAAAACAGGTTCTACTAAACTTATTAGCCCGTCTCGTCTACCAAATCTTTTTTTAGGAAGTCCCATAATATTACCTACAGAAGAGGTCTATAAAACCATACTTTTACTCTATCATTAAGTTGTAATCTTAATTCTTTATCATCAAAAACGATTTGAACAGTAACTTCTTTTAAACCAACTTCACCAGTAATCTCTGAGTTAGTATTTAAAGAAAGATTACCCATCGTTTGAACGTGAGCAGTATATGTTTTATTTGTCGTATCAGAATATACTTTCACTACCATATTTTTTGTAATATTAAGTGCTTCTTCTTGTTTTAGCTTACATACAACAAATGGAGGTTCATTAATCTCTATAACTAACACTTCACTGCTTGAAGTAATGAAATGCCCTGCATGGTACTTAATAGCATACACCTCTCCTTCAACTGGACTCAATACTCTTAAAGAATTTAATCTACCAATAAGTTCTTCTCTTTGAAGTTCTAGTTGTGTAATAAGACTAATCATACTTGCATTTGTATTTGGTGTGCTACTTACTTTAGAAGCAGAATTTGCCATAAGATTTCTATATCTATCTTTCTCTTTTAAATATTTTATTTTACTATCTGTTGCTATTGCTTCAAGTTTCTGTAAATCATATTTTGAAATAAGTCTATTATAAAAAAGTTCTTTTGCCGATGCATAAGCATTCTCATCTTTTGTTTTATCTCTTTGTAACTGATCTAGTATTGCTCTATTGTATGAGTAAGGAACTCGGTTAGATCTTCGTACTGGTGCACCTGCCGCTTTTAAATCAACTAACTTTCTTTCTAGAATATCTATCTTATTTAAAATCATTTGGTCATTTAAAGTAAATAATATATCATTTTGATATACTTTATCTCCTACACTTATATGAAACTTACTAATCTGTCCACTAGCCCCCGAAGACACTTTCATAAAGTTACCAGAAACAGTACCAATAGAACGATAAACATAAGATGTATTGTAAAAAATTGTCAATAACAAGACAATAAGTAGTATCACCCCAAGTCCAATATATAGCTTTGCACGTTTAGCAAAAGCTTTTTTAAAGGCGGTTTCCTCTGCATCACTAAATACAACTGATTCTTTAATAGGACTATCTATAATCGGCTCATTATAGATACTCATAATACCGTCTACTTGTTCTAGTTTCCCCTCTAGTGAAAGTTCTAAGAATTCTCTTAAAACACGTCTATTTTTTTCTGAGATTTTAGAAAATTCAAATCCGGACACATTGCCACGCTTAACTTTAAACAGCAACTTAACAGGAATTTCTAGTTTTGCATCTTGTAAAGAGATAATTAGAGCTCCATCCATTATCTCATCAACTTCTGGTACATAGGCAAGGTTGTCCACACCTACACCTGTCATAGACCAGTCTTTCGAGCGATATGCATGCCCTTTGATTACAACTGTTAGTGGTATGTCAACCCTGTGTGCACGACGCATTTGGTTAGATTCGAATTTAGCCATTTAATCACCTTGAATTTCACACTACAAAAAAAAATTTTCTTTATTGTATCGAATTTCTACTTAATTATTGTTTTTTTGCTTATATTAAAATTCATTGATCTATCAAATATTATTATAGTGTTTTAGCAGTTCATTGAATATAACTATGCTTATTAAATAATAACTACTATAATAATGCATTTTAAATAAGGTTTTAATCATGTCTGTTACTATTGAACAAGCTCTTGAACTCATCTATACTTACACTAAACCTAAGTCTATAAAAATCATTCCTATAGAAGAAGCTTTAGGGTATATACTTGCTGAAAATATCACAGCAACACATAACCTCCCCCCTTATGATAACTCTGCTATGGATGGTTATGCTGTTAAAGTTGCAGATAGTGGAAAAAATGTTAGAGTAGAACATATAATCTTTGCAGGTGACAACTCAAGTGAAGTCCTTGTAGATACACAGGCTATAAAAATCATGACAGGGGCTCGCATACCCTTAGGAACACAATGTATAGTTCCTATCGAAGATACTATCCCCACAGAAGAAGGGGTCACCCTTCCTCAAAACCTTATTCTTTCTAAGCATATCAGACTCAGTGGGGAAGATGTAAAAAAAGGTCAAATGCTTTTACACCGTGGAGATAAAATTGATGCCCACCAAATCACTCTTTTAGCTTCACAAGGGATTAGTCACATCAAGGTGCATAAAAAACCTCGTGTAGCACTTTTTGCCTCAGGGAATGAACTAAAAATGCACTTTGAACAAGTGACAGAGTATCAACTCTATAACACAAATACTCCAACACTTTTAGCTCGTGCTCAAGAGCTTGGCTGTGAAGTAGAATTTATAGGAACTGCTCAAGACACACTTATAGACATTAAAGCACATATTCAAGGGGCACTAGAGTGTGACTTGGTAATTACATCTGGTGGTGTTAGTGTAGGCGATGCTGACTTCACTAAAGAAGCTTTTGGTGACTTTGGTTATGACATCTTATTTGATAAAGTAGACATAAAACCAGGAAAACCAACAACTTTTGGAATTATTGGGGATACTGTAATCTTAAATCTGCCAGGAAATCCTCTCGCAGCTGCTATTAACTTTGAGCTTTTCGGGCAAAGCATTATCCATGCAATGAGTGGAGCAAAATCAAAATTTATACAGCCTATCAAAGCAAAAATGAAACATGACTATAAGTTACGAGCCGGTCGTCGTTCTATTGTCCCTGGTGTTTATGATGGAGAGTATTTTGTCGTGTGTGAGCATTTTGCTCCAGGCATGGTTTCTCCTCTTGCCTATGCAAATGCTTATGTTATGATAAGTGAAGAGTGTGGACTCTTAAGTGCAGAAGCTCAAGTGAACATCATTTCGACAAAGTTTAACTTTACTTCAACTCAGTTTGTCAGCTTAGTGAGCGGTTAAACACTCTGGGGATTTACAAAGTTTTTGTTGCGTTTGAGATTTTCATAAAGTTCACTATCTGCCCAATCATTTTTAACTTCATCTGAAAAAATAATTGATTCTAAGTTAATTTCACCCATATTTTTTGAGTATGCATCTTCCCTAAAAGCTTGTGCATAACCGGTCTGTGTTTCATGCACTATTACGGAATTTAGTTTTACCTCTTTTTCACCATTGACAGTTGAAGTAAGTTGCAAAAGCTTATCTATCATCACAAATATTACTCGTGAAAACTGCTCTGCTGAGGGAGATACAGGAAGTTCTACCCATCTATCTGAATGTACTTTCATGTCAGATATATATTTTGCACCATCACCACTCCAAAGTGTAATCGCATGATCAAAACTCTCCACAAGTGCTTTCATATTTTGCTTCATAAGTCCAAAATCATACACCATCTGCCCATTATCTAAAAAGTTAGACTCAAAAAGAAGTTCAACGATGTACGAGTGACCATGAAGTGAACTTCTGCATTTAACAGAGGAACACCCTCTCACAATATGTGCATTTTCAAATTTAAATTGTTTTCTAATTATCATCTTTTAAACACCTTTATTTGCATCCCAAACACGAATGTGTAGTCTATCACTAAAATTATAACCTTTACTCTTACAAAACTCTATAAGCGGTTCGCTATTTTTTTCTACTTCATCTTTGTTTCCACCTACGGGCATACAGTAAACTTTTGTTTTAGGAGAGTGGATAGTTATATCACTAATCTCATCTTCAAGCCCTAAGTCTATAGACTCGGCATCTATACTAAACTTAAAAAAAGCATCTTTTGCATTAGAAGCGATGGTGTAAATAACATCACCTCGCACTCGTTTATTAAGAGGTTCTTGTGAGTTAGAAAGCTTTACAGAAAGTGCAAAAATACACTTTTTATAGACAGGGAACTTAAGAAAATCAACATCCAAAGAGCCATTTGTCTCAAAAGTAATTTGATGACCTTTTGAAACTAAACTCTCTAAAAATGCAACAAATATTTCATCGTTAGCATAGATAAGTGGCTCACCACCAGTAAGAACAACATCTACAGCATTTGGGAGTTCATAAAGTTCTAAAATATTGAGAAGCTGACTTGTGTTTGTTATAGGTATCCAAGAGTGTACGAAGTGTTCTTTGTTGACTGCATAGACTGTATCACAGCCTACAACATCTGTTCCATCATCTGCTTTTTCATGGCATGCAAACCCCTCACATTTCATGTTGCATCCACCAAAACGAAAAAAAAGTGAAGGAGTTCCTGTATACTTTCCCTCACCTTGTATGCTATAAAAATGTTCAACTAAGTAAAGCAATAATCACCCACCAGTTTCATAAAATGCACGAGAAGAGATTTCATCATCTTCTCCACCCCAGCGATTTTTTTCTGGTTTTGTCCGGACAACTTCTTTTAACACAAGTGCTGCTCCCTTAATGTCACCATTTTTTATAGATTCGGCTATACTCATAGCTTCATCAAAGTAAAGACAAGGGATGAGATGACCTTCCGCTGTGAGTCTTATGCGGTTACACTGCTTACAAAAATCATCTTCATAAGGCTCAATAATTCCAAATTTATAACCATCTTCCATGCGGTAATAGTGTGAAGGAGAAGAACCATCAAAGCCTTCATCTTCAAACTTATATTTTGCTCCAAGAACTTCTAAGAGTTCTTTAGATTTAACTCCTGCGATACCCGCTTTGGCAAACTTATTTTCCATGTACTCTATAAAACGGATACTCATATCTCGCTCTTTACAATACTCAAGAACCTCGATAATCTCATTAAAGTTAACTGTTTTCATAGGAACCATATTTACTTTTACTTTAAGTCCTACTTTTAGTGCTTCATCAACACCAGCTAAAACATTTTTTAAAACATCTTTACCAGCTATCTCTTTTGCAACTTCGGGGATAAGAGTATCTATGCTAACATTGATGCGTTTAAGACCTGCATCTTTAAGTCTTTGGGCTGTGCCTTTGAGTAAAAATGCATTTGTTGTCATCGCTAAATCAATAGACGGTTCATAATCATAAATCATCTTGATAAACTTATCTAAATCTTCGCGTAAAAGTGGTTCTCCACCTGTTATACGAATTTTTTTAATCCCTTCATCTATGGCAACTTTCATAAATTCAAAAAGCTCTTCAAAAGAGAGTAAGTTCTCTTTTGGCACCCATGAAAATGGTTTCTCTGGCATACAGTATTGGCATCTAAAGTTACAGCGTTCTGTGACTGAAACACGTAAATAATCAACAACTCTGTCGTAGCTGTCTATGAGCATTTAACTCTCCTGCATGGTTTTATTGGTGATATTATACAGATTTAGTTTAAAAAAGAGATTGATGCAAATCATAAACAAAAAGTTTAATTTTTAGTTGCGATAACAACTGTATTAGCTATCAAATCATGTAAGCTGCGTTTATCTTTTCTGTAAAATGGAAATATAATTCCTATAAGTAGTGCTGCCGAGAGCAAAAACCCAACAAAACGCAGCCAGGCTTGAAAAAAGCCAATATTTTGCCCACTCTTAAAATCAACAACTTTTATTTGATAAGCTTTTTTACCTGGGGTCTGACCAAACTTATAAAGTAACACAGAGTAAATTAGCCCATACAAAAAAACACCTATAAAAGGTGCCCAATTAGAAGCTTGAAACTCATCTTTTCCATCTAAAACAACATAAGTAATAATGTAAAGAATAGGAATATATATCATAAACATATCTGTAATAAAAGCTTTAATTCTATCAGGAATTCTCGCATACATAAAAGTGTTTAATGGTGTTTGCATTTTTGTTTTTGCTTGTTTTTTTAGTTTTCTAAATCTCATAAACAAAATTATACCAAATACCATGTTATAGTTACCAATAAATCAAAAAAACGAGTAACATATTATTAATATAAATTATACTATAATTCGATTATCTAAAAAGTTAAAAGGAATGTAATATGTGTTTTAATGAAGGAATCGAAGATAGATTTATCAGAACAGTTGTTGGTTTAGGACTTCTAGTTGTTGGAGTTTTTATTCAAAACTACATCGTAATAACTGTTGCTGCAGTAGCTATGGGTACGGGTATTTCAGGTTTATGCCCCTTGTATAGTATCTTAAAGATTAACACTGGCTGTAAAAAAGACTAACTAAGGTATATTACGATATACTTCTGTTTCGAAAAATTTTAAAGAAAGTGGGTGATGTGATATGCCTGGTATCGTACTACGCCATGACGATAATTTTGATGCTTCTTACAGACGTTTTAAAAAGCAGACTGACCGTAACTTAATCGTTACTGAAGCTCGTGCTCGCCGTTTCCATGAAACGGAAACTGAAAAACGTAAGAAATTCAAAATTGCTTCTCGTAAAAAAATGCTTAAGCGTCTTTATATGATGAGACGTTATGAATCACGCCTGTAACAACTTGCTCTAAGCCTTAGGGCTTAGAACTTGTCCTCTAACTAAAACTCAACTCCTAACCCAACAATCATCTGAAAATCATTTTGCACTGGTTTAATACCATTATCTGAAGCTGTTGGACTTTTCACATAATCCCAAATCCCAGTTATATCAAAATCAAGCCAAGAAAAAAGTTCATTTTCTAAAACAAGAACCATATGGTGTTTGTGTTTTCCTGCTTCATTGGTTGTATAGGTAAGTTTGTAGTCATATTTCAGATCTGTTATATTATTTAGTTCAATCTCATACTTTGTACTAACTTCAAGAGCAGGAGAAAAAGCATTTTTCTTTGTTGCAGTATCTACTGCTGAGTGACTAGTATATACAAATGCAGGACCACCTGAAAAACTCCAAAACATTTTTTTAGTATCTAAGAGTGTATAACCCACACCGACACCTGCTGTAAGTTGTTTATCAATATTTTTAAACTTGTCTGTATAAAATTCTGCAAAAAGTGGTGTCCAAAAAAAGCGACGACTTAAGTAGACATCATATTTTTCATTAAAACGGTGATCATTAGAAATCTCGACACCTTCTTTAGAAGATGTTCTTCCCAAATATGTTAAAAGCAATCTTGATTCAGATGTCCTTCTTTGAAGGTTTACTCTTGCTGTATAATCTTGCTGACTGCTATTCCCTGTTCTAATATCTAAACCAATGTTTACTTTTCCACTCCATAGGTTTCGTTCCTCAGTGCCATCTGGAGCAAAAGAGACAACTTTGTCTTTGGTAAAACTATATTTTGTATCACCTTGAATAATCGTTAAGTTAGAATCTTTTAAACGCAACACCCCTTTAATAGATGCAATGTTCTCGATGTTTACACTCATAAGATGGTAACTCTTTATCTGTGTTACATCATCCAAATCAAAAGTATAAAGCCCCACTTCATTACTACTAAACTCTAACTGGTTGTTATATAATGCTTTGATTGTACCTCTAAACCATTCACCTGACTTTGTTTGCACCCAGTCATCTTTTTTAGGTGTTGGTGATAAGCTTTCCCATTTTGCTTCAAGTTTAGCTAAATCAACTTTTCCATTTGCATCCGTTGCTTCAAATACATCTTTTATATCAAGTGTCTTTTTAACTTTTTTATCGGACTCTTGTGCTATATTTCGGATGGCATCATCACTTAAACCAGATTTATCTTCAACAACCATAAGTTTGTCTTCTGCATTTAAAAGTAACAAGCTTATAAGCAGTATTATTAATATTTTCATTCTATAATTTTCCATACATTTCATTGTGAAACTTCAGTGCATATCTATCACTCATAGAGGCCATATAATCAGCTACAACTCTGTGCTTATTCCGACTCCCTAACTGTTTGTGATAAAATGCAGGAAGCATTTTTTCTTCTTCTATTAAACCTCTATAAAGCCCAATTATGGCCTGTTTACCTGCATACATCTTTCGTACAATATTTTTATGTTGATACATTTTACTAAAAAGTAATTTCTTAAGTTTTTTAAGTTTAGTTTCCAACTCTTTGTCCATGCCTATGGGAGTCAAATTATCTAACTCTTTAAGTCTTGGTGCTGAATAATCGAGTAAAGAGTATACAAGATGGTTAATAAGATGAGAACTAAATCTATAACGAAACATCTCATCATTCTCCTCTCCAACTCCTTCATCTCTTACCTTTTTTAGTATCTCTTGAACAAGTTCACTTGTCTTTAAATCCTCAAAACTAATAATCCCTGAATTAATACCATCATCAATGTCATGACTAACATAAGCTATCTCATCGGCACGGTCGACTACCATCGCTTCAAAAGAGGGATGCTTATCTAAGTCAAACTGCTCATGAATGAGAGGCGGTAAAAAAGATTTATGATAAGGGTACGAGTGTTTTAAAATCCCCTCAAGAGTTCCAAATGTAAGATTAAGCCCATTAAAACCTTTGTAGCGTTTTTCAAGATTGGTCACCACACGAAAACTCTGAAAGTTATGCTCAAATCCATTACTAAACCCATCTGCTTTTAAACACTCATCTAAAGTATCTCCACCAACATGACCAAATGGAGTATGTCCTAAATCATGTGCTAAGGCAATAGCTTCTGCCAAGGATTCATTGAGTCCAAGTTCAGATGTAATAGAACGAGCAATTTGCGAAACTTCTATGGAATGAGTAAGACGAGTACGAAAAAAATCGCCCTCATGATTTAAAAACACCTGCGTTTTATACTCTAGTTTACGAAAAGAGCCTGAGTGAATAATACGGTCTCTATCTCTAGCATAAGGATTACGAAAATCCTTATCTATTTTGTGAAATCTATCTGTAGCTTGCATTAGGCTTTTTTAATAAACTCTGTTTTTAGGTAAATTTTTGTTCCATTTACACGACCTTCAACATGGTCATCCATATCATTTGGAAGAGCAATACGAGTAACAGTTGTACCGCGTTTTGCAGTAAATCCTGCACCTTTTACATCAAGGTCTTTTAAAATCACGATACTATCACCTGCGAGAAGCTCTACTCCATTTGCATCACGAAAAGTCACCTTGTTTGCTTCTGCACTTAAAGCTTTATCAAACCAAGCTTGCTCTGGTTCTTCAAAGTACATCATCTCTAGTAAATCTTGACGACCAAGTTTGTTAAGTAAAATAGCCGACATAACTTTTACAGCTGGAACTTCACTCCACATTGAGTCATTTAAACAGTTAAAATGTGTCTCGTCTAACGAGCCTGATTCTATTTGAGTTTTACAGTTTGCACAAGCTAAAACTACTCCATCTTCACCATCAACACCTTGTGGTACTGCTAATTCACTCACATTTTCACTACTTCCACATAACTCACACACTTCACTTCTTGGCATATATTTATTCCTTATGATTTTTTTATTACTGTTCCGATACCTTCACTGGTAAAGACTTCTAAAAGAATAGAGTGTTCTACTCTTCCATCAATGATATGGGCTTTTTCAACTCCTGCATTTACAGCTTCCAAACAAGCATCAACCTTTGGTATCATACCGCCAACGATTGTTTTATCTTTTTTGTAGGCTTCTATCTCTTTTTCTGTAAGAGTCTCAAGCAAGTTTTTTTCTTTATCAAGGACACCTACTATATCTGTCATAAAGATGATTTTTTTTGCATGCAGTGCTGCCGCAATTTTACTTGCCGCTAAGTCTGCATTTATGTTAAAACCTGGATGATTTACTTCATTTCCAGAAGCGATAGGTGCGATTACTGGAATAAATTTATCTTCTAGTAATCGTTCTATCACACCACTGTTGATGTTAATTATCTCACCAACAAGACCATATTTTCCATTTGCTTTTGGCTGGGCTACGATGAAGTTTGCATCTTTTCCACTTATACCAAGTGCTTTGCCACCATGCATATTGAGCAGTGTTGTGATTTCTTTATTAATACTTCCACTAAGCACCATTTCTACAACTTCCATCACTTGCTCATTTGTAACACGCATACCATCTACAAACTCACTTTCTATCTCAAGTTTCTCAAGCATTTCATTTATTTTGTTCCCGCCACCATGGACTACAACAGGTTTAATACCAACAAGATAAAGTAATATAATATCTTGTGCAAACTTCTCTTTAAGTGATGGATTTATTTGTGCAGATCCACCATACTTGATAACAAATATCTCATTTGTAAAACGTTTTATATACGGCAGAGCTTCAAGGAGTGTCTGTGCTGTCTCAATTTTGTTTTTCATCAGCTTCCTTAGAAAATTTGATTATATCATCACGGTTTTTACGTTTTTTCTCTTCTTTAAAAAATGCTTTTTCAGCCTCTTTTTCTGAATAGTTACGACACTCCTCAGGCATCATTTGGTGAGGGTCTGCTGCTATTTTTTCACACATAGTTGCATTGATAGTAAAGCTCGAACATGCACTGAATGCTAGTGCTAGTATTGGTATAAATTTCCACATAATTTTTCTCCTATTTTTGTTTTATTATTAAGTCTAAATATTTTTTTGGTGTAACTTTTATCATCTCTTTAGCAAGCCATCGTATCTGAAAAAACGCAGCCCCACTATCACGAAGAGTAAAGTAGTTTTTTAAACTTCTAAGATTAAAAGTCACAACCATATCTACTTTTACATTATCAGAGATAATATGCTTAAAAGCATCACCGACATTGCGTTTTTTCTTTCCAGCCTTCAAGGCATCATAAAGTTTTTGTGCATCGTCTTTGAACTCTTCTAAAAATCCTAAAGAGCTTTTAGCCACTGATATAGCATAAAAATCTTCTAGTTTTTTCGTTTGATAAAGAAGCTTTTCATACATTCCAGAGATTTCTATACGGTTATAATCTTCATCACAAGTAACAAACATATCAAACGCAAGCACTTTTTCAATAAAAAACTCTTTATCACCAGCGACTAATGAAGCTACAAAAGCATTGATAATCCCACTCATAGTATAACGAGTGCTTCTAACACTAATAGCTTGTAGACGATGACGAGCATGCTCTTGAAGTACTCCACGAGAAGTTCCACGGATTAAAAAACTTAAATTTGCATGTTCTAAAATAGAGTGATGAAAATAAGTCCAAGCAAGATCATCCAAAAGTGTAGAGTCATCAATAGCATTAATCTCATCACACATTTCATCTGTTGGAAGAGTATGCTCTATATTTTTTATAACTTCATTTTCACTATTTGAAAAAGAGTCATAACAAGTACGAGCAGCACTCTCAGCGACTCCTATCCCTGTGTCTTGAAGTAGTACTACTTCTGGTTTTGAGTAGTTAATTCCATATACATTTTCCATCAACACCATCCTCTCTTCTTTGATTGTATTTTACAATAAAAAACTTTAGATGTACTTATCTTTTTTTCTACTTCTGAACACCATCTAACACGGGAACGAAATCACACTCTTCAAGTTCTATTTTATCTATTCTATTGCCATTTTTTTTGAATTTTGTAATGATTTGTTTGTTGCCTTTTTGCATAGGAGCGACTAATATTCCACCATCACTTAACTGTTCAAAAAGCTTTTTTGGGATACTTTTTGCAGTTGCTGAAAATAAAATTCTATCATAAGGTGCATACTGTATCCAGCCATTTTGTCCATCATCCGTTCTTGTATGGACATTATCTATCCTAAGCATACGAAAACGCGATTTGGCTTCTAACATCAACGATTCTATGCGTTCTACCGTAAAAACACCGCGAAAAAGATGTGAAAGAACCGCTGCTTGGTAACCACTACCACAGCCAACTTCTAGAACTCTATCAGCACCATTGGGTTCTAAATACTCACTCATTTTTGCAACTGTCAAAGGGGAGCTAATATACTGTGCCGCCCCTATTGGTAAGGCATCTAGTTTATATGCATTATGTCTAAAACCAACTGGAACAAACTCTTCTCGGCTTGTCTTTGATATGGCACTCTTAACCTCATCGCTGAGTTTAAATATTTTGTGGCACTCTTCTGCCAAACGAGCTGTTTTTGTTGCTGTTATTCTATCCAATTATTTTACCTAATGATTATCTACTGCCTCTATAGCAACTGTTATTCCTACTTTAAAATCCAAACACTAAACTTTTTAGCTTTGATTTTTCCTCTACTTAATCTCTCTTGTGCTTGGTCTATAAGGTCACTCTCGATTGCTACATAACTTTGTCTATCATAAATGTCTATCTTTCCGATTTGAGAACCATTTAATCCACCCTCACCCGTCAAAGCACCTAGCACATCCCCAGCTCTTAATTTATCTTTTTTGCCACCCTCTATAACAAGAGTTACATACTTGGGTTTCATCATAAAGCCTGCTGTTTTAACTAAATTATCAACATCTTTAAACACTCTTGTTTGGTTTTGATAAGCATCAATTTTTTCTTCTTCATATCTTTCATAAAGGGTGATAGCACTACCTTGAGCACCTGCACGACCTGTTCTACCTATACGGTGTGTATATGTCTCTTCACCATGAGGTAAATCATAGTTTACAACCATACTGAGTTCTTTTATGTCAAGTCCGCGAGCGGCGACATCAGTAGCTACTAAAATAGGACAAGATTTGTTTGCAAACTGTACTAAAACGTCGTTTCGTTCATACTGCTCTAAATCTCCATGAATGGCAAGAGCATCTATCTTTACATTTTGCAATTTTTGGGCAACTTCTTTTGCTTCTAACTTAGTGTTTGTAAAAACAATCACATTCTGGGGCTTATATGTACTTAAAACTTTGATAAGTGTTTCAAGTTTGTTGTCGGTAAGATAAAAAGTCTCTTCAATCTCATTTTTCATCTCAACAGAAGCTGTCTTGATACTTATAGCATCATTCTGAAACTGCTTGCTAATGTTCATTATTTCATCATCATAAGTAGCCGAAAAAAGAAGTGTTTGTCGTTCTTTAGGGACGAAAGAGAGCAGACTTTGTATCTCTTCTATAAAACCCATATCTAACATTCTATCTGCTTCATCAAAAACTAAAGTTTGTAAGTTACCAAGTTCTAAACTCTCTTTATTTAGGTGTTTTAAAACCCGTCCTGGAGTGCCTACGATAATATGTGCCTGATGTGCTAAAGAACCAAGTTGCTTACCAAAAGATTCACCACCACACAAAATCAAAATCTTAATATTGTGTTTAAATCTAGCAATGCGACGTAACTCTTTTGCCACTTGGTCGGCTAGTTCTCGAGTAGGACACAGTACAAGTGTCTGCACACGAAACTTTTTAACATCTAAGTTCTCAAGTATTGGTATGCTAAATGCAGCTGTCTTTCCGCTTCCTGTTTTTGCCTGAGCAATAACATCTTTACCTTCTAAAATAGGGCCTATTGACTCACTTTGAATAGCTGTCATTTTTTTGTAATTTAAACTGTCTAAGGTTTGGAGCATCTCTTGAGAGAGGGGAAGTGTAGAAAAGTTCATGATATTATCTTTTTTGGAATTATACCCTATCTTGTAAATTTATACAGCATCAAAGCAGCTGCCACACCAACATTAAAACTTTTGATGCCCTCTTGCATCTCTATACTTACTACTTCATCACAAACAGATAAAATGCTTTCATCTATTCCTCGCCCTTCATGTCCCATGAGTAGAACCCATTTTTGTGGAACTTGTACATCTGAGAGAAATGTTGCGTTTGCACTCACTTCTGCTGCAAAAACTCTATATCCTAAATCTTGCAGTGCCTTTATGGTAGGTATAATATCCTTATAAATTGAACTCTTTAAAAGTGACGCATACCCCATAGAAACTCGCAATGCTCGTCTGTTAAATGGATGAGGAGAAGATGTTGGTAAAAGGTAAGAGTTCACTCCTAAAGCGGCTGCACTTCTTGCAATAGAGCCTACATTTTCACTTGAAGTTATATTATCAAGCATAATAATATTGTCATCCAACTTTTCTAAAGTTTTGTCTTTTGGTCGCACACCATGCATCATGCAGTTATGATGAATTTTATGTCCTACTATTTTTCCCATTTCTGCTTTTGTAGTGAGGTAGATTTTTGGGATATTTTTCTTTTTTACTAAGTCTTCAAACTCATCATAATACTCTTTCGTTGCTAAGATACTTTTTACTTCTATATTACTCTCTAGCACTAGGTTCACAACTTTTGGACTATCAGCTATAAAACTCCCATCGGCACTAAATTTATTTTCACGTAGATGATGATAAATTTCTACTTCTTTTGTTTTTATATCCTCTATTATTATACTATTCATTACTTTTTCGCACCTTTTAAACATTAAGAAATTATACTCATATATTAAGAAAAACTATCTTTTCCATGATATAATTCTGATTATTTTCATTTATTTTGGAGTCTCTATGCAACACTCATCACTACAAAAAGTCGCCCAATCCAATGTCATTCAACTTTTCATATTTGTATTTGGATTTATCTTGGAAGTTATTATTGTTGAATTTTCATTCACACTTTTAGCTCTTACTATCTTACATCTAGCCTTAGCACTCTACTTAAGACATCATCTTCTCTATGTAAAACATAGTATGGAAAATGTGACAGAGACAATCACAAAAGTTACAGATGGTGATTTTTCACTCCGTGCTAAAACATTTGGTGAAGGTGAGACAGTTAAGATGGCAGAAGAGTTCAATATGTTTTTAGAGCAACTAGACACATATACATCTAACACAGCAAAAGCAATCAAGGAAGCTTCACATGGTATATTTGCCCATGCAAGCACAGAGGGGCTTAATGATGAGTTTGTTAAATGCACACAGGTCATTAATGACTCTGTTGATGCTCTTAAAGTAGCACAGAACATGAAGCTTCGTGGAGAGATAACAGATATATTACACAGAGTAGGTGGTGGGATTTCTGCTGGTTTAACGATTGTACAAAATGACCTTATCTCTAGTACAGACGATGTTTTAGAAGTCTCTGATACTGTTAAAAATATGAATGAAAAAACAACAAGCAGTATGTATGCTGTTGATACTATCAAAGATGAGTTTGAAACACTCTCTAGCATGCTTATGGAGTCAAACTCTGAAGTAGGTGCACTTAATGAGAGAACAAATGAAATCACAAGTATCTTAGCACTTATCAAGGATATTGCAGAGCAAACAAATCTTCTTGCTTTAAATGCAGCGATTGAAGCAGCTCGTGCTGGAGAACATGGTCGTGGATTTGCTGTAGTTGCTGATGAAGTACGTAAGTTAGCTGAGAGAACTCAAAAAGCAACCTCTGAGATAGGGGTTACGATAAATACACTCAAACAAGAAACCACAGAGATTCAAGCCAAATCTGAAGAGATTCACAATATTGCAAATAAATCAGTTCAAAGTGTTGAAGATTTTGCACAAGTTCTTGGTGAGTTTGAAACTGCATCAAATAATGCAGCGAATAAGACACAGTTTATTAAAGACAAACTCTTTATGATTCTTATAAAGATAGACCATGTTCTTTATAAATCAAATGCTTACTCTTCTGTTCTTGCAGAGAATAAAGTACAAACCTTTGGTGATCATAAATCATGTCGTTTAGGAAAATGGTATCTCGGACAAGGTAAAGAAATATTTGGGAAGACACAAGCTTATAGGGATGCAGACTACCCTCATTCTCTTGTTCATACACATGCACTCAAAAATATTGCTTTTATTGACTCTGGTGATGCTATGAATCCTAAATATAAAGAAACTATTGTAGAAAACTTTAGAGCAATGGAAGAAGCAAGTTCAAAACTTTTCCTACATCTTGATGATATGGTTAATCAAAGTAACTCTTAAGTAGTAGCATGAAAATTTTACTTATGGAGGATGATGCGGTACTCTCTGACATTATCCTTGACTATCTACAAGAGTTTTTTGAAGTTGACTATGCTTATGACTCAAATGAAGTCTATGATGCTCTTGAAAACAACAAATATGACCTATTTATCTTTGATATTAATGTCCCTGGGAAAAATGGTATAGAACTTCTTGAAGAGTTGCGTTCATATAGTAACAATACCCCTACTATCTTCATTACTGCCTATACAGACACAGATTATCTTAAAAAAGCTTTTGATATTGGAGCACATGATTACATTAGAAAACCTTTTGAACTTGATGAATTAAAAGCAAGAGTTCTTAATACAAAACGACTTTTTAACATCGACTCCACATCTCTTATTACAATTTCAAAAGATATTAGTTTTTCTCAAAGTACAAAAGAACTTATAAAAAAAGATAAAAAATTATCCTTGGGTAACAAAGATGCTCTAATACTCTCTTATTTTTTACAGCATCAAAAAAGACTTATCAGTAGCGAAGAACTTATACAAAATATATGGGATTTTGATACTATGCCTAGTGATGCAACACTGCGTTCTCACATCAGAACTCTTAGAGAACTCATAGGAAAAGAGCGAATCAATACAGTTAGAGGAGAAGGATATATTTATGAATAAAATCACAAAAAAATCTTTTTACTCTTTTTTAGCACTCTATCTTATCTCCACTTTTACTTTTTTGTTTCTTTCAGCTTACTGGTTTTTTACCTCACAAGTTTCAATGGAAAAAAATGCCAACTACTATAAAATGAACCATATAGCCGATACAGAGAGTTCTAAAGTCATTGATGCACAAATGCACAATAAAGGCTTTGAACTTGGCTCTTATAATAAAGCTGATGTGGCACTTCTTGATAAAGATAAAAAACTACTTTATGGTGGTGTCTATCAAAAAATCGACTTTACTCAAGAGTTTTACCTTCATAACGGTGCTTTTACTCTTGTTACACAAAAACCTGCTGGACAATTCGGTATAAAATATGTAGTTGTTCAAAGTAGTGAGTGTACTTCTAACATAGCGGTTATAAAAAATAAACTGCTTTATACCGTTACCATTACTGCGTTTATTATCTTAATCATTGCTGTGGTTCTCTCTTATATATTTTTAAAACCTCTTCGTGATAAGATGCATGAGATAGAGGAGTTTGTAAAAGACACAACCCATGAACTAAATACTCCAATTACAGCACTGATGATGAGTAGTTCTCGTATGAAAAGTAAACAACTTTATGATGAGAAAATAGTACAAAATATTAGCATTAGTGCAAAACAACTGTATGATATTTATGCTTCTTTGAGTTTTTTAAGTTTTGATAACTCTAAAGAAGAAGCCATTAACTTAGAATTTAATAGTGTTACACAAGAGTCTATAAGCTATTTTAAAGAGTTATTTGAGAAGAAAAGAATCACTCTCTCTCAAGATATTAAGCCTTGTGAACTCAAGATTGCTCCTACAAAGGCAAAGATGCTTGTAAATAATCTTTTAAGTAATGCCATTAAATATTCTAAGCCAAAGACTCATATTAAAGTGTATCTCACACAAGAGAAGCTAATTATAGAAGATGAGGGGATAGGCATTGCTCAAGATAAACTCAAGCTTATTTTTAAACGATTTGAGAGAGCAAGCACTTATGCTGGTGGCTTTGGTGTAGGACTAAGTATCGTAGATAATATCGTTAAAGAGTATGGATATAAAATAGATGTAGAGTCACAAGAGGGTAAGGGTACAAAAATAACCCTTACTTTTAGATAGTTTTAGAAGATTGCTGTTATCACTTTAGTAATTATAAATCCACCTACAACAAGCCATACAAACATACTCGCGGCTGTGTAAATTGGTGCAAGACCTAAACCCTTAAACTTTGCAAAGATTGTTCCCATACCAAGAGCTGTCATTGCCATTGTTAAAAGGAAAGTGTCTATTTCATTGATAGTTGCTACAATACCATGAGGAACTAAATCAAGTGAATTGAATCCTGCCATACCCACAAAATAAACCGCAAACCAAGGAATAGTCAATGTTAAGCCATTTCCTGCAGCACCATTTTTCTTTGCTTGCATTGAAAGATAAAGACCAAGTACAATAAGCATCGGAGCAATCATAATAACACGAGTCATTTTAACAATTACTGCTGAGTTTGCCATCTCTTCTGGAGCACCAGCGACTGAAGCTGGAACTGCAACAACTTGAGCAACTTCATGGATAGTTCCACCAACATATATACCAAACTGCTGTGGAGTCATATGTAAAAATCCTGTTGCTGGTTCTATGATTGAAGCATAAAGAACAGGATAAAGAAACATAGAGATAGTACCAAAAAGAACAACCATAGAAACAGCTACTGCTGTCTTATGCCCTTCTGCTTCTAAAACAGGTTCAGTCGCTAAAACTGCTGCTGCTCCACAAACTGAAGCACCTGAAGCTGTAAGCATAGAAGTATCTCTATCCATTTTAAATACTTTTATACCAAGGTATGTCCCTATAAGAAATGTAGTTGCAAGCATAATTAAAGAAACCATAAATCCACTCATCCCTACTTCCATGATTTGTTGAAATGTAATTCTAAAACCATAGAATACGATAGCAAAACGCAGAATCTTCTTTCCTGAAAAAGTAATACCTGAACCCCATTCGCTCGGAATGTGTTGGTGCAAAGTATTTGCATAAAAGATACCCATAACAATACCTATAACAAGTGGAGAAATTCCTAATGCTCGAACGAAAGCTATGTTTGCAATCATAGTTGCTGCAGCTGCAAATATTGCTACAAATATGATTCCAGACATCGTTCCTTTTCTATTTTGTGCTGAAAATGCCATAATTTACCTTTATATATTATTTTAATTATAAAGTGGAATTATAGCAAAAAAATTATTTGACTTCTACTTTTAGCCCTATCTTGACTACATTGTTTTGAGAGTTACCTATGCTTGATGTCTTTTGTATGCTTATTTTAGAGTCTAGTATTGATTTTTCTTTTACTAAATACTGTTTTAATGCTGATGCTCTTTGTTCTGCCAAACCTTCTAACTCTTGCAAGTTCACTACTTGAATGCCAACACAAAGTTGAATCAGCCCACTGAGATAATCTCTCTCAAATCTATCTTCTTTAGCAGTTTTTTTCACCTTTTTGGCTAAGACATCTAAAGCATTATCATATTTATACTCTTTATAAATCTCTTCAAGCATATCTACAGTCATAGCAGTTTGATGCTCTTCTTCGTTTGTTATACCACTTTTTTTCATTACAAGATTTATAAGCTTGTGACGCTGCAGTGCTTTTTTATCTAACTTATCATCATATATAGGTGTAATCTTCAACTCTATTTTTGGTCGTTTAACCATTATCTTAGCCACATTGTCTAACTTTTCTCTCTCTGTTGGAGAAATCTTATTACTTCCAGCTTCAAATGCTGCATACGCTAAAGCATCGCCATCAAGCCCCATGAGAGAGCCTAAAAATCTAAATGGAGAGCTTACAGCTCGTACTATGAGGTTGCCAAATGTTTTCCATACTAATGCACCGTATTTAAAATCAGGCTCATCTAAATTTCCTTCTATTGGCATATCTATATCAATCACACCATCACTATCTTCAAGTAAACCAATAACAGAACCTAAAGGAAGTTTTGTAACATTTTCATCATCATTCTCTTTACCGAGTTTTATATTTTTAATAATTATGCTATTTTCACCCACTAGCTTAGAATTTTTTATCTTATATCCTAAATCTAAAAAGAGTTTTCCTTCGTCTATTTCATGTCCTGCAAACGAAGCACTATAACCACTTAAAGAGTGCAAATTAAGATTTTTAAAATTAAAGCTAAGGTCTGTAAACTCTTTAGGCTTTGCACTATTTATACTTCCTTTGAGTTTTGTTGCACCATACTTATCTACTGCACCATCTATGTCTACATAACTTGTCTCACTTGTGTCATTAGATACAGAGTATATATCTCCATTTAAGTCATGTATATCTGTTTTGAACTTCAAAGGAATGGAGTAATCGGCAAATTTTGCATTCCCATCCACTATTTTTATTTTGGCAATCTTAATAGGAAATTTTGTTGTATTTGAATCCTTTGTTTCATTAGCCTCTTGTGTAACATTTGTATCACTTGGTTTAATAAGTTTCACATAATTCATCTCTTTTTTTTCATCAATCAGAGTATCAATATAAAAAGATTTTAAGGTGAGCTTATCAACATAGAGTCTATCTGGATTTAACTCAAAAGTAAATGCAGAAACATTTGCACCATTGATAGAAAAAATGGAAGTATTGTCTCTGCTGTCATTTAGAAACAGATCAACTAAAGCTACTTTACCCTCTACTTTTAAATCAGGCATCTTTTTAGAAGCCCCATACTCTGTTTTTGCATCTATAAAAAGTTTTCCATCAGCTACTGCCACAAATGCTTTTTGTTGAACATAGGGTGTAAGATTTTTGAGAGCTATATTCGCTATCTTTATACTGCTTTTTTCTTTTAAAGGTGTATGTCTTAATCTTCCTTTTGACTCTATAGAACCCTTTTTATTTACACGAGAAGAGAACTGATAGCTAAGCCATGTGTTTTTCTTTATGTTGAGATTATATGCATGAAAATTTATTTTATCCATAGTGTTAGTAAGACTAGGACTCAATGTCTCATCTTTAAAATCAACCCTTGCATTATAAATTGCAAAATGTTTCAAAGCTACATCAAAAGGCTTCTCTTTATCTCTCTTTTGTACTTTTGGTATAACTATATTTTCAAAATTCATTACACCTTTAGTATCTCGAACAGTATATATAATCGGATACCTCAAATACACTTTGCCAATGTCTAGTTTTTTATTTCCTACATCAAGAGAAAGTTCTGAGACCTTTAAAGCATTTAAAGAGAGAAGTGTTTTTCGGTTGCTGCGTTTGCTTATAAGCAGTTTGGAGAGTGTTGCGTTTGTTTCTGTAACATTGATTGCGAACTCTTTTTCAAGCTCTTTTACAGAAACTTTTGTGTCAAATCCAATCTTCGCTCGTTCTAAACTTACATCATAAACCTTAAGCTCTGAAAAGCCAAGTTTATCAAGGTAAGGACGATAATGAACTACATCAAAATTTTCACATTGTAAGTGTGTACTTATATTTAACTTCTTATGCCCTATTTTCCCATCAGCATTACATTGAAACTTCTCATTTAAAAGCATATCAAGCTTATAAGCAAAAGGCTTTTCTCCTGCTAAAGTTATATCCTTTGCATGAATATTGAGTGAGTTTAATTTTGTTGTTACATTTGGATAGATACTTTTATCTTCAAATTTTGCAGATATGTTTTTTAAGTCTAAACTCCTTAGAAGAACACTCCAAGGCTTTGACTTTGTAGTGTTGTTTTCACTTTCTGTCTCTTTTGTTTTTACACTGTTTAACTTTACATACTCTAAGCAGTCTATTTGTTCTTTTTTGTTGCGTTTAGCATCTATGTGTAACTCATTTAAAGAGATTTTATCTATGATTATATCTTGCATAAAAGGTTTTATAGTTGCGTTTTCTAGATTTAGTTTATGCAATGTTAAAACATCTTGATACCCATTTTTAGGAATAACTCGGAGCTTGTCTACACTTAAAGCCACTTTATCTATAATCGTTGCATTTAAATCATCAAGATTCATCTTAAAGTGTGAAGAGAGAGATACTTTACCATCTGCAACTTCTAAGTTAAGCATATCTTTTACATACTTCCACGGTGAATAAAGTTTACTTGCTTGAAAGTTTAGTGTACCATCGAGAGTTAAAGGCACTATCTCTAAAAGTTTTGTTTGTAACTCTATAAAGCCACCATCACCCAAGCTAGAATAAAAATGTAATTTTGCATCATTTGCATTAAGATTTTTGGTATCTATATCTTTTAAAGAAAAGCCAATATCGTGAAAATCAAAGGTATATTTGTCATTTTTTGTATAGTCTTCATAGTCCATATCACCATCTATTAGTTTGATATTATCAATGACAACTCTTGGGAGTTTCATAGACTCACTTGTCTCTTTCTTTAGCTTTTCTGGCTCTTCTTTTAAAATGCTAAGAAGATTGAGTTTTTTTTCTTTTGACAAGGCAACAAAAATTTCTGGCTTATGGAGTAAGATATCTTTAATGTGAATAGTTCTGGTAAATAAAGAGTAAAGTTCAACATCAATATATAAGCTTTTAAAGTTCACTAATGGCTTGTTTTGTATAGAAGTGAGTTGAATATACTCAAGTTGAAGTTTAAAAAGGAAAGGATTAAAAGAGATGTTTTCTATCTGTAACTTAGAGTTTGTATTTTGTTCAACGATTTTTACTATTTGTGATTTTGCTACCCAAGGGAGAACAAAAAATCCCAGTATGCTATAAAGAACTAAAAGTGAAAGAAGTATTTTTTTCAACAAGATAAAACTCCATAAGTGGACTATTATGCAGTGTACCTTATTGTTTATTAAATCATTATTACTTTAATTTATCTAACACACTTTTTTTCGGATAAACAAAAGTAGATTTTCTGACAACTGTTACTTCTGTACTCTTCTTGCCATCTGCATCTATCGCATAAGCATGGATAGTGATAGGAATAATTGTATCTTTTCTTTCGTTTTCAACAAGTACTTCAGTTGTACTGAGTGTTACAATTTTTTTCTTTTTTACACCTGGATCTGCATCAAAAGGCTTATTAGGTTTGGCAATTTTTATTTTACCTTCCATGCCTTGGGGTGGAATAATTTCAAAATAATACTTTAACTTCTCATTTTCAGTATTTTGAAGTAAAAATACATACGAGTTATCCACTCTTACTTTACCTTCACCAAGGTATTTAGTAGAGTATAAACGATTCTCTTTGTTGATGTTTAAAAGCATATGCTCTTTTGTTCCACCCATAAGACCTAGAATAATAGAAATACCAACTAACAGTCCTATATAAGCTAAAACTTTTGGACGAAAATATTTCGTTTTTCCTTTTTGATCTATTATCTCATAATCACTTGACCAAGTAACAAGGGAAGGCTTTCCAAGTTTACCCATAACAACCGTACAAGCATCTACACACTCTAAACAGTTGATACACTCAAGTTGAAGACCTTTACGGATGTCTATATGTGTCGGACATACTGTTACACAAGATTCACAAGTTGTACACTCAGCAGAGGTATCTACTGCAAGTAAATCTTTTTGTTTAGTGAAGTTTTTATGATGCTCTTCATCGTAAATCTCTCCACCTCTATGTGTATCATAAAGTGCCATAACTGTATGTTCATCATAAAGAACTGATTGAACACGAGAGTAGGGACAAACATAAACACAAAAATTTTCTTTTAAAAAGGCAATATCATAAACTAAAAAGAGAGCAGTAGCAATCATAGTACCTATCAAAGTCCAATGATTAGAGTAATCCATCAAATAACCAAAAAAATCTTCAGGAGGTACAAAAAACCATAAAAAATCAGCTGCAGCAATAAAAGAGATTGTAAATACCATCAAAAGAGCGATAACACGTTTTACTTTGTTCTCTGTCTTAGTCATATCTGGTTCTTGTTGCTTATTCTTTATACGTTTGCGCATTTTAAGAATTTTTGTCTCAATTAAATCACGATAAACCACACGAAAGAGAGTCTGAGGACAAATCCAACCACAAAATACACGCCCACCAACAACAGTCATTCCAAAAATAGCTAAAAACATAAGCATTAAAAGAAAAGGCATAAGATAAAGTTCTTGCATATCAAACTGAATAAAGCCAAGATGCAGTTTTAGCTTATCAAAACTTAAAAGAAAAAAATGATTTCCATTATATGTAATCCAGGGTAAGATTAATGTAAAAATAGTCGCAAAGGTGAACATATAATATCGTTTATATCTCCATGGAACAGGTATTTTTAGACTTTTAGTTTCTGTACTCATCAGTTTTTCTCCGTTGTTGGTTTTGGACATGATACAGTGTTTATCACATCCTCTTCTGCATCTTTTGATGTTTTTTGTATTAAAGATTTAAGGGCTATTTGTTTTAACTCTCTTGAGTCAATATAATCTTTTAAAGAGCTTCTACTCACCCCAAGCAAACGCGAAATTTCACTCACATTCTTTTTTTCTTGAATATATCTTAAGATTTCGCTAATGTATTTGTCAAATTTTGAATTTGATTTACTTCCCTTAGGGCGACCAATCGCATTCTGGGACTCTTCTTCAAGGTGTTGTCTGAGTTGATCTATTAAACCTAAAGCAAGCATTCCACCACTTTCTTGCGTCATTATAACAGATTGTTTTATAAAGTGTACATTAATTTCGTGCTTAAGTAAACATCGAAACATCTGCACCAAATCTTGTATGTTTGTACTTAGCACCCAAACATCACTAACAAGTAAAGTAACACCATTTCGAGATTGGAAGTAATTGGTTACTTCAGGTCTATGCACTAAAAGCTTGTTTTGTGAAATATAATCAATAAACTCATCATCTACTATAAGATTGTTAGCAATGGCATAAGCATTAATGTTTTTTAACTGCTCTCCAGCTGTGTCAAACTGTTTATCTGGACGAATATATGCAATAATCATAGGCGAATAAACCTCTCTTTAATTGATTTTCATCGTTATTATATCTCTATCTGATGTTAAAAGTCAACAAGAAATATATTATTTTCGTCATTTTACATTTTATGTTTCTTTTCGACTCTACAACTCTTGTGTTATATTATCTAAAATTTCGAACAACTCTTTAGAATATTTTTCTGAATTTGAAAATGCTTTTATAATTTTATCTGCATTTACAACACTACCAGATTTTACCAGTTCAGGTATTTGTGAAATATTTGTATGTACTTCTTTATGTGGGGCATTTATTTTAGAAAATGAGGGTGCTTTTGCGTAGACATTCTTGCCATTTGTAGCTATCCACTTACCAAATCTACACTCTGTGTGTGAACTAAAAGTATACTTCGTATTTTCATTAAATACACTCTCATATGCAGAGAGCTTAAAAACTATATGGTCCAGTTTTACAAGGTTTAAAAACATTCTGTTTGATATATCGTTGTTTGCATTTTTTACTTGAGATGCACCCGCAACTAAATCTCGTAAACTTACATTAAATGTATCTAACTTGTCTAAAGATTTAACAACTTCATTATCCATTTCTTGAGAAAACTCTTCCATTGCAGACGAATTTTGTTTTAAAAGATTAATGTTTACTTCTACTTCGCTTGTTGCTTTTTGAGTTCTCTCTGCTAATTTTCTTACTTCATCGGCAACAACAGCAAAACCTCTTCCATGTTCACCGGCTCTTGCCGCTTCGATAGCTGCGTTTAATGCTAAAAGATTTGTTTGATCAGAAATATCTTTGATAAGAGCTATTACATTTGTAATTTCATTAACACTATTTCCAAGCTGTTCAGAGTTTGTTCGACTCTCTTGCATCTTTTGAGATATATTATGTAATGAGTCACTCATCTCATTTGTTGAGACATTAACCTCATCAACAATAACAGCTGTTTTTTCATTATAATCATTGATTTTATGAATTGCTTCCATGTTGTTTGACATTCCAGACTGTACACCCTCCACTCCATAAATTGCTCCATCACTTAAAAGGTCAGTTAATGCTAATGTAAGTCTATTTTTTTGCAGTTGCTCACGACTTTCTTTCGCATGATGTTGCGATTCTTCTAGGGCAAGATTTGATTTTTGTATCGCTTCATAGGCTGTGTTTATCGTATGATTTGCTGCGTTTTGTATAGAGGAGAGTTCATCATGACCACTTACTCTAATAGACTGAGAAAAATTTTGTGATTTTACAATACCATCAAGTTCCTCTTCAAACTTTTTGATTCTTGATATTAGACCTGACGCCACTAAATAACCAAAACCAATTATGAAAATAAGCACAAAAAACATCGTAACTATATTGGCCACCATACTAGCTTTAGCCTCGTTTTCAAGTTGCACTATTTCGACTAAGATTGTCTCTACAAGATGATCTTCAACACTTTTAAGAAGATTTATCTTCGCAGTTATGGTTTGAAACCAGTATATCGCATCTATGTCAAAGGCACCATTTATATGTGTAAGAGCAATTTGTCTCATTCTCTCTACTTCATCAACGGGCTTTCCAACTACTGTTTGTTTGTAAAATTCTTTGTTATCAGCAGAGGTTAAAAACAAAAATCTCGACATATAAGTATCTTGCTGACTCATAAGCTTTACAAATTTTGCATAAAAACCACTAGGATAAACATCTTTTGCAAAAGTAGCTGTCATAACAGCTCTCTCAATACCAGCACGCTCTTTTGAGTAAAGATAGTTCGTAAAAGCATTTAAGGATATGCTCATTTGTTTATCTGAACTCATCTTTGCTATATAAGCGACAGTGTCAAGAAATGCACCATTAAGTGGTGTGTAGTAACCTACAGTCTGTGGCACATTGTATGCAAGAGAACTAATACTTTTTCTTGTTGCATCTAGTTTTTTGAGTCGTGCCATTGCATCGTTCATCTGAGTTTGCATCGCTTGTGGATACTGTGACATATCCATAGTTTTGTAAAAAGCTTCCATCTCTGCTCTTGTAACATCTGTATCTTTTCGGATGTCAGGCATAGTTGTAACAAATTTTTTACCCTTAGAACCGACAAAACCTGCTGAAGCACCCCTCTCTTTTTGAGTATTGTGTAACATTGCAGAGATTTTTGTTGCCAATATAGTTACTTTTTCTATCTTTGACAACTCTTGTACATGTTCATAACTTTTATAAGCATTAATCCCTAAAAGGATAGTAATAACTATTGCTGGCATAAATACCATCAAAGCCATTTTAAATTTTATTGAAACATTATCAAACATATCACATCTCCAAAACAAATTATTTATATCAGTTTACTGAAAGTTAATATGGCATCATTTGGCTTAAGCAACGATTAATAAACTCCACAACAGCTCTTATTATGCTCCATTTTGATAAAATTACTCACATTTAATTTCAATAAAAGCCTTGGTACAATGACAACTAAACAATACATCCTAGAAACAATCAAAAAACGTCCACTTTTTATAGATGGTGCTATGGGAACGCAGCTCCAACAACGCGATGATAAGATTCCAAAAGAAGCTTGGGAAGGTAACGAAGGGTGTAATGAACTCTTAAATGTTACTGCAACTGACGTAATGGAAGAAATTTTCAATGCTTACCTTACAGCAGGTGCTGACTTTATCACAACCAACACATTTGGTTCTTTTTCTTGGGTTTTAGATGAGTATGACATTGGTCATAGGGCTTATGAACTCACTCGTGCTGGAGCTGAGATAGTTAAAAAAGCTTGTGATGCCTACTCAACCCCTGAGCATCCGCGTTTTGTGTTAGGGTCTATCGGACCAGGGACAAAACTGCCTTCACTTGGACATATCACTTATGACAAAATGTACGAAGGCTACACGGAAGCTTGTTTAGCACTTATTGATGGTGGAGTAGACATTTTCCTCATAGAAACTGCGCAAGACCCTCTTCAAATCAAAGCAGCTCTTCATGCCATGGAAGAGGCAAATCGCCAACGAGAAGTTGACATTCCTATTATGATTTCTGTGACAATTGAGCTGAGTGGAACTATGCTAATCGGTACGGATGCTGAGACTATTGCGACTATTTTAGAGCCATTTGACAACATTTTAAGTCTTGGATTTAACTGTGGAACAGGTCCTGAGCAAGTTTTAAAACATGTAAAAACTTTGAGTGAACTTTGGGGAAAACCTATCTCCGTTCACTCAAACGCAGGTCTACCACAAAACCGTGGAGGTTACACTTACTACCCGATGGGACCAAACGAGTTTGTAGAACAACAGGAGAAGTTTTTAAACTATGATGGCGTTAGCTTTTTAGGCGGTTGTTGTGGAACAACACCGCAACACATCCGTGCTCTTGTAAACAAAGTAAGCTCGATAACTCCAAAAGTACCATCAGGTTCACACCCTAATGCTATCGCTTCACTCTTTAACACGGTTCCCCTTATGCAAGAACCAGCACCTCTTTTAGTGGGTGAACGCTCAAATGCAACGGGTTCAAAAGCTTTTCGTGAGCTTCTTTTAGATGAAGATTATGAGGGAACTCTCAGTGTCGCTCAACAACAAGTACGAGCGGGGGCTCATGTTTTAGATGTAAATGTTGGTTTTGCGGGTCGTGATGAGACAAAAGATATGAATGAAGTTATGGCAATGTATGCTCAAAAAATAGCACTGCCTCTTATGCCAGACTCAACACAAACAACAGGACTTGAAACTGCTCTTAAGCACATCGGGGGAAAAGCAATCCTTAACTCTGTAAACCTTGAAGATGGTGAGCCAAAGTTTGATGCAGTTTGTCAGTTAGCTAAAAAGTTTGGAGCTTCACTTGTTTGTCTTACCATAGATGAAGTGGGAATGGCAAAAACAGTAGAAGAGAAACTCAAAGTAGCCGACCGCATCATCGACCTTGCGACAAATCGTCATGGCATCAAAAAAGAGGACTTAGTTTTTGATGTTCTTACATTTACACTTGGAAGTGGTGATGAAGAGTACTTTGAAGCAGGTATAAATACCATCGAAGCTATTCGCAAGCTCCGACAAAAACACCCAGAAGTTGGAGCGATTTTAGGACTTTCTAACATCTCTTTTGGACTCGATAAAGATGCACGACCATACTTAAACTCTATGTTTTTACACCACTGTGTTGAAGCTGGACTTACTTCTGTTATCATCAATGTCAAGCACATCATCCCTCTAAACAAAATCCCAAAAGAAGAGCAAAAAATCTGTGATGATTTAATCTTCAATCGTCTGCCAAATGGTCAAGCTCTCTTTGCATTTATAGAACACTTCTCTACTAAAGAAGCCGTTGATAACGATGCGGTTGATGAAGCCTACCTGGCTATGAGCGATGAAGAGAAGATTGCTAAACTTCTTATGGATGGAGACAAAGATAGAATGATTCCTCTTGTGGAAGAGGCTCGTCATACTATAGCTCCTGAAGTTATCGTCAATGAGATTTTGATTGATGCTATGAAAGTCGTTGGTGAGCTTTTTGGTTCAGGACAGATGCAACTCCCCTTTGTACTGCAATCTGCTGAAACTATGAAAAAAACCGTTGATTACCTTAACCCATTCTTGCCAAAAGTAGAAAAAAAAGTAGATACTACCTTAGCACTTGGAACTGTTAAAGGGGATGTGCATGATGTTGGGAAAAACCTTGTAGATATCATCCTCTCAAACAACGGTTACAAAGTAAAAAATCTTGGCATAAAAGTAGAACTTGACAAATTTTTAGAGACGATGGAACAAGGTCATATCTCTGCACTTGGCATGAGTGGTCTACTTGTAAAATCAACACAAGTGATGCTTGAAAACCTCAACACTTTAAAAGAAAAAGATATTAAAATCCCTATCTTACTTGGCGGTGCGGCACTAACACGAGCTTTTATAGATGACTTTTGTCGTCCTGCTTATGATGGACCGATTTTTTACTGTAAAGATGCATTTGATGGAGTCACCGCAATGAGCCGTATCGAAGCTGGAAACTTTGACACAAACCTTCACCCTGATGCACCAGTTATTGAGCGAAAAGAAGTTAAAGAAATCATCATTCCTCCATTTGAAGAGTTAAAAATGCCTAGCCGTGATGTAAAAGTTCCCACTCCTCCATTTTGGGGAAGACGAGAGATAAAACTTACAGAGCAACAGATAGAGATGGCGTTTGAGTGGATAAACCATAAGATTTTATTTAAGTCGCGTTGGGGTTACAGCTCAAAAGGAATGGAGAAAGAGGCTTACCAAAAACAACTCGATGAAGTGGTTTGGCCAGCATACGAGAGACTTAAAAAACAGTTTTTAGAAGAAAAACTCTTTGAGCCTACTATCATTTATGGGTATTGGCCTTGTCGTAGTGATGATAACAAACTGCTTATTTTTAAAGAAGAAGAGGGTTACAACTCCAAAGCCGAAGTAAACAGAGAGTCACTTGATAAACGCAGAGAAGAGACTTTTAAAGAGTTTCATTTTCCTCGTCAAAGAAAAACTCCTCACCGAGCTTTGAGTGACTTTTTTCATAGTGACCGTGATGATGTGATTGCCCTTACTTGTGTGAGTGCTGGGGGTAAACTAAGTGATGCTGAACGTGAGATTTATGACAAAGGAAACTATACTGAATATTATCAGTTTCATGGTCTAGGTGTAGAGCTTGCTGAAGCCTTAGCTGAGATTGCACATAAGCAAATCAGGCTCGATTTAAACATCGCCGATGGAGAAAAAGCAACACTCGCTGATGTTCAAATGAATAAATACCAAGGAAGCCGCTATTCATTTGGCTATGCAGCATGCCCTGACCTAGAGTTAAATCGTCCTCTTTTTGATTTACTTAAACCTGAAGAGTTTGGAATTGAGCTTAGTGAGACTTTTCAAATCCATCCTGAACAGTCAACATCTGCTTTAGTTGTGTACCATCCAAATGCAACATACTATAATGTGTAAAGGCAATACATGGACTTTTTAACACTCTACTTCAATGCTCTTGTTACACTGAGTAATGCTATGGCTCCTTACATTTTGTTTGGACTTATTTTTGCAGGAATTTTACATGAACTTGTTCCTGATACTATTGTTTCAAAGCATTTAGGCAACAGTTCCATTATCTCTGTCATTAAAGCAACTGTGTTTGGCATACCTCTTCCTGTCTGTTCTTGTGGGGTTATCCCCTTAGCAACAAGTATAAAAAAGAGTGGTGCAAGTAATGGTTCTACCCTCGCCTTTCTTATCTCTACTCCTATCACCGGAGTTGATTCTATCTTAGCAACTTATGGAATGTTTGGTTGGGCTTTTACTATTTATAGAGTGATTACTTCTATGATTATCTCTATCATTGCGGGTGTTATAGCTAACTTCTATGGCGACAAGGAAGTTGAAAAACCAAAGCCTGCGTTTAGTATGGCTGCACCACAAAAAGCTATGGGTACGATGAGTTTTTCTGCTGTTAGTATGCCCAAACCAAAAGTCGAAGAGTCTTGTGATGGTGGCAGTTGTTGTTCTACTAGTGATGGGAAAAAAGATGCTTGTGCCGTAGTTACCAATGCCATCAATTACTCTTTTGGAACTCTCTTAAAAGACATTGCTTCACCTCTTTTTATAGGTTTACTTTTTGGAGCACTTATTACAGTTGCTGTACCTGAAAACCTAAGTGACATCTTGATGGAGTATAGTTGGCTATCTTACATTATAGTTATTGCCATCGCTGTGCCTATGTATGTGTGTGCAACTGCTTCACTTCCTATCGCAGCAGGACTTATGCTCGCAGGTGTCTCACCTGGGGCTGCGTTTGTCTTTTTAACCGCTGGTCCTGCGACAAATACAGTTACTATGGGTGTAGTTAAAAAAATGTTAGGAACTCGTACTCTTTATATCTATCTTGGAACTATCATTGTCGGTTCAATTATTTTTGGTCTTGGACTTGACATTATCTTAGCAGATGTGAACATTAAAGAAATGGTACATATACATGAAGAAGCAAGTTCTGTGGCAATGGGGTCTAGTCTTGTTTTATGGGCTTTTGTGCTCTACTATATGGTCAAACCTTACTTGAAAAATAAATTTCAGCTATAATTCGCATATGCTATATAAAACAAAAACAAATACTTCTCCACAAACCGTAAAAGATTCACTAGCAAACTCTGCAAAAGAGTTTGGCTTCGGTGTTTTAGGCTCTTATGATTTTAAACAAATCTTAGAAACAAAAGGTTTTCCTATTGAAAAAGATATAACTGTATATGAACTTTGTAACCCTAAAGGTGCTCAAAAAGTTTTAGATATTAACCCTGAAGTTTCAGTTTATCTTCCTTGTCGTCTCTCTATTTATAAAGAAGATGGACAAACTGTCATCTCTACTATTGATGTAGACCACATGATTGAATCTCTTGATGTAGATGATGCTTTTAAAGCACATATGCATTCGATTTTTTCTAATTTAAAAAAGATAATGCAATCCTGCTAATTTTTTAAACCACTCCACTGAGTGTATGTGTGAAATATACACTCGGAGGCTTCCATCACTTAAAATCTTACTCAATATAGAAACCCGAACAGCCAAAGAGGAATCTTATTCCCATAACCAATTTCAAGGTTATCACAAGCAAGAAAACTATCAGGAGTATCTTTTATTTAAGGAAAAGAATGTCCATTCTAGGTCGTCTTGGCATACTCTTCCCTTTTTTGATTTTACGCTAGTATATCATAGATAGGTATAGGGTTCACCTGACCCCTTTTTTTTCATGCTAAAGTTATAGCATTGAGTTTATGGGATTTTAAAAAGTATGGCAGATTGTTATGGAATTTGTGGATTTCCTGCCGTTAGGCTTCATTTAACGGTTGACTTGAGAAATAAGTTGCCCGCTAGGGTCACTTATTTCTCTCCAATGTTTTGTTATGTACTCTTACCTGCAAATAAATCTCTGGCTGTATTCCCTACAATATTTGTACTTATTGTATCAACTGTTCCACCAATGAGACCACCTAAAATAGGTACTGCTTTGCCTAAGTTAATAATACCTTTTTCACCAAACTTGGTAACAAGTCTAAATCCAACTTTTTGATTTATTTGCGTTATTACTTTGCCTGAAATATTTTTAATTGCATTTGTAGCTACTTTTTTTCCAACTTCTACACCAACATTTTTAAGTATTTCTGCTGCACCATTACCAACTAAACAAACATAAACCATAGTTTTTACTTTGTCATCTTTTAGGTCATGACCAGCAAGATGTGCAATTGCAGCAATCATTCTTATTTGAACATACAGAACGCTTGTAATATTAGCAGGTAAAGTTATAGGCATTAATATTAATCCACCTAATCCAGTAACAAAACCTGATGTTCCTGCTTTTGTGTTTTGCCATCTAATTAGTGAATTGCATTGTCCATGTAAACAATCATCATTTTTATAGCTTTCTGCTAATTCAATAGCTGAGTCTAGTCCTGCTACACCATTTACTGCTTTATCATATGCAAAATTTAGTACTTGTTGCATTTTACTTTCTGTTATTTCTTCTGACATATTCATCCTTCACATAACTATTAGTTAATCAACATTTTAGCACAAATAAAAGCAATAGTAACTAAAAAGCTGAATTGCTAAAATGTTTGTTTCGACGCAAAGTTAAGTGACCGGTTATTGTCTATGGAGTTTCTTAGTAGAGTGAGCAGTTGTCGTGTTTTTACAGTTTGACATCATGTAAGATATAGCTATGATTTTAAACAAACAGTGTAAATATTTTATGAAAAAACAGCTCTGTTTTACACTTTTTTTATTTTTTGACAATAGAGATATAGTTGTAGTTTTTATACTCTTCATGTTGGTGTTATTGTTGTACATGTAAGAGAAACTAAGTGCTATCATAAAAACCTATCTCCTTTTTTAGTTTTAAAATATCCGGTGTCATGAAGCCTTGTATGATTCTATTGTTTACATCGACAACTACGACTGTTTCTATCTTAGTACATTGACACTTCTTACATGGTGGCTTGGATGCTTTGATTGGCTTGTCTTGAATTGTGGTGTTTTTTATAATCTTGCTGTTTTTGATTTTAGAGAGTTTTTGTATAACACCATAGTATCTGATTCTAAAGTATCTTTTTGGAGGTATATGATACAAAAACCGTTTGATAAACTCATCGCTGCTTAATGTCATTATTTTTGTTTTAGCGTTGGCTTTGTAGTCCTTATATCTAAACCTTATGGTGTTATTATCTATTGATACAATCCTCCTATTTGCTATAGCAGATTTATGTGTATATCTTGCCATATACTCAACAATCTTAGTACTATCCTTAAATTGAGATTTCATATAAATGACCCATTTACGATTGACGATATTGTCGATATAATTCTCAAAAAAGTTGCTATCTTTAAATCTTTTATCGATGATTAGTTTACCCGCATCATAAGCCTTTTTAATCCCCTCAATAAACTTTCCGCGAAACACCTTGCTCATTGCCTTAACAGGGAACAAAAACTTTGAGTTGTATTTGGATTCTATAATAGTATCTCCTATTATAGCTGCACCTGCAACTATAAAATGAATATGCGGATGATAGATTAGTGTCTCTCCCCATGTATGTAAAATTCCAAAAAATGATAAATCTACTTTAGGTGTATCATCCGCATAATTGCTACCATCCACTCTCCACCATTTCAACTCTTGTGCAAACTCTTTAAGTGTATCTGAGGCACATTTAAAGAGTAAATCATAAAATATCTTTTGATTATAGATTGCTATATCAAAGAGTTGGTTTGGCACAGTAAATACTGTATGATAGTAAGGGACATCTATCGTGGTTTGAACTCTTTTTTCTATCCATTCGAATCGCTTTTGCTGTTGGCACTTAGGATAGTTTCTATTGCGACATGAGTTGTATGAAAACTCTATATTTTTACAATCACTGCACTCTCTGGCATTATAACCTTGCTTTGAAGTTCTACATGTAGATATATCTTTCATCGCTTTTTGTTGTGTGAAAGTCAATGTATGGTTTGAAGTATAAGTATCACCATAAAGATTCAATATATCTTGCAGCTCATAAGTCGGTTTAGTATTTGTTTTTTTAGGATTTTCACTCATGCTAAAGTTATAGCATTGAGTTTATGGGATTTTAAAAAGTATGGCAGATTGTTATGGAATTTGTGGATTTCCTGCCGTTAGGCTTCATTTAACGGCGAAGCTGAGCTCCATTAATGTGTATTTCGGAAAATTCGCTTGCGATTTTCTGGAAGACACTTTGATGTGGGACTCCTGTCTTTTGTTGTATGTAGCGTAGCGGAATACGACAAAAGGCTGGTGGCACGTTTAGGGCTCAGCTTCGCCGTTGTACGTTTCCGCTCCGCGGGAACGTACAACTATTTAATCAAGCACATTATATACAGAAGAACCTTAAAAACTAAAAATAATATACATAATTATTTTTCAATAAAACTACAAATTTACTAAGAAATATGGCAAAATGCAATAAAATTGATAATAATTGTAAAAATATCCTATTATCCTTAAAGAATTTATGTGTTTTAATACTCTATAGAAAAAATAACTACCAAAAATGATAGTTATTTAGTGGATTTCTTACATAACACACAAAAATGTCCTTAAATGAGGAGTTGATTATGCAAGTAAAAAAGAAGTTATTAGATTTGGTTCGAGAAAAAATACAGTTTAAACATTATAGTTACTCAACTGAAAAAACTTATGTGCATTGGATAAAGCATTATATTTTATTTCATAATAAAAAGCATCCACTTGAAATGGGTAAAGTAGAGATTGAAGAGTACTTAACTAAGCTTGCTACTAAGGATAATGTAGCACCTACTACTCAAAACCAAGCATTTAGTGCATTGCTTTTTCTTTATAAAGAGGTTTTAGGCATAGATATATCTGAGTGGAATATTCAGGCACTTCGTGCTCAAGAGAGAAAACATATACCTGTTGTTTTAACAAAAGAAGAAGTAAAAACTGTTTTACAGAATGTTTCCAAAGAGTACAGTTTACTAGTTCACTTGATGTATGGCTGTGGTTTACGGATGAATGAAGCTTTAAGTTTACGAATCAAAGACATAGATTTTGGATTTGACAAAATATATGTATGGGATTCTAAGTCGCTTAAAGATAGAACTATCCCTCTTCCCCAAAAGTTAAAAACAAAGTTACTAGAACAGGTAGAAGCTGTAACCATCCTTCATAAACAGGATTTGGCTCATGGTTTTGGAAGTGTTTATATGCCTTATGCACTAATGAAAAAATATCCTCGTTCTAAATTTGAAACTAAGTGGCAATTTTTATTTCCAATGAAAAATATCTCAACAGACCCACGGACTAAAGAAAGACGACGACATCACGTACACCCTCAAACACTTGGCAGAAACATAAAAGTAGCTGCACAAAAAGCCAACTTACACAAGCGAGTAACTTCACATATATTTAGACACTCTTATGCAACTCATCTTCTACAAGCCGGCATTGACTTAAGAAGCATTCAAGAGCTTTTAGGGCATAAATCTGTTGAAACAACTATGATTTACACACATGTCGTTTCAGAGATGAACAAAACAAAACTCATAAGTCCACTAGACTTTTAAAAGGCAAAAATATGATAGAGAGATTTTATTTAAAAGATTACCTTAGTTTCAAAGAGAGCGAGTTGAACTTGGAGACTGGGCTTGTGGTGTTTACTGGTCCTAGTGGTAGTGGAAAGTCCATACTTATGGAGTCTATACTCTCTTCGCTTGGGAGTAGTTCTTGTGATGCTACTTTGTGTGAGTCTAGTGTCAATTGGGATATTGATGAAGAGTCTACAGGCATAGAAAACCATGAAATCAATGTATTTAAACATATAAAAAAAGAGAAGTCACGTTTTTTTGTAAACAACCAGAGTCTCTCTAAAAAAGCCATATCTTCTATGGCTAGTGGATATTTACGTCATTTGAGTTTAAAAGATTTTAGTGATTTTGAGAATGAAAATTTACTCCATATTTTAGATGATAGAATTAGTTCAAAGTCTAAAAAAATTATAAAAATAAAATCTGATTATAAACAATCGTTTAGGGAGTATTCTCGTGTTAGAAAAGAGTTACAAGTTTTAGAAGAGGAAGAGAAAAAAATAGTTGAGCTTAAAGAGTTTGCTGCATTTGAGATAAAAAAGATAGAAGATATTAATCCTAGTGAAGGTGAAGATGAAGAGTTGCTTCTCATCAAAAAAGAGCTTTCACGAAAAGAGAAGGTCTTGGAGTCTTTAGAATCAGCGATGGAAATTTTCAACTATGAACATCTTGTCACTTCTGCATTAGATAGTTTAGATGTAGAGAGTTCTTTTTTTGACGATACCATGAATGAACTTCGTGCACACTTTGATTCAGCAACAGAGAGATTTTCTGCACTTGATGAAGTTGATATAGAAGAAGTGCTTAACCGCATAGAAGAGATAAGTGGACTTAAACGCAGGTATGGAAGTGTAACAGAGGCACTCGCATACAAAGCACAAAAACAGATAGAACTTACAAAGTATGAAAACATCGAGATAGAAAAAAGTGACTTAGAAGAGAAGTATAAAACACTTCAAACTAAGATACAGGAACTAGCAGGAGAACTTAGTAGTTTAAGAGCCAAAGAGTTGCCGCTGTTTGAAAAAGCTTTAAATGCTTACTTAAGTAGTCTTTATCTCAGAGATGCTCAGGTGAGTTTGCAGAGTATTTCTTTTAACACTTTTGGCTGTGATGAGCTAAGTATACAACTCAATGCAACACAACTCTCAAAGATAAGCACAGGTGAGTTTAACCGACTGCGTTTAGCTATTTTGGCACTAAAATCAGAATTTATGAGTAAAAATGGTGGTGTTTTAATGCTCGATGAAATAGATGCAAACCTTAGTGGTGAAGAGTCTATGTCTGTAGCTAAAGTTCTTCGTAAGCTCTCTAAGCATTTTCAGATCTTTGTTATTTCTCATCAACCACAACTTACTTCTATGGGAAATCAACACTTTTTAATCTATAAAGATGGTACTATTTCAAAAACAAAAGAGTTAAGCTTTGATGAGCGAGTTTTAGAAATAGCCAGAATAATAAGTGGCGAAAATATCTCAAATGAAGCTAAAAAGTTTGCTCGTGAGTTATTAGAGGCTAACAAACAATGATAATAGATACACATATACATCTTGACGATGAACGATACAGAGATGATTTAGATGAAGTCTTAAATCGGGCAAGAGAAGGTGGAGTAAAACGATTTGTGATTCCTGGTGCTGATGCTAGTACTCTTCTTCGTGCTATTGAAATCGCTGAAACACATAATGATGTCTATTTTGCAGTTGGGATTCATCCTTATGATAAACAGCAGTTTGATAGTGTGGACTTTGAGAAGTATGTAAAACATGATAAATGTGTGGCTATTGGTGAGTGTGGGCTTGATTACTTTAGACTTGAAGGCTCAGACGAAGAAAAAGAAGCTGAAAAACAAGAACAAAAACGAGTTTTTAAAGCACAGATAGAGTTAGCAAAAAAGTACCAAAAACCACTAATCGTACATATTAGAGATGCTTCTCGTGACTCTAAAGCTTTAATGCTTGAAACAAACGCAGGAGAGGTTGGGGGAGTGCTTCACTGTTATAATGCAGATGAAGAGCTTTTGAGTTTAGCAAATGAAGGTTTTTACTTTGGTATAGGAGGTGTGCTAACTTTTAAAAATGCTAAAAAACTTGTCAATGTTTTGCCTAAAATACCACAAGAAAAACTTATTATCGAAACAGATGGTCCTTACCTTACTCCTATGCCTTATCGAGGTGAGAGAAACGAACCATTCTACACTACATTTATAGCACAGAAGATGTCTGAACTTCTAAATATTTCTTTAGAAGATATAAAAAACAGCACCACAGAGAATGCCACAAAACTATTTAATATTTCTTAATATCATACAATTTTTAAAATCTGAAAAATATTTACACGAAAATTTAATAAACTTTTAGATAAAATCAATAAAAATTTATTAAAAGAAAAGCTGTATATGTTTAAATATTTTTCATTTTTATTATTGCCAATGGTACTCTTTGCTAACTTGACATATCAGTCAAGCTTCAATAAAGAACTCACTTTGCTTGAATCTTTCGATATCAAACCTTCATTTTTACATGATACTGTAATGAATAAAATGAGAAAAAACAATTGCAATCTAAACAAAGAAGCACATTTTTTTGATGCTATGGAAGAAGCTTATCTCTTTATACCTGCAATTAAAAATATTTTAGCAAAATATAATGTTCCACAAGAATTTTTATATCTTGCAATGGCAGAATCAAATTTTAAACTAAAAGCTTTCTCGCATAAAAAAGCTTCTGGATTATGGCAGTTTATGCCTGCCACTGGAAGACATTATAATTTAAGAATCGATAATTATGTTGATGAGAGACGAGATATTATAAAGTCAACAGAAGCAGCAGCTAAATATCTTAGTGTTTTACATAAAAGATTTCACAAATGGTACCTTGCTGCCATCGCTTATAACTGTGGCGGTGGAAAACTAAATCGTGCCATTAGAGAAGCAAAGAGCGATGAACTATCAGTTTTACTAGATACAGAAAAAAAATACATACCAAAAGAGAGTAGATTATATATAAGAAAGATTGTAGCATTAGCACTTATCGGAACGGATGAGGAGTTTATATTATCAAGTAAATATGGTTACCTGCTTAATCGTGCGAATGCTTATCCTGTTACTACTGTAAAAGTACCTGGTGGAGAATCTCTTAAAAGAGTTGCGAAACTCATTCAAATACCACTTGAAGATTTGCAAAAACTCAATAGACACTTAAAGTATGATTTTGTTCCGCCTAACAAAAAAGATTATAGTATTTATATTCCTTACATAAAACTTTCTGACTTTAAAGAAAAATATCATAAAAAATCTATCCAAAATATTTACAAGGTTCATGTTGTAAAAAATGGTGATAATCTCTCTAAAATTGGAAGGAAATACGGTGTTTCTTATCGTATGATTATGGACTTTAACAAGTTACGAACTAGTAGACTTAAGTTAAAACAAAAGTTAATTATTCCAATTAACAATCATTTAAATAAAGGGTAAGAAGTGATAAATAAAAGTGTGATTTTTTTGTTTGCAGTGCTACTGTTTTCTAGCTGTAGCAGTACTAGACATTATGCTTATAGAGATTATAATAGTAATGCATCTAAAACTTATTCGGCAAATCAGCAAGATAATTCGCAAACATTAAATCAAAAAAAATATTCACATCCAACAATGAAACCTTATGTTGTTCGAGGTATAAGATATCATCCAACAGTAGTATCTGTAGGCGATAGATTTAAAGGAAACGCAAGTTGGTATGGTCCAAAATTTCATGGAAAACTCACGTCTAATGGTGAGACATACAATATGTGGGCAATGACAGCAGCACATAAAACTCTACCAATGAATACCATCGTAAAAGTTACAAACCTTAGAAACGGTATGATTACAGTTGTAAGAGTAAACGATAGAGGTCCTTTTATAGATACTAGGATTATAGACCTTTCAAAAGCGGCTGCTTCGAAGATAAACATGGTTGGACATGGTACTGCTCCTGTTAGACTTGAAATATTAGGTTTTGAGAACAAAGATGGAAGAAATATACCAACAAAAAAAGAACTAAAACAAGCACCTCAAAAGCAAAATATTGGGGATTTTGCTTTGCAAATCGCTTCTTTTTCAAAAATAGAAGGTGCTCTTAAAACACAAGAAAAATATGATAATATCGAAGGTTATAAAACAATCATTAAAGATGTTGACACTGTTAATGGTCGTATGTTTAAAGTAATACTAAACGGCTTTAAAAGCGAACAAGAAGCTCGTGATTATAAAGCTAACAGTATCTTTAAAAAAGCATTTATAGTAAGAGAGGAATAAAATGATAACGAGAACAAGAAAAACAAAAGAAACGGATATTAGTATATCTATCGACATAAATGGTAGTGGCAAAAGTAATATCAATAGTGGAGTTGGATTTTTAGATCATATGCTAGAGAGTTTTTCTAAGCACTCTCTTATTGATTTAGAAGTAAGTTGCAAGGGTGATACACACATAGATGATCACCATAGTGTTGAAGATATAGGTATAGTTCTTGGCGCACTTTTAGCTGAAGCTATTTATCCTGTTAAAAATATGGAGCGTTTTGGAAGTGCAAATATAGTTATGGATGAAGCTTGCGTTTCATGTGACCTTGACCTAAGTAATCGTCCTTTTTTAGTGTATGATTTAGAAGTTTCTGGAAAAGTAGGGCAGTTTGATACAGAACTTGTAGAAGAATTTTTTAGAGCTTTTGTTCTCAATGCAAGAATCAGTGCTCATATAATTGAGTTACGTGGAAAAAACAGACATCATATTATCGAGGCTGCATTTAAGTCTCTTGCTGTAGCAATCAGAAGAGCAACAGCAAAAAATGATAGAGTTGGAATTCCTAGTACAAAAGATGTCTTATGATTAAGCTCATTATTCTTGATGTTGATGGTTGCTTAAGTGATGGCAAGCTGATTTACTCAGCAGATGCTATAGAGAGTAAGAACTTTAATGTTAAAGATGGTTTGGGGATTACAACATGGTTAAAAACTGGTAATAATGTTGCAGTTATAACAGGAAGAAAATCAGAAATAGTGCAAAAAAGGATTTCAGAGCTAGGCATCCCTCACCTTTTTCAAGGAATAAGAGATAAGAAGAGAGTCATGCTAGAACTTTTAGAAACCCTACAGTTACATCCTTATGAAGTTGCTGTCATTGGTGATGATTTAAATGATTATAGTATGCTAAAATATGCAGGTCGAAGCTTTACACCAAATGATGGTGCTACAGAAATCAAAAAAATAGTAAATACTGTGTTAAAGAAAAATGGTGGCGATGGTGCAGTGAGAGAAATGATAGATATGTTAGTGGTAGAGAATGACCAAACAGAAAAGTTTTTATCTGTTTGGATAAAGGATTAATCATAAATATTAATATACTGTTTGGTGTAATATCGGTCGCATTAGCAATGATATTTTTTTTATTTAAACCTTTGAGTATAAAGGAACAATCTTTTACTGATGTTCCACTATTTGAAGTTGGTTTATTTACTATTTATGAGATAAATACTTTTGGACTTGACTCTATTCTTTTAGGAACAAAAGCTACTCGTTATGTTGACAGATACGATATGGACAATGTGAATTTTACAGATAACACTCAAAAGTATATTGCTAACATTAAAGCTAACAATGGTGTCTATAAAAATGATATAATTACACTTAAACAGGATGTTATTTATAATAGAGAAGATGGTTTAAGTTTTTCTTCTGATGAAGCAATTTACAACAAGAAAAATAGTATCGTTAAAACAAACCACAAATATGTTGCCTACAGTGGAAAAAATAAGCTTGTCGGCTCATCTTTAGTGTATAACAATTTAAAAAACAGAACAAAATCAAAAAATATAACAGTAACTTATCAATTAAGAGAGAAAAAATGAAAATAAAATTATTAGCACTACTTACTTTTGCATCATTAATCAGTGCAGGAGAACTCCAAATCAAATCTCAAAAATTTGCAGCAGATGAAAACACAGGGATATCTATCTTTACTGGTAATGTAAATATTATTAAAAAGAAAGATGAACTCAATGCTTCTCAGGTTACTGTATATACAGATAAAAGTAATACACCAATTAAATTCGTAGCTGTTGGAAATGTTTCATTTATGATTACTACAGAAAATAATGCACAATACAGAGGAAAATCTCAACGAGCCGTTTATTATCCAAAATTAAAAGAGTATCATTTTTTTAAAGATGTACATTTAAAACAGATAAATGATAAGAAAGAGATTACTGGGGATGAAGTAATTTTAAAAACTATTGAAGGTCAAGCATATGCAAAAGGGCTAGAAACACAGCCTGTAATCATGATTTTCGATATCGCTGATAAGAATGAGACTGAGTAGTCATTATGGTTGAGATTGTAGAAGCAAAATTTATCACATCCGCTCCAAATGTAAACGCAGCCCCTGAATCTGAACTGCAAGATGAAATCGTTTTTATGGCACGATCTAATGTGGGAAAAAGTTCATTACTTAATGCATTAACAAACCATAAAGGTTTAGCTAAAGTTTCTTCTACTCCTGGAAAAACAAGGCTTATTAATTATTTCGACGTGACTTTTCTTAACAGAGACTCTGAGGAAAAAAGATTAGCTAAGTTTGTTGATTTGCCAGGGTTTGGTTATGCAAAAGTTTCAAAAGCGATGAAACATGATTGGGAAAAAAATCTTACGGATTATATTGCTAGCAGAGAGCAGATAAAATTATTTATTCATTTGATTGATTGCAGACATCCTCATTTGGATATTGACACTTCTGTAAGTGAATTTCTATTTGAGAATATAAAAGAAAATCAAGTAATCTTACAAATATTCACAAAGATAGATAAACTTAATCAAAAAGAGCAAAATGCACTTAGACGTGAATTCCCTCATGCATTAATGGTTTCAAGTTCCAAAAAAAGAGGAACAAACAAAATTATTCAAGTTATTTATGATATTCTCAATGAGGAACTTAATGAAGATTAACTACAAAAAAGCTACTCTTTTAGAAATTCCAATGATGCAAAAATTGGTTTCATCTGAAGTTGAGTCTGGCATTATTCTTTTGAGAACAAATGATGAAATTGCTACTAATATTCGCTCGTACACATTAGCCTACAAAGAAGATGAACTTGTTGGTTTTAGTGCTTTACATGTTCATACGAGTGAGCTTGCAGAAGTAAGATCACTCGTAGTAGAAGAAAACATGAGAGGAAATAAGATAGGAGAGCATCTCATACAGCATCAACTCAAAGAAGCAAAATTATTAGGACTAAAGAGAGTGCTTAGTTTAACATATAGACAAGCTTTTTTTGAAAGACTTGGATTTATTGAAATCCCTAAAGAATCACTCCCTGAACATAAAATATGGGCTGATTGTATTAAATGTAAACACTTTCCGATATGCAACGAAGTATCTCTCATCAAAAGCCTTTAGTTACTTTTACATATATTTCTCTTTATTTAATATATGAAAGTCTCTCAAGTGTTTATCTCTTTTTACCTCCTATGTTTGCTGTGCTATTTGTATTATATTCCAAAGCTATGGATAAGCAGGATTTCTTATTACTAATAATTTTAATTTTTTGTCTAATAATATATGAAGCGGATAAGGGATACCAACTCTTTAGTTCAATTATTTATTTTACTCTTCTTAATAAGTTTGTAATTCCTAAAATTACAAAAAATTTTAACTGTAACTCTTGTGTAAAAATTCTTTATGTAGTTCTTGCATATATCGGCTACTATCTGTTTTTAGTGTTAATTGCAAAAATATTTTTACTAGAAATTCCTAGTATAGATTACTATATAATTTACTATATAGTAATTGAATTTTTTATTGTAGGATTACTGTGAAAATAAAATTCATTTTTTTATTATTTGCTTTTATTTGGCTTGGAATCATTACGAGGGTTTTTTTACTTTCAATCAAATCCAATGAATATTACACAAAATTATCTCAGCAAAATACGATAAAAAGTGAAAGTATTGCTCCGGTAAGAGGTGAAATACTAGATAGAAATCTTATCCCTATAGCTATAAATAAACTAGGGTTTAAAATTCAATTAGCTCCTCATCTACACAGTAAAAAAAATTTAAAAAAATTTAATGATGAAATCAATACACTACTTTTATTATTACCAAACTTAGATAAGAAAAAAATTATAAAAAATTATATGAAAAAAGATTCTTATTATAATCATAATTTTATTGATATAGTCCCTTTTATTGCATATCAAGATATTATAAAGGTCTATGCAACCCTTAATTTAAGAAAAAATATTAAAATACTTGCAGCTCCAAAAAGATTTTACCCCTTTCATAATATCGCTGCACATATGATTGGTTATGTATCTCGTGCCAACAAAAAAGAGATTGACAAAGATTCATCCCTTGAGCTTATTGGTTATATGGGTAAAACAGGGATAGAAAAACAGTATAATGATTTTTTACAAGGGCAAGAGGGCAAACGCAAGATAAAAGTAAATGCGAGCAACCAAGAAATAGAAGAACTTTCATATGAGAGTCCAACCGAAGATAAGAAACTCATTCTTAATATTGATATAAAATTTCAAAAATATATTTCCGAACTTTTTCAAGATAAAGTAGGTTCAGTTATTGTTATGGATACACAAGGGGCTATTTTAACAGCAGCAAGTTTTCCAAATTATGATTTAAATATATTTGTCTCCGGAATGAGCTATAAAATGTATGATGATTTAGCATCAAGTTTAGATCATCCCTTTACCAATAAATTTATACATGGTCTTTATCCTCCAGGCTCATCAATAAAACCTTTATTGGGACTTTTATATATTACTACTGATTTAAACGAAAGGTGGAGAGTTGATTGTCGTTCATCTTTACCTTTAGGTGGGCGAATTTTCAGGTGCTGGAGAAAAAAAGGACATAGACATACAGGAATAACAAAGGCAATACGAGAAAGTTGTGATGATTTTTTCTACAAAGGTAGTTTGATATTAGGCAATAAAAAAATCAGCACAGGACTCAAACGCTATGGACTAGGAGCAAAAACTGGTATTGATTTACCAAATGAGTTTATAGGTGTTGTGCCATCTAGTGAATGGAAAATGCAAAGATATGGCAAAAGATGGAGTGTAGGTGAAACAGCAAATATGGCAATAGGTCAGGGTGATTTCTTAACAACACCTCTGCAAATTGCCCAACAAACTGTACTTTTTGCAACAGGGAAACTTCCTATCCCTCACTTACTAAAACTAAAAGGGTCTCAAAAGTATGCACCAGTACCTAAAGATGTATTTACCGATAAAGAGTTAAAAAAACTCCCTATCATACAAAATGCGATGTATGAAGTTTGTAACTCACCTCATGGAACAGCAACAAACTATTTAAACCACTCTAAAGTTATTTTAGCTGGAAAGACTGGAACGGCACAAGTTGTAGGTATTAAACAAGATATTAAAAAGCGAAAAAAAGAGCATGAACTCTCTTACTATAGCCGTTCACATGCTTGGCTTACAACTTATGGTCCTTATAAAAATCCTCAATATATTGTAACTGTCATGGTAGAACATGGTGGACATGGTGGGCAAGCAGCTGGAACAATTGTTTCAGATATATATAATAAGCTCTTAGAGCTTGGTTATATAAAGAACTAAGCGAAAGAGTTTTGTAAGAAAAGCACTAAAATAGCTAGAAGAAATATTGCTCCAGCTTTATTATAAATTTTATTTGCAAGGATAAAAAGTAAAGCAATTGAAGCAACACTCATAATCATAATATCAAAGTTTGCAGATTGTAGATTAACAGTGAGAGGGTTTAAAAGTGCTGAACCACCGAGTACCATCGAAAAATTTGCAACATTTGAGCCAATAATATTTCCTATACTCATATCTGCACTTCCTTTTTTAACAGCTACTATAGAGACTACAAGTTCGGGAAGGGATGTACCAAAGGAGATAAGAAACAAGCCTATAATCCATTCGCTAACTCCAAACTCTCGAGCGATATTTGAACCACTGTCAATAACAAAATCAGCACCACCTATCGTCAATATAAACCCGATACTTAACAAACCAATAGTTTTTAGCCAGTTAAATTTTTCTTTAGTTATAGAATTATCTATCTCACCTTCTAAATCTTCTTTAGAGTCTGTAAATAAAAAGAGTAAATAAGAAACCATAATAAAAAGAAAAATTATTCCATCTATACGGCTAATCACTCCATCTTGAATCATCAAAAGAAAGATACCAAGAGGAACAATAACCCAAGCACTATCTTTTTCAAATAAGTTTCTTGAAGGATTCATATTTTTTGCTATAAAAAAAACAATACCTAAAACAAGTGTAATATTAAAAGTAATACTACCAACAACATTTGCAACAGCCATGTCACTTTTACCTTGCGAAGATGCCATCATAGAAGCTGCCATTTCAGGTAAAGATGTTCCAAATGCGATAAGTGTAGCACCAATTACAAAATGAGAAATATTAAAATGCAGTGCAATTCTTTCTGACTCTTTAATGATAAAGTCTGCTCCATAAACCAGTGCTCCCATTGCAGCCATAAATATTATAAAATCCATTCTTACCCTTCTGTTCGTATTATTAAACTCTTTGGCAGATTAAACTGCTCTATCAACTCTTTTTCTTTAGCTCTCATCTCACCATTGTCAACTTCATGGTCATATCCTAAAATATGTAAAAGTCCATGAATAAATAATAGTGCTAACTCATCACTCTCTTGATGTGAAAATTCTTTAGCTTTTTCTTTTACATAATCAGCAGATATTACAATGCTACCAAGAGGCGACATCGGCATATCTTCATACGGAAAACTTAGTACATCCGTACTTTTATCTATATTTCTGTGTTCTAAATTTATCTGTTGAATTTCTATGTTGGAAGTTATAAGAAGTTCTATCTCTTTATTTGTGAAAAGATTTGCTATCTCATTTAAAAAAGGTTCTTGTACTTCTAAAGAAGTTATATTGTCTAGTTCAATCATAAATAAAATTATATCAAACTAGACTTATAGAGAAAAAGGCAAACTAGCCAGCAATGTTTAAACTATTTCCAAGACCTGTTTTTTGAGCTGTAGTTGCTTGTGAAGCCGTATCTTGTGCTGTCTTTTCCGCACCTTCAAGTACTTTTAAAACTTGCTGTGCTTGAACATCTTGTGCCTTTTTCTGAACTTCTACTCCAATTGAACCTAATCCTGTTGAAGATGATACATCCATAATGTCTCCTTTTTTCTATCTAAGTGCCCTATTGTATAACTTATTTCTTTCAACTAACATTAAAAAAAGATTTTATATATGCTAAAATTCTATTATGAAAAAAGAACAAACAATAAAAAAAGCTGTATGTGTTATGAGTGGTGGAATGGATTCTACTCTAAGTGCATATATGATGAAACAAGCTGATTACAAAATAGTTGCAGTACATTTTAATTATAACCAGAGAACACAAGCAAAAGAACTTGAATGTTTTCATAACATTTGTGAAGTGCTTAATGTTACACAAAAATATGTACTTGATTTAGATTTTTTTAAACAACTTGGAGCATCTGCTTTAACAGATGCAAATATAGAAATTCCAACAGATGGGATTGAAGAGGGTGTACCTGTAACTTATGTTCCTTTTAGAAATGGAATATTTTTGAGTATGTCAGCCGCTATTGCAGAAAAAGAGGGTGCTGAAGTCATTAGTATAGGTGTTGTAGAAGAAGATAGTAGCGGGTATCCTGATTGCCGAGAAAACTACATACAGAGTATGCAAAATTCTATCAACCTTGGAACAAAAGATGAAACGCAGATAGAGATTAAAATGCCACTTGTGCATCTTCAAAAATCACAAATTGTTCAAGCAGCATTAGATTTAGAAGTACCACTTGAACTTACTTGGAGCTGTTATAAAAATGAGGATGAGGCTTGTGGTGTTTGTGATAGTTGTCGACTGCGTTTAAATGGCTTTAAGATCGCTGGAGTAAAAGACCCTATCAAATATGCATAAATTTTCTTTTAAAGAGTTTGAAGTAGAGCATATTGTAAAACCAAAACTCAAAAACAGTTATCTTAGTATTGATAAACATCTTCATATTATTTTAAAAACACCGAAGGTGTCTCCTGGGTTTGCTGAACAATTACTTCTTGAAAAAGAACCATGGTTAAGAAAACAACATCAGACCATATTGAGAAATCAGGCTCAAATAGTAAATCTTGAAGATGAAGTTTTACTATTTGGAGAGGTGATTAGTATTGATTCTGAACTTGCACTATTTTTACAAAAAAAATTATTAAAACTAAAATTCTCAAACGAGGAGAGTATTTTAAAAATATATGACAGTTTCTATAAACATATAGCACAAGAGTACCTACCTCAAAGAGTTGCATATTTTTCTTCACTTATGAACCTTTCATTTAAAGACATAAAACATAGAAAAATGAGAAGAAGATGGGGAAGTTGTAGTGCTACAAAAATACTTACTTTTAACACACAACTTCTAAAAGTACAAAAAGAGCTTATTGATTATGTGATTGTACATGAGCTTGCTCATCTAAAGCATATGAATCACTCTAAAGAATTTCATCTTTTAGTGGAGCACTATCTTCCAAATTCAAAACAACTCAGACAAGAGCTGAAAAATATTCAACTTACTTGATAAAATAGTTCTGATGATACTTGCTAGATGGTGACCACATCATCCATCCGCTAGTATTTATATCTTCTGCTGCTCGAATTTGTTCTTGTACTTCAAATTTTTTATATGGCCGTTTATGTTTATAATCTCTAAAATACTGCAGCCAAGGCCTTACTCTTTTAGTATCTATTCTCTCTTTGATGTTAGAAATACTTCTGTAAATAACTTCATAAGGGTGATCAGAAGGGCGTTTAAAATAAAATGAGCCACTTGAGAAGCCTGATGGGTAGAGCATAGGAGCTAAGTAATCAGCATGTTTAGCTAACTCTGTTACAGTTTGTCCGATTCCATTATCGTCTTTGGACCAACAAATATTTCCATAAGTATTTACTGAAATAAAAACACCATATTTACGAAGTTTATTTTGAGCTCTGTCAATAAACTCCCCAATAGCCTTGACACGATTCTTTTGACTATTTTTTTGCGAAAAACACAAACCTGTTTTTGCCGGAAAACGAATATAATCAAAGTTTATTTCATCAAAGCCAACTTTAGCAGCTTCTTCAGCTATACGAATAGTATAATCATGACCTCGCTTATCAAATGGATCAACCCAAGCCATAGAATCAGCATTTCGCCATATTTTTCCAGTTTTTTCTTTTTTTAGAGCATATCCTGGATTGTGAGAGGCTTGGATTTCATCTTTAAACACGACAACACGAGCAATTACATAAATATTACGTTTTTTCATCATTTGTATAAATTTTTGTATATTACGATTTGTTCTTGTCTTTTGAGCACCATAACTATTTGCTTGTTTAAAAGAGGTTAAAAAAGAGGTAGAACCATATTCGTTCTTTACATCCATAACAACTGCATTTATCTCTGTGTTGTCGATAATCTTTAACATATTTTTCAGTGTTAGAGAGTTATTATTTGCTCCCCAATAAGTTAAATACAGTGCTTTAACTGTAATCGGTTCTACTAAAATTGTACTTGTGTTTGTATCAGATGTAAAAGAGAGAGGTCTATAGCCATAAGCTTTTACATGATAAGTATTCTCTTTAGAGTTTATACTAAAAGAACCATTACTATCGCTTTTTATACTCTGTACAGAGTCACTAATAATTGTATCTGGAACAGGAGCGGATGTCGTTTTATCAACTATCACACCACTAAATGAAGCACTTAAAGTGCTTACAAAAAGTATTATAAGAAGAACTATTTTATTCAAATTATTGCCATTTTATTTATTTTTTGAAATAGTACACAAATAGCCTTATCTGGCATTTAAAAAATAAGTTAAACTAACATCACTCCATGCTTTTGAAAGTTTTAAATGTTTTTTTATAGAGGCAAATACTACTTCAAAATCTTTATTTTGGCTTGATAGTTTTTCTACAACTTCAACAAGAGCTTTTTTTCCTACATTTGTTACATCATCTGGAAACTGTAAAAGTTTTACATCAAGCTCTTGAAGTTTACTCAAAGCATGAATGTTCTCATGATGAAACTCATAAGTCATGTTTGTATTCATTTCACTTGAAGCCACTTCTATCATCGCTTGATGCTCGTAAGCTAGCTTACTCCATGAGTACTTGTTGAATGTAAGTTCCAAGATTGAACCTGGTTCATGCCAACCAGAGTAGTAGTACGGAGCTACTTTATGAAATCCCATTTTAATATCAAGTGCGGGTCCAACCCACTCAGTTGCATCAATAACACCGCGTTCGAGTGAAGTATAAATCTCTCCAGCAGGTAGTAAGATAGGATTTACTCCCATTTTTGAAAACACTTCACCACCTAAACCAGGAATGCGCATTTTTAAGCCTTGCATATCCGCTAGTGAGTTAATAGGTTTTCTAAACCATCCACCCATTTGAATATTAGTGTTGCCACCTAAAAATGGATGAAGATTGTATTTTGCATACTGTTCTCGCCAAATTTCCAGTCCACCACCATAAAGCATCCAAGAATTAATCTCTTCTGCAGTAAAACCAAAAGGAAGACCACTAAAAAGAGAAAATGCAGAGTTTTTTCCTTTCCAATAGTATGGTCCCGAGTGAAAAGCATCAATTTGTCCGCTACTTGCTGCATCAAAAACAGCCAGAGCAGGGACTAAAACATTTTTTGGATATATTTTTATTTCTAAACTACCACCACTTATATCACTTACTCGCTTGGCAAATTTTTCAACACCTGTTCCCATTATGGGAAAATGTGCAGGCCATGAAGTTGCAAGTTTGATAACTGTTTTTTTATTTTTGTTGATATTAATATGTTTTATATCAGTTGATTTTTTTGGATGCTTAGAATAGTCTATAGCTACATGATTGCTATCATTACAAGCACTAAGAGCAAGTGCAGCAGATGCAGTTGAGGCAGTTGTTAAAAATTTTCTTCTATTCATTGTTATTCCTAAAAATCAAAGAGTGATATTTGTGCTTGAGATACTAAGGGCTTGGATAAAAATGATTTATCAACTCCAGCAATCAAAGCAAAATGAAAATCAGTTGATTTTAATAGTGTTAAAATTTCGTTTTCATGTTGATAAATATAGACATTTTGAACATCGTCAAAGTTGTCCGTATGCATATAAGGGATTAAAAAAATTGTTTTAGCCCAAGATGCTTGTTTTTGTAGGTAGCTAATTTCATTTTTGACAATATCACAGTTTTTTTCAAAAATAAGTACTTTATCGCTTGTTCCAAACTCTTTAATTTCAAACTTTTTGTTAGTAAACACTGCTTCAAAGTGCTCTATAGGCACAAACTTTTTCAGTCTAAAATTTATATCTAAAGAAGAAAAAAGATGTAAAAGCTCTTCTAAGTAAGGAATAAAAAAGGGAGAAATAACTTGTCTCTCATAAAAAACATCTCTATAAACGAATGAACTTTCAAAAAGTGTTTGCTCCATTATAGTAATAGAGTGTGATGAAAAAGAGGGTATTTTTTTGATTTTTGTAAATATTTCTCGTGGTGTTAAAAGAGGACAAAAGAGCAGGGTAGTTTTTTCTTCAAGGTCCCATAACTCTTTGACCATGCTACTTATATCGCCCTCTAGTGCAATAAAGTTTGGTTCAGTCATAACCTGTAAGGCAAGTTTTAAAAATGCAAGCGTA
>FLOH01000788.1_pt1 | contig 57660 bp, 69 predicted proteins | sample 756751 | NCBI WGS metagenome assembly FLOH01 (sample SAMEA4026879, study PRJEB14308) | marine metagenome | biome: coastal water; material: water | depth 74 m
GGCTTCGATGCCACCCGTCATGAAGTCTGCTGCCGACACGATGGCACCCCGGCGCACAAAGCGGAGAACGGCGTTGGCCGCGGCAACCTTGGCTGAGACCCCTGCGCTGACGCCGTAGGCAGGCATGAGGTCGAAGAGCCCGATTTGGTTGAACCGCGAAACGGTTGTGGATGCTCCGAGGCCGTCTGCAATGAGGCATGAGAGCAGGTTGACCGCGTCGCTTCTCGTCAGTGCCAGCACGCCATCGCGACGCCCGATCTCGAGGCTCTGCAGCACCTGCGGGTCCGTCGCGTCGGCCACAATCACGTCGATCCTCCGATGTCGCGCTGCGATGACGTGTGCTCGTTCGCGATCGTCATGGACGAGGAGGACTCGACGGCCGTCTTCTCGGATGGCGGCGGCACTCAACTCCGCGACCCGCCCGCCACCGATGATGATGACGCGATCGATCCGCACGGGATTCACGCCGATGAGCTTGCTCGCCCGGGTGACATCTCGGGCCTTGACGACGAGGAGAATCTTGTCGAACGCCTCGATCACCGTCGACCCTCTCCCGACGAGTGTCTGTTCGCCGCGGATGACTGAGGCGATGACACAGTCCCACCCGGCGAGGGATTCGCGCATGTCCGCCAGGGATCGGCCGACGAGTTCCGAACTCGCGGCGACGATTCCACCCAAGATGACGATGGCCCCGTCACAGAACCTGAAGTAGTCCGATAACCCGGGATGGGCGACGAGGCCAACCAGTTTCTCTGCAACCGCTGCCCGGGGATCGATCACGGCCTCGACACCCGACGCGAGGACGATGTCCTGGAGTTCGCTGTGCTCGATCCGCGCAACCGTTCTCTCGAGGCCGAGCGATCGCGCGGTCTGGCAGGCGAGAACATTGGTCCCGTCGTCGTCGGATACAGCGAAGAGAATGTCGGCCCGGTCCACGCCGGCTCGACGAAGGACGCTGGGACTCGCACCGTTGCCCTCGACGACATGCGCATCCAGTCGCTCCCGGAGATGGGCGGCCCTGAGCGGGTCGGATTCCACGATCGCGACGTCGTCGCCTTCCGCAACGAGTCGCTCGGCAAGGTGAGAGCCGTCGGCTCCTCCCCCAACGATGACGATCCTCATGTCTTCTCCTCGACGTCCTGACGCGAGGCTAGCGTTCGTCACCACCGGTTCGGAGATTCCGATTCTCGATGACGATTCGAGCGGAGAGTCCCGAGAAGAGGCCGATCGCGCCGGCCAATACGATCGCTGTGACCATGCGATCGACTCCATCCGGCAGCACGGTGGGGAGGATCGGATGCGTGAGAACATCGAACCGGAGCACGGCCCAGATCGTCAGACCGATACTACCGATGAGGACCATGCGGGCAGCGCTGCGATCCGAACGCCGTCCCTCTACCAGGGCAAATACTGCCACGGCGAGTACGACGATCGGGCCGATGAGATCGACCCCGAACGTTCGGCCCTCGGACACCTGTGATGCCGTGGCAGCGATGCCTGCCATGGTCGCGACCGCGGCAAGGCCTAGGAGGAGAATCGCAGGGGCAGACGAACGGAAGCGGAACGCAGCAAGTCCGAACGCCAGGAACGCGAGAACGACGATCGTGAACCACGGCATGGCATTCGTCGAGGGGATCCAGGAAAGCACTCCGACGATCCGTCCCGGTTCGTTGTCTACGCGCAGTGGCAGCGTCCACTCGAAGACCCGGACGGTCTCCGTGCCGTTCGAGTCGAGAACCACAGCGGGCGGCGTTGGGCTCATCCAGTGGGTGCGGTGATCATGCCAGCTGTAGGTGCCGTTGACCGACACGGTCTCCCACTCAGGAGGGGCGGAAGCATCGGCGTCGGGAGGCAAAGTCACCGCGGCGTATCGGTCGTCATTGAGGTAGGTCGCAGGCGACCGCAGGTTCACGCGAACGAGACCGTCCTGCTCGAACCGTATGTACGCCTCGCCCTCGTAGCCGAGGAGTTCGATGGTCACGCCGGGCGTGGCCGCCAACCGAACGAAAGCGTCACCGCCGATGATCTCAACTCCGGAGATGCCGGAACCCTCAACGCCGGTTACTTCCGATCGGTAGTTGGTCGGCGTCGCGGGATCTGCGAAAGCCGGGGTCGCACCTGCCAAGAGCATGACAGCCACATTTGTGGCGATGGCGAGCGACCGTGACATCGTGGCCTTCATCGCACCACGATCGTGACTTCGCCGGATGGATGCAACGTGCAGATCCCCTCGATACTCCCGACCGTGGAGAACGTCTGATCGATGCGCTGTCCGGAACCAACGACGTATGGCCCTACTTGGTGGGTGACCACGTCTTCGTTCGTGATGATGAGTCGATCCCCAACTGCGACCTCGAGGCGCCGAGGAAACAGCACGATCTGCTCCCCTTGATCCGTGCGCTCTTGGGTTCCGTCAGGAACGACGATCTCGATCGTCTGTGACGCCGTCGCCCTTGGCACGATGAGCATCGCGAGGAGCAAGGCGATCGACACCAAGGCGAGGAGACCGGTTGCCCAGAGCAGCGTCGCCTGTGACTCTTCTCCCCTGCGTTTCGTCATCGGAAATCTATCTCCATCGCGGCCGTCTCCGTGATGCCGTTGCGCATTGTGGTTCTGATCGAGAACGTCCATGCCCCGGCAAGCGGTAGGTCGGCATGATACGAGAGCAAGTGGTTGGGTCCCGCCCGCAGGAGCGGCACCTCCAAGGGCCCGACGTCGGCAGCAAGATGAAAGGCGACCACGGTCGTTGGACCGAGATCGGCTGCTCCTCCGGTCGTGTCGAATCCGTAGAGGTGCATCTCGTTGGGGCCCGATTCCGCCGGATCGGCGGACATCTCGATGAGGAGCTCGCCGGTCTGGGCGGTGCCACTGGTCCCAGAACCACGCAAATCCACGACGACCGGAAGAGCGATCGCCAATCCCACGAGGAGGCCAACAAGAGCCACCACCGGACGACCTGATACGCCACCTATCCACACGAGTGCACCCATGGCTATGACAACGACCACCAAAGGCCATGCCGCCCGGACCAGCCATCCAAGGCCGATCGAGACCCACATCACGGCGGTGGCGGACACCACCAAGACTGCAACCGACCCCCACCGGGATCGGGTCGCGCGAAGCACTACGAGGACGAAGGGAACGGTTCCCAGGGTCAAGGTGACCGACATCCATGCCCGCCCTGGAACGGAAGATACCGCGCGCAGCACCACACCAGAGTCGATGAGATCGCCGGGCGAAGCATCCGCGGGCAACCCGTACGTCATCGCGGCCACGAGGGCACCGACCGCTGTGGCGGCGGCCGCATCGCCGATGAGGTATTCGTACTCCCGTGGCTCCCGCTGTGAACGAGCCTGCTGTGCCCCGACCACGAGACCGATTGCTCCTCCTGCGGCGACGGCGGCTGCGAGCACCCGGAGGCCTCCGAGCGCTCCTCCGGCCCCGGTAATCTCGCGTTGAACGGCGACGGACGCGGTTCCACGCGGGTCGACGGTGAAGACATAGGCGCCGGCAAGCGGATTGTCAGCAGTGTCCATTCCCTTCCAGTCGACGAGATAGCTCCCAGACCCCTCCGATGGCGCAGGGATCACAGCGAGGGTGCCGTCGACCCGACCGTCGGCGTCCGTCGCCGGTACTCCGTCCTTGAAGACCCGGATGCGCACTGACCGCACGGGCGCAGCGAAGGTCAGAGAGATCTCGTTCGGTGGCCGGGAGACCACCGCTCCGACGGCCGGCGAAGCATCGAGAAGAGTCTCCGGCGGTTCCCCTGCCATCGCCGCAATGGCGCCGGTGGTAACCAACCAGATCGCCGCACCGCCAATGAGCAGTCCACGGATCATCCGTACCGCTCGTGCAGAACGCTCTCGAGGCTGTCGGCGAAAAGGGTGGGATCGCGATCGGCACTGAAACCGAACTCCCAGATGATCAACCCGTCCTCATCAACCACGAATACGGTCGCCGAGTGGCCGACGTCGTATGCGGTGGATCCCGCGTCGTGCTCCTCGATCTCGTAGAGCACGCCGAAGAGCTTGGCGGCCTCGTCGAGCGTCGCGCCGCTCAGGGCAAGGAGTCCGTGATACCTCTCGAAGAATGCGTCGAGATACTTCGAGATCGTGGGCCCGTCGTCCCGTTCCGGGTCGACGCTGACCATGCCGACAGCGATGCGGTCCGCATGATCCTCCTGCATCAAATCGAGGGCATTCGAAATCTCTGCCATCGTTGTAGGACATACGTCGGGGCACGACAAGTACCCGAAGTACATGAGCAGCAACTCGCTCTCGCCGGCGACCGGGGCGAAAGGTTCTCCGGTGGAAACCGTCGAGTAGTCGATGAACTCGGCAGATGACACGTCCGGGGAGGGAATCCGGTTGTACCCGGCACGCTCGTCAGGACGTAGCGAAGATGCGGAACAGGACGCCGCGACCAGCGCGATCGCGCATGCGAGGGCAATTCGCGTTCTGATGACCTCTGTCCTTCCCACGCTGGTGATCCGAACCTGTCACCGTTCTCAAGCGATGGTAGGAGTGTGCGCACCGGTCCGGTCCCACGGAGCGAGGATCGGCGCTCTCACCGCTCCCCTACCCTGCCCGTGTGACCGAAGACCACACGGAGAGGGAGATCGGGGTTGGGCCCCATCCGGAGCCGTGGCCCGACGATCCGCGTCTGGATCCCGACCTCCTGGCAGTGGGAGACCGCCGCAATGTGATCGATGGGTATCGCTACTGGTCTCGAGAAGCGATCGTCGCCGACCTGGATCTGCGACGACACCCATTTCACGTCGCCATCGAGAACTGGCAACACGACTTCAACATCGGATCGATCGTTCGCAACGCGAATGCTTTTCTCGCTGCCGGTGTCCACATTGTTGGAAGGCGCCGCTGGAACCGCCGCGGCGCCATGGTCACGGACCGCTATCTGCATGTGAAGCATCACGCCACGATGGTGGAGTTCATCGAATGGGCCGTCAACGAAGGCCTTCCGATCATTGGAATCGACATCCTGCCTGGTGCGGTCCCGATTGAGACCACCGATGTGCCTGAGCGCTGCGTCTTGCTGTTCGGACAGGAGGGTCCCGGCCTCTCCACGGAGGCCCGCGACGCATGTGACATGGTCTGTTCGATCGCCCAATTCGGTTCAACTCGATCCATCAACGCAGGCGTCGCATCGGGGATAGCGATGCATGTCTGGATCCAGCAGCACGTGGAACTATGAGTTGCGACCTGCAGGCCTCCAGCAAGAGGAGAGAGTCTTTACGAACTGCGCCGATGCTTCAACGGCCTCGTAGCGGTTGAGGAACCATCGCGCGAGCGAACCGCCGCGCAGTGCGGCGGTTCGTCGGTGAACGGTGCTCTACTTCTCGGGCTCGATGATCGGCCCATCGTAGGTACCGGCCAGGAGCTTCTCGAGCGTCGATCGTGCGGATGCCCGCTTGGAGTATCCCTGGCTCTGGGCCACGATCTGACCGTTCGAGGCCTTCACTCGGAACGCCCACTTCCCGTTCTTCTGCTGATAGAGCTCGCCTTTACCGGCCATGGGGTCTTTCCCTCCTTAGGAATTGACCGAACCATAGTCCGCGAAATCTCTCCGTAGCGACTTGTCGAAGGGAAGGACCCGCTAGAGGTTCGTTTCTCGCTCGAGATCGAGGGCGGCCGAGTTGATGCAATAGCGCAAACCGGTAGGATTTGGCCCATCGTCGAAGACATGGCCGAGGTGGGCGCCACATTCCGCGCAGGTGACCTCGGTCCTCACGCGGAGGAGGCTGCGATCGTCCTGAGTGTCGACGACGGCATCCGACGATGGCTGCCAGAAGCTCGGCCAGCCGCTCCCTGAGTCGAATTTGGTCTCACTCGAGAACAACTCGGCGCCGCACACGATGCAGTGATACGCCCCTGCATCCTTGGTATCCCAGTACTCGCCGGTGAACGCCTGTTCGGTCCCTGCTTCCTGGGTGACGTGCATCTGCATCGGTGAAAGTTCGGACAGATCCCGCTCGTTGGTGTCGCTCATTACGCGAGGCTACCGTCACGTTGATGGATACGACCCCGATTGATGCTGCCCTCCAGACCTTGGATGCGAACAAGACCCGCTGGGCGCGTTTGCCGATCACCACGAAGGTTCATCTCCTTGACGGTATTCGAAAGCGAGTCGGGACCGTGGCCCATGCATGGGTCGAGGCAGCAGCAGCGGCAAAACAGATTCCGCCCGACTCACAGCTGGTGGGTGAGGAATGGACGAGCGGTCCCTTCGCACTCGCCGCCAGCGCAGCGGCCACCGCGGAGACGCTCCGTCGGATCGAGGACGGGATCCCGGTGCTCGAAGGACTTCCGATCCGGACCCTTCCCAACGGGCAGGTCGCCGTTCGAGTGTGGCCAGCGAGTGCTGAGGACCGGTTCTTCCTCAGCGGTCATACCGCAGAGGTCTGGATGCAGCCGGGCATCGGCGAGGACGAACTGGAACCATCAGCGGCTTCCTTCTACCGGATACCGGAGCCCGTAGGCTCTGTTGCCCTGGTGCTCGGGGCCGGCAACATCTCTTCCATTGCCCCCCTCGACGTTCTCAACGAGTTGTTCACCCATGGCGCCGTCACGGTGGTGAAACTCAATCCCGTCAATGCCTACCTCGGACCTTTCCTGGAGGAGATCTTCGGGCAACTTGTTGAAGGTGGATTCGTTCGCTTCGTCGACGGGGGCACCGAGGAGGGCCTCTACCTCACACGACATGAACTCGTCGAACGCATTCACCTCACCGGTGCCGCCACGACTCACGACGCGATCGTCTACGGCACGGGGGCGGATAGCGCTCGCCGGAAGACCGCGGACGAACCGATGATTTCCACGCCCGTGACGAGCGAGTTGGGCGGGGTCGGCCCGACGATCGTTGTCGGCGGCGAATGGTCTGATGCCGATCTGCGGTATCAGGCTGCGCACATCATGAGCCAGAAGCTCCACAACCACGGGTTCAACTGCATCGCCTGCCAAATTCTGGTTCTTCCGGAGGAGTGGAGTCAAGCCGACGACCTGCTCGATGAAATGCGAGCAGTGGTCTCCCGAGTCGACGGACGGAGCGCCTACTACCCGGGTGCCGCTGAGCGGCAAGCCACTGCGGTCGCGGCACACCCGCAGGCAGAGATTCTCACCGACGGAGAGGGGCCGGTGACGCTTATCACTGATCTCGATCCGTTGGTGCGCGACGACCTGTGCTTCACGACCGAGTTCTTCGGTGCGGTGCTCGGCGTCGTCCGCCTTCCTGGCGCAGACACAGCGACGTTCCTCGAGAATGCAGTGGCCTTCGCCAACGAGACGCTCGAAGGCAATCTCGGAGCGAACATCATCATCCACCCGGCCGCTGCCAAGAGAGACGCGAAAGCGCTGGACACCGCCATCGAGACGCTCCGCTTCGGGACCATCGCGGTGAACTCGTGGATCGGTGTTGCCTTCGCAATGAATCGTGCGCCCTGGGGCGCGTTTCCCGGTAATCCGCGCAACGATATCCAGTCGGGTCATGGGGTCGTTCACAACTCCCTGATGCTGGCAGGAACGGAGCGGATGGTCGTGTACGGGTCGTTTGCACCATTCCCCCGAACGCTACGGCAGGGAATCGTGCACACCGCGCTAACTCCGCCCTTCTTCATCACGAACCGTCAGGCGGCGCGCCTCGGGGAGCTGTTGACTGAGCGGGCTGTGAACGGTTCGTGGACCACATTGCCCAAGATCGCATCGACAGCGATACGCGGCTAGCGAGCAGGTTCGACGCCGGCTCGACGCAGCGCCGCCACGATCGGCTTCAACGGCAGCCCGATGACGTTGCTTCGCGAACCTGCCACACCGCTCACGAAGCGCGCCCCCTCGCCCTGGAGCGCATACGCACCCGCCTTGTCGAGCGGCTCTCCGGATTCTGCGTAGGCGTCGGCCTCCTCCTGCGTCACAGAGCGCATCGACACCAACGACGTGTCGAAACCGACCTCGATGGCGATTCCGTCTCGTGCGACGGCCCAACCTGTGAGTACCAGGTGCGTCCGGCCGGCGATCGACAGGAGCATGCCAGACGCGTCGGCTTCACTCGCCGGCTTCCCGAGGATCATTCCATCGAGAACGACCGTCGTGTCGGCACCGAGGACGATCGTTCCATCTCCCGCCGTGATCGCCAGCGCTTTCTCCCCGGCCAGGCGCTCGACCATACGATCCGGCTCTTCACCACTCACTACCCGCTCGTCAACCTGAGGTGTTTGAACCGAGAACTCGAAACCAGCCGCTGAAAGCAGCACCCTTCGGCGAGGCGACGAACTTGCGAGGATCAGGCCGGTCACCGACCCATGTTCGCAGGGTCCCGGGTCGATGGGGTACGGTTGCTACGATCGGCCGGAGGGAACCATGAAGCGCACCATCTTCGAAACCGAGCACGACATCTTCCGGGAGAGCGTCGAGCACTTCGTCGCGACCGAGATTCTCCCCTTTCATGTCCAATGGAGCGAGGAGGGGAAGATCGACAAGGCCATGTTCCGAGCAGCCGGAGCCCAAGGTCTGCTCGGGATGGCGATTCCTGAGCGCTATGGGGGCGGCGGTGTCGACGACTTCCGATACAACGCCGTCATCGACGAAGTAGTGACCGCTTCAGGGGCGGCGGCCTCCGGCGTCTGCATCACGCTCCACAACGACGTGTGCATCCCCTATTTCCTCTCATACGCGAACGACGAACAGCGAGAGCGATGGTATCCCGGGCTCGTGACCGGTGAGCTCATGACGGCGATCGCGATGACCGAGCCAAACACCGGCTCCGATCTGGCCGCGATCGCAACCACCGCCGCATTCGACAACGGTGACTACGTCGTCAACGGCTCCAAAACCTTCATCACCAGCGGCATCAATGCGGATCTTGTGATCATCGTTGCCAGGACCGGACCCGATCCCCACGGTGGCCTCACGCTCCTCGTCGTCGAAGACGGCATGGAGGGTTTCGAGAAGGGTCGGAATCTCGACAAGATCGGGATGCATGCCCAGGACACGGCTGAGCTGTTCTTCTCCGATGTGCGGGTACCCGTCGCGAATCGTCTCGGTTCGGAGGGAGCGGGTTTCATGCAGCTCATCGGCAATCTCCCCCAGGAGCGCCTCAGCATCGCGGTCGGCGCGGTAGCTGCCGCCGAGGCTGCCCTTTCTCTTACGATCGAGTACGCGAAGGATCGAACCGCGTTCGGCCGTCCGATCGGCCGCTTCCAGCACAACCGCTTCGTGCTCGCCGAACTGAAGACGGAGGTCGACATCGGGCGCGTCTTCGTTGATCGGCTCCTCGCTGAGCATGGTGCAGGCGCCCTGACGATCGAACAGGCCGCCGAGGCAAAATGGTGGACGACCGAGATGCTCCGGCGGGTCGTCGACGCAGGTGTGCAGATGCACGGTGGATACGGCTACATGGCCGAGTATCCGATCGCACAGGCGTACCTCGATGCAAGGGTGCAGACGATCTACGGCGGCACGACCGAGATCATGAAAGAGATCATCGGTCGCGGTCTGGGGCTCTAGTTAAACGCCTGGATCCCCGTGATGGCTTGACCGAGGATGAGCGTGTGCACCTCGTTGGTTCCCTCGTAGGTGATCACCGATTCGAGATTGTTCATGTGCCGAATGACGGGGTACTCGAGTGTGATCCCGTTGGCGCCCAGGATGCTGCGTGCTTCGCGAGCTACCTCGAGTCCGGATCGCACGTTCTCCATCTTCCCGAAACTGATCTGCTCCGACGTAAGGGTTCCTTCGTCGTGCTTTCGCCCCAGGTGCACGGCGAGCAACATCGACTGATTCACCTTCACCATCATCTCAGTGAGCTTGCGCTGGGTGAGTTGGAATGACGCGATCGGTCGGCCGAACTGGACGCGGTCTTTCGCATACGCAAGGGCTGCCTCGTAGCTCGCCCGGCCGGCGCCGACGGCGCCGAAGAGGATCCCGAAGCGGGCCTGATTGAGACAGGCCAACGGGCCTTTGAGTCCGACAACGTTGGGGAGTACCGCATCGCCGGGCAACCGGACACCGTCAAGAATGAGTTCCGATGTGATCGATGCCCGAAGAGACAGCTTGTGGTGGATGTCGTTCGTTGAGAACCCCGGCGTGTCGGTCGGCACGATGAACCCGCGAATGCCATCGGCGGGCCGGGGCCCCACCACGGCCACGTCTGCGGTGCCGCCGTTCGTGATCCACATCTTCGTGCCGTCGACGATCCAGTCGGATCCGTCACGGCGCGCCCGGGTCTTCATTGAACTCGGATCTGAGCCGGCATCGGCTTCGGTGAGTCCGAAACAGCCGACGATGTCGCCGGCGGCCATGCCGGGGAGCCACTGCTGCTTCTGTTCCTCGGATCCGAAGGCCCATATCGGGTACATCGCAAGCGACCCCTGCACGGAGACAAAGCTCCGGATTCCCGAGTCTCCGGCCTCGAGTTCGGTGCAGGTCAAGCCGTAGCTAACGGCGTTCGTCCCCGCGCAGCCGTAACCGTCGAGGTGCATGCCGAATAGTCCGAGCGCTCCCATCTCTCTGGCAAGCTCCTTCGGGAGCGTTGCCTCCTCGAACCATTCGGCGATGTTCGGCAGAACCTTGTCACCGACGAACTGCCGAACGGTGTCTCGGATAAGGCGCTCCTCGTCGTTGAGAAGAGCGTCGATCTGGAGGAAATCGTGCGGGGTTTCGCCCCCGGGGCGGATTGCGGTGCTCATGACCTTGAGCCTACAGGCCGGGGATCTCTGCACGACGGTCGGGATCGCCCCACCAGAGCGTGCGTTGGGGGAAGGCAATCACGATGCCTTCTCGGGCCAAGGAACGCGCCACTGCGCGGGCAACACTATCGACCGCACGATACCCATCGAGCACCTGAGGATCGTGCCAAAACAGGAGCTGGAACTGAGTGGCGTTGTCACCAAACTCAAACACGAGCGTTTCGGGTGGTGGTTCGGCCGGTGACCTCCCGCACGATGCCGGTTCCGCCATGGCCGCCCACACGAAGTCCCAGACGGTCAACTCCTCCGCGTTGACGAAGCTCTCGAGCTGATCCGCGGTCGGTATCTGGGCCAGGATGTTCACGTGACGGCTCCGGCGAACAGATGCTCCTGGCCGCCCGTCGCGGTCCGGCGGACTCCCGACCACGGAATGTCGTCCATGAACACCCAACTCGTGCGATGAATGGAAGTGGGGCCCGATGCGGAAAGTGCCGCCCGATGACGGGGACAGGGATACCCCTTGTTTCGATCGAAGTCGAACCCGGGGAAGGACGGTGACATCGCTCGCATCATCCGATCGCGTGTCACTTTCGCCAGTATCGATGCTGCAGCGATCGTCAGCGACGTTGCATCCCCGCCCACGATCATTCGGGTGTTGCCGGAGCCGACGAAGTCCCATCGTCCATCGACCAAGACTCGATCAGGTTCGACACCGAGGCCGTCTATCGCTCGCTTCGCGGCGAGCCTCTGGGCAGCGGACATTCCGAGGCGATCGCACTCTTCCGGGGACGCGTGGCCGACGCTCCACGCCGTACACCAACCCGCAACCCGCTCGAAGAGGTACTCGCGCTCGGATTCATTCAGCATCTTCGAATCCCGGATCTTGTAGATGCGCCTCCCGTTGGGAACCACCGCGGCCGCCACCGTGAGCGGCCCTGCCCAGGATCCTCGACCGACCTCATCGACCCCTGCGACCAGCCGATCCCCGTTCGCCCATAGCTCGCGCTCGACGGACAGGCCGGGTGCCTTGGAGCGGATCGATGGACGAAGCCGGGTTGAGCTCACGGGACGAGGATACCTCCGTGCCATTCGCAGCCCTGCTCAGTTGCTCCTCGGATCGATCGGATAGTTGGCGTACCGGGCAACATGGCGTTCCTGACGCTGCAACACGCGTCTCCACAGCGTCGTAGGGTCCGGGTCGAACACGTCGTCTGCCGATCCTTCGACGGGGAACCATGACCCGATGGCGAGTTCCATCTCGAGTTGACCGGCGCCCCATCCCGCGTATCCGGAGAAGATGCGCACGTCCTCGAGGCCATCGACGTCATGGGGATCGCTGGACACGTCGACGAACCCGACGAAGTATGGCGTCGGTTGCCAGCTTCCCACTGGCTCGATACCCGGCCGGTGTGCCACACCAATCGCCGTCTCCGGCTGAACGGGACCACCCTCGAAAACGCGTGCCGGCGGGGCGAGTCGCTCATACCACGCGGGCAGATGGTCTCTGACATCCAGCTCCAGCGGCCGGTCGAGCACGACGCCCACGGCTCCGTCACCGTCGTGATCCATGAGGAGAACGACGGAGCGGAAGAAGTTCGGATCGACGAGAACGGGCGAAGCCACGAGAAGCATGCCGCGAGGATGATCGGCCATGCCCGTAGGTTGGCAGATTCAATCCACGATTGCCGCCGTCCTTGGGTTAGACGTCAGCGAGGAGCGGGATCGGTGTCGGGAATGAGAGATCCGCCAGACAGAATGGAGACATGGCCGTCGCTCCACTGTACTTCGACGGCCCCGGCCTCCACTCGCTTGATCACCCCACGCCGCGGCTCGCGTCCGACGGTCTTGGTGAGGGTCTTAACTCGCTGGCCTTTGTGCAGAATCATCGGAACCGTCCTCCCTGGATGTTGGTTCGATTCTACGCTTCGCCCACGCCACCCGGGAGGGTCCTTCGCCTCATCCTGCCGGCGATTCGGGAGTGTCTTCTGTCGGCGCTATCGTCGGTCTCAGGAGGTGCCCATGGAACTCTGGAGCAACGATCTCTTGGAAGGCGACTCCATCCGAGGCGAGTTCGCGTTCTGTTTGCCAGATGCAGAACAGCACGCGACCTTTGGACCGAATCGCAATCCCCATTTGGCGTGGTCCGACCTGCCGGAAGGATCTCGCAGCCTTGCGGTCATCTGCCACGACCGCCACGCACCGACGAAACCGGATGACGTCAATGTCGAGGGACGAGAGGTCCCGGAGGATCTACCCCGCGCGGACTTCTTCCACTGGGTGCTCGTGGGGCTGTCTCCCAGCGTCACGGAGATCGGGACCGGGGCGTGTTCGAACGGCGTGACCGCCGGCGGGAAGCACGACGAGGCACCGTTCGGTTGCCGACATGGCCTCAACGACTACACGGGGTGGTTCGCAGGAGATCCCGACATGGCGGGCGACTACTACGGCTACGACGGACCGTGTCCGCCCTGGAACGACAGCCTCGTGCATCACTACGTGTTCACCATCTTTGCGCTCGACATCGAGTCGTTCGACCTCCCCGAGCGCTTCGGCGGGGCAGATGCGCGTGCTGCAATCGAGGGCCATGTGCTCGAATCCGCCGAGATCGCAGGTACGTACACGCTGAATCCACGGCTCGCCTGACGGCGGCTTGTTGCACCACCGTCCGATTTGTCGTGTAGGTTCGCTGATATGCATGTGAGGCTCGCGCGATATGAGGATCTTGGGGCAATCGAGGAGGTCGCTCGTTGGGCCTGCTCGGAGGCCCTCGGAGAGATGGTGCCGGAAACCGTCGTCAACACCGAGATTCAGAGGCGTTTCCGCAGGTCGGTCCTCTCCGAGCATCTCCTGTCCCAACGGCTCCTTGTCGGCGTCGACCCGGTCGGTCACATCGAACTCGCTGTGATGATCGACGACGAATCGGACCACATCGAACTTGTGACCGTCGTCGTTCCGACTCACCCGATACGAGCCGTCGACGGATGTTCCCTTGTGGAGTTTCTTCGCGTTATGGGGTGGGTGGGCCCGATCTCATCAAGCGTCGCTCTCGGCCACACGGTGCACGAACACTTCCACGAAGCCGCCGGGTTCGCCCCAGGAGAAGTCACCGCGGACCGCGTCGCGGGACACGACGTGTTTAGGCGCGAATGGTGGCTCGATCCGGTTCTCTCCGCCGCCGGGTAGTCTGCGCGACATGGACTATCGATCCCTCCCAAAGGCCCTTCTGCACGACCACCTCGACGGCGGCGTGCGCGTCGAAACCATCCTCGAACTCGCCGACGCCCGGGGATACGCGGATCTGCCGGCCGCAGATGTCGATGGCCTGAGTCGGTGGTTCAACCAGGATCGGTCCGGTTCTTTGGAGCGCTACCTCGAAGCGTTCACACACACGATCGCTGTGATGAGCAGCGAGGATGCCCTTCAGCGGATTGCCTACGAGACCGGGATCGATCTCGCTGCCGACGGAGTGATCTACGCCGAGATTCGTTTCGGCCCCAGCCTGCACATTGTCCACGGACTGACCCGTGAGGCAACGATAGAGGCAGTCCTCGACGGTTTCGCAACAGCACATGGTGAGACCGGGATCGTGCTGTATGCCATCGTTTCAGCGCTTCGCCAGGATGTGGACTCTGAAGAGGTCGTTCGAGCCGCAATCCCCTATCTCGACCGGGGTCTCGTCGCTTTCGATCTCGCAGGCCCCGAAGCAGGGTTCCCTGCCGACGATCACCTCGCGGCCTGCAGACTCGCTCGGGAGGCGGGTCTCGGTCTGACCATCCACGCGGGCGAGGCCGATACGGCGTCGTCGATCTGGAGGGCCGTCGCGAAGTGCGGGGCGACGAGGATCGGGCACGGTGTCCGCATCGCCGACGAAACCGACTTCGACGGACGCACGATTACATCGCTTGCCCCACTGGCACGCAGGATCCGTGACCATCGCATCCCTCTCGAAATATCAATCACATCCAACCTCGATACGTCGGCGTTCCCCTCGGCAGTGGAACATCCGTTCGGAGCGCTCTACAGAAGCGGCTTCGCGGTGACGATCAACACCGACAACCGACTCATGAGTCGAGTCAGTCTCACCGACGAGTTCGAACTCGCCGCGACCGCGTTCGACCTCGGGCCGACCGATCTTGAGAGGATCACGCTGAACGCGCTCGAAGCAGGCTTCGGTGATTGGCCGGAGCGCCGGCGCCTGATCGACGAGGTGGTTCGTCCGGCCTACGCCAGTGTCGAGTCGAGCCAGGCAGCGATCTCGGAGAGCACCTGAACCTGTTCCGGTTCGTTGTGCATCTCGTGCCGCAGTCCCGGGTAGACCTTGCGTTCCACCGAATCAACCGCCGCGAGGGGTGCGGATGCCGAAGGAGGCACCAGTGGATCCTCGGCGCCGTGGATCACCAACGTCGGTGTATCGATCCCCCCGATTACGTCGTGGGAGCGATGTTGCGCAGCAAACATCTCCATTCCCAGGCGCGTCGTCGCCTTCGTGTACACAAGGGGGTCGGCGAAATACGCCTCCCCCACTGCTTCGTCGCGCGAGAGTTGCTCGCCCTTGATCGAGTTGGCCAGCGCCAGCTTCGGCGTGACCCTACCGAGCAACTGGGCTGCCACCCGCAAGGCGCCGGGCACGTCGGCCTCGAGTGCCGGTGCAGAGAGGACGCCGGCGTTGGGGTGAGGCCGATCTTCAGCGAGGTAGTACGTGCCGATCAGCCCGCCGAGGGAGTGCCCGTACATCACCCAGGGGATATCTGTGCGAACCAGGCCCGACTCGACGATGCCCTGAACGTCGTCGACGTAGTCGCTGAAGGAACCAACGTACGCTTGGGTTCCCTCCGACGTCCCGTGGCCCCTGAGGTCGAATGAACCGACTGCGTATCCCCGGTCGACGAAGAATCGGGCAACGTGATCCCAACGTCCGGCATGCTCACCGAGGCCGTGGATGATGAGAAGTCCGCGTTGAGGCTCGCCATCCGGTGTCCAAGTCCTCGTATGCAACGCCAGGCCGTCCTGCGTTGTGAACGTACCGGTGGTCTCATTCATGTCTCGCTCCGATCGATGCTGCGAAGGCGGCACCCACGATGCCGGCCTGGTTTCTGAGAACGGCAGGTACGATGCGCGCCTGCGTGGTGAAATGATGTGCGTACGACTCGAATCGTTTCGAGATCCCGCCGCCGACGACGAAGAGGTCGGGCCAGAAGAGTTCCTCGATGTAGGCGAGAAGCTCGTTGACCCTGGCCGCCCACCAGTCGACGTCGAGGTCGCCACGCTTTACAAGACGTCCGGCGGCGTAGTGCTCCGCCTTCTGCCCCTTGAAAACCAGGTGGCCGAGTTCGGTATTGGGTATGAGACGCCCGTTGTGGAGATAGGCACTCCCGATCCCGGTGCCGAACGTCAGGAGGATCCCGACACCGTCGACGCCCCGAGCCGCCCCATACCGTGCCTCGGCAAGCCCCGCGGCATCTGCGTCGTTGAGGATCGTGGCCGGCATCTCCAGGCGATCGCTGAGCATTGCGGCCGCGTCAAGCCCAACCCACCCGTTGTCGATGTTCGCCGCGGTCTCGATCACCCCGGCGCGAACGACGCCCGGGATCGTGACACCGACCGGTCCGGACCATCCGTGGGCCTGAACGATCTCAGCAATGGCGGATGCCACCGCGGAGGGAGTGGAAGGTTGCGGCGTCGGAATGCGCAGACGCTCTCCGACCAGAGCGCCGGTTTCAAGATCCACGGGTGCACCTTTGACACCCGATCCTCCGACGTCGACACCGAACACATGCACGCCTACGCCTCCTCCATGATGAGTCGCTCGAGGCTCGCAGCATATCGGGTGAGGTCGAATCCGACCGCATCGACCGATAGCTCGATTCTGACACCGCCGGGATACTCGGGGAAATTGCGATCCAGAGCCGTCACGCCGGGAAGCGCCCGCAAGCAGGTCCCGGGAGAGAAGGGCAGGAGCACGACGGCCACAGGACTCTGTGGCCGGATCGCCACCTGAACCCCGCGCAGCTGCCGGAGCCGTTTCGCGAGTCGGCGCACTTCGGCCAGCAATTCCTGTGCGACGGTGCCCGGTACGGCGCTTTCTACAGCGACGACCGACACCCCTTCTGGGACCGGACGGAGTTGACTCCATGCACCGGTGAGCATGATGGTTCGACCTCCCCCGACGCGATCGAAGACGCCGAGGTGGTTCGGGTGCCCCACCACGACCGTGTCGCAACAGGTGTCCGGCACAACCGTACGCCCCTGCACACAGGGCAGCTCGCTCGTCCCAGTCCTCGCGAGCAGTTGACGCTTCAGTCTTGGATCCAGTGCGCGCGAGACCGCGAATCTCCCGGCGGCGGCCTCGACGATCCGTTCGACGATCACCGGTTCAGGCTAGAGCCTGCTGGTGTCGCGCCGAACCCTGGTGCCGTGCGAACCGCGGGTTCGTAGATGCGGTGCAGAAATACGCTGACAGCCCAGAGATCGGAACGACCTACGAGACCGCGTGTGAGATCACCGAGAGATTGGTGACTTCGGGCGGCCCGGGAATTCGCGTAGGTGCCTCCGGGAGCTCCACATCCTCGGGCTCTTCCAAGTCGTACTTCACCAAGAGGTGGTGGAAGTCCCGCTGATAGAAGATCTTGCACCGAACGTCCGGGTACAACTCCCGCAAGCGCCGTATCTTGCCGTTCTTCTTGGTGACGAGTCTCTGACTCATCGTCGTGATCTCGATGAAGAGGTCATCGTCTGGCAAATAGAAGTCCGGTCGAAATTGCCTCGTGGGGGTTCCCGATGCGCCCCACTCGATCACAAAGGCTCTCGGCTCGTACTCCCACGGAATCACGTAGAAATCCAGTAGACGCGCGAATTCCCGCTCGCTGGAGTGGGCGAACTCGACCTGATCGGCCGGCCCCGCGAGGAGATCGTCGATCAGTGAGCCGCCGCCGTCGATGCCTTCACCTCGCGCTCGCCCGGGATCGTCCGATCCGGGAACAACCGGTGGATCTCACCGACCAGCTCTTCCTGAACAGGACCAACCGCGATCCCGAAGACACCCTGGCCGCCGCGGAACACGTCGACGACCTCGGATGGGCTATGTGCCGCGTAGATCGTCCTGCCGTCCGAAAGCAGCGTCACGTCTGAGAGCGGGCTCTCTGAGGTGAGTTCCTCTCTGAGGATCTCCATTGCCTTTCGGATCTTCTTCAAGGACATGCCGGCATCGAGGAGGCGCTTCACCACCTTGAGCTGCACGATATCGGGGAAGGCGTAGAGCCGCTGGCTCCCCGAACCCGTCGCCTTCTGAAGCGACGGTGTGATGAGCCCCGTGCGGGCCCAGTAGTCGAGCTGACGATACGTGATGCCGACCAGACTGCACACCTGAGGGGCTCGATACCCATCAAGAGCCTGATCGGTCCTGCTATCCATCATTTCCGAGTGCCTCCCAGTTCGCACAGGTTACATCGACGTAATTCCGCCAGCAGAACTACGACGGTGAAACTAGGAGTGGAAGAGGCGCGTTGTCAACAACCCTTGTGGATAAGTCGGTGCCCCCAAGGAAACCCGCCTAGGAACTGGAGTCGTGTTCGAAGTCTTCCGGGGTCACATCATCGAGGAATTCGCGAAAGCGCTCGATCTCTGCCTCTGCGTTGTCGTCGTGGATCTCGATGCCTGCTTCGTCGAGCAACGCCTTCGATGCGAAGACGGGCGCGCCCGATCTCGTGGCAAGCGCGATGGCGTCTGAGGGTCTGGCCGAGATCGTCAATTCCTCCCCCTCCGATTCGATGACGAGATCGGCATAGAACGTCCCTTCGTCGAGCGATGTCACGTCGACGCGTTCGATTTCGGCGCCAAGAGCGTCGAGCAGCGTCTTCATCAGATCGTGGGTGAGGGGTCGCGCGGTCTCGATGCCCTCGAGTGCCAACGCGATCGCCGTCGCCTCCGGCGTACCGATCCAGATCGGGAGGTACCGAGTGCCGTCGCGTTCCTTGAGCAGCAGAATTGGCGTGTTGGTGGGAAGTTCCACCCGCACCCCGACGACTTCCATGGCAACGCTATCGCTCATGCAATCAGCCTATCACCAGCGAGGGTGTCACCCTGATGGGGAGACGTTCAACCGAGGTTGCGTCGACCGAACGAGTCCGGGTCCGACGTGAGCACAGAGAGATCCATCACGGCCCAGATCGATGAGACGTTTCGGTAGCGTCCGTGCCAGTCCATGCCGTAGCCGAGGAGGAATTCATCGCCGACCTCGAAACCTCGATGTTCGACGGGGACGTCCACGATCCTTCGTGTTGCCTTGTCGAGCAGAGCGACCGTCGTCACACTCTTCGCTCCTCTGGCGGTCAGCATCCTGCGCATCGTTGCAAGGGTCAGCCCCGTGTCAACGATGTCTTCGACGATCAACACCGACCGCCCTTCGACCGGTACCGACAGGTCCATCGCGATCGACACCCTCCCCTGTCGACCGAAACGCGTCAAGCCGAGAAAATCCACTTCGATCGTCAGCGGGAGATGCCGGGTGAGGTCGGAGAGGAACGGTACCGATCCTTTCAGCACCCCGATCACGACCGGATCGGGGTCGGCCAGGCTCTCGGTGATCTCTACGCCGAGCTCCGCGACTCGTCGCTGAAGCGCCACGGCATCGATGACCTCGAGGAACGGCTCGGTCATCGGTCTCCACCGGCCACGGTCGGCAACGCGGCCTTCAGCCACTCGGTGATCAAGGCCGCCTTCGGAAGGTCGGTCAACGCAGACATTCGCCAGCGTCCGTCGTCGATTCTCTGCATCGCACCGAGTCTGCGTTGTTCGGAGTCGGTCACGTCGAGATTCACGCCGACGGTCCCACCGCCGCCTTGTTCCGAGAAGAAGGGACGCAACCATCGATCGCTGAGCCCGTATGTGCGATATGCCCAGTCGATGAGTTCTCGGCTGTCGCTGAAGTGGTTCTCGGAACCCATGACCACGGTCACGATTCGTCGTGGGCCACGTTCGGCAACGGCGAGCAGCACCTTGTGCGCCCATGGCGTGTCACCGGTCTTGAGCCCCACGACGCCGGGGAAAGCGCCGAGAAGTCGATTGGTGTTGTCGACCTGTCGCGGCTTCCCCGTCGGGTCTTCTGGCAGGGTGATCGTTTTGATCCTGGCGATCCGCTGAATCTCCGGGTAGTCGAGTGAGGCAACCGCCATCGTGATCAGATCATTGGCGGTCGAGAAGTGGTCGGCATGGTCAAGACCATTGGGATTCGCGAAGTGTGTGTCTTCCATCTCCAGTTCCGCGGCACGGGCGTTCATCTTGCCGACGAACGCTTCGACGCTTCCATTGCCGACGTGCCACGCCAGGGTCAGCGCGGCATCGTTGCCGGACCGCACGAGCATGGCGACGAGTAGGTCGTAGACCGTCCACTGCTCCCCCGCCACGAGGTCGGCGCTCGATCCCCGGGTCGTCGTTGCCATCGAGGGCACCGTCACGATTTCGTCGAGTTGGGCCTCGTCGAGAACGACCATGGCAGTCATCACCTTGGTGACCGAGGCCATCGAACGACGCTCGTTGACGTTCCACGTCGCCAGCATCACGGCGGCGGTCTCATCGTACACGGCCCACTCGGATGCACTCACCACCGGAGGTGGTGGAGACGCGACCGGTTCTGTCGGCATCGTGGTGAACGATCCGAGCGGCGCGAGGAGCGCGAGAACGAGGGTGGCGATGGCTGTGGAGATCATCGTTCGAGAAGGCTCCGAAGCCTACCCCGGGTGATACTTTCTTGAAGCACTGCAGCGGCCTGAGCACAGTCCGCCAGTGTCTCCGCGGCGCGGTGGCGGTTCTCCGGATTGCGGTGTCGCAGCAACGGTGCGACCAGCTGACCGAGAAGGTCGGTCTGGCGGTCGGCCGAGAGACGGATAGACCGCAGGTGGCGCACCTCCAAGCCGTGGCTGAGCAGGCGATGTGTTGCCCGCGCAATCGAGAGATCGTGGTCTCGGAACACTTCGGTGCCATCCGGGAGTTTCATCGGTTCGAGGATGCCTGCTTCGATCAAACCCGTGAGCTGATGAGCAGACAGCCCGGAAGATCGCATCAGCTCCGCCGGTGTCAGCGAGACCCCAGACGTCGCGAAGTACGCCTCCGGTGGCGGCCCGGCTTCGGGTGAGACCGGTGATTCGTCACCGTGTTCCCAAGCAGCGAGCTTCGACTTGATGACCTTCAGCGGCAGGTAGTGGTCGCGCTGCTCCTTCAACACGTATTCGATGCGGCGGACGTCCTCCTCGGTGAAGATTCGATACCCCGAGGCCGATCGACTCGGCCCGACCAGTCCCTGGCTCTCGAGAAACCGCAGCTTTGAGACGGTGACGTCCGGGTACTCGGGCTTGAGGAGATTGATGACCTCCCCGATGCTGCGGGTGCGTGCGGTTCGCAACGGAACCATGGCCATCAGAGGTTCCCGCGTGCAACGATGAGGTGGAACTTCCCGATGATCACTTCGTCGCCAGCGGAGAGAGCGTAGGCCTCGGCCCATGCGCCGTTGACGTAGGTCCCGTTCGTTGAACCGAGGTCCTGGATGCGGAGCGCGCCACCCTCGACGTTGAAACGAGCATGTTCACGGGAGACCGTGACGTCGCCGAGGAAGATGTCGCAGTCCGCACCTCGTCCGGCGATCGTGTCGCCGTCGGCGAGGACGTAGGTCAGTCCGGCTTGGGGCCCCGTCTCGACGATGAGCGCCCAACCGAAGGCGCCGGCGACGGTGCTGCCCGATGCGCCGCTGGCAGAGGCGTCCCGAGCGGGGGTGAACGTGATCGTCAGGTCTCGGTCGATGTCCGGTGTTTGCTGCTCATCCTGGGGTGCCATGTCCCCATACTACATCAACCCTCGACCATTCCTTGAGGGTTTCAGGCTTCACGGCGGAAGTATCGAGCTGCCGTATCGGGCCCTGCTCGCGTCTCCTGCCTACTCCTCCGTGAACGCCGTATACGCAACGGCATCCATCAAGCCGTCGAGGTCGGCCCCGTCGACCGGGGTGATGGTTACGAACCAGCCGGCTCCGAACGGATCGGAGTTGACGAGTTCAGGCGCCTCCATCAACGGCTCGTTGACGGTTGTCACCACTCCCGAGATCGGCGCGTAGACGTCATTCACCGACTTCGTGGACTCGACCTCTGCGATACTCTCCCCTGCTGTGACGCTGCGACCGACGGCCGGGAGGTCCACGTACACGACGTCGCCGAGCGCATCCTGGGCGTAGTCGCTGATGCCAACGGTGACGGCTCCGTCGCTCTCCAGGCGGACCCACTCGTGATTGTTCGTATATCGGAGGCCTTCTGGGATCTGCACGGATCGTCTCCTGTCCGTTCGGGAGTTCCGAGTCTAACGGTTCGGATCGGCGCCTCCGGCCGCGGCTATCGCGGTCCGCATGTCTCCGAAGTAGCTGAACGCGACGACGTAGTAGGTCACGAGACCGGGCACTCCAACAGCGAGTGCGCCCCACCACAACCACGTCATGTCGAGACCGTGAGCGATGTAGAAGGTTGTGATCGAGAAGTAGAGCAGAAAGGTGGCAAGCTTGCCGAGCCAGCGCACGTCGAGCCTGCGGACGCCCTTGGTCCATCCATAGGCTGCTCCGATCGTGATGACGATCTCTCTGATCATGATCGCCAACGCGAACCCCCACGGGAGAACACCCGTGACGAGCCCCAGGATCACGGCGACAGCGACGGCAAGACGATCGGCGATGGGATCGAGCATCTTCCCGACCTCGGTAACCTGATTGAGTCGTCGTGCGAGGTACCCGTCGATCCAGTCGGTGGCTCCGATGACTCCGAGGAGAGTCCCGGCCCAAGCGGTCTCGTCGTTCAGAACGAGCCAGATGAAGACGGGAATGAGAAGGAGTCGGAGCACCGACACCGCGTTCGGAATGTTCATTGATCCTTGCACCGTCTACGACACCTGAACGACTCGGAAACGCACCCTTGCGATCTCCTCATCTTCAAACGAGATGACGAAGGCGTACCCCTTGGCCTCAGTGAACTGGATGTTGTGGAATGGGCTCACGATCGGGACGATGCTGGTGGCTCCCGGCGGGAGGTTGGGTGGCGCCCCCACCCGGAGCTTCCCCCTGGCTTCGACATCGAGTCCGTGACCGTCTTCGTCGACGAGTGTGATCACGATCTCGAGTTCGCGGTGTCTCTCTTCCGGTTCGATCTCGGCCACCATCGCAAGCGTCAGATTCCGGTGCACGACCGGCAGCGAACGAGCGCTGATCGTGTCGAAACCTCCGCCGAGGACGAAGAGCTTTCCCCCCTGGACCTGTGCCGCGTCGGCAAGCATCGCCGTGGTGAGTCTCACGTCTGCTCCTTCGTAGTGGGGATGTGGATCCGGTCGTTTGGGTCAGAGAACCACAGCAACTCCGCGCGCCGCCTATTCGAGTCGTGCCGTGTGGTGGGCATGCCGGCACGATACCGCCATGTCGGCAGTCACCGGACACATCGGGGCCAGGGAAATGGGTCGTTTGCACCATGGACCGAGACGAGGGCCTGTCGTACGCTGGCTCCGGGCGTCGGGATCGAGAAGGCACGAAACAAGGGAGACATCGTGCCGTTCAAGCCCACCGAGCCGATCGTGGCATCACGCGAGACCGATCCGGATGCCGCCGCTCTGGTGCCGATCCTTGAGATGCGAGCCTCGAACGTTTCACGCTACGAGCGGAATTCCGGAGGACTCCCCCGTCTCGAAGACGATCCTGGGTGGTCACCTCCAACGTTCGATTTCAACTCCCCCATCTTGGAAGACGCTCCTCCACGCTGGCTCGACCGCTTCCGCCGCTGACGCAAGGACGCCATCGGCGACGATTCCGCACACGACACGATCACCAGAACCGAAGGCGCCTCTCTGGGATCGGCAGCCGGCGGGGCGGCATCGCGAACAAGTACCGTACGTGTCGTGGATTCGCTCTCGTACGTTCTCGCCATCGACCTCGGAACCTCCGGTACGAAGGTCGCTCTGGTCTCGAACCGCGGTGAAGTGCTGGCGAAATCCACCGCGTCTGTTGACCTCATCCTCCACGAGGGCGGAGGCGCGGAGCAGGATCCTCATGCCTGGTGGAGTGCGATCGTCAGCGCCGTGCAGCACACGGTCGCCGCTTCCCCGAAGACCGAGATCGCGGCCGTTTCGGTCACGACGCAATGGTCGGGAACCGTCGCCGTCGATGCTGAGGGTGCACCAATCGGCAACGCGATCATCTGGATGGACTCCCGAGGCGCCCGCTATCTCAAGAATCTCACCGCCCCGAGAGGGATCAAGATCCAGGGATTCGACCCGCTGAGGGCGCGCCGATGGATAGCCTCGACCGGAGGTGCGCCATCCGGAGCAGGGAAGGACCCGATCGCACACATCCTCTACTTGAGGAACGAGCGGCCCGACGTCTACAACGCCGCCGCCACGTTCCTCGAACCGAAGGATTACATCAACCTCCGGCTCACCGGTCGCACCATTGCGTCGTACGACTCGATCGCGTTGCACTGGGTCACCGACAACCGCGATCCGGACTCCGTCGACTACGAGGACGTTCTCCTGGCCTACGCAGGACTCGATCGTGAGCAGGTGCCGTCCCTGTGCCACGCGACCGACGTGATTGGAGGACTGACCGACGCTGCTGCCGAGGAGTTGGGACTTCCCAAAGGAACGCCGGTCGTCGCAGGGACACCGGATGTTCATTCCGCAGGCATTGGCGCCGGCACCGTGCGTGACTACGCCGCACATCTCTACATCGGCACGTCGTCCTGGCTGAGCTGTCATGTCCCGTACAAGAAGACCGACCTGTTGCACTCGATAGCGTCCCTGCCGGCAGCGGTACCCGGAAGGTGGCTTGTCGCCAACGAGCAGGAGACCGCAGGGAAGGCGATCGACTGGCTGGCTTCAATCCTCTATCCCGATCGCACTATCGACGAGTCGGTGTACGAGGAACTCAACGTGTTCGCGGCCTCCGTCCCTCCGGGATCGGGTGGTGTGATCTTCACCCCGTGGCTCTACGGCGAGCGCACCCCCGTGGAGGACCCCAATCTGCGGGCCGGATTCTTCAACCAGTCTCTCGATACGGGCCGGGGGGAGATGATCCGATCCGTGTTCGAAGGTGTGGCGTACAACACACGCTGGCTCCTCGAAACCGTCGAACGGTTCACGAAGCGGCGCCTCGATCCCATCGCCATGGTTGGTGGTGGTGCCCAATCCGCTCTGTGGGCTCAGATCCACGCCGACGTGCTCGATCGCACCATCGTTCGGCGGAGAGATCCGATCTGGGTGAACGTGCGCGGCGCAGGGATGCTCGGACATGCCGCCCTCGGCCACGTCGAATGGGACGAAATCGACGCGATGGCGCCGACGGCTGCCACGCATGAACCGAATCCTGCCAATCGACCCATCTACGACCGCCTCTACGACGCGTTCCGTCGGATCCACAAAGCCAACCGCGGCATCTACCGCCGCCTGAATGCCTGAGAGCCACATGAGCACCCTCAATAGAGCCAAGAGCCTCCTCGACAGACTCCCGCCGCGGATGGCATCGGCGATCATCGGCGGAGCAAGGAGGATTCCCAAGATGCGGGGCATTCTCGAGGCCGAGTATGAAGCAATGCTCGATGCAGCCCCAGTCGTACGACCCGACGCCGACGTACCGGTGTACTCGCGTCTCCCGGAGGCCGGTCGCGACCATGCCGAGATCATCTCGTTCGTTGCCGCTCTCGCTGAGGCAGAACAGGGCGACTGGAGCGACGGCTACGCGTCGGGGGCGGTGTATCACGGGGGCACGGAACACGTCGAGTTCCTGAACGAGGTCTATGCCTTGCACTCTCAGTCGAATCCGCTCCACCTCGACGTGTGGCCGTCGGGCATGAAATTCGAAGCCGAGGTTGTCGCCATGACTGCAGGCATGTTGGGAGCCGGCGCCGCGGCACAACGCGGCGACGAGATCGTCGGGACCGTGACCTCGGGTGGCACGGAGTCGATCATCATGGCGATGAAGGCGTACCGTGATCGTGCCGGCATCACCAAACCCGAGATGGTCATCCCAGAGTCGGCGCATGTGGCTTTTGATAAGGCGGCTGCATACTTCGGCTACAAGCAGATTCGGGTCCCGGTCGGAGACGACTACCGGGCAGACGCAAGTGCGATGGCGAACGCGGTGACGAAGCGGACGGTCGTCATCGCCGGATCTGCCCCGGGATTCCCACACGGCGTCATCGATCCCATCCCCGCTCTTTCAGACATGGCGCGCGAACGCGGAGTGGGCTTCCACACCGATGCATGCCTCGGAGGCTTCGTGCTCCCCTGGGCGGAGCGGCTCGGGTACGGGATTCGGCCGTTCGACTTCCGGCTGCCGGGTGTGACATCGATGTCGGCCGACACGCACAAATACGGGTACGCCGCCAAGGGAACGTCGGTAGTTCTCTACCGAGGCCGGGACCTGAGGAGACATCAGTTCTACGTGGCCACCGAGTGGCCGGGAGGCCTGTATTACTCCTCCACGCTCGCAGGGAGTCGGCCCGGCGGTCTTGTCGCAGCGGCATGGGCTGCGCTCCTGGCGATGGGGGAAGATGGATATCTCCGCGCCACCGCATCGATCCTGGAGTCTGGTGCCGCGATCCGAAAGGGCGTCGAAGAGATCGGTGGGCTGTACGCACTTGGTGACCCGCTCTGGGTGATCGCGTTCGGGTCCGACGCCGTCGATATCTATGAGATCATGGCCCGAATGGCCGAGCGAGGCTGGAGCCTCAACGGTCTGCACCACCCGCCGGCAGTGCACATCGCCGTCACTCTCCGACACACGCAGCCCGGCGTGGTGGAACGCTTCTTGACCGATCTCTCCGAAGCTGTTGATGAAGCGCGGGCCGCCGGCGGCGAGGCGAAGACGGGGGCTGCTCCGATGTACGGCATGGCCGCCACATTCCCCGCCCGTGGCGCCGTCAACGAGTTGATGACCCGCTACATCGATCGCATCTACGAGGTCAACGAGGATTGATCCCTCAAAGCATCAGCCTCGTGGCGGCTTGGCATACCCGGGCCCCTCTTCGGGTGGCGCCTCACCCTCCACCTCGTGGGCAAGTGCCTTGAAGCGCTCGAACTCGTCGTTGAGCCGATACTGAGTCGACACCGACTGGACCCAGGTGGCCACCGCCGTAGCGACGTCATCGTAGCTCCGATACTCCGGATCCAGGATGTTCACCACGACCATCGGAGCCACCGACGGGTAGACGGTTGCACCGAAGCCGTTCACCTCATCGCCGGTGAGATTCCATTCAACGTAGGCCGGACTCTTCTTCCACTGCATCCGCATTCCATTCCCCGTTCCGGCGTTGCCTCACGGCGGCCAGTAGCACGCCGATGATGGCGCCACATCACAACCCGCCGCTCGGCTCCCCACGAGCCTCAGAGCTGTGGCCTCCAGACCGCTACCTCTCGACAGCGTCGCTTCCGTGCACCGTCGGCGCCCAGATGCAGCCCATCACGATCATGATCCCGGCGAACCCCGTCCAACCAATAGCCCAACCACTCACTCCCTTGTCCACAGCAACTCCCCTCTATCGAGGCTCCTCGTGTAGGGGTCATTGGCCTCTTCCCACCGGCCAGTCTGACATGAATCCACCAGTCGATCCAGCATCCCCGGCGCCGCGACCGGGGACCGAACGGACCGGGTCAGACACGTCGATCCCGGGCCGGCATGAAATCGGCAGTGTGTTGCGAACGACGCGCCGTTGACCCCATCATCAGCTCGCTGCTCATCCGGTCAGTATCATGGCGATCGAGAACCACCATGACCAAGTTGTCGCCACCCCCTGCCCGCCTGCGTTTTCGCGACCTTGGCCTCGCAATCGGAGTCCTTCCAGTCGGGCCAACCGACAGCATCAATGACGTTCCCGACGTCACGGCAGGTCACGCCACCGTGTGGCGCGACGAACCGCTGCCTCCTTCCGGTCGAGGCATCGCCAGAACCGGAGTGACCACCGTCGTTCCGTTTGACTCTGCCTCGCTCTTCGAGGAACGCGTCGCGGCGGGCGTTGCCGTGCTTAACGGCGCCGGCGAGATGACGGGTTCGTTGGCCGTCGCCGAATGGGGCGTTCTCGAGACTCCCGTGTTTCTGACGAGCACGATGGCCGTGGGGCGGGTGTTCGACGGCGCCGTTGCCGAACTCGTTGACAGGGAGCCTCGCATCGGGTCCGAGGACGCCATCATCCCGGTCGTCGGGGAATGTGACGACGGTTCCCTCAACGACTCGCGCATCGCGCAAATTGATGCGGCAGATGTCGGACGCGCCATGGATGACGCCCGCGAACGAGGATCCGGCCCCGTACCTGAGGGAGTCATCGGAGCAGGCACCGGGATGGTATGTCACGAACTGAAGGGTGGCATCGGATCGTCCTCCCGGTTGGTCGGCAGCTGGGTCGTCGGGGTGCTGGTGCTCGCCAACTTCGGTCGGCTGGATCGCCTAACAATCGACGGTGTGCCGGTTGGCAGAGATCTGATCGAGCGTGGGTGGGCCGACGAACACGTCGCCCTCCGTGGAAGTCACGACCAGGGTTCGTGCATCGCCGTGGTCGCCACCGACGCTCCCCTGTCACCTGACCAACTGAGTCGGCTGGCGCGGCGAGCAGGCCTTGGCCTGGCCCGAACCGGATCCTTCGCCGGGCACTACAGCGGTGAGATCTTCCTCGCCTTCAGCACAGGTACCAGGTTGCCACGCAAGGCGATGGGGACCGTCATCGAGACAACCCGTGTGGCAGAAGAGCATATGGATGGCCTCTTCGAGGCCGCTGTGGACGCGACCGAGGAGTCGGTTCTGAATTCCCTGTGCGCCGCCGATACGGTGACCGGAGCCGGTGGAGTGACGGTGCCGGGTTTGCCACTCGAGTTGGCGGTCGAGATTCTCAAGGCGCACGGAAGGTCCGCATCTCTGCCTTGAGTGAGCAAGGACGATCACAATCGTCGAACCGCACCCCGGATGAGCCGGTAGGATTCGTATCGGCGCACCCGGCGAGAGCCCAGGAGTCCTCACAAGGTTCCTGTGGCATCCTTTCCCGTCGGGTGCGTCACTTCTGTTCTCGGTGTAGGACAGCCACCCGCATCGGCCTCGATTAGCTGCTCAAGGCCGTCGATCTGATCACTCAGCGCGCGGCGGCGTACATCGACGGCACGGTCCCGGTTCGGATTCATCGCGTCGACCGGCTACCCGAGGGGGGTGACACGAAGGGACGCCACAGGCCATTCTCGTTCGCCTGGGTGCTCAGAGCCGGTCCCGCTTTCGTATGTGTAGCGGACGCTCGTCCTTCTTGCCCTTCGTCTTCTTGGGGTCGGACGCTATCCAGTAGACGAAGGTGGCGATGCCCCCTACGGTGAAATACATCGCCCCGGCAGTCGAAGATTCGAGATCAGGTAACACGAGTTGCAGCAACAAGGCCGTCAGAAGGATCCCCGCCGCGAAGATGGCCATGGCAATCGCTTTTCTGTCCACGCTCACGCCCTTCTCTGGACAATGCTCGCGACTCTAGTGAGGGACAACCCCGCCGACGCTGATATGCGTTCGGTCAGGATTCGAGGTCGTGGACAGCGCTACCGCTGCGCATTGGCACCGGCATGACTGCCAGCATCGAACTCGCCAACGCGATCTTCGAGTACTTTGAGGTCTTCCACAACCGACAACGACGCCACTCGGGCATCGGAATGCAGACTCCCATCGAATACGAAACCATCCACCGCAACCAACAAGACGCACTCCTGAGTCAAGTGAGCTGACTCCACCAAACCCGGGACAGACACCGTTCGCTGCAGTTCCCACCCGGAGTTGATCAGGATGAACCCTCCCGCTCATCGATCGCTGCGCGCTTCCCAAGCGAAACCTCATCGCTCACGTCATCCGTTCGAAGCCAGATCGTTCGTTGAGGGAACGGGATCTCAATCCCTTCCGCATCGAATGCCAGCTTGATGCGACGTCGGAATTCTCGTGAGATGGACCATTGCTCGCCAGGCTTGGTCTTCATGACGAGACGAATGGCCACCGAATCGCTCCCGAGTGACTCAACTCCCCACACCTGGGGATCATCCAGGAAGAGATCGCGGAACTCGCTCTCCCGAGCCATCTCGAGGGCGACCGACTCCATGACCTCCGCGACACGATCGATATCCGCTCCGTAGGCAACCTCGATGTCGAGGAGCACACGGGACCACTCCTGGCTCATGTTGCCTACCCGTCGGATCTCGCCGTTTGGCACGTGCCATACCGTGCCGTTCACCGCCCGCAGACGCGTCGTGCGCAAGCTGATCGACTCGATCGTCCCGGTAGCCTCGCCTACATCGACGATGTCACCGATTCCGTACTGATCCTCAACGATGATGAACAACCCCGAAAGGAAGTCCTTCACAACGTCCTGTGCACCGAAACCGAGAGCTACACCGAGAATCCCGGCTCCTGCGAGCAGCGGCGCGAGGCTGATCCCGAACGTGGAGCCGAGGATCACAAAGATCGCGATCGACCACACGACAACACTGAGCACGCTATCGAGGACGGTCCCCAGCGCTTCGAGCCGCTGGGCACGGCGCGTGGAGATTGGAGATGTCGATTCATCGGCTGGCAGCCCCGAGGAGCGTCTCACCGCGTGCGCAAGGGTGCGACGGACCAAACGGCGTGCCACCCAAAGCACAATCCAGGCGGAGAGAAGGATGATCACGATCTGAAGCGCGGGTTCAGCGATCGCGTCAACAAAGGTGACAACCGGGCCACTGCGGTCGAGATTGAACACATCCACCAGGAGGTCCGAAACGGGTCGGCTGGGCTCGGAGATCTCTGCCGGTGATGGAATTGTGGTCTCGGTGACCTGAACCGCGATCATTGGCGTCCTTCTGCGCTCGCACGGTGAGCGCCCGTCCTACCCCCGTGCACGAATGGTAGGCATCGCCGGTTCAATGGCTCGCCACCTCACCTCGGATGCCCACATACCGTGTCCCTCCAACAATCACATCCGAGGACGGCATCGCGCGACGCTACCCGTGCACACGCCTTGGCGACGCGCGGACCGCTGTCACGGGAAGTGGCTCCTGCGATGCCTGCAGACCACTTCCAGCATCTCAATCCGGGCAGCGGCAAGTGGGCCTCCAGAAGGTGCGGACCGGCTCGGACCTGCTCGAGATCCACCGACAACGATTCGCAGCCACCTGAACCCGGCACCAGAAGCGACACGGCCCCACCCGGACACGACGAAAACCCCCACCGCGGAGCGATTCTTGGGACAGCCCTGGTGCGGGGCCTCTCTCCGTCGGGCTGGCCGGATTTGAACCGGCGACCTCTTGACCCCCAGGCGGACTCAGGGGGTTTCGCTGACCAGCGGAAACACCCGCAAACCCTTTCTGACCGGGGGTTTTGTTGCTCAACAGCTTTCGTCCTTTCGCGGCGATTTCCGTTCTCTTGCGGACTCTCCGCGGACTCTGGTGGGTTCGGCGTAGAGTTCCACCGTCCGAAATCGACGTCACCGTTCCCGGCTGCGGACGTGGGCCTCAAGCGGCGGGAGCGCAACGATATCTTTGGGGCGTCCAGCGGCACGTTTCGAGGCAACGACATCCCGAAGCGACGCCACCGGCACATCGACGGCACCGACCACGATGACCGAAGCGTGCTCGCTGAGGCTGTCGTAACCGTCGGAAAAGCCGGCCGGGACGAAGCACAAGTCGAGTGGTCCCTCCTCGGTGATCAGGGTCATCATCGCCACGTCCCGCAGCAGGCTCGGATGCGGATCGAAGGGCACGCCGTCGGGATCTCCGTCGACCCGGAGGCGGGCACCGAGCTCCCGGAGCGCATCGGCGAGGTTGGACAGGTTGGCATCGTCGCTCGATGGGCAGATATCGACGTCGATCGTGGTGTGACCCGTGTCATGCAGACGCGCCGCCATCCCGCCGATGACCACGAACTTCACCTCATGGTCGATCAGAACCCGACAGATAGCGGCGACATGATCGTCGCTGAGTTCACGCGGCATCACTCACCAGCCGATAGCCCTGTGACCGCAGCCGCTGCCGAGTGGCGTCGTCCAGGGTCGATTCCCACTCAGCGAGCACCTGATCGTGGTCGTCGCGTTCGACCAGCTCCAGTCGAAGCTCGAGACCAGCTCGATTCAGCATTCGCAGCAGCGTGGGAAGCGTCGGTTGCCGACGCCCCGATTCGTACGCCGACAACGTCGGCTGCGCAATCCCCAACACATCGGCAAACCCAGTCTGCGACAACCCGAGCCGCAGCCGTGCCGACCGGAGCAACGCCCCGGCAACTTGCTCTTCAATCATGTCCATGCTTATAGCGTATCGTCTATCGTCCCTGGAGGCAAGTCGTCTCGCCATTCGCATCGACGCCACGGGCAAGGGGAACCAGAGGACGTCTGCGGTGTGGAGTCGCATCACGCGACAACCCATTGTGAGACGCAACGCGAGGTTGGTGTCAGTGCGGCGACGCCGGCCTCACAACGCCGTCCGCTCCCCGATCCACTCGGCGAGCGCCGCAACCGCGTCCTGGTCTCCGGTTCCGGCCGCCAACTCGAGAATGACGCGAGCGCTCGCTTCTCCGTCTTCATCACCCGGCGGCGGGGTCCACGTGAGTCCATTGCGGAGACAGAACTCGATCATGCCGACGAACCCGACCCGCTTGTTGCCGTCCGGGAGTGGGTGATTCTTGACGATTCGCGTGCACAGAACCGCGGCCTTGACAACCAGATCGGGATAGAACTCGACACCACCAAACGAAGCACCAGGTGCATGCAACGCCGACTCCGCCAACTCAAGGCGCGAAACGAAAGCTATGTCCTCGGCAGACTGACCGAGAACCAACTCGCTGATCGCCAAGAAGTCGGCCAAGTCGAGGTAATCGACGCTCACTCAGCGAGCCGCTCAAGAACCCGCTGGTTCTGCTCAACAATGGACCGGATCCGTGCCTGGAACGCCGGGTCCTGACGCCGAGCAACGATCCGATCCGCGACCGCCTGGCGAATCACCTCAGCGACCGAGACGCCATCGGCGGCAGCAACAGCCTCCAAATCGGCGGCCTGATCGGTGTCGAGACGGACGGTGAATGCTCTCTGCTCCATACATGCATGCTACCACGCATCATGGTGCACGTCACCACGCATCGCTGATCCAGGACAACTCAACGGTTCGGCGCCGACCATCCGCTCGGCATCTCAGCAAGGAACCTTCAGAACCGCGAGCACACGGGTGGCTGGCTAAGCGTGGGCGCGGACGTTCGACAGCATCCACCGGAATGCGTGACCGATTGCCACGCCGACCGCTCCGTTCACAGCAGCGAGCGCCGACCCTCCAGCCAAGAGAGCGATATCCGAGCCGACGCCGGTGACCGCCAGAGCAACCGGCCAAGCGAGAGCCGCCACGATGACGAACCCCCATCCCCGCCGACCGAATAGTCCTGCGATCACGCCGACAGCAAGCAGAATCGGAATCACAAAAGCACGATATCAAGCCACTGGATCAGTGTCCATGAGAGCGAGGTCCCGACCAAGCACAGGTGCTTCGAAATGGGCGGTCGGTGTACGATCTGGAGCATGAAGACAATCGCCGTGGTGACGCTCTCCATCTCCTTATTGATCACAGCTTGCGTGTCGAGCGACTCAGTTGTGCCGATACCGACCCTCGATTCATCTGCCTCCGCTGAGCTGCAAGCAGGAGCGTTCATGCGGGCATGTCGAGATGTCATCTGTGCAGGAGCCCCCATCTACGCCCCCGATTCCACGCCCGACTCCGTTCGCACTGCGCTGCTCCAGTACACGGATGAGGTTCAGTACCTGACTCCGTCTCAGATCGAGGAGCGCTACTCGTCTGAAGGCCGGTTTGAGGATGGAGCAACCTTGATCGGTGTCGAGGGCATTCGATCCACCGAGAGAGCCGATGTGCAGGGTGTCAATGTATCAATCTCACGAGGACGCTACGACTTCGTTGGACGAACCTATCTGTTCCTGTGGGATGGAGGGGCGTGGGTTGATGCTTCGCCGGATGCCGTCGATGTCACGGTCACATCATCGGTGTCCTAGCAGGCCGGCCCCAGCCATAGGTGCTTCGACATGGGATGGTCGGCGAGATGAGCTTTGCCGCCCGGGATCGGGCGATCTGCAGCTCGGTGGGGTCAAGCGCCGAACCCGACGGTTCCGATGACGGTGTCACCGATCTCGATCGACAATGTGAGTTGGCCGGGTGCCGTCTCGACCCCATACACATCCGTCTCATCCACGGGGACGGTCACTTCGCTGTCGATGGCAGAACCTGAGAGCACGTACGTCATGTCATCGGTCGAGTCGAAGGCGATGACGGCGACCACACCCTTGTCGCTGACCATGCACGCCGACGTGTCGGTTGCAGCACTTTGGCCGGGAACCGGAAAGGTGCCACAGACGAAGTTGATGCCGCTCTCCTGAGCAGCGGCCGTTGCCTCAGCGACTGAACCCATCGTGTGCAGTGCAACCGCAGCGTGGTTCTCAGGGACGATCGTGGCGTCGCCAGACGATGAGTCTCCCGACCCACAAGCCGTCAGACCCGCAACGAGTAGCAGCGGCAGCCAGGCCGCACGGGCAACGTGCCAGAAACGTCGCACCTGTCGCACCTCCTTCGAAGCATTGACAGCTTGCCACTGCCATCGGGCGACATATAGGGCCGTCGGCCCTTTCCGACGGTGCGCACAGATCACTCGACCCCAAAGCACACGCACGCCCCAAGATCCGCCCACATCCGGCTGAGTTGATGATGTGGGTCGCGTGGCACGCACCACCCGGGGACGTATAGGTGCAAGAAGGGGTCGATCCGCTTCGTTCCCTCGCGGAGTGGCAACCTAAGCAGTCTCCACACGACCCTTCTTCGGTGCGAGAATGGGGACGTGAGGCATCTGACGACAATCCTCGTCTCGGTCGTGATCCTCGCGGGGGGATGCGGCGGGTCGGTGCAGGAGCCGCAATTCGCAGTCGGCGTGGTCGGCCCGGCGGTGTTGGACGAGGCAGGGATCGTCGCCGATTGGGAACTCATCGGCGGCCCCGACGAGGAACTTCCCCTCCAGTACCAACTGGGCTTCAACGAGAACGATTTCGGGGTCGTTTCCGCTGCTCCGGAATCCACTGAGCTTATGGTTTCCTGGTCTGCGGTGTCGTGTCAACTGGAACCGGTCGCCCAAGTCACCTCGCCGAACGGCGGCATCCACATCGAGGTCACGCCCGGACCCAACCCCGTTGAGCACTGCGCCGCCATGGCCATCGGCTACGGTTTCCGCCTGACCCTCACGGAACCCGTCGGCGACCGGGCGGTCACCGCCAGACTCATCGACCCCGTCAACCAGCAACTCGCCGAATTCCCACCGCCCTCGGAGTAGACACCGCTCCCGTGGGGGGACGTGCCCACGTCACTTTCGGCAGAAGTCGCCCGCCCACAACCGTCTATGTTCGGCGGCCGGCGAGGCCGTGGCAGTGCTTGTACTTGAGGCCTGACCCGCAGGGGCAGCGTTCGTTGCGCCCGATCTTGGCGCGACCCGTCGAGTGAGGTGACGTGAGCTTTGACACAGCTTCAGCCTGTTGCTCTCGGGCCTCAAGTTCATCCTCCCACCGTCGCAACCGCTCACCCCGCTCGCGCATTTGTGCTTCGTCCGCATCGACCTCACGCTCTCGGATTACGATCTTGGCCTCTCGAATCGCCAGCTCTTCTGCTGCCCGTTGAGCAAACACCGGCGACTCATCGCCGGTGATGTCACCGAACACGCCGACGAGCTCTCGATCGATGAGCATCGTGACGGCCCGACCCATCGAGACCCCCACAACATCGCAGTACCGCTTCCACGTCGACCACTTCCCTCCGGTAGCCGGCACCCGCAGCGTCCGGTACACCTCATCATCACCGAGGCCAGCAAGCAGCCGGCGGTCGATCCTCGCCAACGCGCCCCTATCCATCTCCATCAGCGCCACCTCCGATGTGCACATGTGTACATCAGGCAACTTGTTGCACGTGCGTGTGTGATTTGACAGGGTTCGTGCACGAACGCGGTGACAGGGTTGACGCGAAGCTCGCGAGGGCTGTTCTGCCGGCGGGGATGGTTCGACGTGCGGTTTACCGTTTCGATCTGGTCCATGTGACGGATGGTGGAGAAGGACCCTTGGCACAGAGTTGGCGGAACATCCATTGCCGGACTCTCCACGGAGAATCCGGGTTCTTCGCTGTCGGCGAGAACTCGGCCGTCACGGATACTGATGGCGTGCTGCATTGCGACGTAATAGACACGACAACCCTCTCAGCAGAGTGTCAGTAACCCTGTCAACCGAATCCCCGCAGAGGCGCCCGAACCCTGGAATTCGTTGTGCTGCAACGCTTCTCGCAGCATCGACGGATATTCGAAAGAAATCTCCTGGATCCGCGCTCTGGGGCCGTCTCGGCTCGCTGTCAAGGGTTCGCCAACTCTGCGCCAAGGGTCAGATACGACGATCACACCCGAGACCAGGCGACGCCGAGATGAAAGGCCTCTCATCAACCCTCCAAACGCCACCAGACCAACCGGGACGAGCTCCAACGGCAGTTCCCTGGCCGGCCGGCCGCCTCGAACCCTCTCACCAAAGTCTCATCAACCCTCTCACGAGAGTGTCAGCAACCCTGTCAAGAACCCTGTCAGAAACCCTCCAATTGCAGGTCAGGCACAACGTCCGCGAACGTGAGCGCCCCCTCCCCGCCGGCAACAGCCGAAAGAAGAGAACATCGACAATGGCAACGAAATATCACTCTGCTGAGAGGGTTAACCCGCATGATCCGACCATGAACACCAACGACGACCGTCTCCTCACCGCAAGAGAACTCGCCGACTTCCTCGACGTCCCAATCAAGACCCTCTACGCATGGCGCTACCGAGGAGGAGGACCTGTCGGCTTCCGGGCCAGCAAGCATCTCCGTTACCGATGGGTCGACGTCGAGGTGTGGATTGAGGACCGTATCGCCCACACGTGTCACTCCCGGGTGGCACAATCGCCGTAGAACCGTCGGATTGGCTGTTTCGAGGAGGTGCCATCGTGGCATGGGTAGAGAAGACACCAAAGGACAAGGGCCACGCCTGGCGGGTCGGCTACCGGGTCCCTGATCGGTGTCAGCGTTACAAGACGTTCACCCGCAAAACCGACGCCGACCTGTTCGCTATGGTATCCAGAACAGCAACGTCCAGTGACGCCATCGAGGTCGCCGCTTCCGGATGGGTCTCGGCGTTGATCGATGCCGGTTGTGGGGGTCATATCTACGAATTGGATGTGACAGCCCTGTCATCAAAGTGTCAATAACCCTGTCAGCAGAGTGTCAGAAACCCTCCAACTCACTCACGCCGGGCGATAACACTCGAATGACAGGGTCGTGCATCACGATGTTCTGGACCTCAAGCGTGAATTTCTGTCGTTGCCATCTGCTATTGCTTACAAGTAGTCCGTCGTAGAAGGAGCTGGACATGGCGCACATTCGGAAGAAGGAAACGGGGCGGTGGCAGGTCCGATACCGGGATCCGTCGGGCGCGGAACGGGCTCGCACCTTTCGGCGCAAGACCGACGGTGAGAGGTTTCTCGTGACAGTAGAGGCGGACAAGCTCCGCGGAACGTGGACCGATCCCCGACTCGGCAAGATCACCGTCAGCGAGTGGATGCCCACATGGCAGGCGAGCCGCGTGCATCTCCGCCCATCCACTCGAGCCGGCGCCGAATCAATGCTGAAGAACCACGTACTCCCCTACTTCGGCACACGTCAACTCGGATCCGTCACGCCCACCGACATACAGGGATTCGTGGCTCACCTCGAGGAGAGGGGCCTCGCATCGTCGACGATCCGCCACAACTACTTGCTGATCGCCAGCCTGTTCTCTTCGGCACTCGAATCCGATCTCATCATTCGCACTCCCTGTCGCGGCATCAAGCTGCCGCCGAAGTCGCAGACCGAGATGCGCTTCCTGACCGCCGACGAGGTCGACGAAGTCGCCGCAGCAATCGACGAGCCATACCGCGCCCTCGTGCTCACGGCCGCTTACACCGGATGCCGCTTCGGGGAGCTCACCGGACTGAGGGTGCCTCGCCTGGATCTCCTCAGACGCAGCCTGACGATCACTGAGACGCTTACTGACGTACGCGGGCAGGTGAGCCTGGCACCGCCCAAGACGAGCGCTGCACGGCGTCAGGTGGCCCTGCCAAAGTTCCTCAGCGAGGAACTCGCCCGACACCTTTCACAGTGGCCGCCGGCAGCCGATGGTTTCCTCTTCACAGCTCCCGAGGGAGGTCCGGTGCGCCGCACCAATTTCCGCAGGCGCACCTGGCTCCCCGCGGTGCGGGCTTCGGTAGGTGAACCACTCAGGTTTCATGACCTCAGGCACACGCACGCCGCGATACTCATCGCCCAGGGGGAGCATCCGAAAGTCATCCAGCTGCGCCTCGGACATTCTTCGATCCAGATCACTCTTGATACCTACGGGCACCTGTTCGAGGGCCTCGATGAGGCTGCTGCGGAGCGGCTAGATGCCACTTTCCTGAGGACTCCCGCGGACTCTTCGCGGACTCTTGCCTACAACAACGTTCGCGAATTCTCCCGATAAACGACCGAATCCCTTGCGGTGCAAGGGATTCGTCCCGTCGGGCTGGCCGGATTTGAACCGGCGACCTCTTGACCCCCAGTCAAGCGCGCTGCCATGCTGCGCCACAGCCCGGACACCGACATCCTACCGTCGGCTGCGCCGAAGCCTCCGGTGCAGGAACGCTCAGTCTTCGATCTCGAAATCTTCTACGACGACAATCGCTTCGTCAGGGATCCCGTCGCCGTCGAGGTCAACGGAGATGACGTCGGCCACTGCCGCCTCGACGTAGTCGAGCACACCGTCACCGTTGAGATCGATACCGGCCGCTTCGACCACGACCGTCTCTGCGATATCTGGCAGGCCATCTCCCGTTGTGTCGTACGCGACCGTTGATGTCTCGGTGATGTCGATCGCATCGGGTGTCCCATCGCCGTCGAGATCCATGACAACCTGCTCAGTGACAACCCGTGTCCCAACGTCCGGTACGCCATCGCCATCGAGATCGACCACGGTCTCTACGATCGTCGTCGTCTCAACGATGTCAGGAATCCCGTCTCCGTCAACATCGATCTCGCGTACCTCCGTGCTGGTCACCGCGATGCCGTCGGAGGCCCCGTCACCGTCGACGTCGATCTCCGAAGTCACGACATCTGACATGACGATCCCGTCATCGGTCACTCCGATGGTCACCTCTTCGACCACGTCCTGGGTCGCGGACTCGCCAGGAATTATCCGGGCCTTGTCGTCGAACGTGGCGTCCATCGTGCTACCTCTTCGTCTAGGAAGGGGCCAGCGTACCCCTGCGCCCTTGTGTGGGCCACAGCGAGGAGCCACGGACTCAGGGTATCAAGTCGGTAGGATCGGCAGATGTTCGCAGGATCGGGACCCGTCGACACGCCACAATCGGCTCGTTCATGAGCGAGAGTCCCGACTGGCTCATCCTCATTATGGGCCTTCTGGGCGGGCTTGCCGTATTCCTGCTCGGCATGGATCGCACCATCAGCGGGCTCAAGGGAATTGCTGGGAATCGCCTTCGCTGGGTGCTCGCGCACCTCACCGGCAATCGGTTCTACGGGGTCAGCACGGGCGCCGGTATCACCGCCGTCATTCAGTCCTCGAGCGTCACAACGGTCATCCTCGTGGGCCTCATCTCCGCCCAAGCGATGACCCTCACTCAGGCGATCCCGGTGATCTTCGGCGCCAACATCGGCTCGACCATCACAGCCCAGATCATCGCTTTCAACGTGACGAAATACGCCCTCGGAGTCGTCGCGATCGGCTACGCAGTCGAATTCTTCGCCCGTCGCGAGCGAATCGAGCGCATCGGGAGAACCGTGATGGGTCTCGGTCTGGTGTTCTTCGGCCTGTCGTTGATGGCCCTGGCAATGCAGCCGCTCCAGGACCATCAGGGCTTCCAGGACGCGATGGCGTCGATATCGAGCGTTTGGGTGGGGATCTTGCTTGGTGCTTTGTTCACCGCGCTCATCCAATCCTCGGCAGCAACGACAGCGATCGTGATCTCGTTGGCCGCGCAGGATCTGATCACTCTCGAACTCGCCATCGCTCTCGTTCTTGGGGCGAATATCGGCACATCGATCACCGCACAGCTTGCCGCGATTGGGAAACCTCCCGAAGCAAGAAGAGCAGCCTTCGTCCACACCTCGTTCAATGTCATCGGTGCCTTGATCTGGGTGCCGTTCGTCGAGCTCCTTGCGGCCATCGCGACTCGCCTCTCACCTCTCGATGACGTTGCGCGACAGGTGGCATGGGCACACACGGTCTTCAACGTCGCGAACGTGTTCATCTTCATCTGGTTCACACGCTGGTTCGCTCGAGCCGCTGAACACTTCATCAAGGACCGTCCAGAGGACCACGTCCCCGTCATCGAAGCTCGATACCTGAGTCCGGAACTCCTCGCAACGCCGTCTCTCGCCCTTGATCGCGCCCGCATGGAGATCGCACGAATGGGGAGCCGCGTCCGTGACATGGTCAGAAACGGCGTCGTTGCTGCGGTGAGTGGAACCGAGGCCGAATTGGCAGTCGTTGAAGCCTCCGACGACGAGGTCGATCAGCTGCACGCACAAGTCGTGGCCTACCTCGGCCGTATCTCCGAAGGGGGCATCACTCGCGAGCAGACCGAAGAGTTGCTGGGTCTCCTCGAAGCGGCCGGCGACATTGAGGCGATCGGCGATGCGGTTGCGACCAACCTCGTGTCCGACGGACGCCGCCGCTTGGAGGCTGGTCTGACGATTTCACCGTCAACGATCGAGGTCATCAACGACATCGCCGTTGAGGTGATTGCGGCGGTCGATATCGCCGTCGGGGCCGTCGGTCGTGGCAGCGCAGAAGCCGCCCGTCGAGCGATCGACATGAAGCCGGAGATCGCCGCGAGAACCAACGGCGCCATCGAATACCAGCTCGAGCGACTCACGGCCGACGAGCCGGATCGGGTTCAGGCGTATCGCATCGAATCGGCCATCATCGAGGATCTGAAGCGGATCTATTACTACGCGAAACGGGCCGCGCGGGTCGGTGTTCCCAAGGAGTAGCCAACGCCGCCTTGCTGATAGACGACTTCTAGCCCGTCATCCATCCGGCGAGCGCCCCGAACCCCTGGACGAACCTCCAGCCGAGGTAGAGGGCGGTGACGCCGATGAGCAGCATGAATCCGATCGGCCAGCGTTGTCGCTCGACTTCCTTGTCCGACTCATCCGTAGGTTGATCCCCGGTCATACCGGCGGGATGCCGTGGCGCCGGTCCGAGAACGTCCGATCCTTCCGAGCGGCGTATCGAAGCCGTGCAATGATCTCCCGCCGAAGTTCCTCCGGTTGGATGACCGCATCAATCACGTTCTCTGACGCGAGCCTCAGCAGATCAACGTCCGCCGAATACTCGGCGCGGCGTTCTTCGATGAACGCCTCCCGCTCGCCCTCAGGCAGCGTCTCGATCTTGTTGAAGTACACAGCGTTGATCGCTGCCTCGGGCCCCATGACGGCGATCTCAGCGGTCGGAAGCGCGAGGGTCGCGTCGGGACGGAACCCTGGTCCTGAGAACGCGTAGAGACCGGCACCATACGCCTTGCGAACGATGACCGAGATCCTCGGCACCGTCGCCTCGGCAAGCGCGGTCAGCATCTTGGCCCCCGCGCGAATGATGCCTTGCCGCTCGACTTCCGTGCCGATCATGAACCCCGGGACATCGGCGAAGAAGAGCAGCGGAAGGTTCATCGCATCACATAGCCACATGAATCGGGCGGCCTTGTCCGCGGAGTCCACGAACAGCACGCCGCCGAGGTGGCTGGGCTGTGAGGCAACGATCCCGACGGGTGTTCCGTCGAGCAGCGCGAACGCGGTGATCAACTCGCGTGCGAAGAGTTCCTTGATTTGGAAGAGAGACCCTGCATCGACGATCCCTCTCAGGAAGTCGAGCATGTCGTAGACAGCTTTCGGATCTTCCGGGAGCACCTCAGCCGGCCGGAACCCCTCCTCAGGTGGGTCCGGGGCGTACACGGGAGGAAGAACACGGGTGTGGTCGGCGACGTAGCTGAAGTACTGCTGGGCCCAAGCGATCGCTTCTTCGTCGCTCGACACGAGCGCGTCTCCGCATCCGGAGACCTCGCAGTGCATGCGGGCACCGCCCATCGCTTCGAGCGTCGCTTCCTCGCCGATGACCATCTGCGCCATGCGAGGCGAGCCGAGGTACATCGAGGCGCGGCCCTCGACCATCACGACAACGTCGCAGAACGATGGGATGTACGCACCGCCCGCCGCCGATGGCCCGAACAGGCAACACACCTGAGGAACCCGCCCCGACAGCCGAATCTGGTTGTAGAAGATCTTCCCAGCGCCGCGCCGCCCCGGGAAGAGATCGACCTGGTCGGTGATGCGAGCGCCGGCAGAGTCCACCAGGTAGAAGACCGGCAGCAGCTCGTCGTAGGCCGCCTCGAGGGCACGAATGATCTTCTCGACCGTCAGACGGCCCCAACTCCCTGCCTTTACGGTGGGGTCGTTTGCGATCACCATGACGGGACGTTCATCGATCGTTCCCCGGCCGGTCACGACGGCATCAGCCCCATGACCTTCCGTCATGGCGTTGGCAAGCAGACCGTCCTCGACGAACGACCCCGGGTCGCACAGAAGGTCGACCCTGTCACGGACGAACATCTTCCCCCGCTCGTTCAACACCTCGTGGTACTTCTCCGGACCGCCGGTTGCAGCCCGATCGGTCTCTGCATGGAATCGGTCGCTCAGGGATCCGGTCACGCTTCCCTCCCGCGACGCTTGCGGGCCACGACCCGAACGGGTGTCCCGGTGAAGTCGTAGGTCTCTCGCATGCGACGCTCGACGAATCGGAGATAGTCGGGTCCCAGATCCCCGCCTCGCACGAACAGGATGAACGTCGGTGGTTCGGTCTCGGCCTGGACTGCGTAGAGGATGTGGGGCCGCTTGTTCTTTCGCACCGGAGGCGGATGCGCCTCCTGCAACGTGCGGATCAGTCGGTTGAGTTCCGGTGTCGGAACCCGGCGACGCCGATTCTCGAGCACCGCTCGCACGGCTGCCGGGAGGCGCACGAGGCGAGACCCGGTCTGCGCCGAGACCCTGAGGATCGGCGCCCAGTCGATGAATGCGAGACGGTCGGCGACAGAGTCCTCGGTGTGGAGGCGCTCCTCTTCGTTCCGGATGTCCCATTTGTTCAATACGAGGATCAACCCGACGCCGGCATCGACGATCTCTTCGGCGAGGCGTTGCTCCTGGTGGGTTGCCCCCAGCGTGCCGTCGATCATCAAGAGAGCGACGTCCGATTGCGTTAGAACGCTCCTTGCCCGCATCACCGCGTACTTCTCCACGTCGTCGGTGATCTTGGTCCTGCGCTTGATTCCTGCTGTGTCGATGACCTCGAACGGTTCACCGTCGAGTTCCACGATGAAGTTGATCGGATCTCTCGTCGTGCCCGGCACGTCCGAAACCAACACTCGGTCTTCTCCGGCGAGTCGATTCAGCAGCGTCGACTTGCCAACGTTCGGTCGTCCGATGATCGCGAGACTGGCGATGACATTGTCCGAGACTGCTTCGCCTAGATCCGGCAGCGTCTCGACGAGACGGTCGAGGAACTCGCCGGTGTTGCGTCCGTGGAGAGCCGAGATCGGCATCGGTTCGCCCAGGCCCAATGACCAGAAACGAGCAAGATCGAGTTCGACATTGGGCCCATCGACCTTGTTGGCGACGAACACGTACGGAACACCGCTGCGCTGAAGGATCCGCGCCACACCAACGTCGTCGTCGGTCAAGTCGGCTGTGCCGTCGGTCACGAAGACCACGATGTCTGCACCACCGACCGCGATCTCCGCCTGCTCGCGAATGTCGGCGGTCAGCTGCTCACCTGGCCGGAACTCCCAGCCACCCGTATCAACGAGAATGAAGTCGCGGCCGCTCCAGTCGGCGTTGAACTCTCGCCGGTCGCGTGTCACACCGGCCTGTTCGTCAACGACGGCGGCCTTGTATCGCACGATTCGGTTCACAAGCGTCGACTTGCCGACGTTCGGGCGTCCAAGGATGACCACGACAGGGAGTCGACTCATGCCGCTGCTCCTTCGATGAGGCCCCAGCCGGTTGCCGGGGTGATGATGATTGGGACCGGAGATGCATCCCGGAGATCTTCGAGCGACATGTCGTCGAGGAAGACGTCCCCAGAGAGTGCAACGTCGGGGAGGAGATAGCGGGCAACGGGTTCCGTATCATTCTCGATGGCCCGCTTCAGATCGGATCCAACCAGGAGGCCGGCGACCGCTGTGTTCCCCCCGAAGAAGCGGTTCTCGACCTCGACGAGTCGAAGCGAGCGACCGCTGAGGCGTTCAAGCTGCGGCAGCAGGGGATCCAGCGCCGCTGCGCCGTAGGCTCCGGTGAGAATGCCGACGGGCCCTTCCAACGCTGCAGGGTCCGGCCCGGTGTGGCGCGGCGCGCGATACCCCTCGCTCGGCGCGGAGGGAATCGCTCTCCACTCGCCGGTGACGAGCGGAGAAGATGCTGCTCCCCCGGTCGACAGAGCGGTGATCTCATCAGTGAAGGTTCGGATCATGCCGATTCCATTCTCGTGCTGGGGGAAGTCCTCGTACGCGGCCCGGGGCGGAATCTCGCGATCCGCAACGAGGTACAGCTCATCAGATGCGAAGAACATTCGTCTCCCGAGTCGGCGCATCGACTCATCCTGCCAGAAGTGGATAGTGTCGAGATCGGCGCCTGCTTCGGCCCCGGTGTGGACACGGAGATTCTCTTCGGTGTTGTAGCGGGACAGGCCGAGCGGCACGATCCCGACGGACGCCAAGCCGGGGTACCGGGCAAGAATCTCTGCCGCGGTCCTGTCGAGCGCTGCGCCGTCATTGATGCCGGGACAGAGCACGATCTGTCCGTGTACGGCAACCCCATGGTCCAAGAGCGCTCTCAGCCATCGCAGAGATGTCGCTCCCCGCGGGTTCCGCAGCATTCGTGTCCTGACCTCGGGGTCGGTCGCGTGGATCGAGACGTAGAGAGGGCCAAGCCGCTCTTCGACCACGCGAGCAAGGTCCAGTTCAGTGAAGCGGGTCAGCGTCGTGAAGTTTCCGTAAAGGAACGAGAGGCGGTAGTCGTCGTCCTTGAGGTACAGCGACTCGCGCATCCCTGGGGGAAGTTGATAGATGAAGCAGAACTCACAGTGGTTGTCGCAGGTCTGGACCCGATCGAAGATCGACGACGAGAGTCTGATGCCCAGGGGCTCGCCGGCGATCTTGTCGAGACGAATGGTCCGGTCCCCGCCCTCTCTGCGGATCGTGACCTCGGGGTCCGCGTCGTCGATGAGTTGCTGGTACTCGATCACGTCGGACGGGACGATCCCGTTCACGGCGATGAGTTCATCACCAACCGACAGCCCCGCCTCAGCGGCCGGGCTCTCGCCAACGATCTCGATCACGGTGGGATTGGACATCGCTGCCGATGGTACCCGTCCGTTCTCCAGACCCAACGCCCTCTATGCTCGCCCGAATGAGCCCTCAGGTACTACTTGCCGAGCCGCGCGGCTTCTGCGCCGGTGTCGAGATGGCGATCAAGGCGTTGACATGGATGGTCCAGACGTTCGAGCCTCCGGTCTACTGCTACCACGAGATCGTCCACAACGCCGCGGTTGTTGCCGCGTTCGAGCGGGCCGGCGTCGTCTTCGTCGACGATGTTTCCGCTGTTCCGGTCGGCCGTCCGGTCATGCTGTCTGCTCACGGCTCCGCTCCAGAGGTGGTTGCCGCGGCCGAGAGTCGGGCGGCGGTGATGATCGACGCGGTGTGTCCCCTCGTCACGAAGGTCCATCATGAGATGCGCCGTATGTCTGATCGCGGTTACGACATCATCTACGTCGGCCATGAGGGGCACGACGAGGCAATCGGTGCGATTGCCGAAGCCCCCAACGCAGCCACGCTGGTCGATCCCGTCGAAGGGCTCGGCTCCTTCGCTCCGGGCAATCGAAACAAGGTTGCGCTCCTTGCCCAAACCACGCTCGGACTCTACGAGTGGGAGGGTGTCCTGGCCGATGCAGGCAAGCGTTTCCCCGGACTCGAGACGGCGAGGAAGAGCGACCTTTGTTACGCCACCACGAATCGCCAAACGGCGATCCTGCGCCTCGCCGAGGCGGCGTCTGTCATTCTCGTCGTTGGCTCCGAAAACTCCTCGAACACCCAGGCCCTTGTTCGGGTCGCTCAGATGGCCGGCGTGCGTGCGTACCGCGTCGATGGCCCAGAGGATGTCGATCCCTCGTGGTTCGACGACGACGACCTGGTCGGCGTGACGGCAGGTGCGTCGGCTCCGGACCAACGTGTGCGGGCGGTCATCGAAGCGGTGGCGCCGGGCGGAATCGTTGAGATCGTCCGCGTGACGGACGAGGACGAGTACTTCCCGCTCCCGCCTCGACTCCGGACTTTCGTCAAGACGGTTCAAGCTCTCGTGGAGGGAGCCTTCGCCGCCCCGAATCCAGGTGCCCACGGTCCGATCGAAGACGACCGAGGTTGGGACGCAAGCGAAGCGCTCGCGCTCCTTGGCGTGTGAGCACCGGAGTAACTGGCGCCAGATCCTGCAACGGAGGCAGGCTCTGTCACCTGTTGCCTGTTGCCGGTCGCCTATCGCCCGCTGCCTCCACCAGTCTCAGCACCTGCTCCACGACCTCATCGATGGTGAGATCGCCCGTATCGATGATCACGGCATCGACCGCAGGCTTCAGCGGCGAGGCCTCGCGGCTTGAATCCGCATGGTCTCTTGCCGCCAGCTCAGCGGCAATCTGGTCCGTGGACTTGTCGGCGGCTTCGGCATCTCCGGATCGGCGCGCCGCGCGAATCTCGGGTCGTGCGGTCAAGTAGATCTTCACCGGTGCATCGGGGAACACCACAGTCCCGATGTCGCGTCCTTCGACGACGGCCGAGCCGCCCCGTTCTTCAACCCACGATCGCTGTAGCGCGACGATGCGGGAGCGGACATCGGGATGGGTTGCCACAACACTCGAGGCTTCGGTCACCTCGTCGGTGCGGAGCTCCTCGGTTACATCGACACCGTCGATACTCACGATCCCGCTGACGATCCGTATGTCCACGGCGTCGAGTGCTGCGAGTACGCCGGCGCCGTCATTGAGAGCCGCACCGCTCCGGAGCGCTGCGAGACCAGCCGCTCGATATGTTGATCCGGTGTCGAGGTGAGGTAGCCCAACGGACATCGCGACCCGATTCGCAACCGTGGACTTACCGACACCACCCGGCCCGTCTACCGCGATGACCACACAGCCTCCAGAGTCTCGTAGAACGACGGCCAGGATACGTTGGCCGCCGACGCCCCGAGGATCGTCACCGGTCCGTCAGCTGCCGTGGCGGCGACGGCGGCCGTCATCGCGATCCGGTGATCACCCCTCGCGTTGACGATGCCACCGTCGAGGAAGCCGGTGCCGATGACCGCGAACCCGTCCTCGGTCGCTTCTGCTCCCCCGCCGAGGGCGCGGATCATCTCGGTCGTGCTGGCAATGCGGTCACTCTCCTTTCCCCTCAGTTCGGCTGCCTCGCGAACGATCGTGACGCCTTCGGCGTACGCCGCGAGAACCGCAACCAGCGGGAGTTCATCGATCGCTGCCGCCACCGTGTCTCCGAATACCTCAACGGCCTGCAGTGCGTGACCGGTGACAGCCACGGTCCCGATGACATCGCCGTGAATCGATCCCGTCACCTCGCCATGGATCTTGGCTCCCATCCGCTCGAGGATGGCCAGGAAGCCGAGACGACCCGGGTTGAGCGAGATTCCCGGTGTAACGACATGGGCTCCTTCCACGAGAGCTGCGCTTGCCCACAGGTAGGCGGCGCTCGACGGATCGCCGGGGACGTCGTACCGGGCTCCGGGGATCCGACCCGGGAAGATCTCCATCTTCGTGCCGTCCCCGCTCGCGCCGAGACCGAACGTCTCAAGCCACCGTTCCGTGTGATCCCGATAACCCGCAGGGCTGTCGATCGTCGACATTCCATCTGCCTGGATCGCCGCTAATTCGAACGCTGACCGGACCTGGGCGGAGGCGACATCGATGCTCACGTCGGCGCCGCGGAGCACAGCGCGCCCGGTCGTGACGGGTGCGGTGCCATCAGGCTGTGTGTCGAGTTCAAGCCCGAGCGCACCGAGCGGTGCCACGAGTCGGCCCATGGGACGTGATCGCAATGAGGCGTCACCGGTGAGCGTGACCCTGAACGGTGCAGCAGCGAGACTGCCCGAGAGCAGTCGGATCGTTGTCCCAGAATTGGCGCAGTCGATGGGTCCCGAGGGATCCATCAAACGGTCGACGGGCGAGAATCGGTCACCGGTACGTTGCACGCCGAGACGGCCCAGCGCGGCCTCAGTCGCAGCGACGTCCCGTCCGGGCGCAAGACCAGTGATCTCGCTGTCTTCATCTGCCAGCGAGGCAAAGACCAAAGCACGGTGCGACAGCGACTTGTCTCCCGGGATCTGGACGCCCGTCCGAAACACTCCCCCGGCCGGTTCAACTGTTCTGGTGTCCTCCACCGTCCACCTCCTCCCCTGCTTGGTACAGCGCCCGGATCTCTTCGATGCTGAGTCGCCGACAGTGACCGGGAGACAGTGAGGCATCCCGCAACGGACCGATCGAGGTGCGAACGAGTCGCTGGACCGGGTGGCCCAGGGCGTCGAACATCCGTCGAACGATCCGCTTGCGCCCTTCACCCATGGTCACCTCGACGAGGGACGTGTCACTCGAACGATCGAGAATGCGCGCCGACACCGCCGCGGCAGGACCATCGTCGAGTTCCACGCCACTCGTGAGTCGGCGAATCGTCCCGGACTCGACGATCCCATCGACCAGAACGACGTACGTTTTGTGCACCCCAAATCGCGGGTGGGTGAGCCTGAGGGTGAGGTCTCCGTCGTTGGTGAGGACCATGAGCCCCTCGGAGTCGGCATCGAGGCGCCCTGCCGGATAGACCCGCGGTCCGTCTGGCACCAGATCGACGACCGTCGGCCTTCCCTGTGGATCATCCGCCGTGCTCACCGTTCCCACCGGCTTGTAGACGGCGTAGTAGGCGAGATTCGGGGCAATCGGAAGCGGCACGCCGTCGATCTCGACTCGTGCGGTCGTCGGGTCGACCTTCTGTCCGAGATGCGCCGTTTCACCATCGACTGAGACGCGACCCCTGCCGATCAGGACCTCCGCGTGGCGGCGGGAGACGAAACCGGACCGGCCTATCAGCTTCTGAAGTCGTTCGATGATCCCTCCGGTCGGAAGGGCCGCTCAAGTGTTTCGACGATCTCGGCCGGCGGCACGTGGTCGGCGAGCGGCGGCAGATCCTGGGGACTGTTGACCCCCAACTTTTCGAGGAACAACTCGGTTGTGCCATAGAGGAGCGCCTGCCCGGGCCCCGGGGCGGTGCCGATCTCTCGAACGAGGCCTCGCCGTTCAAGGGTATGGAGCGCACGCTCGGAGTCGACGCCGCGCACGTCCGCAATCTGCCCACGGGACACCGGCTGTTTGTAGGCAACAACCGCGAGCGTCTCGAGAGCGGCGTTCGAGAGCCGCGTCGCTCGTTCCGAGGTCGCGAAACGCTCGACGTACGGCAGCATCTCCGGAGCGGTGTACAGACGCCACCCCCCCGCCACCTGGCGCAAGACGAAGCCACTGTGTCTGTCGGCCAACTCGCGCTCGAATTCGCCGAGCGTCAACTCGACGTCTGCGAGCGGGGCTTCGACCACTTCTGCGAGCTCCTGCGTGGTGATCGGGGTCTCGGCCACGAACAGGATCGCCTCGACGGCTCCACGGATCTCCATCAGAGGGGTTCCTCTCCACTGAGCAGCGCATCGAGTCGTTCGGCCGCCACTGCTTCGCTGTATCCGATCATGATCGGCGAATGCCGACCATCTTGTGAGACCCGCAGAATGCCCCATCGGGCGAGTTCGAGCAGGCCAAGGAAGTATGCGACGATCTCGACCGAACGCGAGCAGTGGGCGACCACCGATTCGAAATCGGTTTCGACCGCAACTGCCATGCGGTCCTGGAGGTCGAGCATCGCCTCCTGCACGGAGGGCAACTCCAGATCCAGGTGGTCCAGATCGACCACGTCGTCTTCGTCGGCGAAGACCCGTTCAGCGATGGCCGCCAATCCGGCGGCGTCAACGGGGAGGACGAATGATGGTGGCGGCGGGGTCACGTCCTCCAGACCGATCGATCGAGCGACGTAACGCTCGTTTGCGGCGATCCGGTGGGAGAGGACGGCGGCGACGTCCTTGAACGTGAGATTCATGAGGAGGCGTGACAGCAGGCGATCCCGCTCTTCGGCAAGCGCCAACTCGTCATCCAGATCGATCTCGCGGTCGTCGGGGAGCAGATGTCGAGCCTTCAACTGGATGAGCGTTGACGCGATCAGCAGGAACTCGCTCGTGACGCCGAGATCCATCTCGCTCATCACATCGAGGTAGCCGACATACTCGGCGACGAGATCGGAGAGGCTCAACTCGGTGATCTCGACCTGATGTGATGTGATCAGTTGGAGCAACAGATCCAACGGTCCCTCGAAGACCCTCGTCTTGACCTCATACGTCATGGTCGATGATGGTATCGCCCAAGGAGCGCACTGGGCGATACATGTCGCCCTTCTCGCCGTTCATCCGTCCGCATCGATCAACGCCTTCCATCGTGCCAGGTCCGTACCGGACGGAGCCGGGCCCGGGTGATATCGGGCGAACGAGATGGCAAGCTGACCGCAACCCGCCGCTTCGAGGTCGATCGCGCCGCGTCGTCCGTGGTCGCGGTACATCCGCATGCGGTCGGTCAACGGCAAGCCGACCGCATCGAAAACCGTGGCGACGGACCGAGATACGGCGCCGATGTTCGCCTGGTGCTTGCCGACGTCATGAACAAGAGCTGCCTCGACTGCCCCCGAGTCATCGGGAAGGGCTGCCCTCACGCGACGAGCAACATTAACGGCGTGCCGCTGATCGGGAGAACTCTGGGACCAGAACAGCTCGGCACAACGGCCGTCGAGGTGTTCGCGGATGAAACGCTGATCCTCTGGACCCGGCGGTTTGGCACGAAGGTGTCCGAAGAAGCGACCGACGAGATGGCCAGCCCTGTCGAGGCGACCGGTCACGACGCCGCTTTGCACTCCACGCAACGCCGTGCAGCCGGCAGGTACTGGATGCGATCCAAGCCGATCTGCTCGCCGCAGGTCTCGCAGATCCCGTAGGTGCCATTGGCGATCTTTCCCAAGGCCACGTTGGCACGGTCGAATCGAATCTTGAGTGCCTCAACGAGGCGGAGAACTTCGGTTCGTTCTGCCGTGACGGCGCCGGCATCGGCGAATGTGTCCCCGTAGTCGACGGAACCGTTGAGTTGCCCGGATTCGTCAGATCCGAGTTCTTCGAGTTGGCGGAGGACGTTGACACGTTCCTCGATGAGGAGTGCTTCGGCAGCAGAAGTATCGATCGTCTCGGTCATTGGGAAACTCATCTCTCCTGTTCGTCCCTACCGGGCCCGTGGGTGCGCCGTAAGGTACACCTCGTAGAGGTGTACGGGGGACACACGCGTGTAGACCTGTGTGGTATTGATACTAGCGTGACCGAGCATTTCCTGGACGCTTCTCAGGTCTGCTCCCCCTTCGACCATATGTGTCGCTGCTGAGTGGCGGAGGACATGTGGGGAGAGGGAATCCCTTTCGATGCCGGCGCGGCGGCCGTTTCGCTTGACGATGTCCCACAGTCCCTGTCGTGTCAGCGACGTTCCTCTGGCATTGAGGAACAAGACATCGCTCCGTTCTCTCTCGCTGAGGAGTTCAAGCCGGACCGGAAGGTATCTCTCGATCGCAATTCTCGCATGGCTCCCCAGCGGAATGAGACGCTGCTTGTCCCCCTTCCCGGTCACGATCACGGTTCCAGATTCGAGATCCAGGTCGGTGAGACCCACGGTCACCGTTTCCGTGACACGCGCCCCGGTCGCATACAGGAACTCGAGGATCGCAACGTCTCGGAGACCGAGCAGGGTCGTCCGGTCGGGCGCCTCGAGCAGATGCTCTACCTGATCGATCGTGAGGGCTTTCGGAAGCGTCCGGGATCTCCGCAGAGTCTCGATCAGAACCGTCGGGTCTTCGGCCGCGTGACCTTCAGCAACAAGGAACCGGTGATACCCCCGAACAGCGGCGAACTTCCTCGCCCTGGTCGACCGAGCCAATCCACGGTTCGCAATATCCGCAACGAAACCCCCGACGTCGCCGGGCGCCCCTTCTTTGTCGAGGAATTCGAAGTAGTCGCGGAGGTCGCGCCGGTATGCGGACACCGTGTTCAGAGAGAGGCCTCGCTCCGACCGTAGAGAACCCAAGAATTCTTCAGCGTCGGCAGGAAGGGGTGTCATCGCCCGGCGGCGAGAAGAAGCCCTGCCACCGTCTTGGCATCGGTGATCACCCCGGCACGAACTTGTTCGACGGCGTGATCGAGACGTATCCGTACCACGCTGGCGTGATGCTCTTCGGCCCCCGCCGGTCGAGCCGGTACCGGCGCAAGATCGGTCGCGAGGTAGATCGTGATGCATTCATCGCTGAAGCCGGGAGTCGTGAGGAGATCGGTCAGGTGTTCCAGGTGGCCAGGTGTGAACCCAATCTCTTCCTCCAGCTCCCGCTCAGCCGTTGAGGCCCGATCCTCGCCGGGGATATCCAGCTTCCCTGCGGGAATCTCTAGGAGCGGTCGACCCACCGGGACCCGATGTTGTTCGATCAAGATCACGTCTTCGCCGATGATCGGGACGACGGCCACGGCTCCGGGATGAGCAACAACGACCCGCTTGATCACAGCGCCGTCCGGTGTCGTGACCGTGGCTCGATCAAGCCTGAGGAAGGACTCCTCGGCAATGGTCCTCGACCCGAGAGTCCGGAAGTCACTCATCTCATCAGTGTGTGACGACCGAGGCCTCCGCGGCCTCGGTCTCGGAGGCCGCTAGGGCGTGCCGGTGCTCGAGTGCCGCAGCGACAAAGCCCGTGAACAAGGGATGCGGATCATCAGGTCGAGACTTGAACTCCGGGTGGAACTGCGAGGCGACGAAGAACGGGTGCGACGGAAGTTCGATGATCTCGACGATCCGGTCGTCGGGGGACAAACCAGAGAAGACGAGTCCAGCTGCCTCGAGATCGTTGCGATATCGGTTGTTGACCTCCCACCGGTGCCGATGTCGCTCGTAGATCACCGACGCCCCGTAGAGCTCCTCCGTCAGCGTGCCGGCGGTCAATTTCGCCGGGTAGATCCCAAGGCGCATCGTTCCGCCGAGATCTTCGATGTCCGCCTGATCCTCCATCAGATCGATCACGGGATACCGGGTCGTGGGATCGAACTCTGAACTGTGGGCGCCTGCGAAGCCGAGTATGTTGCGGGAGAACTCGATCACCGCGCATTGCAGACCGAGGCAGAGGCCGAGGAACGGTACCCCGTGTTCGCGGGCGTGTCGGATTGCTTCGATCTTCCCCTCGATGCCGCGAATGCCGAAGCCGCCGGGGACGAGGATCCCGTCGAGACCGTCCAGATACGTCGCCGCCATGAGACCTTCGATCTCCTCTGCCGGAATCCAGCGGATCTCAACTTCGGTGCCGTTTGCCGCAGCCGAGTGGCGGAGAGACTCAACGACCGAGAGATATGCATCGGGAAGTTCGACGTACTTGCCGACAAGTCCGATGGTTACCGGTTCGTTCGCACTCTCCATGCGTCCAACCATCGTTCGCCATGCTTCGAGATCCGGTGCTTCGGTCTCGAGTCCGAGTTCGCGACAGACCACAGCGTCGAGGCCCGCCTCGTTGAGGGCCAATGGCACGCCATAGATGTTCGCCACATCGACCATGCTGATGACGGCATCGGGTTCGACGTCGCAGAACAGGCTGATCTTGCGCCTGGCTGGATCTTCAATCGGTCGATCCGATCGCACGACGATCACCTCAGGCAGGATGCCGCGAGAACGCAGCTCGGCCACGCTGTGCTGAGTCGGCTTGGTCTTCAGCTCATCACTGGTCGCAAGGTACGGCACCAACGTCACATGGATGTAGCAGGTGTTCGCCGCTCCGACGTCCTTGCGGATCTGTCGGATGGCTTCCAAGAACGGGAGACTCTCGATGTCGCCGACCGTCCCTCCGACCTCAGTGATGACGACGTCGACTTCATTGTTCTGGCCCAGTTTGCGGATGCGTGACTTGATCTCGTTCGTGATGTGAGGAATCACCTGGACCGTGGCTCCGAGGTAGTCACCGCGGCGTTCCTTGCGAATGACCGACTGATAGATGGACCCGGTCGTTACGTTGGAGTCCCGTCTGAGGTGAACACCCGTGAACCGCTCGTAGTGGCCTAGATCGAGATCCGTCTCCCCGCCGTCATCGGTCACGAAGACCTCACCATGCTCGAACGGGTTCATCGTGCCGTGGTCAACGTTGATGTACGGGTCGAGCTTCTGCAGCGTCACCCGGAGTCCCCGCGCTTCGAGCAGTCTCCCGAGAGATGCGGAAGTGATCCCCTTGCCCAGACTTGAGGTCACCCCACCGGTGACAAATACGTGTTTGGTCACGTTGCGCTCCACCTCGGAAGGCCGAAGCATACCGGACGCGTTCCGCTGAGCGCGTCATCGCCTTTCACGAAGCACCGGCGATCGTCAGGAGCTCTGCAGCGTGTTCGCGGCCTCGTTCGCTGTCGGGGAGTCCTGCGAGCATCCGTGACAGTTCCTCTAGTCGCTCCTCGCCCTGCAGCTCAGAGACCGCCGCCGTATTGCCATCCCTGCGAACGACGAAGTGGGTCTCGGCATACGCTGCAACCTGCGGAAGATGCGTCACGCAGAACACCTGTCGCCCCGCCGCGAGATCCCTGAGCTTCCTTCCCATGACGAGCGCGGTTGCTCCCCCAGTTCCCGCGTCGATCTCGTCGAATGCGATGATCGACGCATCCGATGTTCCCGAGGCGAGCCTCAGTGCCAGGATGAGTCGGCTCAACTCTCCGCCCGATGCGATCTTGGCCACCGGGCCGGGCACCAGCCCTCGGTCGGAGGCGAATTCGAGGACCACCTGGTCTGCTCCCTCCGGGCCGGGATCTCGTTCAGCGACACGGAACGCAACGTACGGGTCGGAGAAGCCCAGATCCTGAAGGTGCTCGATCGCAATCGCGGAAATGCGCTCACCGGTCTTCTTGCGTTGCCGTCTCAGCGCTCCCGCTGCTTCAGTTACATCGGTACGAGCCAATGCAAGAACACCGGCGATCTCATCCGAACGGTGAAGGAGGGACTCCAGCTCCTCCGCTCGATCGATCGCTTCTGCTGCGAACACGAGGACGGCGTCCAAGTCGTTGCCGTACTTGCGCTTGAGGTCACCGAGTAGCGCGAGGCGCTGCTCGACCCGCTCGAGGTCCTCAGGATCATGATCGAGATCTGCGCTCACCCGATCGATCTCGGCGTTGAACTCAGCGAGCAGTTCGTTGAGTTGCGCGCTCATTTCAGCGAGTGGCGAGAGCGACGGTGCGGTGCGCGAAGCGGCACGGAGTTCCCGATCGGCGCTCTCGAGTGCTGCCGACGCCCCGGTCTCACCGGCAGCGTTCTGCACTGCCGCGAGGCGTTCCCGGAGTTCCTCGGAGTTCCGGAGACGGGAGGCTCGCTCCGCTATCTCTACGTCCTCTCCCGGTACGAAGCCGGCGGCAGCGATCTCATCTCTCTGAAAGCGAACCATGTCGAGTTCCCGCTCGAGGGCGCGACGGTCACCACCAAGCGCAGCAGCCTGCTCCTCGGTGACGACGAGCGTCTCCCATGCAGCCCCGTACCGGGCCAGGGCATTCCTCCCGGCTTCCGCCATGGCCCCGTCGAGGAGACGCCGAACAGCTCTCGGCTCACTCAGCAGCGTTCGATCGTGCTGCCCGACGACATCGAGTACGCCGAGCAGGGCTGCAGCCAGGTCTCCTGCAGTTGCCATCGCCCCATCAATCGAAGCACGCGAGCGCCTTCGATCAACGCTGCGTCCAAGGATGTGTTCCTCGCCCCCTCCGACGAACCGTGCCTCGACGGTGGTCGCGTCTCCGTTCGGACCGATCTGGTCCTTGCGTGCCTGCTCGCCGCGAAGCAGTCTCAGGGCTCCGAGGAGCAGTGTCTTCCCGGTTCCCGTCTCTCCTGTGATGACCACGAGACCCGGCCCCGGCTCAAGGTGGGCGATCGGGATCAGCCCGAGATTGCCAACGGACAACTCGTCAAGCATGGGCAAGGCCGAATTGGTGTCGCATGGCCTGGGGAAACGGATGTGTGTCGAGCGTCATGAATCTGGTTGCCCGTGAACCCCGGGAGACGACGACGCTCGCACCGGGTTCGATGGTCGCGATCTCTCGTCCGTCGACGTTCACTCGTGCAGGTCGGTCGATCTCCACGGTCACGGTGATTTCGGCGTCCGGGGACACAACGATGCTTCGCGACAGCAGACTGTGAGGGGCGATCGGTGTGAGGACGAGAGCCTCCACCTCTGGATCGACCACTGGACCTCCCGCTGAGAGCGAATACGCGGTCGATCCGATCGGGGTTGCGATGATCATGCCATCGGTTCGATACTCCGCTAACCGGCGGCCATTGATTGCAACACTGATCTCGATGATCCGTTCGCTCGCGATCTTCTCGATGACCACGTCGTTGACCCCGGTCGCAGTGAAGCCCGATCCCTCAACGCTGACCATCATCGCGGAGAACACGCGGAGCCTTTCCTGTTCGAGGGCCTCGGCGAACGCGTCGATCTCGTTGACCGCGAATTCGGCCAGGTAACCGACACGGCCGACGTTGATCCCCGCGATGGGAATCCCGCTGTCGAGTGCGAGCCGCGCCGCTCTCAACACGGTCCCGTCGCCACCGACGCCGATCACTGCTTCGACACCCGCCGGGACGGCATCACCGGCCACGGTGATCGCCTCCACACCGCGCTTGAGGCACGCCGCTACCAAGACCTCCGCTGCGTCTGCTGCGTGTGGCTTCTCCTCGTGGACGACAACGGCGATTCGCTTCACGATTGGGTCTCCTCAAGGACGATCGCTCGTACGGTACCGGCATCGACGAGTCGTTCCGCGATCCTGCCATGAATGAGGAACTCGCGGTTCCCCTCTGCGCCGGTGATCGAAGAGATGACGAGGCCGATCATCCCTACTCCGTTTGCGGTCAGAGCGTCCGCTGCCTGCTCGACGGCGAGCACGTGAGCATCTGGATCCCGGACGATGCCGCCCTTTCCGACGAGCTCCTTCCCGACCTCGAATTGCGGCTTCACGAGGAGCACCCAGTCCGACGCGTTCGAGCCGAGGGATGCCAATTGGGGGGCGACAAGCGCAAGGGAGATGAAGGACAGATCGGCGACAACGAGGTCGAACGGGGCGCCGAGTGCTTCCGGATCGGCGTACCGGACATTCGTGCGTTCGACCACGGTCACCCGTCCGTCGGTGCGGATGCGGTGATGCATCTGGCCATATCCCACGTCGACCGCCACCACAGTGGACGCGCCTCGCTGCAGCAGGCAATCCGTGAAGCCGCCCGTCGAGGCACCAACGTCGACTGCTGTTCGTCCGTCGACCGGGACGTCAAAGACATCAAGTGCTCCGTCGAGCTTGGCCCCGGCGCGACTCACGAAGCGTGCAGGCGGCGTATCGACCGATACTGGGTCCTCCGGGGCAACGAGTGTCGACGGTTTGGGCGCGGGGTTGTCTCGAACCCTGACAAGACCCGTCTCGATCACTCGCCGTGCCTCAGCGCGTGACGGTACGAGCTTGCGTCGAACCAACTCGGTGTCGAGACGTCTCCTAGTCAGGGTGTGACGCTCCCGGCGCCCCCATCGACGTCGTCGAGGGCGTTGCCAAGTAGGCGAGCGATCTCCTCTGCCTTCTCGGGAGCT
>FLOH01000789.1_pt1 | contig 57606 bp, 42 predicted proteins | sample 756751 | NCBI WGS metagenome assembly FLOH01 (sample SAMEA4026879, study PRJEB14308) | marine metagenome | biome: coastal water; material: water | depth 74 m
GATCAGCCGCTCAAAAAAGCCAACCACGCAACCGCACACATGTTCCTGGCAAACCCATTTGACCCGCACGTCACAAAAAAATTCGAATCACTCTTCTCCACTCACCCACCGATTGAAGACCGGATTAAAAAGCTTAGGGGGATGCTTGACTAGCTATGCCACAAGACATTGTTGAGAAATTTTCATCACATCTAAAAAACGTGCTTACGCGCGCGCTTTGTTTTGTTGTTGAAACCGATGAAAAAACCATTCAACCAGAACACCTGCTTTGGGCACTTGGAACACAAAAAGGTTGTATTGGCGCAGAAATCCTCAAAAAATCCGGTGTAAAAACCTTGGCTCTAAAAAGACTTGTTGGTGCAAAACAAGGGGCTGGAACAAGTGCGCCCCCAGCAGACATGGCCCTCAATCTTTCAGATGACGCCAAGCGCATCGTAGAAAAGGCCGTTCTCACCGCAAACGTCTACAACCACCGCTATGTTGGAACAGAACACCTGCTCTCAGGAATGATTCAAATCGACAGCCCAAACGTTGGGCAACTTTTTGATGTACTTAAAACCGATCTCAAAGAACTGCGAAACCAACTTTCAATTGTCCTAAAGAGCACCTCTAAGTTTCCAGAGCTCACCGATAGCATTCCAGCAGAAGGAAGCATGCTCATCGCGCCTTCAGGACAATCACAAAAAGATCTTGCTGAAGAAAAAGAAGGTGAACAAAAAACCGCAGCCCTGGAGTACTTCAGCCGTGAACTCACCTCAAAAGAAGTACAGAAAAAAATCGATCCAGTCATCGGCCGCGAACGCGAGATCGAACGCCTTATGGAAATCGTGTGCCGCCGCACAAAAAACAACCCTCTCCTCTTAGGCGAACCTGGTGTTGGAAAAACAGCGATTGTGGAAGGCTTGGCAAAACTCATCATGGAGGGACGAGTTCCTCCAGTACTCCAATCCAAACGCATCTACGCCATTGACATGGCAATGCTTATTGCAGGAACCATGTACCGCGGAGAGTTTGAAGGCAGACTCAAACAAATCATCGAGGAAGTGAAAAAAGACGATGACATCATTTTGTTCATCGACGAAATCCACACCATCGTTGGTGCAGGAGCTGCATCTGGATCCATGGACGCTGCAAACATTTTAAAACCAGCCCTTTCCCGCGGAGAGATCCGTTGCATTGGCGCAACCACACCAGCCGAATACAAAAAACACATTGAGGCTGACAGCGCGCTTGAGCGCCGTTTCCAATCAGTTCTTGTTGATGAGCCTTCACCTGAAAAAACACTCGAGATCCTGCAAGGCATCGCCCCTTTTTACGAAAACTATCATCGCGTACGCATTGCACCAGAAGCTCTTGAGCAAGCAGTAAAGATGTCTGAGCGTTACATCCAAGACAAGCATCTTCCAGACAAAGCCATTGACCTGATTGACGAAGCTGCTGCTGCAACACATATCAAACGAACAGACCCAACTCCTAAAAACCTTCAGCGCCAACTTGAAGAAGAACTCAGACATGTCAAAGACACTAAACGTCAGGCTGTGGTTGAAGAGCGTTTTCTTGATGCAGTAGAACTCAAAGACGAAGAAGATCGCGTAAAAGAACAAATCGCTCGCACAAGCATCTCAAGCGACTCTGGCCCTGTACCAGTTATCTCAGGAAACGACGTCGCAATGGTTGTCTCCCGCATCACAGGCATCCCCATTGATGATATCTTGGTCGACAACACAACCAAACTGCAGTCACTTCACGGCACACTCCGTGCGCGTGTTCTTGGACAAGAAACCGTTCTTGATATGGTCTCAGGTGCGCTCAAACGTGCAAAAACAGGTGTTTCCCACCCTGACAGGCCTCTAGCATCGTTCTTATTCCTAGGCCCTTCTGGTGTTGGAAAAACCGAGCTGGCAAAGACTGTGGCAGAAACACTCTTTTTAAACAAACAAAACTTTATTCGCCTGGACATGTCTGAATACTCAGAAGGTTTCACCATGTCCAAACTCATTGGCGCCCCGGCTGGTTACGTTGGTTACAAAGAAAACGCCAATCTCACTGACCGCATCAAGCAACGACCTTACTCAGTTGTGCTCTTTGACGAAATCGAAAAAGCTCACCGTGATGTGCAAAACCTTCTCCTCCAAGTCCTTGAAGAAGGTGAGCTCACTGACGCAACCGGTCGCAAGGTGAACTTTAAAAACGCCATCATCATCATGACGTCAAACATTGGCCTTGAACGTTTTGGACGTGGCGACATGGGATTCCAAGGCTCAAACGCTGAGCGCAGAATGACACTTGATGTAGACCTCAAAAAAGAACTGGAAGAGCGCATGCGCCCAGAACTCATCAACCGCATCGACCACGTCTGCGTATTCGACCCTCTTACAGAACAAGTGCTTCATGACATTTGCAAAAAACAACTTAGCGAGCTCACGCACAGGCTTTCAGACCAAGGACTCCAGCTCCAAATACACGACAAGCTCATCCCCCATCTGGTTACCCTAGCTGACCCCTCATACGGAGCGCGCAACATTCGCAACCAGATCCAAACACACATTGAACACAAAATCGCTGAACGTCTTACAAAAAAAGACAATCCAAAAAAACTTAAAGTGAATCTCAAAAACAAAACCATCACCGTCACAAAACCTAGGAGCTAGGAGGAACTATGGCCAACACAGCCACAGCACAACAAACGTCGCACAAGCAAACGCTACAACAAGACCGACACGCAAAACGAAACATCAATGATGGTTTGGTTGGTTCTATTTATAGCGATAAAGAACAAGAAGATATTGATAAAACAGCCTCACATCATGGCAGACCAAAATCCATGGGAGCAGCAATAAATCAAAGCACAAAACACAAATCCTCACTTGCCGCCAACCGTTTAGCGAGTGGAATGGCTAAAGCATCTGCAGCAAGTGGCATAAATTTCAATAAAATCGCTGGGATCAATAACCCTAACACCCTTCCACCACAACAAAATCAACAACCTCCCCTCCGCACTCCAGAAGCACAAGCTGCTCAACGAGACATGGATCGCGACACTCCTGAATCAATGCAACCTAGAGGAACAGGAGAGGTCGATCCAACACCAGTAAGTCAACTCCGGTCTCAAATGGCGAATCTCAAAGCTCGAAAAGCAAGCACAAACAATGATGATGCAAAAGATGAATTAGAAGCAATGATGGAAAAACAAAAAGAACGTCTTAGAAAAGCCGTAAAACGAAAAGTTGAAGCAGGTGTTAAACGTGGAATCATTTATGTCGTTGACCTGATTGCTGGGTGTTTAGACCTGGGAACAACCGGGATCTCTACTCTAATTGATGTCATTTTTTACGTCTTCACATTTGGTTGGCTCAACCTTGAACTTATTTATGGTCGAGCAATGCGAGGAGGAAAAGATCCGTTTATCTCCCCTCTCTCCTGGGACCCAATCCCAATGCCAGTTGATCCAAAAGGAAATATCCTCGCTGGATTTCTCATTGCTGCAGACCTAGCTCTTTTTTTCATCATCTTTGCCATCTTCGCTCTTGGCATGTGTGCTGGTTTTGACTACTACCAGTACCTTTCAAACCCACCTGGTTTTATAATAGGCGCCGTTACCTCTGGAGGAGGAAACGCATGTTTGGGTGGTATACTATACTCAGCTCTTGGTCTTTTTTAGAACCTATATGAATGAACGAACAAAACGCATTTTACTTATCATTGGATTCATCCTCTCGGTCATCATCATTTCCTTTGTGATGTATCGAATGTTTGTATCAGACTTTATTCCAGAAGCAACTGTTGAAGATGATGGAACTCTAACAGACACAACAGCAGGACTCCCCTTTTCAATCGATGGCATCCTCACTGATCTCACAGATGACACCTCATCTGACATTGGAACTGGAACCCTAACTGAAGCTGACGAGATCGCTCGAGGAAGCGTAACCGAAACAACTTCGCTCACAACCGGAGCTGTCTACAACGTCACGCTGAGCGGAGATGGTCAATCAATGAACTACTACGATGAAACAGACGGTCGTTTCTACACCATCGACGAAGACGGAAACATTGTACGTATGTCTGACGCACAGTTTCCAGACGTTGAGACCGTTGAGTGGAATAAGGACGCAGAAAAGGCTGTTATGGAATTCCCTGATGGTTCAAACATCATCTACGACTTTGACACAGAAAAACAAGTCACACTCCCACAACACTGGGAAGACTTTGACTTCTCCCCTGTCGCAGACGAAATTGTTGCAAAGAGCATTGGTCTTGATCCAAACAACCGCTACTTAGTCACAGCAAACGACGATGGCTCAAACGTAAAAAGCTTCCAAGCTCTTGGAGAGAACGAGGACAAAGTAGATGTTAATTGGTCACCAAACGATCAAGTTGTTGCCTTTGCCAACACATCAGGCTCTACATACGGAGGCCTTGATCGAGCAATGATCTACCCGGTTGGACTCAATGATGAAAACTTCAAAGGACTTGTTGTGGAAGGGCTTTTCTTTGACTCTGTCTGGTCACCAAATGGAAAACAGCTTCTCTACTCTGTTGTTGGTGACTACTCAAGCAACAAACCTCTTCTCTGGATCGTTGATGGAACCGCATCAACCATGGGAGAAAACAGACGCAGCCTCGGACTCAACACCTGGGTCGACAAATGCACCTGGGGATCAAGCTCAATAGCCTATTGCGCTGTCCCACAAGACCTTCCAGACAACGCCGGCTTGCAACGATCGCTTTTTGACAGGCTCCCTGATGTAATCTACAAAATCGATTTCAACACTGGCCGCACATCACTGCTTGCCATTCCAGACAACGAAACATCCATGGACAACCTTTCTGTAAGCTCTGATGAATCAAAACTCTACTACACAAACGACAGCGGTCGACTCGAACTCATAATGCTCAAATAAGACAGTGCTTGTATGTCTCATAAATGGCTCACGTTCTTAACAGCAGGTTTTCTTACGGTGATCGTAATGGTTTTTTTCTGGTACCGCCTGCAACCTATTGAACTTGATCGAGAAGAAATCATGGCATCATTTGAAGAAGTTACTGAGCCAAGCATAACCTTCATCAACCCATCTCTAGGAAGCGATACGGCGCGTATAACCATCATCGAATACAGCGACTTCCAATGCCATGCCTGCGGTGAGCTTGCTGAAAATCTTGTATCTGTCATCACAGCTTTCCCAACCGACGTGCGCATTATCTGGAAAGACCTGCCAAACGAATCTATTCACCCACAAGCTACCCCCGCTGCTATTGCTGCACACTGCGCAGACAGGCAAGACGCTTTTTGGGCCTATCATGACGAGCTTTTTAACCGTCAGACATTTTTAAGCGACTCAACCTTCTCCCAAATTGCAACAGACCTCGAACTTGATGTTGAAAAATTTGATAACTGCTACAACACACGAGACACACTCCCAATTGTAAAAAAAGACTTTGAAGAAGCCATGGGACTAGGCCTTACAGCTACACCAACCATGTATATCAATGATGAAATCTATGTTGGCGCTTTTCAATCAGACGAAATCATCAATATCGTAACCGAACAACTCGCAGCCTTTCAGTAATTTTTTGCTATGACACACGCCCTCGACACCAAGTTAAAACGCAGGTCCGTGTGTCTTTTTTCATTCCTGATTGTATTTCTGGGGGTGTTTTTTGTTTCTTCAGTGGCTCTTGCATGTGAGTGTTACGATGGAGACACACTCGTCCTTGAAAATGGAGACCTTGCTTGCTTTTCAGCATGCGGAAATGATCCAGATGCAATGGAAACAGATCCTGGCATGTGTTCCTGCCCAACAACAGGAGAATCCGTTGAAATCGACTGCGCAGCAGTTTGCACTGCTGCAAATGCAGACTACAACACGCAAAAACAATCAGTTATTGACTACGAGAAAGAAGGTTTCATTGAACCAAAACTGCAAGTTGAAATTCCTGGACTGTCATTTTCTAAAGTCAAAACAGACGGCAGCGACGTTGAAGTGAATTGGCTTGGTGAATACATCATGGGTCTCTACAAGTATCTTCTCAGCATTGCGGCCATCATCGCTATTGTCATGATCATGATCGGAGGGCTTCAATATACTTTCGCTGGTGGACATGGAGACACAGGCAAAGGGAAGAAAAGAATCAAGGATGCCATCACTGGATTGGTTTTGTTATTCACCACGTATTTCATCTTGTGGACAGCAAACCCAAACCTAACCATCTTCAAAGCGTTAACCATCGAATCTATTGACTACGAAGCATTGATTGACGGATCTGGTGATGTAGGAGGCAACATAACAACAGAAAACCTAGCCGACATTGGGATAACTTGTGACTCAAGCGAAGACATCGAAAACATTGCCAAGTCGTTTATTGGAAAAACAGCATATCGTTTTGGAGGAAAAGGAGGCAAACCACCTTACCCAGCTGATACAAAAATCGACAGCACTGGTAGGCCATTTAAGGACTATTGTCCAACAGACAACATATGTCTTGACTGCTCAGGCTATGTTGGACTTGTAACAAAATGTGCCGGTCTCACACTTAATGGCATCTCAGGTGGTACAGCAGGAATTTTTGCTAGTGCTCCAATGATAAGAAATTGCGAACCAGAATCAGTTACACTTGAAGATGGAACAACAGTAGATTTAGTTGCAGGTGATGTTGTTGGATTTAAAGACGGAGACCGACCTGGAAAACCAGGGGGGCATGTATGGATTTATATTGGAAACGGACTTCTGATCAACAGTGTAGGATCAATTGCTGGCCGCGCACCTGGATCTGCAGTTATTACACAACCAGTCACTTCTGCATGCTCAAAATTCCCATTGCGACTTGTTGATCAAACACCATAATCAACATGAAAGGAACATTCAAAAAAATTGTAGACAAAATTCTCCGATCAATGATCGGGCTCTTTCTCGCATCCCCTCTCATCGCTCACGCCGCCACAAGCTCAGTCAAAACTGAGACCCCCGTTTTAAACGTTGACATCCCCGGCCTTAAGCTTTCTGAAATCAGCATCAAGGGCAACGTCATGAGCGTGAACTACCTTTCAGATTACATCTCAGCCATGTACGACTACATACTCGATGCCGCAGTGATTGTTGCCATTGTCATGGTCATGATCGGTGGACTACAGTATGCACTCGCGGGTGGACACGGCGAAACATCAAAAGCAAAAAAGAGGGTCAAAGACGCAATCACAGGCCTGGTCCTACTTGCATCTGTTTACCTCTTGCTCTGGACAGTGAGCCCCCAACTTGTCAGTCTAAACCCAGTAAGAGTTGATATCGTAGACGACATAAGCCTCACTTCTCTTGGATCTGAAGAAAATATCACAGGTGGTTCTGTGGCTGTTGATTTCCAAGCTCCAGTTGCAGCAAACATCACGGGTCCTGGTGTAAGTGAAGTACCAAAAGAGCTCGCTCCTCTGATTGAAGCCGCTGCAGCACAAGTTGATGCACATGGATACGGAATTTACATCGCCTCCAGCTATCGAACAATTGAGAAACAAAGAGAATTGATTCTCATACACTGTAACAACCCTCCAGGATCAGCCACTTGCAATCCAAAAGACAAAACTTACGCCTGCATGCTTCGAGATGGTAAAGCAGAAAACTGTCCACATACAACCGGACGTGCGATTGATATGTGGGCAACATGTGGTGGCACACCATGCGTCACAAAATCTCAATGTGACAATGATCCAGCTGTAGATAAATGCAGAAAAGACGCAGGTCATTCCGTGCTCATTACAGCAATGAAAGCACAAGGATTCTGTCTACTAGACTCAGAAGCCTGGCACTTTGAAAATCCAAAAATGTCCCGTTCATGCAAGTAACCAAACGCTTTTCAATTCTCCTCGTGCTTTCCACACTCACACTGAGTGTGCTTTTCCCTTTGACCGCTCTGGCAACAAGCAACTGCACATGTTTTGACGCGGATGGAAAAGCACAGCCTGTTGATGCCACATATGAATGTTTTGTTCTGTGTAATGATGATCCAGGTGCAACAGCGGTTGACGGAAGTTGCAATTGCCCCATCGAAGCAATGAGCGTTCCCCTCTCATGTGAAGACACCTGTACGAACGCAAACTACTCCACCACCCCCTCCTCTGCTGCATCAACAGGAACAGCAAACAACAGCACACAAATCATCACCCCTCGTCTAAGCGTCGATATTCCAACCGTGGACTTCTCCGAGGCGATCGAAGTTGATGGCAAAGTCCTCAACATTAGCTTCCTGGGTGCCTACATTGCTGGATTCTACGAATATATTCTTGGCATGGCCACAATCGCAGCAATTGTCATGGTCATGATCGGAGGACTACAATACGCAGCAGCAGGTGGCTACGGAGACACATCAAAAGCAAAAGAAAGAATCAAAAATGATGTCATCGGACTTGTACTCCTCTCAAGCACCTACTTGATCCTCTGGACAGTGAACCCTGAACTCGTACGCCTGCGAACCATCTCCTTAGACAATGTTGCTGAAGATGCCCTTATGTCTTTTTCACTTGAAAATTGTGAAGGAGTAGAAGGAATGGTTACCGCATGCTCTGCAACCTCACTTGCAACACTGTCTGGATGGGAAGACTCGCTTGCAAGTATGGTCAACAGTGTTGCAGACGAAACTGGTGCTGACCGATTCCTAATGGCTGCTCACCTCCAGATTGAAACGAGCGGAAAAATTGACTATGATTCTTCAGAGCGTGGTCCTTGCGGAGAAATTGGAATTGCACAATTTATGCCGACTTCATTTGAAACTACTGTAGGGCAGGATTGCTGTGTGCAAACTGTTTCAAAAGACCCAAAAAGAGGAAAAGAAATAGCTGCAAGTTGCGAACTAGGATTTGTTGCTGGCTGGCCACCCAACTCTGCTGATTTCCCAAACTGTAACGCCACCATCTGTGGAACATGCCAAGTCGCAATGACATCCTGTGCTGAATACTTTGACACAAACCTGCCTGGCGGAGTCACAAACTGGACAGGAATCCACAACACATTAAAAGCCCAAGCATCATTTGTAAAAAAGAGACTTGATCGCACAGGAGACCTTGCTATGGCCATGTGTGCTTACAACGGATCTGGAGCTCAAGCTGCACACTACGCTCAAAAAGTCGCTCAAATCTATCTAAAATACTGCACTGACTCAGGAGGGTAAACTTATGTACATCTGCTCAAACTGTGACGCACAATCCCCAAAATGGTCTGGCAAATGCATGGTCTGCGACAAATGGGGTACATTAAATGAAGAACAAGGGAGGACGAGCAAAAAACGCTCGTCTCTTAAATCTGGCCGAGGTGCAGCTACTTCAAAGAGCAAACCTCTCAGCGAGATCGCAAAACAAAACGAACACACACGTACTCCAACCGGCGACGCAGAAATCGATCGTGTGCTTGGAGGTGGAATCGTGAAAGGCTCGGTCATCCTCATTTCAGGTGAACCAGGCATCGGTAAGTCAACCATGGTTGCTGCCATTGCCGGATCACTCAAAGACACCGTGCTCTACATCTCAGGAGAAGAATCCCCAAGCCAACTTGCCGCACGTTTCTCTCGCCTTGAAAAAACAACTGACCATGTCCGAGTCCTTGATCCCCTTCCTATCGAAACCCTGGCCGCCACAATCGAAAAAGAAAAACCAGCACTAGCGATCATCGACTCAGTCCAAACCATAACCTCAGCCGAGCTCGACTCAACCGCCGGCTCCCCCACCCTCGTCCGCTACGCCACAGCCCTCCTCATGGAAGTAGCCAAGCGCACAGGAGTCTCAATCCTACTCGTCGGTCAAGTCACCAAAGACGGATCAATCGCAGGACCAAAGACCCTCGAACATCTCGTCGACGTCGTCATAGAAATCGAAGGTGATCCAGTCCACGCCTACCGCATGCTCCGCTCAAACAAAAACCGCTTTGGAGCCACAGACGAAATCGGCGTATTTGAAATGACAGAGAAAGGCCTAATCCCAGTAGAAAACCCCTCAGCCAAATTCCTAGAAGAACGCGCCGCCACCCCAGGCTCAGTCATCGCCGCAACAATGGAAGGCTCCCGAGTATTCCTAGTCGAAGTCCAAGCCCTTGTAGAAACAAGCTCCTACGGCACCCCAATTAGACGAGCATCAGGCTTTGACCAAAACCGACTACAAATGCTCACAGCAATCCTCTCCAAACGAGCCGGCCTCAAACTAGGAGACAAAGACATCTACGTAAACGTAATCGGAGGAATGAAACTCACAGAACCAGCAGCCGACCTAGCCATCTGTGCCGCAATCAAAAGCGCCTTCGCAAACAAAGTAGACCCTGAACCAACTGTTTACATCGGAGAAGTAGGCCTAGGAGGAGAACTACGCTCAGCCCCCCTCACCCAAAAACGCCTAATAGAAACAGGTCGCCTAGGAATCTCCTGCGCAGCCATCCCAGCAAAGAGCAAAGTAAAAGTGGAAGGAATCGAGCTAAGGCGAGTGAGCAACATCAAAGAAGTATAGAAATGAAAAAACCGGCCACTAGGCTGGTTTTTGAATTGCACTCTCACCACCCTCACCCAATGACCCAGATCACCAAACGGTTATTCATCATATTGTTTTACCCCCCCTCATTGTCATCTCGAGCGAAGCCGAGAGATCTCGCAAACTTTCGAGATCTCTCCATGCGGCCTCCGGCCTTAGTCGAGATGACAACGGGGAGAATAAAAAAGGGAAACGTATTAGAAAAGTCGCCACCTAAGCAGCGACCCGTTTGAGATATTCCTCCATGGCGCACTCCGTGCGAACCAGCATAAGCAAACGCCCAAGCCAGTTCTCCCCTTCTCCAGTCTCCTCGTCGACTCCGAAGAACGTGTCATCCCAGTTGTTGCCCTCGATGAGGATGGCATCACCGGTAGCAAGGAGCATGGCACGAAGTTCCGGATTGGCGAACTTCTGACGAAGCATGTCGAGCATGACCGCCAGCCGCATCTCGTCCCAGCCCTTACGGATCTGGTCACGCTTGTCATGCCAGTACCGCTTGGTCTGACCAGACTTAGGCATAGCCTGGATCAAGCGTCGGATCTCGAGGTCTGTCGTCTTGGAAGCCATGAACCCATGCTCAGTCGTGTGGAACTCCATCCCATCCACAACCACCGTGAATTTCACATGATCAGGCATGTAACCGTAGAAGTTGGAGAGGAACCGGTAGATTCCTCGAAAAGAACTGATAACACCAGGAATCTCAATCGGCATTTCATCCTCCAGGCAAAAAGAATAGCCCCAAAAGGGCTGTTTGTCGATCCTCTCATCCCCCATAGAGATGGCGACCTGAGGGGCTCGACGCCCCGACAGGTCGTAATACCACCACCCCACCCAATGGTCCAGGACGCCAAACGGCCGTTCGAGACATTCATTTAAAAAACTCATCAGCAACAGTTTTTTAAATGAATGTCTCGTGGCCGCCCCAAACCCTCATAGATAGATCCAAGCAAAATCAAATTTATTCCAAATGAACCGAATCAAACTCCCTCTTCACCCTCTCTTTAATAAGCGGATACCCCTCAAGCTCTCCATCCTCCTCCAAAAGCCTCTTGGCATGCTCCCGCGCCTTTGCCATCAGCTCCACATCTGCAATCGTCGCAAGCACAAAATCAGGGAACCCCGATTGCGCATTACCAAAAATATTCCCAGGCCCACGCAGCTCCAAATCTTTCTCTGCAAGCTTAAACCCATCATTTGTCTGCTCCATAGTCTTCAAACGCTCCACCCCATTCACACTCATCTCCTCCCCAGGAAGCAGATAACAATACGACTGAATATCCGACCGCCCAACACGCCCACGAAGCTGATGCAGCTGCGCCAAACCAAATCGATCTGCGCCCACGATCACCATCACGCTCGCATTTGGAATATCCACTCCAACCTCGACAACCGTTGTAGACACCAGCACGTCAATCTTGCCATCACGAAACCTCGTAATCGCTTTTTCTTTTGCCTCTGCTTTGAGCCTGCCATGAAGCTGCTCAATGTTCACGCTCCCAAGTGGCCCCTTGGAAAGCTCACGCGCCACCTCGGCAACAGATTTGGCCCCCATCTTATCTGAAGGATCAATAAGCGGACACACTACAAACACCTGACGGTCTTCTTTGACCTGTCCAAGCACATGCTTCCACATCCCCTCCTGCTCACCCCGAGGAACAACTGCCGTAGCAACAGGTTTTCGCCCAGCCGGCATCTCTCTAAGAACTGACAGGTCGAGATCTCCAAAAATCGTAAGCGAGAGCGAGCGCGGGATCGGTGTCGCTGTCATTGATAGCAAATGCGGCGCAGGCTTGTCTCCAGTCTCCAAAAGCGCATGCCTCTGCTCTACTCCAAAACGATGCTGCTCATCCACCACAACAAGCGCGACGTCATCGATCTTAATCTTGTCTTGGAGGAGCGCATGCGTTCCAACAATACAACGACCTTGAACTTGATCAAGAATCTCGCTCTTTGCCACATCCTCATCACCAAACTTTGATTGCGACCGCGTGAGAAGCCCAACTGGCTCAGACAAAAACTTTGAAAGTGCTTGATGCTGCTGCATTGCCAAAATCTCAGTCGGCGCCAAATACACAGCCGTAAGCCCACCCTTAAGCACATTCGCAATCGCAGCCGCAGCAACGACCGTCTTTCCAGAACCAACGTCTCCCTCAAGCAAACGATTCATAGGCTCAGCCCCAGCGCAATCCTGCACTGTGCTCCAAACAGCCTTTTTCTGTGACACGGTAAGCTCAAACGGAAGACTGCTCGTAAACTCTTTAAGAAACCCTTCATCAAGCCTGATCGAGTGTGCGCTTTTTCGTGCGCGTTCTTTACGCACATGCGCAAACATAAGCTGATGCAAGAAAAGCTCACCAAATTTGAGTCGATCAATCGCTGATGTGAGCTCTTCCTGCGACTCAGGAAAATGCACGCCACGAATAGCCTCAGCCAAACTTGGAAACGACTCAGCGTCTGCAATGCCAGTCGGCAACCAGTCGATCATCTCCTTTGCAGCCGGAAGCGCCTCAAAAATCGCATCGCGAAGCCTCCGCATTGTAAGCGAACCTGTCAGGCCATACACAGGAACAATCCGCCCAGTATGCACACCGGCCTTTCTCTTTTCAATAACAGGATTCGTCATTGAGAGCCCGAAACGATCGTCAACACGCCCAGCCACCGCAACCTTTGTGCCAGGCGGAAGTGTCTTCTCCAAATACGACTGGTTAAACCAGGTCACCTTAAGCTCACCAGTCTCATCCTCAATCACCCCATCAACAATCTGAAGCTTGCGACTCTTTGCCGGCCGAGAAGTAATCGACTGCACAGTTCCAATCACTGTCACAGTCTCCCCAGCCCTCACCTCACCCGCACCTCTGATAACAGAAAAATCATCATAGCGAAACGGAACATACCAAAGCAGATCCCGAACCGAAGAAACCCCAAGCGAACGAAGCGCCGCAAGCGCCTTTCCACCGATTCCTCCAAGTTCCGAGACCGAAGATGAAAGATGAATTGCCATACGCGTAAATCTTATCACAAATCCCCACAGATCTGTGTTTTCACTTCCATTCATGCTAAAATACCTGCGTATGGCACAACATGAAATCAATCAAATGGAGATCGGCACTCCTGTTGTTCAATGGGAGGTCGATGAATATCCACACCACAAACGCTCTCAGTACTGGTACGTTTTAGGAGCGATTGTTGCTGTTGGTCTCATTATGTACTCCATTGCCACAGCAAACTTCTTGTTTGCGGTCATTATCCTCATGATCGGCGTTATCACCCTACTCTCCACTTTTTTGCCACCAGACCGCATTCCAGTTATCCTCACCAACACAGGTATTGTAGTAGGAGACATGTATTACGACTACGAATCTTTACAAGACTTCTCAATTGCCTACGATCCACCAGACGTAAAGTACCTATATTTCGAATTTCACTCCCCATGGCAACCACTTCTCTCAATCCCACTAGAAGACAACGATCCTAACGAAATTCGAGAAGTTTTGATGACATATTGCTACGAAAACATGGACCGAACAGAAGAAAACTTGACGGATCTCATGCGAAGACTGTATAAACTGTAAGTTCAATGAATTAAATCCTTTTGAAATTCGATGAGATTTCAGTGCGGAGCGAGCACCGAAGCGAGGCGACCTGAAACGGTCGTTGAGCGAGGAGCGCAAGCGACAAGCTGAAAGCTCGCGAATTTCAAAAGGATTTATGTACTCGTAGCTCAGTTGGATAGAGCACCAGCTTGCGGAGCTGGGGGTCGCAGGTTCAAGTCCTGCCGGGTACACCACAGAAAATAAAACTCGAGGTTTACGCCTCGGGTTTTTTGATTGAATAAGAAAACCGGCTGCACTAGTGCATACCGGTCGTTGGGAGCTTGGCCGAGGCTGGTTGGCTCAGCCACCCAAGCTCCTCGAGCAGGGGTCCGTACGACACTTGCTCTTGAGCAAGGGTTCGAGCCTCTTGATACAAAGCCTCCTGCTCATCAGTCGGTGGACCGTCGATGTCCACGCAAAACCGCAGAGTGTCGTCGTCATACTCCACGTCAGGATTGCCATAGGAAAACGGATCTCCAGTGTGGACATGCCAGTGCAGCGAGTTAACGTAGCAACCATAGAAAGCCGAGTCGCAGCGATCGTTTGTGCCACCACTGACCACCAGCCACCCCTCTTCGATCAGGGCAGGGTTGTTCTCGCTCTCAGGTCCAAGACAGGTCCAGTCGTGATCATCAGACCACGCATTATACTGCCCTGCCGTCTGAACGTCGACAATCACCCAATCCCCTCGTTGCACCACATCCCGCACGCCAAGCGCGGAAACGCAGGTATCGAGTTCTCCTAGTGGATGTATTGGACTAAGCGATGAGTCGCAGGCATTCGGGTCATACACATCCCCATACCCGTACGCCAGGTTCTCAGGAAGCGCAGATGCAACCAGATGCTCAGCAGCTGTGCAAAGCCGTCGCCCAAACTTCTCAGGCGCATGCTCAGCAATGAACTCGACCATTGCGTAGGTGAGTCCATCACCGATTGTCTCATGCTGACCGATCTGCTCAGAGCCACAACCAGGAAAGCGACACGCTTCAATGCAAGTCATCCCATCAAAGTCGTACTCACCACCCGGTCGAACTTGGGGGATGATCTCAGGATTATCCACCCCATGTCCGAGCAGCTCATACGTTCCAGCATCGATCCTGATCTGTTCGCTTGGATTCGGACACCCAGTGCCCACGACATCGTCGTCGTCTCCAACCGAATCATCATCGTCTGCAATGACGTCATCGTCATCCTGCGAAGCAAAGACATCTTCCTCGAGCTCGCACCCGAGCATTGCCAGAGCACATACAGTCCAAACTATTATGTATCTCACAGTCTCTCCTAACTGATTACACACAATTACCCTAAAAACCCTTATTTGTCAATACAAAAACCCCAGGCTTGCACCTGGGGTCCTTCTTATCCAAACATGAGCCACTCGGGTCTAAACAGCATTAGCAGCCCAATTATGAGCATTAGTAGCCCTCCAATGAGCCGCGAGGCTCGCGTATACTTTGTAGTTACACCTGTGACCTGAAGCGTGATCATAGCCGCAAAAAATACAAACAAATCATCGATCATGAAGAACAGGATGTAAATGAAAATGTAGAGATAGTGATGGAACGTAGACAAATCATTCATCGCAAGCATCTGTGTGAAGATAACTGGAAGACCAGCAGAGCAAAGAAGCTCAACCAGATTCACCAAGAACGCCAGTATCACGATCCCCACAAGCGCGATCAAGAAACTCTTCTCGCTAATGATTGCTTTGATCTTATCAAACACCTTCTGCCTTTTCTGCCCCTTGGTGATCATGCACACTGCCTCCCTGTTAAAAAAGTACTCCTTGAAATTGTACCCACTCACACCAAGCGCAAGCAGCCCGATAACAAGGCGGATCCAGAACACAAGACCAATAAACAAAATGAGATTCAGCCACGCAGACATGAACACAAAGTACACCGCAGCCGAGGCAACAATAAACGCAGTGCCAAGCATCCACATCCTCTTCTTATTCTCCATTCCAAGAAGCAGGCTGATGAGGAACAAGAGCGTCCACATCGCGCACGGATTAAACCCATCAAGCACACCAATCACCACAGCAAGCACTGGAAGTGAAAACTTAGCCAAGTCGGTCTCACCCAAAAACGGAAGATTCACCAGCTGCTCTACTGCTTCTGTTTCTACCGCCTCTTCAAGAACCACCTCATCTTCATCAAGCTCAGCAACAAGCATCGGCTCTATATCCCCCTCCCCATCATAGAGAACAGGAACCGTAGGCTCATCTAAACCAACCATGATCGCAATCGAATCCGGACATTCATTCTCAAGACAAAAGGCGACACGCTCACCAATAGTTTTATCTGTAAGCCCCTCAAGATACCCAACGATCGGCTCATCTCCAATCACCAAAAACGGCACACCTGCAGCCTCAGCTCCAATCTTCTCTGCTGCCTGCTGAAAGAGCCTGACATTGCTCTGATCATTGTAAATCTCAAACTCATACAACTCAATCTGCGGATACACCTCAATAAGCTCATCCAAATACACCTCCTCAGCAGCACAATGCGGGCACCCATCTCCATAAAAGAAGTAAAGATTAAGACTCTCAGCAGCCTGCAAAACTCCAGGAGAAAAAAACAAGAGCGCAAGCGCAAAAAGGGAAAAAAAGATCTTTTTCATAGTGAGTACATGATACTATAAAGCTTGAAATGATGGGAGTAGTACACTCCACTTGAACCATGTAAAATGTTTTTGTATGAATATCACACAAATTGTCCAACAACACGTAAAAGAAGAAACTAAGAACAATACTCATATATACACTGGCGCCTATACCGAACACTTCATTCCAGTCGTTCGGTACGCAAAACGTATGGCACAGGAGGTTGGTGCTGATATAGAAGTTGTAGAAATAGCTGCTTGGCTCCATGATATTGGCTCTGTGCACAACCGCTCAAAAGACCATCACGAATACGGACGTGATTACGCACAAACTTACCTAACAGAACTTGGCTACCCACAAGAAAAGATCGACATGATTAAACACGCCATACACGCCCACAGAGGAAGCCAAAACATCGCTCGAGAAACAAAAGAAGCTGAGTGCGTTGCAGACGGCGATGCCATGTCTCACATCTACAACGTTGTTTCACTCTTCCGCCTTGCTTTCAAAAACAAACAGTTGGAAACTCAGGAAGCCCGCGAGTTTGTCAGGGGGAAACTAGAACGCTCTCACAAAAAACTCTCAGCAAGCGGAAAAGAATACGTAAAAGAGTACTACGACGCTGCAATGATAATTCTCCAAGATGAGAAAGAATAATATGAAACTACTGCTTACCTCAGGTGGAATCACAAACCCATCGATAGCCAGCGCACTCTTTGGCATGACCTCAAAAAAACCTGAGGAGCTGACTCTGGTGTTTATCCCAACAGCATCAAATGCTGAAACAGGAGACAAAGACTGGCTTATCAATGACCTTCTGAATCTAAAAAAACTCAATCTTGGCTCGATTGAGATCACAGACATTTCAGCTGTTGATGAGACAATTTGGAAACCTAGTATTAAAAGAGCTGATATCCTGTTCTTTGAAGGTGGAAATACCTATCATCTCATGGAGTGGATGAACAAATCTGGACTTACAGCCATGATGCCAGAACTCCTCAAAACAAAAATATATGTTGGTGTAAGCGCGGGGAGCATTGTGACAAATAAAGACATGCAACTTAAAATCGGACAAGCAATCTACGAAGAAGACCTCGATAAAAACTACGAACTCGAAGGACTAAACCTAGTTGATTTCTATTTCCTTCCCCACCTCAACTCTCCATACTTCACAAACCTGAGCGAAGAACACATTCGAGAATTCACAAAAGATATCAACGACACAATCTATGCACTCGACGATGAAAGCGCAATCAAAATCGTCGATGGAGAACTAGAAGTCATCAGCGAAGGAGAATGGTTCGTAATAGAAAAATAGAAATACCCAAACAAAAAACCTGACGAAAGTCAGATTTTTTGATGGCGGAGAGGGAGGGATTCGAACCCTCGAGAGCTATTAACCCTGCCGGTTTTCAAGACCGGTGCCTTCAACCACTCGACCACCTCTCCATATTCTATTGTTTGTTGAAATCTTCTGGCGGAGAGGGAGGGATTCGAACCCTCGCGCCGAGTAAACCCCGACCTACAGGATTAGCAATCCCGCCCCTTCAGCCACTTGGGTACCTCTCCATTACAGCTATCAACGCGGATAGAATACGTGATTTTGGAAGAAAGATCAAGACCCCTATTAACTAATTGAAAAGAGCACCCAAAGGATGCTCTTGCGTTGCCTCAGATGCTAGCGCACCCGACGCGGAATCTCGTTGTAGCACGGAACCGTCTGATCGAACTGGACTTGTCGCCCATCGATAAGCAGACCCTCAGTGTAGTCGATCGAAGCCTGCGACTCCACCCTGACCATCTGGTCGTAGCAATCCCCGCAGAAGATATGAGGCTCACCAAAGCAACCCTTGATCGCGATCACACATTGCCCCCACATGAGCTTCAGACCGTCTCCGTGAGAACACTTTGGGTGCTTGCAGGTGTTGACTGACACAGCAGACTCACGTTCCTGAAGCCACCGGACATGACTCTGCGCACCACAGAACTTCTCGATGAGGAAGAGCAGAACATCCAGAGGAACCGTTCCGCTTCGATGAGCATCCTGCCCGTACCCCACGTCAGCCCAGGGTACGAGCTGGCGAGCATCGACGATCACATCCTCGGCCTTGATCTGCTCACCAGTCCGAACCATCTCGCTCGCACAATGTGCACACACGATCCGTTCTTCGCGTTCCAGACGAATCAGTGCAGATCGCTTGAAGTCCAGCTCATGGAACTGAGAACCTCTGCACACCAGGCCTCGAGAACAGAGCGGGCCACGCTGAGCAGTGTTCTTGAGATGAAACATCTCACTGAATCGCACAATATCATGCAAGTGAATACCCCCCAACTCGAGCGGGGAAGCACGAAACTCACCACCACCATCCATGAACGTTGCACGCTCAGGCATGACACTGAACTCCAGCTGACGCGCCACGATCTTCCCATCTTCCAGCGCGAGCTGGTAGTTCGTCAGATCTCCCATCTGCCTTCCTCGAGACCGAATGAGTTCGGGATGATGGAAAAGGACGTCTCGACACACCTCATCTTCCTGAGGCATGCTCACGTTGAGGCCCCAGAACAGAAGCCTCTCGTTGAAATCGATGCAGGGAAAAACCTGCCCCTTGAACACCTTGCTTCCACCCTCACCGAATACATCGGCTGTGAGCGGACGTGCGCGACTTCTGAAACCCATCTGCAGTGCCATGATACCTCCTGGCTGCTAAGAGGGAAACAAAGAATATTAAAAAAGACGTAATTTGTCAATCAATCGACCTGTTTGCAAATAGAAAAGAGTATCCCGAAGAATACTCTCGCGTTGCGTTGGATGCCTCTAGCGCATCCGACGCGGAACCTCCTTGTAGTATGGAACCGGCACTTCCGGCTTGACCTGCCGCCCGTCGATTGCCGTGCTCTCCACGAACTCATTTCGAAGATAAACACCCTCAAGCTCTCCTTGAGACTCAGCCTCAACCATCTTGTCGTAGCACGATCCGCAGAAGGCCTGATACTGCATACTCAGAGGTGGTCGAGCAAGCACAGCCTCTACCCACTCGAGCCCGTCTGTCTTGCACGTGTGACACTGGTGTTTCTGGATCTCGAGATTCTCGAGCAAAGAAACCAGAGCCTCAAGCGACACCATCCCCTCATGGTTGTGGCTCATTCCATACCCGAGCGGAGCAAACACTGGAAGCCGCTGAGTATCAATCAAGACACCAGCCTCGAAAGACAACCGCCCCTCCTCTATGAGATGTGCACAATGTGAGCACACGAGCGTGGGCTCGTCATTTGCAAATCTGGCAAGAGCAGTACGTCGCCGATCCAGATTTGTCATGCGCGAACCTGTGCAATACTCCCCGTACTGAAGATCGCAGAAAGCCCCGATCCCGGAACGGTCATGGGTCTGATAAACCCACAACTCCGTCATCTGCAGAACCAGGTCAAAGCTGATCTCACCGAACTCCATGACCGGAGCGCGAAACTCGGGCCCACCCTGCACGATATTGCCACTATGTGACTCGCACTGCCTAGCAACAACCTCATCTCCTTCGAGCGAGACCGAGTACCAGTACAACTCGTCCATGTGGCGTCGTTGCCGGATCAAGTCAGGGTGAAAACATGCACCGATCAGTCCATGCCGCTCGATGTTCCCTCCCCAAAGAACCCATCCAACCGGATCGAATTCACCCAATGTCATGAAAGACACAAGGCCAAAAAAAACAGACTCTCCGTCCTCTCCAAACGCCTCACGTGTCAGTGCAAACACCGGAACTCCAGTCCCACCCATAACAGGCATGCTCTATCCCTTCTCGAGTTTCCTCGACCGTGTTTCACCGAAAGTATCAAAAAAGACGTAATTTGTCAATAAATCACGCCCCTCTTGCTATCACGAATCCCCAAACCGTCTTCGCTCCATTTTCCTTTAAAACCCGCGCCGCAGCATCCATAGTTGCCCCGCTCGTAAACACATCGTCGCAGAGCAGCACATGATCAGGAACACGAGCTCCTGGACGCACACAAAACACCTCATCCATCTCACCCACTCGTCTTCCAGACCCCTGTCTAGCCTGAGGCTCAGTTGCTTTCACACGCTCAAGCACCTCCTCCACACCCAAACCATACTGCTGCGCTGCCCAAAGTGCCACTTGATCTGCCTGATTAAACCCACGTGCCCTTTCCCTACCAATATGAAGCGGGATCGAGCAAACAAAGTAAGGAGCCACAGGAGGAGCCGCGCGAACAGCCGACATGCGCACCCACTTCTCAAGCACACCCTCAATCTCCCGATCTCCATGATACTTCCAAATCCCCAAAGCTTTGCGTAAAGTAGGATTCCCATACGCACCACAAGCACTAACACCATCAAGATAAACCTCTGATCGACATCCAGAACACACCCGATCAGATCCTCTCTGCCGACAAAACGGACAGGCAGCAAGCAAAGCATCACTGCTCCAAGCGCTCTCACATCCGCTGCACCAAAACTCACCTTCTCTCCCACACCCAACACAAAATCGAGGGAATACCGCCTCGATTATTTTCTGTGTAATTTGTTTTTTCATATTCTTCCCCTTTACCCTCCAAAACTCTCTTAGCAAAGACTAAAGCCAGTTTGCAGAATCAACCTTCCACCCCCCGCTCTCCTTTACATAGTTCAATCTAATCTCCTGATACTTCACACTGATATTCTGCGGATTATTATCCGACTCCTCACGCTGCGTGTTTACAAGCACCTGCGCGGTCCCTGCATCATCATCCTGACTCTCGACCGTAACTGTAATCACTTTTGTGGTTACGCCGTAGTATTGCTCAGGCGCAGTATTGTCTTCAATAAACCTTTCTGTGTCTTCAGCTAAATCATCTGTCATGAGCAAAAGCACATCTCGCAGGTTCGCAAAGTCTGCTTCGTTTGAATAACTTCCATACCGCTCAACAAATGTCTTTGAAAGCGAGATCACATCCGCAGATTGCGTCCGCGTTGCCTGCTCTTGAGCAGATGCTTTCTCTGTCACGGTCGGCTCACGCTCCACCACCTCCTCAACAGGAAGCACTATTTCTTCTGCCACTGGCTCAATAACAACTGGTTCTGGTTCAGGCTTTGAGAAAAGCACATACAAAATCCAGATGATTATCAAAAGCAAGATAAGTGCAATGAGAGCGAGAAAAACCAGTCTTTTTCGTCTTGTCATCATACGGATAGTGAATCACGAATTTTATCAGCCTCAGCCTTCCCTTCATCTTCTTGTGCTAGAAGCGCTGCAGCTGCATCATCACGAGCCTGTTGCTCTTGTTGTTGTTTAAGTACTTCTTGTGCATCAGCATCAAGATCAAGCTCTTCAGATTCCTCATCAGCTGCTTTTTGAATTGCTGCTGCCTCTTTAACATTCGCACCTTGCACACGCTCCATCTCTTCCTCAAACTCTTTTTGCTGTTTCTCTTGCTCTAGAAGCTGTGCTGGATTTGTAGTCACAATCCTATCTTCTGAATATGATGCAACAACCTTGATTGCCACATGCTTTGGACCAGCAAAGAAAATTCCTTCACCAACACCTGATTCAAGAAGTAGGTATTTCTCACCATCTGTAAGGCTAAACGTATTTTGAATCATTTCAATAGATGATGGCGACTGCTTAAGCAAGACCTGAAGCGCTGAGTTAGTCACGATTGCCTGCCCATATGGTGAGCGAAGGAAGTCATTTACATCTTGTGTAATCGTAGTCACACCAAGGAAGTACTTTCGTGCACGCTTTACAAGCGCAAAGATAAACTTCGCAGAGTCTTCATGTTGCATGAGCCACCAAGCCTCATCAACAACCAGAATGCGCTTCTTGCGCTCAGACCGTGTGATGTTCCAAATGTAGTTAATAATGCTGTAAATCGCCACTGGACGCAGCTCGTCTTCCAAATCTCGCACTGAATACACCACAAGCTGGTTATTCATCGAAACATTTGTTGATGAGTTGAGAAGCCCAGAGAATGTTCCTGTTGTGTACTTTCTAAGCCTCTCTACAAGATTGTCTGACCCTTCCATTCCCTCAAGCACATCCTGAAAGTCAGTAAGTACAGGTGCCTCAATATTTGATAGGTCAAGAATATCAGGAGTGATATCGTTCTTTGCATACGTCTCAATAAGCGCGCGGTCCAGCAAAGAATCCTCTTCAGGAGTAAATCCAAGCTTTCCAGACTCACCCATTGGCACACCAATCATGATGCGCAAAAGCCCTTTAAGAGTAATCACCGCGCTTCTGATAATATCCTCAACTTTTGTTCCCTCTCCAACTGCCCTTGGAATATCAAAAGGATTCACCTTTGCATCTGAAGCTAGTGACACATTCACAAATGTTCCACCAACCGCGTCAGACAAATCTTTATACTCATACTCTGGGTCAATCACGATCACATCAACCCCCATCATGAGCGAACGCAAAATCTCAAGCTTGATCATGTATGACTTACCTGCACCAGAGGTCGCAAACACAACCGAGTTTGCATTTTGCAAACTGAACCGATCAAAAATGACAAGTGAGTTGTTATGCCTGTTGATCCCGTAAAGAATACCAGTGTCTGACGTAAGATCAGACGAAATAAACGGAAAAGAAGCTGCGATCGGGGACGTATTCATGTTATACGTAATCATGAGCTCGTCATTTCCAAGTGGAATCGTTGAATTGAATCCCTGCTCAGCCTGATAAAATCCTGATTTTGAATAGATAAGCTTAGAGCCAAACAACGACTCTACCTCTTGTGTAAACTTATCTAGCTCATTCTCATCCTTTGCGTAAATCGTAATGTAAAAAGCAAACTGAAAGAAGTGTTCGATTCCCTGTGTGATCGCATCTCGAAGCGACTCAATGTCACGAAGTGCTGTTTCTGCCATTGGATCACGCGGTGCACCTTTTTCAGCATCCGCCATAATCTTTGCCTCAAAAATTCCCACTTTCTTCTGGAGCTGCTTGAGAATCACACCGGCTTTGATCGGATAAAAGAACATCGCCACATCAAACGTTTTATTGAGATTGATGAGCGGTGCTGACCACCCTACCCCAATATGCCGTGGGTACGTGATGATGAACAGTGTTCTAACATACACCCCAGACAGTTTCAGTGTCTTTGGTGTCACCTCAAACGAGGCTGGCGAAACAATATCCTTTACCGTGACAACACCCTTACGATAAATCCGCTCCTCTTCAAGCAGCGTTTTTTCCTGTTGTACTTTTACCTCCTCTGGATTTACCTTCTTTGGTTTCTCAGGAGGAGGTGCCGGCATGGATTGTTTAATTTGCCCGATGTCAATGGCCATACTACCTCTGTGTTATGTGTGTCTCTTCTTCAAACTTGATCTGGTTAACATCCATAAGTCTCTCAGTATCAAACAAATCAGGGTTATACACGTTGTAATAAAGTTCAATGAGCCCTTGCGTATCAAGCTGAGCACTTTCTAGACCCATACTATTGAGCTGCCCTTGCGTAATACTAATACGACGCGATAGCTGCTCAATGCGATCTGCAAGTTGCTTTTGATTGAGTTTTGCGGCTGAGGCTGGTGAAAGTGCCTCTGAAAATCGCGTCCAAAAATTCTTTCGCTTGTTTGTAAGCGGATCATACGGAATAACAGCAAAAAATGACTTCTGCATGATCTGACCCATATCAACAAGTTCAAGTACAAATTCTCTGTAATCATCAATCTGACTACGAAGAAGATCATTCTCAGTTGTCTTTTGAAAATTCTTTAGCCGATCAATGTAGTTATCAATATTCATCTTACGCGACTGAATCACAATCTGGATTGGATACTCAAGCGAGTTCAAAAATGTCATGTACGCAGAAATAATCGCCTCCTGCTCTTCACCGCTCTTAAGCGCAAAGTTAATGCTTGAAACCAGAAGCACCGCACGTACAGTCCCGTCTTTGAGGATCACCATGTTGTCACGAATCTCCGCAATATCAAGATACTTCACGGTTGATGGTCCTGGTTTTGGTTTTGCGAGCTTTTTTGATTGCATATAATTCCTATTGATCTTGCTCTGCATCAGGAATATAAATTCCACCAGTATTTACAACAAGTGAAATTTCCTGAAGGTGAGAGGAAGAAGCGAACTCTTTTCGGGTAAACGTATCAGGTGGTGGCACTGGCTCAGCTTTCATATACTCCTTAAGCTCAGAATCTGTCTTTGCCTTATCCCACACTCGAAGCTTTGGTTTTTTCAAGGTCTGAATCGCATTAAGAACAAAATAATGAAACGGCTGTCCATTAATCCTTACAAACGCAACAACCCCAACCAAACAAATAATTGGAATTCCCACGATTAAAAACGTAACAAACGAAAGCATCTTAAAGAGAGCAAAATCCAGCATGAACCCAAGCATAAGAATAACAAATTGCCTGGCTGTAATTGGACCAAAAATCTTATCCTCTGCATCAATAAATTGTGGAACAACAAACTGTTCTGGCATATTAGAATCTAAGTGTTGCGTTCAAATTCATAATCGCTTTGAGCTCCTCATCTGTCAGTGTTTCCTCCCCTGCACCACGCATGCTCTCAAGGACCTGGCCAAGAGGCACTCCTTCAAGCACGGCTCTCTCAGCAAGTTTCATGTAAATCTGATTAAGCGAAGACATGCGCCAAGCCTTAATCCCAGCCACTTTCAATTCATACCCACGGTTCTCAAGCAAATCAATCTTATCTTTGATCTTTGTTGTAGCTTGAATAGGATCTTTTGATAGGCGTCTGAAATCTGTAAGCGACAAACGAGATAACTCTTCAGTTGGACCTGCAAGACGTTTTGAAGAAACAACATCCACCATTTTTGGCTGAATTGCCGGCCGAGATGGCATTGTCTGCTTAGGAGCCTTTGATCGCTCAATAACCTCTCTAACTTTGTCTTTATCAATCTTACTCTCAAGCTGCTGCATTTCCACATGCGCGGCAACCGCAGCTGATGTGCGAGCATTCTTTGGACCAACAGGATGAACTGTCTCTGTTGGGGCACGACCAGTAATCGCAGTGTAGCGCTGGTTCATCATTCTCTCTTTTTTGCGCTCACGAGCATCCTTATTCTCTCCAACCACTTCTTGTACACGCCTCTTAAGCCGCTTCTCGTCATGAATCTTATCTTGAGCCTGGCTCTCATATGCACTCACTGTCTTTTCAATATGCTCAGTCATGTCAGCAAGCTGACGTCCTTTTACACCAAGCCCTCCCTGATCAACCGGAAGCTCAAGTCGCTTGCGGGTGACATATGGATCTCGAACATCTCGAACACGTGACTCAATAATCTTTGCGCAACGATCAGAAAGAAGTCCATCTTCAAATTTAAACGCGTCAAACTGACAGATCTGCTGTACAACCTCATCAACTGATGCTGGCAAAGCATTCTCAACCGCATCCTTTTTCTCTACTTTAATTTTTTCAATCTCCTTAGCATCTTCCTCTGAAAATGCCTCTATTCTTGGTTTTGAAACAACCTCAGGTTTTGGTTGTACAACCGGAGCAGGCTTTAGTTTTGGAGGTTCTTTTTTGATCTCAATCGGCTCAGCAAGCTCAACCCTCACAGGCTCTGGCTTCGGTTCCGGCTTCGATGGCGCAGGAGGTGCTGGTGGTGCAACCGGTTTTTCCTTTGGTGGAGTTGGTGGCTTTGGTGGAGGTGTTGGAGCAACAGGCGGCGAAAGAACAGGCTCAACCCGAGTCTCTGGCTCAGATTCTGCAAACGGCTTTATCACAGCGGTAATCCCCTTTTCTCCAGTAACCCTCAAAAAAGCCTGAACCAATCCACTTGCATTCTTTTCATCAATCTCAAGTCCATTCAATTTAACAGGTCGCTGAAGCTGCTCAATAATCTCGTCTTTTGTGTGTTCATTTTTCAAAAGAGAAAGAAAAGCAACCTCCAACCGATGCATGGCTCGCTTATCTGTTACGCCATGCAAATCAAGCACATACTTTTTTACAAAATCCTCTGCACTTTCCGTAACCCACTCGACATCTTCCTTGCTTCCACCAAGATCAGTGATCACTTTCTCAAAATCAATCCAATCAAGCTTTGCATGAAATCGATACAAAACCTTGCTAAATACCCCTACACAAATCTTCTTTGCATCTTCCTGCGATACAGAAAGCAAATTCTCAACCTCACTTGGAAACTCATCAACAGACATTGTGCCTTTTAACATCTTGAGCACTGACGCACCAAGCTTCCCTGAGAGCATTATATCAACACTAAATGGATTGATGATCTCTTCATATAGATCAAACGTTGACGATTTAAAAAGCTCCTGCCGTACCTCCTCTGGCAAATTTGGTTGAGAACTTTTTATGTCGTTGTTTTGAGTCATGAAAATTTTATCTGACTAACCTCCTGCCTTTTTTTTCTGAAGATCTTCAACAGCCTTAGTCATAGCCTTAATAGCATCCAACTCCTTTTCAAGCTTCCCTGCAAAACCAGTAATTTCTGCATTGCCCTTAATTTCAGCTTCAATCTCTTGCTTAATCGTAATATCAAGCTGCTCTTTTTCTCGCTGAGCACGCAAATCAGGCATGCCATCTCTCTCGCCTTTAGCAATAAACTTATCAAGTGTCTCCGCTCGACCCTGATGCCTGCTCTGAACATCTTCTTTTACCCTTCGAATGAGTTGCTCTAGATTAGTATTAAGCTGCGCCATGTCATCATCGCTAGGCATAGCAGTTCCTTGCGCAGCTCCCATTGATTTTTCTGCCTTTTCCATTCTTCTTGCAAGCTGATCCAAAGCATTTGCCAAACGTTCACTGCTGGCATTCCCAAGAGAACTCTCAACGGCATCAACTGCTTCTTCTTGCTTCATATCCCCATCAGCCACAGATTTTTCATGAGCAGGTACTTCACCATACGGATTTTCATTTCCATCACTTTCAGCCCGTGCTTGCGCAGATTGATTACCAAGATCACGATAGAATCTTCCTTGACTAAGCTCACCATGAATCTGCCCAGCTTGCTTTTTATCAATACCAGGAACTTCTTCACCTTGCTGAATTTTTGAAACCATTGTCTGAGTATTGTCTAAGGCAGAGTTTGCATGGAATCGCTGTTCATCTGAAAGGTTGCTGTTACTAAGTGCTGAAGTAATTGCAGCAACAAGCTCACTTGCACGCCCCACATCACCTTCTTGAAGCGCCATGGTAACTGCCCTCTCTTGTGTCTGATGATCCGCACCTTCTGCAAGATCTTGTGGTTTTGTAACAGCAAGCAGTTCATCTGATGTATTGGCAAGTCTTTCCCTTTCACCACCTTCATAAATCTTCTGCCTCCTATCACCCAACGCTCCGCTCTTAAGAGCTTGATCAGCACTCATTTGCTGATTATTAACAGTAATCGTAGTGTTCTTTAATTTGTCTCGAACATCACTGCTTCGTAGCGAAGCGTCACTGAGATTCTCAACATCCTCCCTTGAATCAAGGGTTCCAACTGAACCAGTCATTGCTGCATTGCTCTTCTTAAACTTGGTAATCTTTTCCATCATGCCATCATCGTGACTATATGTATCTTCCAACTGCTCTCCAAACTGATCCCAAAGCTCTTGTAAAGTCCCATCTTGATTCAGATTATCTGTCATCTTCTTATTTCCCATGGTTTTAATAAGACGATTCATGACAACATTTGCCTCTCCCATTCCTACATTTCCACCTTGCTTAGCAACTTCTCTCAAATAATCTGCATCTTGTTTCGATGTAGTGCCTTTAAAATTATCTCCTGCAGCATCAATATTCGCCACTCTTGATTTGTTAATTTCTCCTTGAGATCTGTAGGCTGCCTGTTTCACACTTCGACCCAAAGCATTATTTCCTGCCTTGTTTCCAATCCACTCCATCTGTTCTGCACGCCCTTTCTTTGTCAACACCTTTGTAAACTTATTATTCTCCAGCCCCTTCCTTGCCTTTTCAACGGTTGTTGAATTCCTAGCCAACGCTCGCACTCCAGCTCCACCCAATCGTGCTCCCTTTGCACCAACCTTAAGCGCAGCACCAGCCACAAGCGCTCCACCAGCCTGCTTTACAGCACCAGTAGGACCTCCCTTGAGCCGCTTTCCAATAAATGATCCTGACATTGAAGAACAGACCTGCTGTGCTGCATCAAAACCAGCGTAAAGCATGGCTAGTCCAATAATAAAACTCATGAACTTATCCATCTCGAAAATCGCAGCAATAAGTCCTGAGTTATTTGAATCACTCACATTAAACCCGGATCTAGCTGCAATGTTCCCAGCTCCAGCAACGGCCAATGTAAGCCACAAGAAAAACGTAAGCACAGGCCCAACCATTACAAGACATTTGAACTTATCCCACCACTGAGCGTATGCATTAGTGTCAATAAATCCTTTAAGTCCTCCTGTAAACCAAGCAAGTGGCGCAAGCACGATCATGATCCAGAGCATGACTACTCGGTACATGAGAATCGCTGCCAAAATAATAATTGTCGCCAAAACCATCACAACCATCACAAGCGCGGCAAACCCAGCTGCGAAATAATCAAACGTATCCCCAAGCCCAGCATCATTTGTTCCATAATCTGAACCTCCCTCCATTGATGGCGAGCTTGCACTAATGTTCCACATATCCCCTAGTCCCAGCAGCTGCAAAAAGTTTCCAGCCGCAACCTCGCGAAGCGCATTAGCAAACGTAAGCATCACCACCTGAGCAAAATCAATCATGATGCCACAAAGTGTTTTTGAAAAATTGATGACAAGTGCAAAGATCATGAGCTTTGGAACCTGCTGTTGCCACTGAAACCTCTGATGTCCAAAGATTGTTCCAAACGCAATCACGATAAGCACTACAACAAAGAACATGTTCACCACATCTCGCACAATCGCCCAACCAGCACTCACAACCGGGTTGGTTGAGAAACTGTTGTAAAGCATGATCTCAATCACTGCCCCAAGCACAAGCACCACAAGCTTTGTCACAAGCGATGCCATCCAGTACACAAACCTGGCAATAAAGAGCAGGAAGGCATTGAGACCAGCTGTACCTCCGTCTGCTGGGGGGTTCGCTTGAGCAAGAACCGGCCAAGCAACAAACAGAACAGCAATCAACACCGCAAAACAAACGATGCCGACCCGTCCCCAAGGACGCGTGGTGAGCGCGTAAAATCGGTCGCGAAGGATTAGAATCTTCGCTATCAACCGCGTGATATTATCAGACATAATCTGCTCAAATTATAGCATAGTTGAGCCAGATTCTGGAGGTTTTTTTGCATCAATATCCACATCTTCAAAAAATAGAAAAACCCCGCCAGAAGCGGGGTTCGTGTTTGTGTTGCTGGCTAGTCATCCAGTCATGAACACCTCGTTAAAGTTGATCGTTTTGTGTGTATCCATTCCCACTTGGCATAAGCCCAATCGATGGATCCCACTCTACGTAAAGCAACCACTCCTCCCAGGCCACTCCATTGTCCATGAGCTCACATAAACTGCTTCCAGCAGAGCAAAAGCTTGCATTCTGCCACCAGTTCCAGTTGCTCATATCCCCTTCGGGTGAATTTCCATCCGTCCCAATCGATGAGATAAGCGTGAGCTCGACCGAGCAATCCTGAGCAAACTCAGAAAAATCGATCTCGTAGTAGCCGTTCTGTGCGTACACCAGGTCGTCCATGGCCAGAGTGCCGTCAAAGCACCCACCATTGCCATACACGAACGCCGGAAGTGCGTCCAAGCTACCTGAGAGCCACTGATCCTGAATCATCAGAAGAGTTTCGGGCTGGCCATCACCATCCAGATCCGCGATGCAGGCATCCTCGCCACCGCAATCCTCTGCGGCCAGCGGATCTTCTCCCTGCTCCTCATCCTCTTCTTCATCTTCCTGCTCTTCTTCCTCGACCTCTTCATCCTCTTCCTCCTCCTCGGTGTCGTCTTCGCTCTCTTCCCCGCCAGCATCGCCACCGGTTCCAAGATCCAGTCCTCCACCACAACTCGTGATGGCTACTTGATCCAAGCACCAAACACCAGCGTTGCAGTCACCCACCTCACCTTGAACCTGCTCTACCACGCCGTCATCCACGATCAAGATCTCTCGATCATAGAATCCCAGCATCAGGTACGTGTCCCAGTCTTTGACCGGAAGCGCCACACCTTCTGAGATGATGTACACATCAGACGTGCTCTGCTCAGTGACGATCGTGCCATCACGCAGCTTGGCATACCCACTGAGGGTATCGTGCGAAAGCATGCTCTCAGAGAGCCCGCCATCCAAAGGAAGTGTTCCCTCGGTGTAATCCAGGCCCCAGGAAGAAAGCACCTGCTGCCAGGCCGTATCCTGAACCTCGATCTTGTAGGCGTCCTCATCATCATCAGTTCCAACCAAGAGCCAGATGGTCCCCCAGGCATCCTCGATCGCATCGATCCAGGTGTCCTGAGTCAGATCAGAGCTGCTGCCGTAGCAGTCGCGCTCCTCACTGGAAATCAGCGTAAGGGCAGAAAAGTCGTAGTTGTAGCTCCAAAACACCGACTCATCCTCAAACCACATGCGCTCCTCGCCATCTAACACATACACCTTGGGATCCTCAGGCACCTTCACGAGCGTGCCACCCGGATGCCAAAGCGTGACCGAAAGCGAGGACTTGTAGATGTGACCATCGTAAGGATCACCTTCACTGACAATCCCGCAAACAAAGTCGTCACCACTGATCGTCTGCTCAGCAGGGTTACCCTCGTTCATGTCCGTAGTCACGTACGAAACCGAGATAGACGTTCCGTTCATCCCATCCTCTGAGGCGTCTCCCTCGTGGAGTCCCAGATGGATGTGATCGCCAGAGCAACTTCCCGTGCACCCTTCGTAGCCAATGAGCTGACCAGCAGCCACTTCGCTCTCATTGGAGACAAAGATCTCCTCAAAGTGACCAATGATCACATACTTGCCGTCCCCGATGTCGATGTTGACGTGATTGCCAAAGTTCGTGGACGGCGAATCTGTGTGAACATACACTGTGCCACCGATCGGAGCGTACACTTCCTCATCCGAGTCGTTGTCAGTGTCCAGATCGATATCGTGTCGCGTTGCCGTGCCCGTGTGGCTATACGTACCACCAGCACCCTGCGTGCACCGAGCCGAGTCACCAGCCGCCAAGGGCAGATGAAGAACGATCTCGCCATCAACTCCGCCACGACCGCCGTCGTCATCAGAGCTATCCGACCCAGTCGGAACCATGACTGTGCATCCACCGATCGGACCGATCAGCAGTGCGAGTGTGAATCCAGAAAGAATGTGAAAGAGCTTCTCGAGGGTCATTTTCTTGCCTTCCAGCAAAAAGGTTGTGAAATAGTCTGACCCTTGTTGGTCAACTATCCCGCTCGGCGTAGCAGTACTTCCACGCCGACGCGAAAGTTGACCTTTCACATGTGTGGCATTCCGTATTGTCCTCCCCTTAGAACACGGAATTAATTGTTGATCGTGAGCCCAAGTTTCCAAATCAGCGCGGATATTGATGTCCTCCTCTCTCGCCATTCTCCTCTTACCCCCGTTAGAGTCAGATTGCGTGAGCTGCAAGCAATAATATTGCTGTGCGATCTACTTACATCAAAACAAAATACCGCTCGACTCGTCAAGCGGTATTTAGCTAATTTTAGTCAATTTTTCTGTATGCACCTCGCGGACATGTTCTTGCTACTTAACAAACTTCTTTGCAAAAGTTAGCCAAGAGTTCGTGTACGTTTCCACGCGGACTATGCAATGTGGATAACGTCTTTTCCAACCCACGGCCGAAGCACCTCTGGCACAACAATAGATCCATCCTTTTGCTGATAGTTCTCCATAATAGCAATGAGTGTGCGCCCAATTGCAAACGCTGTTCCATTAAGCGCATGCGCAAGTTCGTTCTTCCCTTCCTTCTTGATACGAGTATTGAGTCGACGTGTCTGATAGTCTGTTGTGTTTGAAGTTGAGTGTGTCTCGCGATACATATTCTGCGCAGGCATCCACGTCTCAATATCATACGTACGCGCAGACGGCGTACCTGTATCACCTGAGCAAAGACGAACAACCTGATGAGGAAGCCCTAGGCCCTGCATCAGATGCTCTTGAATTGAGAGAAGAAGCTCATGCTCTTTGTCTGAAGACTCACTGTCTGTAAAGCTAAACATCTCAATCTTATCAAACTGATGCACGCGCAAGATACCTTTCGTATCTTTTCCATAGCTTCCAGCCTCACGACGATAGCAAGGAGAAAATCCAACATAGCGAAGCGGAAGCTTAGCAGCATCCAAAATCTCATCCTTAAGCATTGGCCCAAGCGCTTGCTCAGATGTTCCAATCAAAACCATGTCGTCATTCTTAAGGTGGTAGATCTCCTCTTCCCCACCATGCTCAAGATACCCCATCGCCCTCATAGACTCAGTCGCAATCATATGCGGAGGAATAACAGGCACAAAACCTTCCTTGATTGTTTCAGAGAGCGCGTACTGAATAAGCGCAAACTCAAGAAGTACTGCATCGCCCTTTAGATACACAAACCGCGCACCTGATACTTTAGCAGCACGCTGCATATCAATGATGTCCAACGCCTCGCCAAGATCCAAGTGATCCTTTGGCTCAAAATCAAAAACAGTTGGCTCAAGATACTTGCGAAGCACCTCGTTTGACAACTCATTCTTTCCAGCAGGCACATCATCACGAAGAATATTCGGATACTTTCGAAGCTCAGCATCAAGCTCAGCCTGAACCTGCTTAAGCAAAGTTTCTTGTTCTTTAACCTTATCTTTAAGCTCTTTCCCTTCTGCAATCAAAGTAGTTTTTTCATCAGCACTTGCAGACGGAATCTTAGACGCAATCTCATTGGAGCGCATACGAAGCGATTCAACCGACTCGATCATCTCGATTCGCTTCTCATGAAGCACCTTGACCACAAGAGGATCAAGCTCAACCCCACGTTTTTCATTATTTTCCGCGACAAGCTCTGGCTCGTCTAAGATGCGTTTAATATCAATCATACGCCCCCAGTGTGCCTGAAAACACAAAAAAAGTGAAGCAATCTATCGACATTAAATGTCGATAATTTGACTAAACAAAAACACAATTATGGACACCCGATGTCCATAATTCAGCTAAAATAAGTTCAAATATGGACACCCGATGTCCATATTAAAATTGACAAAAGAATAACTACCTGTTGTGATAAATATATCCTCCTTATTGGGAGGATATTATGTTTAGAGAAAATTTTCACAAAAATGGCATTTATCATATTTATAATCGAGGTGTTAACAAGGCAGAAATATTCACAGAGAACAATGACCACCTTCGTTTTTTGTCACAACTAGCAACATTCAATGATTTGGGCAATCTCTCAGAAACGAATAGACAACTTTCACTTTCAAAAGCAAAAAAACCTTTAGTTGAAATCATGATGTTTAATCTACTACCAAATCATTTCCATCTCTTAGTAAAAAATCTAATGGATTCTGGTGTATCAAAACTCATGCAAAGAACCCAAAACGGATACGCAAAATACTACAATCGAAAATACAAACGGACAGGACCACTATTTGAAGGGCCTTACAAATGCATAAACATAGACAATGACCCATACCTGAACCAAGTAATGAGGTACATCTCATTGAACCATCTTGATCTTTACGGAATTCAATGGAAAGAAGGTTTGCAAACAGATCAAATTGCTAAAGCAATCCAAATATCAGAACAATACAAATGGTCTTCTACAACAGATTACTTATCGGAACCACTATTTCCTTTTCTTGAGAGAAATGATGTCTTAGAAGCAACCGAAAACAATTTCAAGACAATATTTTACTAAAATTAGTTTAAATATGGACATCGGGTGTCCATATTCACAAAATAGAAAAGGACGGGAATTGCTTCCCGTCCTTGCGTGTGCTTCTCGCGCGTGCGTTATCGTGCCAGGTTTTTGCCTGTGCATAGCGACATTTGCGAGCGGCATGTGATTGTGACTAGGCTTGAATCGACTGTGAGCATGCCCACATTCATGCCAGACGCAGCCTCTTCGCGGTCGAATACGGCCGTTGCGTGGTACTGCCCCAGAGGCACCGAGGCCTGCTGGTTACTCGCAGAAAGTTCGTAGCTTCCGCCATCACCAGACAGTTTCAGCACAACCCCATCGGTTTCCACCTTCAGGATCAGCTTCACCACCCCCGTCTCCACCTTAGCCACTTCAGGCTTGGGCAAAGCAAGTTCTGGCTCGACTTCGATCACCTCCACCCTCTCAGGCTCGGGGGTGATCGGTTCAGGAGTAGGTGGATCGTCCACCTCCACCAAAACGACTTCCTCTGGAGGCTCCGTAATCGACGGCGTGATCTCGTCGACCAGACCGTCATCATCCAAAACTTCCTCTGCAGGCTCTGTGATCGGATCTAGTTGCACCACTGTTTCAACCAAGGCGGTCGGCTCGCGCAGAATCCGCCAGGTAGCCACAGCCGCCAGGAGAAACACGAGCACAGAAACGACAGCTATGACCTTCAGGATCTTGTGGAACCTGAGCATGGACGCAGTGCGACGTTCTTCCACGTCTCTGTCATGCTGCGTGCTGGAAACCAGATCATCAGCAGGAGCGCTGAACGTATCAAACGGCAGAAGAGGCGCGACCTCATCGCCATTCCAAGTTGCAGACCGAGCCTGCTCCGGAGGAACTGGCCCGAGCATGACTCCGCCAGACTCCTGCTTGTCTTCATCAGACGCCGGAACGATCGTGCCGGAATGATTCCGTGCAGACCCACCAGACTCCTCCTCCACTACAGGAGACAGGCCTCGCTGCTCAAGATCGGCTCCTCCAGCCTCTTCAGCGCGAGCATCCCAGAGCTCTCGAACCGCTCCGAGCGGCTTTGTGCTCTCAGGAGTCTCTGGAAGTTCACCCCTGGCAAACTCCAGCTGAGTGATCATCTCACGAGCACTGCTGTAGCGATCGTCAGGATCCTTGGCTGTTGCCTTACGGACGATCTCCTCGAGCACCCCAGGAACCTTGGCAAACCGCCCTTCATCCTCCCACGTTCTGTAGAAGTTATCAGGGCCAGGATGATGAACTTTTTCGGTTTCCCAACTAAGCATCATCCATACAAGTACGCCCACAGCATGAAGGTCTGCGCGAAGATCCACGCTCCCAGCACCGCCAACCCTGTTCTTGGGGTCACCGATTTGTTCTGGTGCCATGTAGCCAAGCGTGCCAAGCGTCGAACCGTCTGTGGTCAGTGCCAGGGTATGCTCATGGGTCTGGGCGATCCCAAAGTCCGCAAGCTTCACGCGCCCTTGCCTTGAAAACAGGATGTTTCCAGGCTTTACGTCCCTATGGATCACTGGCTTGATCTCACCAGTCTTGTCGTCCACATGCGTATGCGCCACTTCCAGCGCTTTGAGCACATCCATGGCAACATGCACAGCCTGATGCGCATCGAGCGCACCAAACTCTGCCATGTGATCGATCAGGCTCCCACCGTCCATGTAGTTCATGACGATGTAGAGCCAACCATTGAGCTCGCCTACGCTGTAGACCGTAACGATATGATCGCTCTCAAGGCGCGCCATGATGCGTGCCTCGTCCAGAAAGCGTGCGCTCATCGTCTTCGAACGCATGAGTGCTGGGTTGATGATCTTGATTGCACGACGAACCGTCAAGCTTTTGTCGTACACGAGCATCACTGACCCTGCGCCACCCTCCCCAAGCACCTTGAGGACTTCGTAGCGTCCGTGCTGCTTGAGATGTTCGAGTGCCGAGCTATGGGCCATAACTCACAGCCTCCTGTTGAACGGTGGTGGGCTCGACCTTGGGCTTAGAGCCTGGGCCGAACTTGACTTGGAACCCGACACCAAGGCCGGTGAACACCAGACCAACAGTGCCAGTCGCGATCGACGCAGCACCCAGACCGTTTGCACGATCCATGTAGCTGGGAAGTTCCAGGTCTGACTCCGGAGTATCCGGCTCGTCCGTATTCATGAACTGATTCTTCTGATCCATAGCCAGGGCGTAGAGCACACCTGACGTCACCAGAGAAACCGCACCAGCCACGAACCACAGCTTGGGATCCTTGAGGTTCACACCCCGAGGAGCAAAAGCGAGGTCCAGAGGATTGGATCCCCACATGGGAAGCGTCTCCCCCGGCTGCAAGTAGCGCGTCTCCACGATCTGACTCGATGAGTCGAACACCTGGATCAGCACCGGCGTGTCGCTCGGACGCGGAGCATCGCGAACGCTATCGACCATCACATACCCACCCTCGGGCGGATACACGATCTGAGGTGCGCCATCTCCCACCTGCGCCGCCTTCGCGTACAGGTCCAGAAGCGGATGCCCCTCAAACGCCACGTCTTCAGGGAAGACATAGCCAGGGTCAAGGCGCCGAGAAGCATGAAGCTCCCCAACCGCGCGTGACTCGTTGTCCTGAGCAAAAGCTTCCAGGGCCATGAGTCGATGGAACGATGCCGCCGAGCTCATGGTCAGAGCCTCACCCAAGCACGGCACGATCTTGTCGCGCGCACGCGTCGAATGCATCAGAAGCGTCTCCAGGTCGAGCTCAGCAAACGCCTGCTCAGCCTGAGTGTAGATGTTCTCGAGCTCAACGAGCTCAGTCGGTTCCTCGCAAGCTGCCCGCGCCTGCGAGGTCAGGCCCAGCGCAAACGCACACAGCGTCATGCAGATCAAAGACTTCATCTCGTACCCCTCGTCACGTGGTTGCCAGACTGCCGCTCTTCCTAAAAATTGAAAGAACGAGAACGTTTTTTAGCATTTTTCCTACCCAAAGTCAATATAGCACCCATCCAATATCATCGCTATCCCTCACAAAAAACCTCAATAGGTACAGAATGGACACCCGATGTCCATAATTAAACTAAGTTGTAAGAAATTATGGACATCGGGTGTCCATAATTTCTATTTTGTGAGGAATATGAAAAAACTGGCGTTTTTTGCCTGTTTTTAACACTTTTTTTACGCTCTGGTATTGACAAAAAACTCGTAATCGGGCCTAATAGTTATAGTAAACGTTCTTTTTATGATCAGTAGGTTTAAGACCACTCCTGTGGCTCTTGGCTGCGAATATGAGTGGAGGACTTTTTTTGTCCCCAACTCCTATTCGCGGCCGAGAGGGCCGTCCCCCTTCGGGGGGAAAGGTTAACAAATCCCGCCACTCTTTCTAGAGTGCCGGGGCAGCCAAGGGGTGTCATCATGACCCGCAATCTCTTCTCCCTCCTGATGGCGCTGCCCCTCACCTTCGTGGTGGTGGGTTGCGATCCCGACGACGACACGCCCGGTGACGACGACACCGACGTGACCCAGGTGTCCATGACCCTGGTCGTCAATGCCACCGCTCCCATCCAGGTGGATGAGTGCCGCATGTCCGATGGTCTCGAAGTCACCTCCAGTGACTCGACCACCTTCACGGGCACCCGCACCTTCGAGTACTACGACACCATGCTGATGGAAGTGCTGACCGATCGTGAGCACGCACTCTTCGCCGATCGCGAGATCTGGTTCGGATGGGACGAGAACGGGGCAACCGCACAAGTCGACGACGAGGACTACGCCCTGACCCCGACCGAGGACACCGATGGAAACCTGACCGTGACCATCAACCTCGAGTGGGATGACACCTCCTGGTGTTACGCTCCGAACGACGCGACCTACGTCGACCAAGTGTCTGGTTTCGAAATCGAACCGGAAACCCGCATCATCAACGGAGAATGCGTCATGGACGACGCTGGTCCCGGTGGTGTAGAAGCTGTCGTGCACATCGACTCATACTACGTCGACTTCGGCAACGGAGCCTTCATCGATGGCCACGTATCCGAGGATGTCGAGACGATCGATGTGCTCGCCCAAGGTCAAGACGGCACACAGGCTGACTACCACTACGTCCGGCAGTAGCCAGACAACACACCCGGTGTTCGAAAGAATGTCGGGTTTTCTAATTCAAAAACCGACCTGACGGCCGGTTTTTGAATTGACTTTATTCTGGATCTACAATCACATATCCATCAAAATTGACCCATGGATTTGAAGTGCCTGACACATAGTAATCCACGCAATCACCCATTCCCGGACATGCATTAAAGTTACACTCATCCCCATAACACGCCTCAGTCCCATCATCCCCCGCATCACAATATCCAGTACACCATCCCCAGTTATCAACTGCATGAATACGAGGTTGGAACACACATGCGTCATCACCACCACTCACATCACCACCAGTACAAGGTGAGTTAACAAGCAGACCAGTGTCGTCATCAATCACACAATCTCTTCCATCTTCAAGCTGAGACAATCGACCGGCCGTACAAACGTAGTTCTTTGAGAACGAGATGTACGAATCACTACATGAATCAGATGTCCTACCCCATTCAGAATCATCACAAATCGCTGAGCCTAGCTGATTCATTCCTCGATGGTTCTTGTAGAAATTATTACTGGCATCTGAACCACTCTGAGATCCTGTTGGCCAAACATCATCACCAACAGAACCAAGTGATCCAAAATCATCTCCCCAGTCAATAATGATATTTCTTAGTGGAAGCTGGTTTGACTGTGCATAGGCAAAGAACGCCAAGTTGACACTCTTTTGCCCTTCACCAACAATCGTCCCACCAAACACATTATTTACAGTAAATGTATCTTCATCCTCCTCATAACAATCCGTTCCAATACATTGCCCAACTGCCGCAATCACAGGCGCACGTTCATCTGCATCTGGAAATTCATTCGCAGTTCCCATTCCATTTTCATCAATGTCAGTATCAGTAAGCTCATCGTATCCCGAACTGATATCAAAGCCATAACTATCATATGTGCGGTAATAACCACCACCTGGAATGTAGCCTGTCTGATACCCATCATCATAATCCCAAATCGCGTACACACTTGCAAAGAACTGACTGAGGAACAATGAAATACTCTTTGCATCACCATCAACACCTGAACTGTTACCAAAATCCCCTAAGATATCATCGTAAAAATATCCTGACGTAGTTTGACCATAATCAACATCCTCATAAGCAAGACCAAGCCACGCAGCACCACCCGCGCTAGCAGGCAAGAAACTTTCCTCATCTTCTGGATCTAGCCACTGAGCTGATGTAGGATACTCCCAATTTGGTTTTGTTTCAGTACACTCATCTCGAGTAGATAAACCAACTGAATATGTTTGACCATGTTCATCAAAAGCATATTGATTGTCTGAATCACACGCCAATACTGGAAGTGGGAAACTATCATTCTCCATCTCTCCAATCACATAATAATCATCATAACCATCAAGTGGAGAAAAAACTTCCCCAAACAACAACCGACCAGCTTCAACTGGTGCTTCACCCGCTTCATATGAAAACTCATCGCCATCATCATCAAAATCATCTCTGTTAGTCGTTTCAAAACTTGTATCCCAAAGTCTATTTGTCCACGCTTTGTTATTCGCAGACGGATCATCAGTGGCAACCTGAGCCACCTGAGCACAAGCCAAATACGGCATCATGCTTCCAATGTTACTAGTAGCTGTTTCAAACGAGCACGTATTATTATCGTATACAGCAGTCTGACAAACAAAATCATCACCATCACAATATAATGGTTCACCTGGATTTTCAGGATCAGTAGCATAAAGGCAATGATTCATTGGAATGTCACCCGCACCACCAACAATACCATCACCGTTTGTGTCTGCAGAACCATCAAGACAATAGTCGAAAAACCCAACAGTTAGACAATTGTCACTTTCTGTGCAGAGCTTATTGCTTCCAGGGCAGATACCAAGCTGATAATCTGCCATCGGACCAAATCCCATATGAGAGTAATATTCTCGATCAGAAAATAACCAATCTTCCCCGACATAATAACCGGCATATGAATCACCACTATAAATTGGAAGGTCTCCTTCAAACCACTGTTCAACCCCACGCGTCACACAGTCAGAAGCCAGCTCTTCTACATCATCATATTCAACGCCACCAGCATCACACTCATCAGCAAGCCACCCTGCCTTGTATACTGTCTGACCACGTATATTTGAACCTTGACTCGGATAACACTCATCTAATGTCTCTACACACAATTCTCCAGCATCTTCTCCAGTCTGATGACGACTATCCTCATGAATACAAGTATAGGGACAATCATCAGTTAACCCGTGATCTGCCAAATAATCATCGATAAAACTATCATCGCAAAGACTGTCTGCCTGACCTTCACCTGCATCTGCACCAGCCTCCGCAGACCATTGTTCCCTAAGACTATCACTTAAAGTATTGTCACAATGCCCTAAGATGGCTACATAATTATCTGGACAAATCGCAGCATCAACACAGTTTTCGTCACCAGAACCATATTCCTCTCCATGTTCATCATCCCAGTCACACCGACTAGTTATCTGATCCGAATCAGCACAAGCAAACTCGATACTTGCAACAGACCCATCACCACCAAGTCTTGATCCCGTCGGATACAAATCATAGTACTGCGCAACTTCTGTGCAGTAGTAAGCATCTGTAAGCGGATATCCTGCCTCAGTAAACTTTCCGTACAAATCAGTTGCACCTGAAAGCTGATCTACAGGAAGCCAGGTCAAACACGCCTGATCTTCCTCCTCAGCACTTGCGTATAACTGAATGGATGAATCTTTTTCAATACAGTACCCAGCCCATCCATAAACTGTATTAAGAGATGTTTGCCTCTGACAGGTTCCAGCCATCGAGTCGCCATCAGTACAATCTTCATCATTATCACAAGGTGTTCCCTCGTAAGGACCATAACCGCACACCCCTGCTCCACTAAAGGCCAGAGGAGCACCAGCTCCAGCCTCATAATACTGATAGCGAGATCCTTTTCCGTAACCTATTTTGTCATAAGAACAAAGACAATCATCATTCCCCCATTCCTCATCACTGTTTGGTGAACAAACCTTGGAATCTTGATAGCCCGACACGAATGTATACGGCTCCCCCCATTCATAACCTCCATCTTTCGACGTTGTGCCACGCCACCCATCATCACCACTTGCAACCACCTTACTCGGGAACGGTGAATCGATTTCAGGATATCCACGACACTCTTCAATACGAGCAGTATTACTTTCAATTGCCTCAGCTGTTCCATCACCATCATTATCAACAATGTCAGTTAGACACCTGTCGTTAAAGCAGGCTCCGATTGCAGATGTAGAAAGCTGAACACATTCTCCATAATAACAATCATCTGTGCTCACGCATGACGTAAGTGCATTTTCAAGAAGCCAGTTTACACACACCTGCTGGACCACATCACAGACCTCGGTTGGATATCCATCATCACTTGAAATGCCAGCACAATCAGAATCTTCCGTACAACCTGTCTGGTCATCAACAAACCCAACAGAACCAGTAGCCTGACACCAACCTACAATACAATCATCACCTGCTCCACAATCGTCATCATTTGAACATGAATCTCCTGAGTCTTCACAGATACCAACAGCACAGTCACCACCTTCACCTACACCACCATCCTCTGATGAATCACATGGGCCTGCATTGTAAACAAGTCTGTAATCTGTTTCGTAATCTTCCTGACAAATGTAGTAACACTTATTACTATCACCATCACATGCACCGCTTTCGCAATCTGCATCCTCATCACAATATGAACCAGTGAGTGTCGGACAATCTTCTGCCTGATCACAAGCTGTTTCATTTCCAAATTCATTATAATCCGGATATAACGAAGCACTTACACACGCCTTTGTTGGGTTGATATTGAACTGATCATAAAACTCAACTGGCAACTGATTTGGTATCGAAAATCCTGAGAACTCATACCCAGTCCAGTTCACATCACGCTGAGAGTAAAGAACATCTGTCAAAACTTCTGGCTCAGTCTCATCCCAACTCGTACAAGTTGAAGTATCTCCAAGTGAACCACCTTCTGTACAAAGGTTAATTGAGTCACAAATCGTTTGATAAGTACTTGAAACAGTGTCCCAACTGGTTCGCGAGCTCTCACACGCAAGCCATGAAGCACATGACCTGTCTCGGTTCACCTTAATAATTTCATTTACGTCGTTTTGGAGATAATAAGCATCATCAGCGATATCACCACATGTTCCTTCAACTGTCTCCCCAAGAATTGAATTAAGCACAGGGCAATCCTCCTCAACTAAACACGACCTCTCATACCAGACATTGTCCCCTGCTCCTGTTCCGTAGTAATCAGCAGAAAGTGTGTCAATCTCATCATTGTCATCCTCAAGCGTGTATGAACATCGCCTTGAACACAGGTCTACAACATAATTTCCATATGCATCCATGCTCACACCAATATCTGCTGCCTCTGACTGTGAAAGCTCAACGTAACCACCTTCTGAGACCTCACAGTTGATTGGATCTTGGAGTGAGTTCATGTCGTTATCAAAGAATGCATCTGCATGCATTGATGCGACATAACTTGCTCCAGCGTTGTACTTGAGATCTGAATTTGTTGTGTTGTTAAACAAAGCACACCCAAACTTTTGACTCACAAGCCCCTCGCAGCGCTGTGTATCAGAAAGCGTTTCTTCGTCCAGAAGCTCGTCATTTACAAAGTAGTAAGAGTAGCCTTCTTCATTGAGTCCTCCACCTGTATCAACCACATCGATAAACTCGGTACAAAGATCATGCGAGGTCGGACAATTTGAAACCCAACCTTCGTAATCTTCGTCACCATTTCGCCATACCCCAAGCTCTTCACCAGCAATCAGATAGGCATCCTCTCCCCCAACTTCCCACTCGCCATCTCCATCATCATCATCAAAGTAGCATGGCGTTGTGGTGTCTGTACGAAACCATCCGTAGTAATCCTGACCATCAATGGTTACAGAAGACTCGTAATCACAGGTCTTATTAAGCGGATCTTTAAAGTAGAAATTTCCATCCTGTGTTGATGACCATTCCTCACAGAAGAGCGCTTCGTCAGCACAAAGAAGGTCTTCGTATTCACTTGGAAGATTAATGAGGTATACAGATTCAAAACTCTCAACCTCTGACTGATCTTGGTTAAACGTAGGAGTTCCAAACTCCTGACAACCCATGTACTGAGATGAACATTCATAACTACTCTCAGCAACAATATAAATCGGCTGGTCTCCAGGGACAACAACTGTCTCAGGACCGTACACAATTCCAAAACCAGTTCCTGTCATGGAATTTACTTCGTACGGAAGCGGATCTGCATATGCCCGATCAGCATCAAACGTACAGTAACTTGATCCAATCGTAATCGTACAAAGGTCCTCCCCTTCTAGAGTACAAGTAGTGGTTTCTGTAACCACATTCTCTGTAAGCAAATCATTATCATCATCGTATGCGCAGCGCGCATTAAAGATCTGTGTGTACTCAGACTCTGAGTTGTAAGTATTGTAGAACGCCTCACAGCCAACAACGTCTTCTGAGCAAAGCTCTGAGAACTGATAAAGGTTCGCATCATTTCCATTCTGATCAGTGTAAGCCTCACAACCAAGGTAGTACTGATCTGACTCAGTCCCAGTTGGTGACATGTCACAAGTTGAAGGAATGATCCATGAATCCTTAATCACGGTCACATTTTCCTCAGTCTGCTTGAGCGTCAAATTATCAATGTAAAGCTCACCTTCTGAGCTCACAATAAATCTCAAAATGGCATTCTCATCAAAGAGATCGTCTGTTTCGCTATCAAATGGCCCAAGGCTGTAAAGCTCCCATGAACCACCAAGCTCAATCGTTCCAGTTCCACCAACCATGTCATTAAAATCACCATCACCACCTTCATTTACAAACTGAACCTCCAGCTCTCCATCACCCTTTGCCCAAAAATCAAGCACAAACGTCTTTCCAGCAACCAGAGAATCAACCAAAGTTCCACAACTGGCATCTCCTTCTGAAACCGTACACGACTCATCTGCTGTCTCAATAAGACATCCACTATCAGAAGCTTCCCATCCATAGTCATTACATGTTCCATCTTCATCCTCGCTGTCATACACAACCTCAGGATCGCTTGAGTCAATGTAGAGATGAACCGTATCAAATCCAACCTCTCCACCACTTGCATACACACGGAAAGAATGACCGTCTGTAGCAACTGACTCGTTGCTGATTGAAAGCTCTGCTGTTCCAGATGGCTGGTACGCTACAAAATCTTCGTACGTTCCATCTTCAAATGTCTCATCCAAAACAGTCGAGGCATTACGCCCGGATCCACCTGTGTACTCACGACATCCAGCCGCAGCACTTGGACAGCTTGTACTCTCATCTTGCAAGCCAAAGTAACGACAGAAACCCTGTGGTGTCCAGAAACCACCAGAGCCAGTGCAATCAGTTTCAGTAGAAACATCTTTTCGATATGGAGTACATTCATCATCTACACTAATAGTCTCTGAATACAATCGATAATGAATGTTTCCATGCTCATCAAAAAATTCTCTACAGTCTGGATTATCAAAAATGTCATCATGCTCATTACAATCATCATCTGCCTCAAGTGCTGCCTTGGCTGCAACCGTATCAACACACACAACCTCATACTCACTATCCACCTGCCAATCTACACATGGGGCATACTCTGGATACTCATCTGGATCGACTCCTGCCTCTGAGTAAGTAATCGTTGTACCTGTCGTAATATTCGATTCAAGCAAATACCAAGTCTGAAGCTGATACCCTTCGTTGTCTGACCCTTCCCACGTAAAGAACGTGGAAGCTGTCTTATCAGCCTCATCATTGTCAGCCATGTCTGTTGTAAGACATGCGCGTAGCTCAGTGTAATGCTCAACTTCCTCTCCCCCCTCTTCAACTGAACTTAGATTTGTAAACGCATCACAACCAACATACTGCTCCGAGCAGGTTCCTGCCTTTTCAGCAATAAAGTACACAGGGAACTCCTCATCATCATAAATCGTAGCCTCCTGCTTGTAGGTTGTGTAACCCACACATTCCTCAGGACACTCATCTAGATCAGAAACGATTGCTGGAACATTTGGACCTCCACCATCTGGAGTGTAAAGGTTACAACCAACCTCTTGCGCACTACACATCGTAGCGTAGCTACCACAATCTTCAGGATCAGTTTCATCCCCATTGCAACCAAGGTAGTCTGGTGCAATCTGGTAGTACACGCTTGTATCTGATCCGTTATATCCATCTGTAAATGAACTAGTATCTTCGCCAAGTTCAAGTTGAATAGCATCAAGCCGAATCGCATCACTACTGCTTACAATAATCTGAGCGCTTGAAGTCTCGCTGTTTGTTGTAAATGTGCACGCAAAGCTTGTCCAATCACTGGTTTCAAACGTGTCAGTGTCTGAAGGATCGATTGTGAGTTCATAAAGCCCACTGGCCTGAGTTGCGCTGCAGTCTCCAGAATAAGAAGTTCCGCTCAAATTCTGAGCATTCCCAAGATCATCAAAAAGCTGTACTGAAACATCAGCTGGTGCGTAAGTAGCATTATCGGCATATGCCATGATGCTCAATGTATAAAAATTGTTTGCTGCCAATGGAACAATCTGAGAAGCAGAAAGTCCAGTTCCTCCTAACATAACATTGCTTCCATAGTAAGCCTCACCTGAATCATCGAGTCCAGCACCAGACCCTGAACCATCAATCCAAAAATCAGGGAAACTATCACCATCTTCATCATCCTCAAACGACGGATTCTGAATCACATTCAAAACTGTGTCATCATCAATTTCAAAGAGCCAGCTACACCCGACCTCATCAGAAGAACACTCCTGTGTTGAATGCGTAAAATAAATACGATCTTCAAAAGAATACGTCTCAGCAGCGGTGCCGTCTACGTAATCTTGATAGTTTGCGTATTCAGCAAATGACGCACGCAGGCTTGAGCTGCTTCCATCTTGATACTTCCAAGCAATCTCACGCTCAGCAGTGTCATAGGTAACACCTTCAGGAAGCCACTCGTACGTGTCATCACTAGTATCGTCTTCTGTTCCCCCATCATAGAAATACTTGTTTGTGCGATACCACAAACACCCAGCATTGCTCTCACCACACACACTAAAATCAGTCGTGTTGAGGAGGAATCCAAACTTGTCATTTGATGTCGTGTCTTTTAGCTCAAGACATGTCGCATACTCCTCCGGACATTCATCTCCTCTAAAACGCCACACATTTCGCTCGCGCGTACAATATCCGTACCCACCCTCACAATTTCCATCATTGTCCTCGCTAATACAACTCGGAGCATCAACACAAGTACTCATACGAGCATTCCCCATTGAGCTCATACGGATCTCACCATTTACAACCGCACGACACTGAGAATCTGGATACTTGAGCACCCAGTTTGGATCAATAAGGTGGCACCATTTACTATTGCCATCATCAGAATTTGCTGGCCCAACCGTTCCAAGATCAGTACAGTCATCAAAACCATCAATGATCTCTTGAAGTGTTGCAGGATTAGAAGGATTCGATCGAAGCGCAGCAAGCTCCCAACCAATCGGGATAACACGTGCCTTTCGAAGCTTTACCAAGTTACCATAGCAATATCCATACGTGTAACAACTTGAATCCATATTTGAAGCCATGTCCTCTGGTGAAATAAGCGGCCAATCACCATTTAAAAGACCTTCATCAATAGCTTCTTGAACCGTCAAAGGCTCTCCAGCGTTTCCACGTGCAATCGCAGCATAAAAATTCGTATCCATCACACACTCGTTGAGCGCACGATTCTGAGATGTTGATGCAACACAAACTACAAATTCACTAAGTGCATTGTATTCTGTCTGAGCGATCGGAGAAGTAGCAAGCACACTAGCAAATCTGTTTTCTGCATCTTCCCTGTTATCAGACCCATCACTTTCATAATCCCAAAGGTCGATCTCATTAATATCTGGTTTGAACAAACCATCATACACACGCTGCATGACCGTAGACAAAAGCGTGTTTGTAAATGTTGAACCAGCCATAAGCGCAAGACCTCCGATGAGTTCACCTGCATTTGCTAGCTCACCAACATCAATCTGATCACGCTTCTTTTCTTCAACTTCCAATAATTGTTTTTCAAAATTAGCCTGCACAGTGGAAGATGGAGTTTCTTGATTTCCAGTAATGAAATCTGTCACCGCTTTATAATCTTTATCTTTTTGATCAAAAAAACTCAAAAGTTTTTCGTTGTAAATCTTGTGATCAATCGCAACGTTGATTTCAAGCGCGGCTGTAAGCTCATTTCGACCTGGCTTCAAAGATTCTGCAAACGCTTGCTGAATCTTGTCATTACGTGTCTCAGGATCAATATAATCTGTAAACGAATCTGAAATAAAACTATCCCAATTGCTTGCAACTTCCAAAATGTCACATTTAGGCTTTTGTGGCTGATACTTCTGTTTAAGCCCAAGACTGAGCTGCAAATTGATAAGTGGATTTCCAACACCTGGAGAACACAAATCAAAACCAATACCAAGATCTCCTGACACAACATCTCCAAGTTGACCCAAGGCCTCTCCAGCAATATCGAGTCCAAACTGACCCCATGAATCCTTTGCACTTTTCCCATAAAAAAGCGATTCCTGTCCTGAGCCAGCCGATGCAATTGCAACCGCAGCCTCATACGCAACACGGTTAAGCACAAACTCCACCAAACTCATGAACCCCTTGATAAGAGCCACACGAAATGCAGGAGCTGCAATCTTGTCACCAACAATCTCAAGCGCTTCACTGATCTCATTTCCAGGACAAACAGTTGGTATAATTCCAGTTTTTGGATTCACTGCACATGTTGTCTTAGCAGCCGCCTGTGCCCCCGCCTTAATCGTCTCGCTGCTTACTTGCGCATAAGCAGGACTCATCGGAATCAGAATTGTGCTAACAACACCAAAAACCATAATCATAAGCGCAAATGTGCTTATGATACGTTTCTTTGTTTTCTTTTCTACTTGCATACTATTGTGCTTGCTCATCAGACTGAGTAGTTGTTTCCCCTTCTTCCTCTGTAATCAAATCATCAAGCGCACCAGATTCTGCAACCTGTCCCAATGTCCCAAGAAAATAAGCTCTTAGCGTCTCATCATCGATAAGCGCTAGCTCCTCTTCGCTCATCCCAGCAGTAAGAAGAGCGTTTCTGATCTCTCCAATGGTTGCTTGTTGGAAAAACGCCTCAAGTTCAGCCTCGCTTCCAAATTCAATTGAACCAGCTTGCTCAATACCACTGCTAAGCCCTAAAGGATCAACAAGGCCTCCAACATCAACACCGTCAGTATTTGCCTCCTCAACCTCAGCAACAACTCCACAATCCTGCCCCTTTGGACAGTTTGGATCACCACCAGAGTACACCTCGTTCTTATCGTCAAGTCCGTCAGAGTCAGAATCAACCAAGTACGGGCTTGTCCTAAAGACATACAGCTCGTCGTAATCCATAAGACCATCGCCATCCGTGTCCTTTGTCTTGGACTCTTCAAGCTCAATAGCCTCACGCTCACTTGTAGTGACAAGTGGTTCAACTTGATAGATCTGTGCGATCTGCTGTTGGATTGGTCGCATTAAGTTTGCGCCAAAAGATTTCGCTCCGAAAAAGACACCACCAACACCCAGCACAACAAAAAGAAGTAAAGCAACTTTCTGCTCTGCTGTCAGCGGTTTTCTCGGGCGATTTTGAAGTCGTTTAATCGCCATATATATTCGAAGGTATTATACCAAAACAACTAGGCCGAGCCTAGCTGTTTTTCACGTATTTCTAGCTGATTTTGTGGGTAAGTCGTATCCAGTCTTCTATACTCAAATCCTGTGCCCGCAGCCTGGGATCAAGTCCCATTTCTTCAAGCGCTTTCTTCACCTGATCAGACGAGATATCTGGCAAGGCAGACAGATTTTTATGCAGCTGCTTACGACGCGACGAAAACCCCATTTTTGCTATCAAAATCACTTGTTCTGGATCAAAATCCATGGCCTTTTTCGCTTGCAAATCAACTTTCACCACAGCAGAATCTACCTTTGGCACAGGCCTAAACGCCCCTCGAGGCACATTTGTAACCCTACTGCACTCACCATAAAGCTGGCACGCAACAGAAAGCAAGCTCATCTTGCCTTTAGTTGCAATAATCCGCTCTGCAACTTCTTTTTGCACCATCAAAATCATTTGTGATGGTTGATCGGCATTTGTCAAAAAATGTTTAAGAATCTCTGAAGTAATACTGTAGGGCAAATTGGCAACGAGTTTGTAGTTGGTAGTTGGTAGTTGGTAGTTGGTATGTAAGGCGTCACCGAAAATAAGATTAATCTGCTCACCAAACTTCACGTGCAAAGGCTCAATAAGATCCTTATCTGCCTCAATAGCTGTCACGCGTGCACCTGCCTCAACCAATGCTCTTGTAAGTAGGCCTGTCCCAGGACCAATCTCAAGCACATGCTCCCCTTTCTTGATCTGGGCAGCAACAATAATCTTACGCACCACAGATTCATCAACAAGCCAGTTCTGACTAAAGCTCTTTTTTGCTCGCGGTAAACTCATATCTCTATTTTCCCTTGCCTAAAAACAATAACCTCACCCTTCTCATCAAGACCAACGATCGTTGACGGCCTCTCTGGCTCAAGCCTGCCTGCATCCAAATAATAATCAGGGGTATTTTCTTTTCCTTCAAACTGCTTTTTCACATCTTCAACGCGAAAACACGTAGGCATTCCACTGAGATTTGCGGATGTAGAAACGATCGGAGCACCAAGCTCTCCAGATAAAGACTGAGCAACAAGATGAGATGAAACGCGGATCCCAGCAATACCACGCTCTAAAAACCGCAGAGCAAGCCCCGTATCCCTAAGCTTAAGCTCAAGCGTCAAAGGCCCTGGCCAGTGCATATCTGCCAATACACCAAGCTTTTGAGGAATCTCCGCGATCTGCTCCACCATCTCCCTATTAGCCGCAAGAAGAGGCAAAGGATTGCCTGCGCTGCGTCTTTTGATAAGAAGCACCCGAGCCACAGCTGTTGCGCTACGAGCATCCGCAGCCAGGCCATACGCCGTCTCAGTAGGAAAGACAACCACACCGCCCTGCTTTAAAACGCGGACGGCGTGATGAATGTCATTTTCACTAATTTTTCCTAAAATACTCATTGTTTTGCAAACCAAGCTACGGTTTTCTTTAGCCCATCCTCAAGCTTTATTTTAGGCTCCCAACCAAGATACTTACGCGCCTTTCGCGCATCAAGCGCGCTACGCATAAGCTCTCCTGGGGGGGCAGGAACATTTCGTTTTGGTAGTTGATACCCCGTAAGTTTCTTAAGGCTCTTCCAAAGCGTATTTACACTCGTCTCCTTCCCAGTCCCAACATTAAACTCACCAGCCACATTACTATTCATAGCCAGCATATTCGCCCGCACAACATCACCAACAAACACATAGTCACGTGTCTGCTTACCCGTCCCATTGATAATTGTTGATTCTCCGCGAAGCATACGCTCGGCAAAGATCGAAACCACACCAGCCTCACCTTTTGCATTTTGCCTTGGCCCATACACATTCGCATAACGAAGCGCAACATACGGCATGCCATGCACCTGATAGATAAACCTTAGGTACATCTCAGACGATCGCTTAGCAATCCCATACGGCGAAAGTGGCTCAGCAAGAGCATTTTCATTACATGGAGGTCGTGCTTTTTCAGAATAAATTGCTCCACCAGTTGATGAGAACACAAACTTCTTCACACCCAGAAGCGCGCAGTTATGCGCCAAAGAGAGTGTTCCCTGAATGTTCGTCCTCATGTCTCCACAAGGATCCCCTACAGACTCTCTAAGATTAATCTGCGCAGCCAAATGAAACACAACATCTGGCTTAATCTTCTTCAAAAATTTAGGCAATTGCGGATTTAGAATCGACATCTTTGTAAAATGCGCATTCGGATTAATGTTTTTCTTTTGCCCACTTGATAAATCATCAATCACATATACCTTGATCCGCCGCTTAATAAGCGCATCAACAACATGCGAGCCAATAAACCCGGCTCCACCTGTCACAAGAGCTGTTTTGTATTTTTTTGCCATATTAATCTTTGTTAGTCTCTTCAAAACGATCAGACTCATCAAGCTCTTTGCGCAAAAATGCTTCCATAAAAAGCTCAAGGTCTCCATCAAGAACCCCTTGAACATCAGAGGTCTCAATATTTGTTCTGTGATCTTTAATCATCTTATATGGATGAAGTACATACGACCTGATCTGATTCCCCCACTCCGCAGACTGATAATCTCCACGAAGCTCGTCCTTTTTCTTTTTATGCGCATCTACATCGAGTTGATGAAGCTTTGACTTGAGAATCTTCATGGCTGTTTCTCTATTCTGCTGCTGCGAACGCTCGTTCTGACATGACACAGAAATTTTTGTTGGAATGTGAACAATGCGCACAGCCGAATACGTCGTATTCACGCTCTGCCCACCTTTTCCACTGGATAAGAACGTATCAATACGAATATCCTTTGGATCAAGCTTGACCTCTGTCACATCATCAATCTCAGGCACAACTTCCATGAGCGCAAACGTGGTGTGACGCATCTTTTCTGCATCAAACGGTGAAATGCGCACAAGCCGATGCACCCCAGCCTCAGACTTAAGATACCCATACGCCCATCTGCCATCCACACGAATTGTCACGCTCTTAAGACCCACATCATCTGCGCGAGATTCATCCAGAACCTTCACATCCCACTCTTGAGACTCTGCAAACCGCACAATCATCCGAAGAAGCATCTGTGTCCAATCCTGAGCCTCAGTCCCCCCAGATCCAGCATGAATAGCCACAATCGCTGGCCTAGAATCGTAATCTCCTGAAAAAAGCGTCGCAAACTCAAGGGTTGCAAAACGCTTTTCAAGATCTGTAAATTTTATCGCAATATCATCGTGAAGCGATTCATCTTCAAGCTCAGCAAGTTCAAGCAGGTCCCCAATCTCTTTGATAAACGCCTCCCAAATCTCAAGCTCACTACGAAGATCCGCAGCTTGCTTACTCACCTCACGCGCCTTATCTGCGTCATCCCAAAAACCCGAAGCCGACATTTGGCTTTCTAAAACTTTCACCTGTGTGACTACGGCATCGAGGTCAAAGTAACCCCCAGGTGTCTTTTGCACGATCCTGGAGGCCTTGGATTTTACGTATCAGCTCTTTCATAGCCTTAAAACTTGATCATCTCGGCGTACTTTGCTAAAAACGGCATCTTCCACATCTTTCCGTTAAGTGCATTCACGATTCCAAGAATCATAAGAACAAGAAGTGCGAGGGTTCCAAACATCCAAACAATTTGTCCAAGTACTGGAATAACATTTGCTACCCACAAAATCATCCAAGCAATAAGAAGCACAAGCCCCTGCTTTCCGTGGTGCACAGCAAACTTACTGTCTTTTTTCAAAATAAGAGGAAGCACACAAAGCACACCAAGATACCCAATGGCAGCAATAAATCGATCGTCGTCTAAATGCTCTTGAGGTGGAAGTGAGTCCTTAGGATATTCGTTGTCCATAATGTTTGTTTCAAAGTCATTAATTTACCTGCATATCGTATCAAAAACCCGCCGTTACTGGTAGACCAAACAAAAAAGACGAGCCTAAGGCTCATCTTTTCTTTCTTCTTAGTACATCCCAGACATTCCCCCACCCATACCTTGTGGCGTGGCTGATTCATCCTTGCTTGGAAGATCTGTAATCACACACTCTGTTGTGATAATCATAATCGCAATCGACGCAGCATTTTGAAGCGCAGACCTCGTTACCTTTGCAGGATCGATCACACCAGCCTGAGCAAGGTCCTCGTACACATCAGTTGCGGCATTGTACCCAAACGCGCCTTCTCCAACACGAACCTTCTCTGCAACAACTGAAGCGTCTTTTCCAGCGTTCTGAGCGATCATACGAAGCGGCTCCTCAAGCGCGCGACGCAAAATGTCGATCCCTACACGCTCATCCCCTTCTATATCAGCACTCTCAAGCGCTCTGGCTGCACGCACAAGCGCCACACCGCCTCCAGGCACGATTCCTTCCTCAACAGCAGCTTTGGTGGCAGCAACAGCGTCTTCAATGCGATGCTTCTTCTCTTTCATCTCAGTCTCAGTAGCAGCACCCACTTTGATAACAGCCACACCTCCTGAAAGCTTTGCTATACGCTCCATGAGCTTTTCTTTCTCAAACTCAGAAGTTGTTTGCTTAAGCTGCGCTTCAATTTGTTTTACACGCTCATTAATCGCAGTCTTATCACCATGACCCTCAACAATCGTTGTGCTGTCTTTGTCAGAAACAATCTTTCGCACCTGCCCCAGGTCATGAAGATCAACACTCTCGAGTTTAAGACCAACCTCCTCTGAGATCACCTTCCCTCCTGTTAAAACAGCAATGTCTTCGAGCATGGCCTTGCGACGATCTCCAAATCCAGGAGCCTTAATCGCAAGCGCGCTAAACGCACCACGGATCTTATTCACAACAAGTGTGGCAAGTGCTTCACCGTCAAGGTCCTCACAGATGATCACAAGCTCCTTCTTTCCAGTCGTGGCAACCTTCTCCAAAATCGGCACAATATCCTGAACGCTACTAATCTTCTTGTCCGTAATAAGTACATACGCATCAGAGTACTCAGCCTCCATGCGATCTGTGTTTGTGATCATGTACGGAGAAACGTATCCTTTTTCAAACTGCATTCCCTCAACAACTTCAACCTCAACCCCAAACGACTGTGATTCCTCAACAGTGATGACACCATTTTCCCCAACCTTTTCCATAGCTTGAGCAATCATCGAACCGATCTCTTTGTCATTTGCACTAATACTTGCAACCTTCTCAATCTCACCTCCCTGAATATCAGTTGCAATCTTTTTGATCTCTGCAACAACAGCCTCTACACCTTTTTCAATCCCTCGTCGAAGTGACTGTGGATTTGTACCGGCTGTAACATTACGAAGTCCTTCAGTAACGATTGACTGTGCAAGAACAGTCGCTGTTGTGGTTCCATCACCTGCAACATCATTTGTCTTACTAGCAACCTCTTTCACAAGCTCAGCACCCAGGTTCTCAAACTTGTCTTCAAGCTCAATCTCCCTTGCTACGGTCACGCCGTCTTTAGTCACGGTTGGTGCACCAAACCCACGATCAAGCACAACGTTTCGCCCCTTTGGCCCAAGCGTTACTTTCACAGCGTTTGCAAGCTGATCAACACCACGCTTAAGCGCGCTACGAGATTCCTCGTTAAATGAAATTTGTTTTGCCATATTATTCTTCGATTGCCATTACATCATCCATTCGAATAATCAGAAACTCGACATCGTCGACCTTCACTTCGTCTGGAGCATACTTCTTAAAAAGTACTGTCTGACCAACTGAAACTTCCATTGTTGATCGAGAGCCGTTCTCAAGCATCTTTCCTTGACCAACCGCAATCACCTCTCCGCGCTCTGAACGTTCTTTGCTCACAGTGTCTGGAATAATGATCCCGGAAGCCGATGTTTCCTCTTTTGAAACCGGTTTTATAATAATATGATCTGAAACTGGAGTAAGTTTCATAGTTAAATAGTTATAGATTGTTAGTTAAAAAAACGGCATCTAGCACTCTCAAAGAGAGACTGCTAACGACGCCATTTTGTCTAAAATACACTCCCCTGTCAAGTGTCCTGACCTTCCGGGAGCGACCATCTTAAAATTATCCCTAGCGTAAACGCACTAAGCGCAATACCAGGCCAAAGCGACCACAAATAATGATCAAAGAACGAAGCAACAAGAAGTGTAAGCCCTAGCGAAAGGGCGAACATCGTATGAGCTGTCCGCTTCATTGAATACGTTTGTTTGTCCAAAAGATAAATCCATCTTATACCCAAGAGAAGACCAACAATCCCAAGCTCAGCAAGAATCAAAACAATTACGTTGTGCACTGGCTGGTAGCTCCACACTGGCGCACCAGGCTGAATCTCTGAGAGAGCAAACGTGTAAGCTCCTGGACCCACCCCAAGAATAGGTTGCGAGAAAAAAACATCATTAAACGTAATGTATTGCGATGCACGCTCCTCCACAGAATTCGCTTCAATTCCAACAGAAGTATCAAACCGAGAGAAAACTTGATTATGAAATACCCCAAGCGTAATAATGACCGTAAGCAGCCCAAGCGTAAGAAGAGGCATTGCCTTTGACGGAGGCATTTTCTTGTTCTTCAGCATCTGCCACACAAGAAAGAGCGATCCAGCAAGCAAACCAAGCCAAGCACCACGCGAGAACGTCATGATAAGTGCTGCAGAAAAAAGAATGATCGGAATCGAAAGTAAAAACAAATCCCGCTTTGACTTCAAGTACCGTGCAAGCCAAGCAAGCATCATGATCGCAACAGCTACGTATCCACCAAAAATGTTTGGATGAGGAAAACTGCCATATGCCCTAAGCATTCGCGAACCAGATGTCTCTACAACAGCCACACCAGCTGTTATTGCATCTTTACTTGCAATCCCTAGCAACGTTGATGCTCCGCTACCGCCCTGAGCCACCTGATACACACCAAGAACAATTGGAAGCACCAAACCTACCGTAAACGAACCAATCATAAGCTTGACCTGCATCCGCTGATCAATCACAAGTGAAAAAAGCATGGTTCCAGCAAGCACATGCATCATATGAAACCACCCAACTGATCCAAACCCACTAAACGTGAGAGAGAAAAACCCAATGGCAACAAAAAAATAGAGTGCTTTCATGATCCCTGCACTCTTTTCATGGTGAAGAGGACGCCCCCGCAAAGCAAACACAACCACAATCAAAATTTCAACAGCAAAAACAGACAATGCTCCATACTCTGAAGGCTCACCTGTCACCATAAGCTGCTGGGCAATGTACTTTGTCTGCCACGGGAGAAGAAACAACGACAGGTAGAGTAAATATTGTGTAAGTTTCATTCTCATAACTTCACTTTTGACTCAAACGCATCTCGGTAAGACTCACGACGATCTGTCGGATAAAACTTAAGCATCTGATCATTGATCACCACGCGAGTATCTTTATTTGCAATCTCTCTAATCGATGATGGGAAGAGTCTTTGTTGAACAGCCCGCGCAACAAACTCAAAAAATCTCGTCTGTATTGGTAGTGCATGAGCAGATCGTGGTTGATGGTGATGATGAATCTTGCGAGACCTTACATGAGGCAACTGAGATTGAACCCATCGATTCTCGAGCTCATGTTTTGCAAACACATTATCTTTATCAAAAACCGGAATAAGCGATTTTATCCAAAACGACAAATAATAATCTCGTTCAATTTGAAGCTCTTCCAAAGCAAGATTGTCAGCACTATTGAAAAAACTAAAACAAAAAGGATCTTGAACAGTGCCTGTAGCATGAGGACGTTTCCCAAGCAGCTTAAATGGAGTCACCAAAAAAAGCCGCGTTGACCAAATCATCTTTGGCTTTGTGATGATATACAAATCAATATCACTCTCTCCTGTTGTATGCCACCAAGCCATTGTGTTTGTTGCAGCAACCCCGCGAACACCAGGCAAAAGCTGAAACCAATAACTCGCTCTTCGAAGGGTCTTATACTTTCGCACACTGTCTAAAAACCTCTCTTGTCTTGTTGCAATTTGCTCAAAAACAGGCTCACAGGCAAGCCCTACAAAACCATTCTCAATCTTAACCTGCTCATTTAACCACTTACTGTCATAAACAACACAATAAACTTCAGCTAAATCATACATGCGATCAGGCCCCATAAGCCACTTCCAAATCTCAAAAATAGTTAATGGGTAAGAAAAAAGAGAAAACCACGTTATTGTGCGAAAAATTGCTTGTTCAAGAGGAGTGGATTCCATACCCGGCCATCTTACCAGCCCTACGAAATTCTGCCTGTGGAGAACTTTAACCAAAAACACCCCTGCCAATGGCGGGGGTGTTTTTATAAGTCTCTAGTGATTACTCAGCGATTCCTACACTGGTTTCAAGCGGCTCTTGAATTCCCACTGCAGTCTCAACGAGTTCCATGTCGTCACCTTCTACCTGAGTAGCTCCGGTG
>FLOH01000790.1_pt1 | contig 57599 bp, 51 predicted proteins | sample 756751 | NCBI WGS metagenome assembly FLOH01 (sample SAMEA4026879, study PRJEB14308) | marine metagenome | biome: coastal water; material: water | depth 74 m
TCACGCCGTCGCCCTGAGGCGGGCTCGATGGCAAAACTCTTTGCCTTTGAATCAACATTGTCGTTGACAGGTTCGAATGCCGACCACCGCAGCATGGTGACGCCTGCGGACACAGGCCGTGTTGCCGCAGCTTTGTTGGCCGAATTGACAGGTGGATCGGGCGCTTCAGGACTGGACGCCAGGATCAAAGCTGCAGTTGCTGTGGCGGCCAAGGCTTTGAAGAAGGCCGGCTCTAAAGGTTTGGTGGTCTCGGGTTCTAATGACATCCACGTTCAACGCTTGGTCGGCGCCATCAACCGCGCCTTGGGCGCTGAGGGCGCGACAATCAAATGGACCGGCAACCAAATGTTTGCCGGTGACCACGGCGCATTGGCCGCTCTGACGGCCGACATGAAGGCTGGAAAAGTGGCCTCCCTGGTGTTGCATGCCTGCAACCCCGCCTACAACGCACCCGATGCCGCTGGCTTCAGCGCCGGACTCGGCAAAGTTGCCTTCAGCGTTTCGACTGCATTGTTTGTAGACGAAACGGCGAGCCTTTGTAGTGCAGTTGCACCGACGCACCACTGGCTTGAATCATGGGGCGATTTGCAGCGCGCTTCAGGCAGTATCGAATTGATGCAGCCCACCATTGCACCGCTGTTTTCCTCACGTGAGGCCGGCGAGAGCTTGCTGGCTTGGGCCGGAGTGCCTGCTGCATGGAACGAATATGTTCGCGGATCGACGGCAGCGAAAACTTGGAACGAGGGCCTCTACGGCGGCTCGATGCAGGTTGAAGCTGAGCCGAGCGAAGCGACCGTGGTGATGTCTGCCGACTTGAGCAGCGCATTGCAAGCGGTCAACGCGACAAAAGGCGGAAAGATGCAAGCGTCGTTCTACCAAAAGGTCGGCGCAGGCGATGGCCAATCTGCTGCCAACCCGATGTTGCAGGAGACGCCAGATCCAATTTCGAAGGTGACGTGGGACAACTACGTGACCCTCTCGCGCGTCGATATGGAGGCCTTGGGCCTCAACTTGCACCTCGCTGAAAAGGATTGGGCTTCTGTGGTCAAGGTGACGGTGGACGGAGAGTCGCTCGAATTGCCTGCTTTTGCACAACCAGGTCAGGCGCCTGGCAGCTTGGGCATTGCATTGGGCTACGGCCGGGGCGGTTCTGGCGAGGCCATCGGCCGCGCTGCTTACCAAATCGGACCGGACGGAGAGCATCTTGCAGATGCCAATGGGAACCTGGTGCCGATCGGTGCCAATGTGTTCGGACTTGTTGGAGATCAACAGGGGTTGCCACTTTACACGGCGATGGATGTAACGGTGGAGGCCACGGGGGCCGAGTATGCATTGGCATGCACACAAATGCACCACACGTTCATGGGCCGCGATTCAATCGTGAAGGAGACCACATTTGCTAATTTCTTGCCCGAGAAATCAGCCGTCAGAGGCGAGGCCTCTTGGAACAAGTCGATGTCGCTCGGCGTCCACGCGGATGTGAACGGCGACGGAGAGATCAATGCCTTGGACAAGAAAACGCTCGACAACTTCGACCTGTGGCATGAGCACGCAGTGGAAGAGGTGGGCCACCGCTGGGGCATGGCGATCGACTTGACTAGCTGCACAGGTTGTAGCGCTTGCGTCACGGCTTGCCACATCGAGAACAACGTGTCGGTTGTCGGAAAGGACGAGGTCCTGCGCCACCGCGACATGCACTGGATGCGTATCGACCGCTTTTACGCTTCGGACTGGAGCCAGGAGCGCGGCGCTGAAGAAGGTGTCGGTGTGATCGGTAGTTACGCTTTGATGGAAGAGCCTTCGGCCAATCCAGAGACGGTCCACATGCCGATGATGTGCCAGCATTGCAACCACGCCCCGTGTGAAACGGTGTGTCCTGTGGCAGCGACAACGCACAGCAACGAAGGCATGAACCAGATGGCTTACAACCGGTGCATTGGGACGCGTTATTGCGCGAACAACTGCCCATTCAAGGTGCGTAGGTTCAATTGGTTTAACTACAGCGGAAACGACAAGTTCCAGAACGTAAACCCGGCTCAAGACGCGATGACACGCTTGGTCTTGAACCCCGATGTGGTGGTTCGTACACGTGGCGTTATGGAGAAGTGTAGCTTGTGTGTGCAACGCACGCAAGAAGGAAAGCTCGTAGCAAAAAACGCTGGCAAGCCAGTGGTTGACGGCGCAATCAAAACAGCGTGTGCCGAGGCTTGCCCAACGCATGCTATCACATTTGGTGATTTGAACGACAGCAAGAGTAAAGTGCGGGCGACGTACGACAACAACCGTGCGTACCACGCATTAGAAGAGGTCGGCATCCAGCCAAACGTCGCCTACTTGACCAAGATTCGCAATAACGATAAGGCCTGATTCATGCAGCAAGAAGCAGCCATCCGAGAGCCCCTGATCTTAGGGAACAAAAGCTACAAGGACATCACGGATGACGTGGTGGGACCCATTGTGGGCCCCGCACCGAAGTCGTGGAAGATCCTCATTACGATTTCTAGTCTCGTTGCCTTGTATGGCATCGGCTGCATCCTTTACCTGATCGGTACGGGCATCGGCGTCTGGGGTCTTAACAAAACAGTGGGCTGGGCCTGGGACATCACCAACTTCGTGTGGTGGGTCGGTATCGGTCACGCTGGCACGTTGATTTCGGCGGTGCTGTTGCTCTTCCGACAGAAATGGAGAATGGCCATCAACCGTTCAGCGGAGGCGATGACCATTTTTGCCGTGATCATGGCCGCGATATTCCCGGGCATTCACATGGGCCGAATCTGGGTCGGTTACTGGGTGTTCCCGTTGCCAAACCAATTTGGATCGCTTTGGGTGAACTTCAATTCACCACTGCTGTGGGACGTGTTCGCCATCTCGACATATTTCTCTGTTTCACTGGTGTTCTGGTACATCGGTTTGATCCCTGACTTCGCGACCATTCGCGACCGGATGACCAAGCCATTGGCCAAGAAGATTTACGGCATCCTGAGCTTTGGTTGGAGTGGCCGCGCGAAGCAGTGGAGCCGTTTTGAGGAGGTCAGCTTGGTGCTGGCTGGTATCGCGACACCGCTGGTTTTCTCGGTACACTCCATCGTGTCGATGGACTTTGCAACGGCGGTGATTCCAGGTTGGCACACAACCATCTTCCCGCCTTACTTCGTTTCGGGTGCTGTTTTTTCGGGCTTTGCCATGGTGCAGACCTTGTTGCTCGTGATGCGGAAGGTGATGAAGTTGGAAGACTATATCCATGTTCGCCACGTCGAGTACATGAACATCGTGATCATCGTGACGGGTTCAATTGTAGGCGTAGCCTACTTGACGGAGCTTTTCATCTCTTGGTACAGCGGAGTTGAGTACGAGAGCTATGCATTCATCAACCGATTCTCAGGGCCTTACGCTACGAGCTATTGGATTATGATGACGTGCAACGTCATCTCACCCCAGTTGTTCTGGTTCAGAAAAATTCGCCGCAGCTTGGTGGCCACGTTTGCTCTTTCCATTGTGGTGAACATCGGCATGTGGTTCGAGCGCTACGTGATCATTGTAACCTCGCTTCACCGGGACTACAATCCATCTTCTTGGGGAGAGTTCAACGCCACTTCCATTGACGTGGGCGTGTTCATCGGAACAATCGGCATTTTCTTGACGCTCTTCTTGCTGTTTACGAGGTACTTCCCCGTCTTGGCATTGAATGAGTTGAAGTCCATCCTCAAGTCATCAGGCGACAGCCAGAAGGCAGTGCAAAACCAAGAATCCAAGTAATTATGGCTGATAACAAGGTTCTTCACGTGATGTACGACGACGACATGAAGCTGCTCGAAGCGGCCCGTGAACTCGTAGCACAGGGCATCCACATCAAGGATGTATACTCTCCTTTTCCAGTCCACGGCATCGATCCAGTGATCGGCATCAAGCGCACGCGTTTGGCAATTGTGTCTTTCATGTTCGCCATGACGGGCACCTCGCTTGCACTGCTGGGCATGTGGTACTTCATGATTTCGGATTGGCCGATGAATATCGGCGGAAAGCCGAGTTTTTCTCTGCTGGAGAACTTGCCTGCTTTTGTGCCGGTGACGTTTGAGTTTTCGGTTTTATGTGGAGCGCATGGCATGGCCCTGACCTACATGTTGCGCAACGGTACGCTGCCCGGTATGCCAGCGACCAACCCCGATCCCCGCACATCGGACGACATGTTCGTGATCGAGATGTTGGACGCTGAAAATGAGATGAGCGTTGAGGAGCTCGAGGCTGCAGCTTCGAAAACTTCACCTTTTGAAATGAGCACCAAGCAATACGAAGCGTGATGAAAACGGCCAATATTTTGCTCTCAGCTTTGGCACTTCCAGCGTTCTTGCTGGGCAGTTGCACAACCAACCCGGACTCTCCGGGCTTGGAGTTCATGCCCGATATGTACCGCTCCCACGCTGTGGAGGCCTATGTGGACTATGGCATGGACCCCTACCATTTCACTGAGGAGACCGCTGCAGCGCAGCGCAACACTTCCTCTGCTCGCAAGCCGGTGGAAGGCACGATCGCCTACAGAGGTGAGGATGTTTTGGAGCGCGCCTTGTCCATGCCGTACCCCTTTGAAAATACGCCGGAAGGCTATGAGGAAGCAGGGCTTGATTGGCATTCACCTTTGAAAGATCAAACGGCTGCGGCTGAAGCTGGGGAAGCGCTGTACACGACGATGTGCACGCAATGCCACGGTGAAAAAGGCAAGGGCGATGGCAAGATTTCTCAGAATGGCCACATTGTGGGCATTCCGGATTACAGCGTCAAACTTGTGGATTTGCCCGACGGCAAGATGTACCACACCATCAAATATGGAAAGGGCTTGATGGGCTCGCATGCTTCTCAGTTGAACCCTCGTCAGCGTTGGGAGATCATTGCATATATCAATGTCCTCCAAGGGGGTGATGATGTCGCGGAAGACAACGACGAAAACACGCACTGACATGAAAATTACGCAGTTTCAGTTTGAGGGACGGGCCAAGGTGCTCACCTATGTCCTGATGGCCTTGGGCGTGATCGCGCTGGTCTACGGGATGATTACCGACCACAGTCACGGCCACCAACGCTGGTGGGCCAACCTCTTGGTCAACAGCTATTTCTACTTCTCAATCGGTCTTGGAGGTTTGTTCTTTTACGCCCTGCTGTATGCCACGGAGAGCGGTTGGTCTGCGGTGTTGAAGCGAATTTTTGAAGCGATTTTTGCCTACCTGCCCATCGGAGCAGCAACGATTTTGATCGTTTTACTCGCTGGCCAGTTCCAGCTGCACCATTTGTACCATTGGATGGACAGTGCGTTGTATTTCGAGTTTTTGCTCCCCGATGGGAGCCTGGGCCATGAGGCTGTTGCTGGCGCTGTTGCCAACCCTGAGTTTGACGCGATTATTTCGGGCAAATCGGCTTATTTCAGCACGGGCTTCTTTTGGTCGCGTACGCTGGTCTACTTGGCGACATTCTTGATCTTTGCCAAGATGTTCCGCAAATGGTCGCTCGAAGAGGACCGCATTGGAGGCACCGAGCTTCACTTCAAGATGTACCGCCGTGGCGCGCTTTTCTTGGTGTTTTTCGCCGTCTTCAGCTCGACCATGTCCTGGGACTGGATCATGTCAATTGATGTGCACTGGTTTTCGACCCTATTTGGCTGGTATGTGTTCAGCGGAATGTGGGTGAGTATGCTCATTTTTGCGACGGTCTGTTTGACCTGGCTGCGTGCTCGCGGCTCGTTCCCTCAGCTCACCGATAGCCATATGCACGACATGGGCAAATGGGTGTTTGCCGGTTCAATGCTCTGGAGTTACTTGTTCTTCTCTCAGTTCATGTTGATCTGGTACTCGAACATCCCAGAAGAGGTGACCTACTACATCGCCCGCATGTTCACCCAGTACAAGGTGCCATTCGCGGCCATGTTCTTGATGAACTTCGCCGTGCCTTTTTACGTGCTGCTTTCGCGCGATGCAAAGCGCAACCCGTACTTCATCATTCCGGTGAGCATCTTGATTTTCTTCGGCCATTACTTGGATGTATACCTCCTGGTGGTGCCTGGGACGCTCCACGAGCATGCCGAATTCGGATTCTTAGAGGTGGGCACATTCCTGGGCTTCTTAGGGTTGTTCATTCACGTGGTGCTTCGGGCTTTTTCCAAGGCACCGATGATCCCCGTCAACCATCCGTTCTTGGAGGAATCCAAGGCGTTGCACATCTGATTGAGCCAATATCCACAGCATGAACTTTCTCATCCTACTGGTCGTAATCTTTGGCATCGTTGCCATCGCGCAATTGGCCAAAGTCTCAGATCTTTCCGCCAGCCTTTCGGGCCGCCGTGAAGAGGACATCTCCAAGGCAGACAGCCGCTTGATCGGCGCCCTGTTCATGGTTTTCTTCGCTGTCTTGATGGGCGCGACGATCTTTCTGTACACCAGCTATGGAAATATGCTTCCCGAATCGGCTTCTGCGCACGGCGTAGAGGTGGATTGGTTGATGAACTTCAACTGGTGGATCATCACCTTCGTGTTTGTCGTTGTCAATGCGCTGCTCTTCTTCTTCTCATGGAAGTACGCATACGACCCGGCGCGCAAGGCCACGTTCTTTGCCCATGACAACCGTTTGGAACTGATTTGGACGGTGATTCCATCGATTGTTCTGGCGGTGATCATCATATACGGCCTCAAAACTTGGACGGCTATTACTGGCCCAGCCTCGGACGATGCACTGCGGATTGAGATGTATTCAAAGCAGTTTGACTGGTCAGCTAGATATCCAGGTGCGGATGGCGAGTTTGGCCAAGGCAACTTCAACTTGATCACATCCAGCAATCCGCTCGGGGTCATCACACGTGAAGCGAGCGCTGAAGTGTTGAATACGTTGGAGGAGAAGATTGGAAAAATCGAAACCAACTTGGGCCTGGAGCTTGGCTTGTTGCAGGCGGAACGCGCGACCCTCGTAGCGACCATCGCAACGGACGACCATGGTCACGGTCATGACGACCACGCCGCGCATGACGATCACGGGTCCCATGACGATCACGGCCACGGTGAAGACGCTTGGAAGAGCATTGCCGAGCACCGCATCGCTGAGATCGACGAATTGATTGCCCACGGTGGGGACGGCTTGCTCATTTGGACTGAGGCAAAAATTGAAACACAGCGCGCGAAATTGCACCGCCTGAAGCGCCACCGCCAACGTGTCTTAGACGTCAAGGGCTTTGAGCTTGAGAGTGGGGTTGACGCTTGGGATGCTGGAAAGGACGACAAGATTGTCAAGGGCGAATTCCACTTGCCCGTCGGACGCGAAGTCGAGTTTGTCTTCCGCAGCCGCGACGTGATTCACTCTGCGTACATGCCTCATTTCCGTTCCCAGATGAACTCCGTACCTGGGGTTCCAACGCGTTTTAAAATGACGCCGATTATCACCACGGATAGCATGCGCACAATTTTGGGCGACCCGGCGTTCAACTACATCCTGCTCTGCAACAAGGTTTGCGGTGCGGCACACTTCAATATGAAGATGGACATTGTCGTCGAGTCGGAAGCAAACTACGAAGCCTGGTTGGCTGCGCAGGAGACTTTTGTGCCTGCTGAAGAGGCTGCTGAAGAGGCTGCTGAAGGCGCAACTAAGCCAGAGGGTGAAGCTCCAGCCGAGGGTGAAGCCAAATCAGAATAAAAGAAATAATTTAATATTTAGTTTTGATGATTAGTCATCAGTCAAAAATATATTTTACAATAGCTGTCATTTTTATGGCAGTTATTTTGCTTGGTATTGGTATTTTTAATTTTTTATCATCAAAAATAGATCAGTCATTAGATAATGTGATTGATGATACTGAAGTATTTGTTGCTTTTAGGCATCCTTTAAATGGTAGTATTGTAGAAAATGAAGATCAAGATTTTTTTGCTGTATCTATTATGTTTGATAATTCTTATGATGCTCGACCTCAATATGGACTAGACAAAGCAGATATAGTATATGAGGCACTAGCCGAAGGTAATATTACTAGATTAATGGGAGTTTTTGATAGTCGTCAAAGCATTGATAAAATAGGTCCAGTTAGATCAGCTCGTCCTTATTTTATGGATTGGGCAAATGAATATAGTGGAGTGTATATGCATGTTGGTGGCTCTCCAGATGCTTTGGCAAGTATGGCAGATTATGATTTTTATGAAGTAGATCAAATTGGAGCTGGAGAAATATATTTTTGGCGAGACAATAATTTGGCTGCGCCTCATAACGTGTTTACTTCCTCAGCTAATTGGCTTAGAGTAGGGGAGATAAATGAAATAGATAATATTAGTTTATCAAATAATTGGAAATTTACAGATATTGATAAAATTGACACAGTTATGGCCTTGGATTTTTTGGTAGATTATAATGGTGTTTATAATGTTGAGTGGAAATATAATGATAAATTAAATACCTACTTGCGTTGGCAAGGGGATGATAAATTTATTTATCATACAGGTGAGCAAGTCAGTGCGAACAATATAATTATTAGAGTTGTAGAGGCGGATGTTGTTGATGATAAAGGTAGAAGAGAGATGGACACCGAGACTTATGGTAAAGCTTTTGTTTTTAATGCTTTGGGAATGACAGAGGGTTGGTGGGATGCCAGAGATGGTAAGATTTTACTTTATGATTTGGAAAAGAATGATATAGAATTGGTAGCTGGTAAGACTTGGATTGAAGTGATTCCAGATGAAGAAATGTTTATTATATACTAAGTTACTTAAAAAACCACGTTAATTAAAACGTGGTTTTTTAAGTACTAATTTTTACTACTCTTATATTAGTAGCCAAATCTTTGAGAAATTTTATTTTAGCTTGAGGGAGATGATTACTAATCTCTCTCTTTATTTTTTCTGCTTGGTTCGGATCTATTTCTAGCAGCATAAGATATTTTTTGTTTAGATGTTTAGGTATTTGTTTTAAAAGTTTTCGGTAATGATCTAAACCGTCTTGACCGGATAATAGGGCGGTAGTTGGCTCTTTTTTAATACTTGGCTCTTTCATCTGAGTTGGAGTTAGATAAGGAAGGTTGGCTATGATTATATCAAATTTTTTATTTATTATATTATTTAATAAATCTGATTTTATGAATTTTATTTTATTTTTTAGTCCAAGTTTACGGGCATTAGTTTGAGCAAGCTGTAAAGCGGGAGAGGATATATCTACAGCAGTATAGTTAGCTTGGTGTTTATTATTTTTAGCTAAAGATAATATTAAAGTGCCAGAGCCAGTACCAATGTCTATTATGTTTTGATGATCTTTAGTATTTTTTAAAGCCTCTTCTATTAGTAGCTCACTATCAGGGCGAGGTATCAAAGTGTGACGAGAAACTATAAAATTTAAGTTAAAAAATTCTTTGTGTTTTTTGAGATAAGCCAAAGACCAACCAGCTTGTCGCTTCTTTATTAATTTTTCAAAACTTAAAATGTTAGAACGATTTAGTTTTTTGTCGAAGTTTTTATAGATATACGATATATTTTTATGCAAAACTAAAGCTAAGAGTTGTTCCAATTCATTAATGTCCAATTCATGGCCCAGGCCATCCTCTCTGGTTTTGCCATTCACCTTATCTTTATATTTTGAGAGGAGCTCTTTTATATTTATTTGTTTTGAGTCTTGGCTGCTTGCCATAGAGGTTTTATTAATGGCATTAGGTCACCACCAAGTATTTTATATAAGTTATGTAATGATAATTTGATACGATGATCAGTCACTCTATCTTGTGGAAAATTGTAGGTGCGTATTTTTTCTGATCTATCACCACTGCCAATTTGACTTTTTCTATCAGCTGCGTTTTTGGCTTGTTTTTCGGCTTCCATGTCAGCTAAAACACGAGAGCGTAAAATAGCCATAGCTTTTTCTTTGTTTTGTAATTGAGATTTTTCATCTTGGCAAGAAACTACAGTATTGGTTGGTAAATAAACAATGCGAACAGCAGAATAGGTGGTGTTGACTGATTGACCGCCATTTCCAGAGGCACAGAATGTATCAATGCGTAGGTCTTTAGCTTCTATTTGAAGGTCAATTTCTTCGGCTTCTGGCATTACCGCCACCGAGGCAGCGCTAGTATGGACACGGCCTGCTTTTTCAGTCTCTGGTACTCGTTGGACACGGTGGACACCACTTTCATATTTAAAATATTTATAAACACTGTCTCCGTTTATTGAGGCAATTATTTCTTTAAAGCCACCAATTTCAGTACGACTAGATGACATTATACTAACTTTAAAACCAAGCTCTTCGGCAAAACGTGAGTACATTCTAAATAGTTCGGCTGCAAAGAGGGCTGATTCATCACCGCCCGTACCAGCTCGAATTTCCAAGATTATATTTTTTTTGTCATTGGGATCATCAGGATTAATTATTTCTTCTAATTTTTCTTCATTATCAGAAATTCTTTGTTCTAAAACATTTATTTCTTCTTGAGTCAGCGCAATCATTTCATCATCATCTTCAGATTTAATTGATTCACTTAGGCTATTTAAATCATTATTATCTTTTTCCAAAATTTCAGACAAAGTTAAAATTTCCTTGATTTCATTATATTCCTTACCAAGGCGAGACATTTGAATAGCATCAGAAACTATGCCAGGTTTTTGCATTTGTTTTTCAAGCTCTAATGATTTTTGTTTGTATTCTTCTAAATTAATTTTCATATATTTATTAACGATGTAGAGTGAGTGAAATACGAAAGTTTAGCTTTTGTATTTTCGAAACGAGGAGTTAGTATAAGTTTATCTTAACTTATATTATAACAAAAAAGCTCCTATAAATCTAAGAGAGCTTTTTTCGTCAAAAGCGAGACCCCGCTCTGTGGGGCCACTTTGGCATAGTTATTTTTTAGTATCTTTTTTAGCTGGAGCTTTTTTCTTAGCAACGCTTGGTTTAGAATTTTCTGCAATTTCAGCTTTAATTTTAGCTTTCTCTTTAGCAAGCTTTCTTTCAGTAGCGCGAGCTTTCTTTACAGCCTTACCTTTTCTAATCTCAGAAATGGTTTCTTTTTGCTCAGCAATTTTTTTGAATCTATCTACACGACCAGCTGTATCTACCAATCTTTCTTTTCCAGTATAAAAAGGATGGCAGTTTGAGCAAATTTCAACGTGGATTTCTTTTACAGTAGAGCCTACAGTAAATGAATTGCCACAAGCACAAACTACTTTAGCGTCGGCATGATAAGTTGGATGAATGTCTTTTTTCATATGTTTTTTCTAATTTGGCATTCCGGATTTGATCCAGAATCAAAAATTAATACCCCAACAGAGTAACAGATTGGTTGTAAAATGTCAAGAATATAGAGAAGCGCCCCTGAGATTGGGGCGCTTCGAAGACTCGTCAAGAGTGTATTTAGACAAGTTGCCAGAGGTATCCCTGGCCGGGAATATGTCCCTGGGGACAGGGATTACTATTCTTGACGATGTTCTGGCAGACGCTGCAGGCGCTGCTTTCGGGGATGATCCGGCAGAGCAGACCACTGTAGACGACACCTTTTTGGTGTCCTTTTGGACAGATGGTATCGCCATCTTCACAGTGGCTATCACCGTGGCAGAGATTGCAGTGATGCCCTTGAATGCGGCATATTTCGGTAATTCGGTATGGATTGCACATTGCGTTATTCCTTCCGACGGGAGTTGAGGTGAGAATGAGGCGGGGGGAACGTCTATTACTTATATTTAAGTAAAAAACTTTTCTTTTGTCAACTATTTGGTCTATAGGCTTGATTTATTTGAAATTTTATGTTAAAGTATTGCTACTTAATTAATCATAAGTATTTTCAGTAGTTATTTAACTGACCTTCCCCAATTAATAAAAAGGGGCTGTTAAATACGAAAATACGGGTAAACTCGCTTTTAGCGAGCTTAAAGAAAGGAAAAAATATGCAATTACCAACACTTGAAGAGTTGTTGAAGAAAGGTGTTCATTTTGGTCATAAGACTTCAAAAAGATACCCAAAAGCCAACTATTACATTCACACCCAAAGAAGCGGCGTACACATTATTGATCTACAAAAGACTCAGATAGCTTTGGCAGAGGCCATAGCCTTTGTAGAAAAGACTGTGAAATCCGGGGGTGTTATTTTATTTGTCGGTTCCAAAAAACAAGCCAAGACCATTGTTAAAGAAGCAGCTGAAAGCTGTGGCATGCCTTATATTATTGGTCGTTGGTTAGGTGGTACTTTTACTAATTTTGAGAACATAGTTAAATTGACTAGAAAGTTAGAAAAGTTAGAAAGAGAAGAAGAGGATGGTACCTGGGAAATGTATACCAAAAAAGAACAAGTTACTTTCAAAAAAGAACTTGATAAATTGACAGAAAATGTGGGTGGTATCAAAAGTATGAAAAATCTACCAAAGGCAGTTTTTGTAGTAGATTTAAAAAAAGAGGGTACAGCAGTATCTGAGGCCAATAAAATGGGTATTCCAGTTATCGCTTTAGCCGATACCAATGTCAATCCAGAATTGGCTGCTTATCCAATTCCAGCCAATGACGATGCTATAAAGTCTATCGAAGTAATCACCGATCTTATAGCTGATGCCGTTAGAGGCGCACGTAGTTAATTATATTTTAAATAAAATAAAAATGTTATTAGAATTGATAAAAGAAATTAGACAAATCACTGGCGCTGGTATGAGCGATGTTAGTAAAGCATTAAAAGAGGCTGGTGGTGATAAAGATAAAACAATTGAGATTTTGAGAAAAAGGGGTCAAAAGATTGCTGCTAAAAAGTCTGATAGAGAAGTAAAAGAAGGTGTGATTGCTTTTGAACAAAAGGATAATAAAGTAGCTATCGTAGCCTTGGCCTGTGAAACAGATTTTGTTGCTAAAAATGAAGATTTTCAAGCTGCTGTTCAAAGTTTGGCTGGCAAATTGATGGAGCTGGGCAAAGAAGCATTTGAATCTTGGTCTACTGAATATATTCAAAACGAACTCATAGTAAAGATTGGTGAAAATTTACAATTGGCCAATTTTGATATTTATGAAGGTGAAGTAGTTGGCATTTATTTACATTCTAATAAGAAAGCCGCTTCCGTGGTAGTGCTTAGCGGTGGTGATGAAGAGCTAGCCAAGGGTATTGCTATGCATACTACTGCTATGGCTCCGAAATATCTAAAACCTGAAGATGTGCCAAGTGAAGTCGTGGATAAAGAAAAAGAAATCTATGCCGAGCAACTAAAGAAAGAAGGTAAGCCGGAAGAATTTATTATTAAAATTTTAGAAGGTAAGGTCAATAAATTTTATACAGAAGTATGCTTGCTTAAACAAGCTTATGTTCGAGATGATAAAAAATCTATTGAAAAGCTTTTGGAAGAAAATAAGGCCAGCATAGAAAATTTTGGGTATTACTCATTATAAACTAAAACCTCCACTAGGAGGTTTTTTAGTATCTTGCTAATTTCAGAGCAATTTGACATAATAAGGATAAGATTTTTTAAAATATAAAAATGAATCCCGTTAGAAATTTAGACACTTTTGTACTAATGGGATGAAAGTAGAACAAATATTAATTTCTAATGGGATGAAAAATAAACGCATTGTCATAAAACTTTCAGGTGAGGTATTTGAAGTTGGTAATCAGGAAGCTAATCTTGATTTTCCTTCTATCAAGAAAGTAGCTGAGAGCCTCAAAAAATTAGCCAAGTCTGGTTATGAAGTAGGTGTGGTAGTAGGAGCTGGTAATATTTTTCGAGCTCGGATGGTCAAAGGTGCTGAAGTTGATCGTGTCGCAGCTGATCACATGGGTATGATGGCTACTTCTATAAATGCTTTAGCTTTGCAATCTGTCTTAGAAAAACTTGGTCAAGAAACTAGAGTACTTTCCGCTTTTTCTATTCCAGCTGTTATGGAAGATTATGTTTATAAACGAGCTATCAATCATTTAGAAAATAAAAGAATAGTAATTTTTGCTGGAGGAACTGGAAATCCTTATTTTACAACCGATACTACTTTGGTGCTGCGAGCACTTGAGATTGGAGCAACTAATATATACAAAGCCAGTAATATTGATGGAGTTTATGACAGTGATCCAGAAAAAAATCCAAAAGCTAAACTTTATAAAAAAATTAGTTATGGAGAGGCTTTAAAAAAAGAATTAAAGGTAATGGACGCTACTGCTTTTGCCTTAGCTAGAGACAATAAAATGAGTTTAACTGTTTTTAAATATAGCCCCGCTAATATAATTGCAGCTATAGTGAAAAATAATTTAGGTACTAAAGTTACTAATGAATCCAGTTAGAAATTAACAAGATTGCATATAAAGAAGAATAAATAAAGTTAGATTAGATAGTCATTACTAAGATAAATAGGTTAAACAGTAAATTTTACCACAATTAACAACATAAATTTCTAACTGGATGAAAGTCGTTAAAGTACAATTTCATAAATTAGATAAGGAATATTTTTTCTTACCACAATTTACAGAAGCCCCTGAAGATAAAGTAGAGGTGGGTGATAGTGTGGTAGTGGAGACTACTTTGGGTCAAGATGTGGGTCTTGTAACTGACTGGGCAGAGTGGGAAGCTCCTGGTGCTAAAGCAAGGAAAGCTGAAAGTTCCGAAAATGATAAAGGAATAAAAAATAATATTGATTTTGTTCAAGAAAAAGTGACGGACGTGAAATTAATGCTCAGGCCCTTAAGAGAAGATGATTTGGATAAATTAAGAGTTCAAAAGAAAGAAGCTTTAAAAATTTTTACAGAGTGTAAAAAATTAATAGACAATCATGGATTGAATAGCATGAAGTTAGTTGATATGTCGGAATCATTTGATGGCAAGAGACTGACATTCTATTTTATATCAAGTGCTAGAGTTGATTTTAGAGAATTAGTTAAAGATTTAGTTAGAACTTACCATAAAAAAATTCGTTTACAACAAGTAGGTGTGCGTGATGCAGCTAAAGTAACTGGTGATTTTGGCCCTTGTGGTATCCCACTTTGTTGTAAGTCTTGGCTCAATACTATTGGCAGTGTCTCACCAGACAGTATTAAGAATCAAGAACTTGGTCATCGAGGAGCTGATAGATTGACTGGCCCTTGTGGCAGACTTAAGTGTTGTCTTCGTTTTGAAGAAGAAACTTATAAATATCAAAGAGATAAAATGCCTAAAGAGGGCGATATTATAAAAACTGCTGCTGGTGAAGCTAAAGTAATAGCTGTTCATCCGATGAAACAAACTGTTGATCTTAAAATAGATGGTAGTATTGTAGAATATCCATATTTAGAAGGAAAGCTTTGTGAGATAAGATCAGAAGAATAAAATTTACCTGCCTGCCGGCAGGCAGGAACAGCCCTTAGCAAGGGGCTGTTTTTTTGCTATAATATTTATATAATAAGCAATAAACAAAAATTATGGCAAACAAAAAGATAAGAGTAGCTATCAATGGTTTTGGACGCATTGGTAGAGCGGCGTTCAAAATAATGGCAAATAGCAAAAAATATGAAGTAGTAGCTATCAATGATTTAGCACCAGCTGATAGTTTGGCTTATCTTCTTAAGTATGACACAGTCTATGGTCGTTATGATAAAAAAGTTACAGCCAAAGGAAATGATATTTATGTAGCTGGTAAAAAATATCAAATTACAGCCGTGCCTGAGCCAGTCAAGCTACCTTGGAAAAAAATGAAAATAGACGTTGTTTTGGAATGCACAGGTCGTTTTGTCAAAGACGGACTAGCTCGTGATCATATCAAAGCTGGTGCCAAAAAAGTTATTATTTCTGCTCCGGCCAAAGGTGGAGGAAATGTAGATACTTTTCTTTTGGGAGTTAATGAAAATGATTATAAAAAACAGGATGTCATATCAAACGCTAGTTGTACTACCAATTGTATTGCGCCAGTAGCTCAGATTTTGGTATCTAAGTTTGGAGTAGCCAAGGCTATGATGACTACTATTCATTCATATACCGCTGATCAAACTTTGGTCGATGGTCCGCATAAAAAAGATATGCGCCGTGGTCGTAGTGCTGCAGAAAATATAATCCCTACTTCTACAGGAGCAGCTGTAGCTACAGCCCAAGTAGTACCAGAGTTGCAAGGATTGTTTGATGGTTTGGCAGTTCGAGTCCCAACACCAGTTGGTTCATTATCTGATTTTACTTTTTTGCTCAAAAAAGATGTGACAGTCAAACAAGTAAATAACGCTTTGATTGCCGCTAGTAAAAGTAAAAGATATAAAGGTATTTTAGGAGTAACTGATGAGCCGGTAGTTTCTTCTGATTTTATTGGTGATTCTAGGTCATCAATTGTTGATTTAACCTTAACTAAGGTAGTAGATGGTAATATGGTCAAAATTATTGCTTGGTATGATAATGAATGGGGTTATTCTACTAGACTGGTAGAAATGATAGATCAAATTAGCTAATTTTTATAAAATTTTTAAGAGATATCTTCTAAGGGTATCTCTTTATACTTATGCAGAATAGAGATAATATAATAAAACATTTTACGGCTTCAGCTATTATTATAAAAGATAAAAAAGTTTTATTAGTAAATCATAAAAAATTAGGAGTCTGGCTTTATCCAGGCGGACACATTGAGGATGACGAAACTCCTGATAATGCAGTTGTACGTGAGGTAAAAGAAGAAACAGATTTAGATGTGGAGATAGTGGGGGATATTGATAATTCTTTGGCTGATACAAAAGCTGATGTTAGTGTATTGCACAGACCTTATCAAATACTTTGTGAATTAATAGAAGGAGAAAAACCGCATTGTCATATTGATTTAATATATATTTGTAGGGTGCTTAAAAATTCTAACTTAGTATATAACCCTAATGAATCAGATGGTATCCAATTTTTTTCATTGGCTGATTTAGAAAATATTAATCTTTTTCCTAATTTTAGAAAATTATTAGAAAAGGTATTAAAATAAGATTCTAGCATTCGACAAAAATTACTTTTGTGTTACAATAAAAGCTCCAAAGTAAATAGTATGAAAATGCGTTTATATAATAGTTTAACCAAGAAAAAGGAGGAATTTAAGCCCATCAAGAAAAAAGAGGTGGGTCTTTATACTTGTGGGCCAACTGTTTATGATTATCCACATATTGGCAATTTAATGCCTTATATCATATGGGATGTATTAAAACGCATATTAAAAGTAAAAAAATACAAAGTTAAACACATCATGAATTTGACCGATGTCGGTCATCTTACTTCAGATGCTGATGATGGGGAGGACAAATTGGTCAAAGCTAGTCGTGAGACTGGACAAAATGCTTGGCAGATTGCAGAATTTTTTATTAAAGTCTTTCGTAATAATTTGGGCAGTTTAAATATTCATGAACCCAGCAAATTTTTGAGAGCGACCGATACTATCAAAGAACAACTAGAGTTTGTTCGTATTCTAAATGACAAAGGTTTTTTATACAAAACATCTGATGGCATGTATTTTGATACCTCTAAGATAAAAGATTATGGTAAGATAGCTAATCTAGCCAATGTAGAACTTCAAGAAGGCGCTCGCGTAGAAAAAAATAATGAAAAGCGTAACCCAAGTGATTTTGCTGTTTGGAAATTTTCTCCAGAAGATAGAATTAGAGATATGGAATGGGAGTCTCCTTGGGGATTAGGTTTCCCTGGTTGGCATTTGGAATGCTCGGTTATGAGTCGCATAGAATTGGGTGATACCTTTGATATTCATACTGGTGGTATGGATCATTTGACCGTGCATCATCCCAATGAAATGGCACAATCGGAAGCAGTGACTGGTCAATTGCAAGCCAATTATTGGCTTCATAATGCTTTTATTAAGTACGAAGGTGGCAAGATGTCCAAGTCTAATGGTACTTTTGTTACTCTAGAAGAGCTCAGAGCCAAAGGTTTTTCACCTATGGCTTTTCGTTTTTTAATTTTACAAAATCATTATCGTAAGCCCCTTAATTTTTCATTAGAGTCTTTACAAGCCGCTCAAAATGGTTTAGCGGCAATAATTAGAGAAATAGCTTTTTATGGCAAACCAAAAGGACATTGTGAAAAATTTGAAGAAGAATTTTATGAGGCCGTGGCTGATGATTTAAATACCGCCAAAGGCTTGGCAGTTTTACAAAAAGTTATTGATGCGGATTGTAAAGATAGTGCCAAATTAGCTACTATTTACAAAATGGATGAGATTTTAGGATTGCGTTTACAAAGCTTGGTCAAAAATGCCATGGATATTTCCGATGAAGCAAAAATTATATTGGATGAGAGGGTCAAGGCTAGAGCCAATAAAGATTGGGAGCGTTCAGATAAATTAAGAGACAAGTTGACAGTCTTAGGTGTAGAAGTATTTGATACTTCTGATGGTCAAAAGGCTATTCATATAAAATTTTAATATTTTGATAAATTCAATATAATCTTATATTTTAAGACCCCGACAGGTTTTGTTTGTCGGGTTTTTTGTATTGACATTTTTTGGCAAAAAGACTAAGATGGTCCTTGTATCTTTATAGGCACACCGTTCGTCTAATTGGACAGGACGCTTGGTTTTCCAAGTAATAAGGGTTCGAGTCCCTTACGGTGTACCACCAAGTTTGGTGGGGCTATAGCTCAATTGGCAGAGCGCTAGCTTAGGGAGCTGGATGTTAGGAGTTCAAATCTCCTTAGCCCCACCATTTGTTCTTCTCAAGGACTTCATGTAGCTTAATTGGCAGAGCGCTCGACTTCGTAGTGAGAGATTGCCAGTTCGAGTCTGGTCATGAACGTCTAGAGGCCTGCTGGATTCATTCGGCAGGCTCTTAACTTTTATGCTATAATACATTCAAGTAATTATCTATATTTTATGCAAGTAAATAAAAAACAAATAGAATTTTTAACCAAGCTCAAAAAGAAAAAATATCGTGATGAGCATCAAAAATTTTTGGTTGAAAATCCTAAAGTAATTTGGGAAGAATTCTCTAATCCATTACTTGATTCAGTTTATGTGACTGATAATTTTTATAAAGAAAATGAAGATCGGATGGTGTTTAAAAATACCTATCGTCTTTCTGAAAAAGAATTAAAAAAATTGTCAAATCAGGTAAATCCATTAGGAATGATAGCACTTTTTAATATGCCTCGTGTCAAAAAATTTATTTTTAAATCTAAAAATATTTTATTATTAGATAGCATCTCAGACCCAGGTAATATGGGCACAATCATTCGAACAGCCGATTGGTTTGGTTTTAATCATATATTTCTCAGTGAAAATTGTGTAGAAGTCTACAATTCCAAAGTAGTGGCTGCTAGTATGGGCTCAGTTTTCAATGTCAGTATCAATCCTGATGCTAATCTCAAGACACTCATCAAAGATCTTAAAGGAGAGGGCTATCAGATTTTAGTGACTGATTTAATGGGAGATGAATCTGATATAGATAAACGAGCTAATATTGCTTTAGTTATTGGTAATGAAGCCAAGGGAGTAGATAGAAAATTAATTGCCATGGCAGACAAGAGATTCAAGATTATGAAATCGGGTAAAGCCGAATCACTTAATGCAGCAGTAGCTGCTGGAATAGTAATGAATAAAATAAAGTTTTAATTAAAATTGAGAGTCATATGTTTGGCTCTTTCTTTTTTTTGTGAAAAATGCCATAATAATTATATTATTCTTGACGGCTTTTTATTCTTGACGGCTTTTATCAAAAATTATGGATTTATCAACACTTATCTTATTTTTTGTCTGTCTAGTAAATATTATTTTACTAATTTTTATATTTTTTAATAAAGATAAAGAGAGATCTTGGCCATTTTTTTGGATGCTGTTTTTGCTTGTTTTGTGGCAGATGACAGAACTTTTTAATATTACTTGGTCAATGTATGAAGATAAGGCTATTTTATTAATAGGAGTGCAAGCTGGTTTGTTACCAGCTCTGTATCTAGCCCCAGCCTTTATACGTTTGGTTTTTTCTTTATTCGGTAGATGGGACAATCTTTCTAAATTTAAAAAAGCATTATATTTCCTGCCGGCAATTATAATGTCTTTTTTTGTTTTTACTTCATATAATGTAGCGGCAATAGTTGTAAATGCTAATAGATTTTTTTATGTAGCAGGACCTGTTTATTGGTTTTTTGCTACTTATTTTATTTTATTGATGGCACATGGGCTTTATATTTTAGCTAAAAACAGAATGACAGCAGGAGCTATTGTTAGCAGGCAAATTACTTATATTTTTGTGGGTACGACTTTAGCTGCTTTACTAGGTTTGATATTTAATATTTTGTTACCTATTTTAGGTTTGCATAATTTATATTATTTAGGAGTTAATAGTACTATATTTTTCAGTATAATATTGACCTATGCTTTGTTTAGGTACAAATTCTTGGATCTTAGGGTTTCTCTTTATAAGGCACTAATGAATTTGTTTAAATTGTTTATAACTGGTTTAGTATATTATGTTTTTTATTTCATATTTCATGATTTGATTAATATTGATTTTAATAATATTAATAATGTAGTATTTTTACTGCTGGTTTTAGGTTTAAGCGCTCCTTTTGTGTTTAATTTCATGGATCGTTTAGCTTTGACATTGTTTATTAATCCAGATCATGATTTTAAAAGGTCTGGTGATAAAATATCTAATATATTACGTTCTAGTCGTGATTTAGATATTCTTTTGGCAAAATTATCCAGAGAAATAAACAAAGTTATTGAATATAAAGAGATATTTGTTTACTTGGCCAAAAAAGATGACCTTAATATTTTTTATCAAATTTTTCCCATTGGAGAAAGATTGCTCAATAAATCAGACAGCGATTTGATAAAATATTTGGCCACCAAAAAAAAGATGGCCAATAGAGCAGAAATTGATTATTTTTCTACTGATAAGATGCTCATCTCCGAGATGGAGGAGCTAGATATTGATATAGCTTTGCCCATTTTTTATAATAGACAGCTCTTGGGAGTTTTGATGATCGATAATCATAATAAATTATTGTCTATTCAAGAACTAAAATTTTTGGAAGATCTAAATAAATATTTGGATATTGCCATTGGTAGTATACTTCTTCATCAGCAAGATTTAGCAAATAAATAATTAATAAATAGTATGACAATCACGACACTTACTTTACAAAATTATACCTTACTTATTGCCGGAATTATCAATCTGATAATGAGTATTTTGGTATTTTCTCGAGGCATAAAGCAAAATAAAGTAAATAGATATTTTTCTTTACTGACTTTTTTTAATTTTTTGTGGGCTATAAGTTTATTTTTTGCTAGAGTTTTACCAACAAATGATTGGTTTTTTTGGGCTAAGCTAGCATATCCATCCTCTCTAGGTATAGTTGTATCTTTATTCTATTTTTCAGTTTATTTTCCATTTGCTATTAAAAAAATATCAAAGTCACTTAATTATATTATATTATTACCAGCCATCTTTTTTATTATCATTCCTTATATAAATAATTTATTTATTATTGATTATGCTAAATATATAGAGCAAACATTATATGTATTGTATTATAACAAGTTATTGTATATTTCCTTTGGTGTTTATTTCTTTATTTTAGTGTTTATAACAATTATTCAGTTGATTAAAAAATATAAAGTTTCAGAAAACATCTTTAAGAAACAAATTTTATTTTTATTAATAGCTATAGTGATAGGATTAATAGCGGGAAGTTATTTTGATTTAATAATTTGTTATTTTGGTAATTTTAAACATGCTTGGGCAGGGCCACCTTTTACTTTATTAATGAATTTTGTAGTTTTCTACATGTTATTTTATAATAAAGAAAAATAATTTTATAATTATTAATAAAGTAAATTTCTAACGGGATGAGCAAAGCAAATAAAAAAATATTTTTAATTTTAGCTGGAGGCACTTGTATTTTAAATGATCAGAGGCATATTTTGGCCGTGCAATCAACAGAAGATATTGATGATTGGTTAGCTCAAATGCCGGAATTAAATATCTTGGCAGATATTGAACCAATTTTTGTCAGTGGTGAAGATGATCTAGTTGGGCCAAGTGTGTGGCAAAAAATAATAGCTACAATTTCAGAAAAAAGTATAGAAGCAGATGGTTTTGTAGTAGTGTCCAAGATAGATCAGCTGGTCAATACTACATTGGCTCTTAGTTTTGCTTTGCAAAATTTTAAAAAAACTATAGTTACTACAGCGTCTCAAGTTAGTGGGGCTAGTTTTATTGATAAAAAAGAAGTAGTAAATAATCTTAAAAATAAACATGGTGGGCTTAGTCTGCGGGCCAATCTTATCAATGCTATTCAAATAGCTCAGCAACCATTGCCAACTCCAGCAATTATATTTGGTACGCGCTTGATACCTGCTTATAAAGCTATAGCAGATACAGCTAGTGATATAAATGTTTTTTCTAGTATCGACAATGATTATTGGGGTAAAGTAGATTTTGGGATTAATGTAAAATCAGATTTAAAATATAATAAACAAACAACTAAAATATATAAACATAAATTAGCTAGTATTTTGTTGATAGAAGATATTCCAGGTGTGCCATGGTCATTTAATAAAAAATCCCTGGCTTCTTATCGAGGTATTTTTGTAAAAATAAATCCTTATCAAGCCTTGGAAGAATCAAAACAAAAACAGATTGCTAAATGGAAATTAGCAACAGTCTTATATAATTATCATTTGACTTCTCCAGTTAGAGGAGCGGTAAATATGTCAAATTGTACAAAAAATACAGCTATTATAAAAACAATGTGGGCTTTGGAAGGGGAATTAAAAAATAAAAATTTTGAAAATTTAATGATGCAAAATATTATTGGTGAATTTTTAAATTAAGTTTGTTAAATAATTTTATGAAAATATATTTTTATACTAACCAATATCTGAATAATAAAGATGCTAAAGATGTAATATTGTATCTAAAAAAAGCAGGCGCGGATGTAATGAGTAATTTGAATCCGAAGAATGGAGGAAGTGTAGATGGTGGCTCTTTGGACAAAGTGGATGCTTTTGTTTTTCAGGGAGATAAATTAGATACTAAAGCCAGTTATTTAATTGCTTTAGTTTTGGCTCAAAATAAAGAAGTTTTATGTCTTTTACCTAGAGGGAGTAAAATGGATACTTCATTAAAAGATTTAGAATCTGATAGTAAATTAGCTCAGAAAATTCATATTGAATTATATGATGAAACAAGTTTAAAAGAAAAAGTATTATCTTTTTTGAAAATTATTGATAATGATAGTATTAGAAATTTATTTAATATAAAATATACTTTGCGTATATCTGGTAAAATATCAGATTATCTAAACTGGAAAGCAGATAAGAAAAATATTAAAAAAGCTGATTGGATTAGAGACAATATACAGCAATTTATGGAAGAGGATGAAACTTATCAAGAATTTTTGAAAAATAAGTTTAATAATTAATAGATAGTGTAGGTTAAGGCTAGTATTTGTGGTAAAATTAATATAAATTATGACCATAGCAGAGAAGTATAAAAGTATTGTAAAAGAATATGGCTCTCACACAGCCTTAGCTTTTTTATCTGATGATCATTATAAAAAAATTAGCTACGATGAGCTCAATGCCTACCGAAGACGTTTGGCAGATAGATGGCATAATTTTGGCTGGGTTAAAGGTGAAAAATTGGCTTTGATGCTACCCAATTCTCCAGAGTGGATTATTAGTGATTTAGCAGCAGCTACTTTGGGTATTATAGTAGTACCAATTCATACTACTTATAATAGTGAATATATAAAAAAAATTATTCAACATTCAGATAGTAAATATTTAGTTATTTACCGAGAATATTTTGATAAACACAGAGCAATTATAGAGGAATTAAATTTTTCTAGAATAATAGTAGTGGGGGACAGTCAAGATTTAACAGGTAAACATGTACATGCTTGGCCAATACTTGATGAGGATAAAAAATTGTCTAGATTACCTCAAGGTGTTTCTGGTGATGAAGTACATACTATTGTATATACTTCTGGTACTACAGGAGATCCTAAGGGAGTGATGTTAACGCATAAAAATTTTATTTTTGATGTGGAAGCAGCTAAACGTAAGGTAGATATTGATTATCAAGATAGATTTTTTTCTTTTTTACCACTGTCACATGCTTTTGAGAGAACGGCTGGTTATTACGCGCCAATTTTTAGTGGGTCTAGTATATATTTTGCTCGTAGCAAGGAAAGTATTATAGATGATATTAAAAAAGCTAAGCCTACAATGATAAATAGTGTACCGCGTATTTTTGAAAAAATTTATGGTCGAGTTTTTGATAATATAGATAAGGCTGGTAAATTTCAGAAAAAAATATTTTTTAAGGGCTTACAATTATCTGTCTTAAAAAGAAAACAAAATTTAGGATTTTTAAATTATGTACTATGGTTTTTCTTAGATTTTTTAGTAATTAGAAAAGTTAGGGCAGTCTTAGGAGGTAGGCTCCGTATAGCTATATCTGGTGGAGCATCTTTAGATTTGAAAATGTTTAGATTTTTTGAAAATTTGGGCATTCAGATAATAGAGGGTTATGGTATGAGTGAAGCAGCTCCTATTATAGCAGTCAATAATCCCTATAATTCTAGACCAGGCACAGTTGGTAATGCTTTGGATTGTAATGATGTGATGGTAGCTGAAAATAAAGAAATATTGGTGAGAGGCACAAATATAATGAAGGGTTATTATAAAGCTGATCAGTTAACAGCTGAAGTAATAGATGAGAAAGGCTGGCTACATACAGGAGATTTGGGTTTTATGGATAGAGATGGTTTTATATCTATTATTGGTAGAGCCAAAGATATAATAGTGCTATCTACTGGCAAAAATATATTTCCAGAAACTATAGAAAATATATTAAATGAAAGTCGTTATATTAGTCAGAGTATGGTCTATGGAGATAATCAAAAACATATTTCAGCTTTGATAGTACCAAATTTTGAACAGTTAAAGCAGTGGTGTGCTAAGCATGATTTAAAATTTGATTTAGCAGATGACAGGATAATTAGTTTTTATGAAGACAAAATTAATCAAAGACTAAAAGATCACGCCAAAATAGAGCAGATAAACAATTTTAGATTACTAGCTGAAGAATTTAGTCAAGAAAACGGGTTTTTAACACCTACTTTGAAATTAAAGAGATATAAAATATTAAATAAGTATAAATAATGAGTTTATTTTTTGATTTTTTAATAAATATATTACCTAGAAATATTTCTACTGGTATAATAAAAAACAATATAGGTAAAATAGACTATTGTTTTTTGATTCATTCTAGAGATTATTCAGATTTATATAGGAGATTTCCAATTTTTAAGAAATTACCATTTTTTTTAATAAAAATTATTGGTAGACATATGTTTCCTGTGAGAGCCGGCTATATAAAAGGATTAGAATATAATGGTAAAAAAAAATTAGGAGTTTTTGTGGGCTCACCTATGGATGCAAAAGATATGATAAATAATAGAGTATTAGCGGAGAAAAAGATTATAAAAGCAGCTAAATTTGCAGAAAAATTAGGAGTAAATATTATTGGTTTAGGTGCTTTAAGTGCATCTTTTACTAAAAATGGTTTAGCATTAAAAGATAAAGTAAATTCTAAAGTAACTACAGGACATTCATTTACGGCTTGGATAGTAGCAGAAAATGCTATAAGAATAAAAAAAATAACAGGAAAAGATTTAGTAGTTGCTATAGTTGGGGCGGCTGGTTCTGTAGGAGCGTCTTGTTATGCTGTATTAGGTAATCATTTTAATAAGTTTATTCTTGTAGATAAAAACTTAGATAAGTTAAAAAATAAAATTGATATAAATAATAATAATATTATTAAATATACAAATTCACTTGATTCTATAAAATTAGCAGATTTAATTATTACTGTTACAAATGCTCCATATGCTATAATAAATAAGCTTGATCAAGTTAAAAAAGGAACAATTATAATTGATGATGCGCAACCTTTAAATGTATCAAGAAATCTTAATTCAAAAGAACATAAAAGTTTAGTTATAGAAGCGGGTGTATGTAATTTAAAAGGATTAAAATATAATTTAGACTTAGGATTAATAGAAGAGGGGGATATGTTTAGTTGTATGGGAGAGTTAATTACCTTAACTGCATTAGATAGTTCAGACGTCACATTAGGAGATTCCAGTAAAGATAAAATTTTAAGAATATCAAAAATGGCTAGTAAAGTAGGAGTCAAAAGTGCGAGATTTAGATCATTTGGTAAATTAATAGATGAAGATTATTTAAAATATATATTAAATTAATTTTATGGATTTAATAAATATTACTATATTATTAGTATTGGCGTTAAATATTCTATTAGCTTTTTTTATATATAAAAATAATAAAAAAGCTTTAGTAAATCGTAGTTATATACTAGTAATTATAACTATACTATTTTGGGGAGTTGGAATGATTTTGTATCGAGAATCTTCACAAGATAATATATTATTATTAACTAAGCTTTTGTACGTTTTTGCTACATCAACTGCCCCTGGATTTTTATTATTTTCTTTTATATTTCCAGGAGGCACAAAACCAAAAAGGAGCTTCATGTTTTTTTTATTAATAATATTTTTATTATTAAATTGGTTAGTTTTATTTACTGATAAAATTATTTATGGGGCAGAGATTGTTGAAAATGATGAAAATATAATTCACTTTGGTTCTTTATATGTTATATTTGTTATTTATTTTTTCTATCATTTTTTCTTTGCTTTTTTTAAATTATTTCAAAAATTAAGAAAATTAAAAGGTGTTGAACAACTGCAAATAAAATATGTTTTTTCGGGTTATTTTTTATCTAGTAACTTAGCTTTTTTGACTAATCTGTTGTTGCCGTGGTTTGGAGTATTCACTTTTAATTGGTTAGGGCAAGCTTTAACTATATTTATGGTAGCTTTTACAACATATTCTATAGTTAAATACAGATTAATGAATATTAGGTTAATTCTAACTCGCAGTATTTTATATGGAATTTTAGTTGCGGGAGTAGCAAGTTTCTTTGCTTTGGCAGTCGTAGTAGTAGGCAATGCCATTGGCGGTAATACACAGGGCAGTAAAATTATTACTTATATTATAACTTCTTTTATATTAGTGGTATTTCTTGAGCCAGTGAAGCGTACTTGGGCTAGAGTTACTGACAATATATTTTATAAAGATAGGATTGATTATCAAGAAGTACTTCGAGAGGTAGGAGGTGTTTTAGCTAGAGAAATTAATTTATATAAATTGCTAGAAGGAGCGGTTCAGATATTGGCAGAAAAGCTCAAAGTTAAGCAGATATTAGTTTTTATCCCTAATAGTAATAGAGAGTTTTATCTTTTACTTGGTTCAGATAAAAAAAGAAAAGCTTTTTCATTATCTAATGATTTTATAAAGTATTTAGAAGAAAGTAAGCGTATTTTGATTATTGATGAGCTCATTAGAAATTTAGGAGATTTAAATGACCAGTCAAAAGAACATAAAAAAACTGATTACTTTATTAAAGAAGCAGAAGCTCGTAAAGTAGAGATGGTTATTCCTATTATTGAAAACAATATTATCACAGCTATATTGATTTTTGATGCCAAACAATCTGGCGATCTATATGGCCAAGATGATATTAATTTTTTGGAGGTATTTGCACCTCAAGTTGCGACAGCTATAGAAAAATCCAAGCTTTATGAAGAGGTTGAAACATTTAACAAAGAATTGCAACAAAAGGTAGATGACAGGACTAAAAGTCTCAAAGAAGTTAATGTGGCTTTGGAAGCTAGAAATAAATTTTTAACCACTATACAAGTAGTGATTAATATGGTTAGTCATACCTTGGATTTGAAAAAGATGAATCAAATGATTGCTGATAGTATATCGACAGAATTGGGCTATGTAGGTGGTATGCTGACTTTTGCAGATAAAGATCAAAAGCATTTACAAGTAGGGGCTATTACTAATAATGAACAGACCAGGCAAGCTTTTCAGATTTTGTCCAAAGAACCTAGAGAGTATAGGACAAAGATAGAGGAAAACTATAATTTTAGTGCACAGACTTTTTTGACTGGTAGGATTATTTTCTCTGATAAGTTATCTGATTTTTTAGCTCCCCCAGTTGATAAATTAGAAGTAGAGGAAATACAAAAAAAATTAGGTATCAAAACCATAGTAGGAGTACCAGTATTTTCGGAGGCAAAAATAATTGGTGTAATTCAATATTATTTAACAGTCAAGAGAGATAAAATATCATCATTAGACATTGAGATTATGACTGCCTTGACTAATCAAGTCGGAATAGTATCTCGTAACCTTAAATTATATAATACTCTCCAAGATGCTAATGCCGAGCTCCAAGATGCTAATACTAGACTTCGAGAATTAGATGTAGCCAAATCTGAGTTTTTGTCTATTGCTTCCCATCAATTGCGTACCCCAATCTCAGCTATTAAAGGTTATCTATCTATGATGATAGATGGAGACTTTGGAAAATTACCAAAAAGTATTGAAGATGTTATCAAAAATCTTTTTGAAAGCTCAGCTCGTTTAGCTAGGCTTATAAATATTTTCTTAAATGTATCTCGCATTGAATCTGGTAGGCTCAAATTGGATAAAAGACCATTACAAATAAATGAATTAATTGATAGTGTGATTTTAGAGCTTATTAATCAGGCTAAGCAAAAAGGCGTGATATTAGAGTATAAGAAAAAGAAAAAAATACCGCCACTTATTTTGGCTGATGCTGATAAGCTTCGTGAGGTTATATTAAACTTGGTTGATAATTCTATCAAATATACCCCAGAAGGTTCCATAGTAGTGACAGTTGAATCTAACAGCAAAGAGTTAAACTTTAAAGTAACCGATACTGGTATTGGTATTAAAAAAGAAGAAGTAAAATCATTGTTTAGAAAGTTTGTTCGAGGTTCTGGAGTGGCTCAAGTACACACCGGCGGTTCTGGTTTGGGTTTATTTATTGCGCAAAAGATTATTAAAGAGCATAACGGGCAAGTGTGGGCCGAGAGTGACGGTAAGGGCAAGGGAGCTGTGTTTCAGTTTACTATACCTGTTTATGATGATAAAAAAGCTCCAGCGTATAAGGAAGAGGCTAAAATTATGTAATAATTAATTAATATATATGAGTAATAATTTAGAACAAATAGAAAAAAAAATTAAATTATCAAAAATCGATTTAGAAATAGTTAAAAAAGAGATAGAAAATTTTATTTTGAATAATATTTTAACAGCAGGCAAAGAAGGAGGAGTTTTAGGAATTAGCGGAGGTATAGATTCAACAACCGTTGCTTACTTAACTAAATTAGCTTTTGATAAACATAATAAGTTAGCAAATAAAAAATTAAAGCTTACAGGATTAATAATGCCTTCAAAAGTTAATGAGTCAAATGATTTAGAAGATGCTATTTTTGTAGCCAAAGAACTAGGCATCGACTATAAAATTATATCAGTACAAAATATAGCGGAATGTTTTATAGAAAGTATGAAAGAAGACATAAAAAGTGAATATCATAAGGGTAATCTATTTAGTGAGATTAGGGCTATTATTTTGTCACGACAAGCAGCATCTAATAATAGTTTAATTTTAGGTACAGGTAATAGGGATGAAGACTATGGTTTGGGTTATTTTACTAAGAGAGGAGATGGACAAGTAGATATAAGCCCAATTGGAGAACTTTCTAAAAGACAGGTTCGTGAAATGGCTAAATATTTGGGAATTCCAGAAAAATTAGTGCATAGAATTCCTACTGCTGGTTTGTGGCAAGGTCAAACCGATGAACAAGAACTGGGTTTTAGTTATTTAGAGGCAGAGATTGTGATTGCTGGTAAAGATCAAGGTTATTCGAGAGATGATATTAAAGAGATTACAAATTTTGGTAAGGTAAGAAAAAATCAGGAAGAGAATGTTGATATTGTAGATAAAATATTAGATATGCATATTAATAATAAATTTAAAATGGAAATGCCACCGCTTGCAAAAATTACTAAATATTTTGAATAAAAATAATTTTATTTTAAAATCACCTTCGTATTTAGAAGGTGATTTTTTATTTTAGTATTTTTATAGTAGAGGAGTATTGACAAGTTTTTTTTATAAGTATATATTTAATGTGAAAGTATAAGACGGCTATAAATATAGCGACGGCTTATAAAAATGTCCTCTCACAACACAAGAAGAAAAACGATTTTGGGGGTTAAACAAAAAAGCGATTTTGTGAACTAATTAGAAAAGAAAAGCAGTTTAATCTTTCATGCGCAATAACGCGTATGATTGTGTTGCCAAGCGGGAATAGATCTCGTTCGGCTAAATAGCAGGACAGCGAAAGCTGTCCACGTTAGAAAGGTAGGCTGGTCATGAAAAGTCCTAGTGGTCCGAAATTTTGGCCTAGTGTCGATGTGATTGTAATCGGTGGAGGAGCCAATGGAGCTCTGATTACTCTGGAGTTAGCCAAGCGTGGTTATTCAGTAATTGCTCTGGAAAAGGGTAGTCTGGGTAATGGTTCTTCTAGCCGATCGGCGGCTTGCATACGAGCGCAGTTCGATGAAGAGGACAATGTGCGTGGTATGATGTATGCCGAGTGGTTTTTCGAGAACTTCTATGATCAGCTCGGTATGAATCCGAGTCAGTCCCAGGAGTGGATTTTCCAACAGAACGGTTATTTGTTTCTGTATGAGAATCCTAGTTTTGGTCAGGATTCGATCAAGTTGACTCAAGCCTGGGACAAAGCTCAGCTCAAGGCTAAGATGCAGCAAGGATTGGGGCTGGATGTGCAGATTCTCGATGGACAGGAAGTACATCAACGTTGGCCGCATATCAAGCAGGAAAGAATTATTGGTGCGACTTTCTGTAATAGTGATGGTTTTCTCAACCATGACTTGGTCTATCAGTTGGCTTTTGCGCGAGCCAAGGAGCTGGGTGCTCAAGTGTTGACCAATACGGAAGTGTTGGGTGCTGAGCATCTTGGTGGGCACATTGTCAGTTTGAATACGTCGCAAGGAGATTTATCGGCCAAGTGGATCGTCAATGCTACTAATGCTTGGGCGCCTCGTCTGAGCAGAGTCCTTGGTGGTATGGAATTGCCCATTGAGGTGCGTAAGCGCTATCTCTACTGGGTTAAGCCGGGTAGTCATTTCCTGCCTGATACGCAGTGGAGAGACTTTCCTTTTACCATCTTTGGTATGACATCTGATCGTGGTGCCTATATTCGGCCTCATCACAACGAGTTGATGTTTGGTTGGGCGCATAGCGATGCTCGATTGGAGAATGACTTTAGTGATGTGGATCAGGATATCATTGAGCCGAGATTTCATCCGCAAGCGGCCAGCGACGAGGCCTATTGGATGAAATTTCGTTTGAATATCAATGATTTTTCTGAAACCATGGCTGAGGCTGGGCATGCTCAAGCCACCAGTGGCTATTATGCTGAGACGCCTGATCGTCATCCCATCATTGATGTGGATACGCAGGTTTCCAATCTGATTCATGCGGTTGGATTTTCAGGCCATGGCCTGATGATGTCACCGGTCAGTGCTCAGGTGGTAGCCAATATTATTTGCTACGGGGGGAGTCTGGAGAATGGAGATATTATACTGCCGGAAGAGTTCCGGTATTCTGCGACTCTGTCCTGCGCATCTTTTGCTGCTAATCGTGATTTTAACGCCCACAAGGAGGAACAGTACATCTGATCTTGAGTGGAGGTAGACATTTTAGCTTTATTAGCTAGATATGTTTACCTCCACACACTTTCTTTTATTGGTACAATATTGTAGTTTGACAATGAAACAAGGATGAATTATAATTTTAGGAGTTATGAAAAATTTATTTAAAAATAATCAAACTCCGTATCCTTGTGAATACATTTTTAGCTCCTGTTGAGGGATGTCGTTGTTTGGATTATTAATAATTATTAATTTAAAATAATACACCTTGGCAGTAGCCAAGGTTTTTTTATTAAAAATATGAAGCAGAGAAAAATAATTATAATAAAAGTTGGGACAAATATTTTGACTGCCAATGGTTCTAAGCTTAACCATGATTTGATAGCTAATTTAGTAAATCAATTAGTAGATTTGCGTGAACAAGGCTACCAGGTAGTTTTGGTGACTTCTGGAGCAGTGGCAGCCGGTAAAGAAGTATTGGATTTGTCCAATGGCGATGATACGGTAGTGCGTCGTCAGGTTTATGCTTCAGTTGGTCAGGCCAGACTGATGAATAAATATGAAAATTTTTTTATGGAGCATGGCATAAATATCGGTCAAGCTTTGTTGACTCACGATGATTTTTGTCAGAGAGACCGTTATGATAATGCTTTACAAACTCTCCATGCCTTACTAGATAATGACATTGTACCTATTATTAATGAGAATGATGTTGTTGCTACGCAAGAGCTTTCTTTTGGCGATAATGATGTCCTAGCAGCTACAACCGCTATAGCTTTAGATGCAGATAAATTGATTTTTTTGACCAATCAAGATGGTGTCATGACTGATAATCCAATAGCAAATGTTGATGCAAAATTGATAAATAAAGTAGAGGACGTCAAACAAATATTTTCTATGATTTCAGATAATTTACCTTCGTCTGGTGGTATGGGAGGTATGTTTTCCAAGGTCAATGCCGCTCGTATCGCAGCTAGTGCTGGAGTGGATACTTGGGTGGTTAGTGGTCTTAGACCAGCCAATATCAAAGATATAGTAGAGGGCAAAAAAGTGGGTACATATTTTGTACCTAGTCAGGGTGATTTAAATTCAAAGTCGCGTTGGATACTTTGTGCCAAAAATGCTTCCACAGCCGTAAGTATTGATGCTGGAGCTAGTCAGGCTGTTGGTCAGAGAAAAAGTCTCTTGATGGTGGGAGTTAAAAAAGTTTATGGGTTTTTTGAAGCTAAGCAAATTATTGGTGTTAAAGATGAAGAAGATCATATAGTGGGCTATGGTATAGTCAATTACAATTCAGAAACATTGAAGGCGGCTTTAGATAAACCAAAATCTTTGGATAAAGAAGTAATACACGCAGATAATTTTAGATTATTATGACAAAAAATAAAAAAATTCTTATAATAGGTTGCGGTAATATGGGCTCAGCAATAATAAATCAATTATTAGAGTCTGATTTTGTTAGCAAGCAAGCTTTATTAGTTTTTGACAAATCAAAAAAAAGTCATTTGTCTGGTATTGTTATGGCTAGTGATTTGCAAAAAGCTGTAGCTAAGTCTGACATTATTATTTTAGCTATTAAACCACAACAGTTTGAACTACTAGCCCAAGAGCTTAGAGGATGCTTAAGAGAAGATCAATTAGTGATATCTATTATGGCCGGAGTGACTTATCAATATATTAGTCATGCTTTGGAGCATAAAAAAGTAGTTCGCACTATGCCAAATCTAGCTTTACAAGTAGGCGAAAGTATTACAGCCTACTATGCACCATTTTCAATTTCTAAAAATATAAAAACTCAGTTAGTGAAAATGCTGGCTAGTTTTGGTCAAGTGATAGAAGTCAAAACAGAAGATATGATAGATAAGGTCACGGCTATTAGTGGTTCAGGGCCTGCTTATTTTTTCTATACTACTGAAATTTTAGAAAAAATAGCTAGAGAGCTGGGCTTTTCTCAAAAACAAGCTAGTCTTTTGGCCAGACAGACTCTAGTTGGAGCGGCCAAGCTAGCCCAACAAGATAGTAGGTCTAGTGTTGAGCTTCGTCAGGCAGTTACTTCTAAAGGCGGCACGACTGAGGCAGCTTTGAAAAAATTAGGGACTGGTTTTGTAGTTATGTGGCGCAAAGCTATTAAGGCGGCTTATCAAAGAGCAAAAATAATTTCTAAAAAATATGACTAAAGATATAATTACAATTGGTCAACGTGCTAGGCAAGCGTCACTTAAGTTTGCTTTGGCTAGTACTAAAGAAAAAAATGCATTGTTAGTGACATTAGCTTCACTTATAGCATCTCATAAAAAGGAGATTATTGCTGCCAACAAAAAAGATTTGTTACGCCAAGGCAAGAATCATCCTTTTTTTGATAGATTAATGCTAGATAGTCAGAGATTGGATGAAATATGTAAAAGTATTTTAGCTGTCACTAAGCTGACAGATCCAGTCGGAGAGCTATTAGATAAGAAGCGTATGCCTAGCGGCATAGTAGTTTCTCGTAGGAGAGTAGCCATTGGAGTTTTGGGTGTAATTTATGAAGCTAGACCAAATGTGACTATTGAAATTTCTAGCTTAGGTCTTAAAACTGGCAATGCCATCATTCTCAAGGGAGGTAAGGAAGCTAATTATAGCAATCAGATTTTGGTCAGGCTTATCCAAAAGGCCCTAACAAAACATGGTTTTTCCAAATATACCGTACAGTCATTGGATCCAACACAACGTCAGTTAGTAGCCAAACTTATTAGGCTTAATAAATATGTAGATGTCATAGTGCCAAGAGGAGGAAAAAAATTGATTGATTTTGTGCGAGATAATTCTTCTGTGCCTATAATTGAGACTGGTGCAGGTGTTTGTCATACTTATGTAGAAAAATCAGTCGATTTAGCTAAAGCAGTAAAAATTGTGGTCAATGCCAAAGTTCAGCGACCAACTGTTTGTAATGCCTTAGATACATTAATTTTAGATCGTAGTATTGCCAAGCGTTATTTGCCTTTGTTAGCCGCAAAGTTAGCAGAACACAAGGTTTTGGTCAGGGTAGATGCCGCTAGTTATATAGTTTTAAAAGAATATTATCCAAACAATTTATTAAAAAAATCTAAAGCAAGTGATTTTGGTAAAGAATTTTTAAGCTTGGAAATGTCTGTTAAGATAGTAGATAATTTTGAACAGGCCATAGATTTTATACAAAAATATAGCTCAGGTCATTCTGAAGCTATCTTGACCAAAAATACAAAGCTGGGAGAAAAGTTTTTACGTTTGATTGATGCGGCAGCAGTTTATGTCAATACTTCTACCCGTTTTACAGATGGCTTTCAATTTGGTTTGGGAGCAGAAGTGGGTATTTCTACACAAAAGTTGCATACTCGTGGACCTATGGGGTTAGAGGCTTTGACCAGCACTAAATGGATTATAAAAAGTGATTGGAAAATTAGAATGTAGTTTTTGATTTAAATTAATAAAATTATGATAAAAAATATCAAACATCATAATATAAAGAATATTGCTTGGCTGTTAGCCTTGATTTTGGTATTTTTTTGTTCAGCTATACTCGCCTTTATAGGGTGGGTTTTTTATTTATTTTATCTTTTATTTAATAAGGTTAAAATATTAAAGAAAAATAATTTACGCCCACAAATTTATAATTAAAAAGGTGTTCCCGCTTTGCGGGGTGTGAGTTAGTTAGGAGAAAAAACTGCCTACGGCAGTCAGGCAAAAACAGGCAAACTAATAATTAGTTTGCAAATATGAAGAAGAAAAGCAATCTTGAGAGCATAATTATGCTACTGTGTTCATTAACATTATTTTTACCTAGTTTGGCACAAGCCATGGGGCAAAAAACTAAAGTAATTGTTAATAAAGAAAAATATATCGATAATTTTTATCAAGTGGATAAAGAGGGTAATGATAAGTTATTTATATTTTTGAATGGACAAAAATTGGCTACTGTAGATCATAATATTTATTTTAATATTGACGATCACTTGTCTTCGCCGACTATTATCACTGATCAAGACGGTAATATAGTAGAAATAAATGATTATGATAATTTTGGTGAATTAATTTATTCTAGTTCTACTATAGATAATTCTTATAAATTTTCTGCCAATGAGTTGGATAGTGAAACAGACCTAGGGTATTTTCATAATCGTTATTATGATATGAGAGTAGCTAGATTTATGAGTATTGATCCTTTACTTATTTATAGGCCAGCTAATTTTCTGGCAGATCCTCAGCAACTTAATAGTTATAGCTATGCACGCAATAATCCAGTGGATTTAGTTGATAGAGATGGAAACAAAGTATCAGAATTTCAGCCATATTATTCTAGCAATGAATTTTATAATTATGGAGATAAATATGGTAATTATAGGGGGTTAGATATAGTAAGTGCAGGTGATAGATCTGGCGATGGTGACCATAATTATCAGTGTGTCAGTTTGGCCAAAAGTTTTGCAAGCAACGAATATAATATAGACTTAGGGGGTACTGGTGACGCTAGAGCATATGGTAATCAATCAAGTTTTAAGGATTTTAATAATAAAGATAGTGGTGATTATACAGTTTATAAAAATGGAGGAGATATTATGCCCCAAGAAAACGATATTATTTCTTGGTCAGGGGGCAGTTGGGGGCACGTAGGTGTAATAACAGAAGTAAGCTTTAATGAAAAAACAAACACGGGCTATGTGTATACTTTGGAACAAAATTATAGTGGTAAGCAAGCTTTGTATACTCAGAAATTGAACAAAAGTTATAGTGATAATGGTAATATGATATATATTATAGAGAATAGATCAAAGAGTTTGGAGGTGCAGGGATGGGCGCGCTATAGTGAGCAAAGTAGTGTCCCATATAGTAATATTTTATATACCCCGGCACCTAAAAATTATATTTATGAATAAACAAAAAACAATTTTAATTAGCGGGTTGTTGATACTAATAATAGTAATATATTATTATTCACAAAATAAAATGGATTATAGAGAAGCTGTAATTTCTGATGGAATTGAAACTACAGATACACCTAAATTACTAAGATATAAAACTTTTATTTCCCATAATAAAAAATTGGTTTTTTCCCATAGAGAGGATTGGAAATGCAATGAAGTTGTTTATGATATTAGAATTGATTGTTACCCATTAGAGAGGGTCGAGGAAGAATACGATGCAGGATTAGATGAGGCTACGGTGTATTTTCCTGATATAAGTTTTCACGACGATAATAAATTATGTAATACAGAATTTTCTAGTGCAGAAATCACAGAAGCTGATAATAATCCTTTGATACACAATGAATTTGGTGAAAATTATTATGGACTTTTTTATAAAAAGTTTAATAATTGTTTAACAAAGATAGTGACTTTGCCATATATTAATACAGTAGAAAAATTAACAGAAATTATAAAATAATTAATAATATAAGTATGAACTCCGTTAGAAATTTACGAGATCTAACGGGATATAAAAAGTAAAAATACCATTATGAAAATTACAAAAATTTCTAACGTGGCGAAAGTTACAAACAAATTACATTACAAACTAACAATCTATTTTTTAGTGATTAGTATTGTATTATCTTCTTTAATGCCAATTATATCTATGGCTCAGGAAGTGGAAGTTCCGGAGTCTTCTAATTTGCCAGCGGTGCAGGTAGAAGAGCCTCAAGTATTGGTTTTGCCAGTGTCTGAAAAAACAAAGTCGGATAATACAATAATAGAAAATCCAGCAGAAGTAGCAATAGAGTCAGAAGTAGCACTTCCAGAAGCTCCAATAGAGCCTTTAGCTGTGACTACAGATGATCCAGAGCCATATATTCAGCGAGATGAAATCAAATCTTTGGCTGATAAATTGAATATTAACACAGATACTAATACGGGCGCTTTTAACTATTCTTATCCAATAGAAGTGCCAGCTGGTAGGAATGGATTACAACCTGATTTAAATTTGACTTATAACAGTCAAAACAAGAACAATCAAAATTTATTTGGCTATGGTTGGTCTATCAATATTCCTTATATTGAAAGATTAAATAAAAAAGGTATAGATAAACTTTATACAGAGCCATACTTTAATTCTTCGCTGACTGGTGAATTGGTAGTTGTGGATGCTAATGGTAATTATGCCTCAAAGGTTGAAAACGGAGAATTTTTTGATTATCAATATGATGATGTAAATAATTTTTGGACAGTCAAAGATAAACAAGGAATTATTTATACTTTTGGACCAACGGCTGCTTCTAGACAAGATAATCCAAATGACTCTACTAAAGTATTTAAGTGGATGTTAGAAGAAGTGCGTGATACTAATGATAATTTTATCCGCTATGAATATTATAAAGATAGTGGTCAGATTTATCCAAAAAGGATTATATACTCTGGAAATGGCGAAAGGGACCCATATGTGGAGGATTTAACAGATAGGCACGTTTTAGAAAATGATAGTAATACTTTGGTTTTGTATCATATGAATGGGGAAATAAGTTCTGCAGAAAAAATAGATAATGCTACAGGTGATAGTCAATTTGATATATTAGAGATAGGGAATCCCACCTCTGTAGAAGGTTTTAATGAAAGATTGAATGAAGCATATTTTTTAAATGGTGCAGATCAATACTTGCAGTTAGATAATAATTTTTCTAATATTGGCAATGGTCCAGCTACTATTGAATTTTGGATGAAGGCTGATTTGAATGGCGTTCATCAACGATTAGTTTCGGCTAGTACTAGATATGGTGCGGAATCATATTTTAAGGTGAGTCTAGATGGTAATGGTAAAATTTATACTTGGATGTCTTGGTGGGATGCGGCTGGTGGATATTATAGAAACTTTTCTATAAATGGTAATGAGATAGTGACTGACGGAGAGTGGCATTATATATCTGTTGTATTAGAAAATAGACCAAAAGCCAATGTTGATTTATATGTTGATGGCGTATTAGATGTCACTAATAGCAGTCCTGACGCACCTTATAGTTTTAGCAGCTTCTTTTATGGTTGGAGTTTAGGAGCAGGAAGAGGAGTTACTTATGATGATGCACTTTATGAGTTTTATAGAGGTGCAATTGATGAACTTAGAATTTCTGATATAGCTAGAGGAGCACAAGAAATAGCTGATTATTATAATGATATTATTCCACTAGAAGATATAGAAGTTTGGGAAGAAAACGATGGTATATTTGAGGTTGAATTTTTAAGAGAAATTCGGGATGATAGTTTAGGCAGTTTTAATTCTGGCTTTTCTATAGATACTAATTATCGTATAAATGAAATAGAAATAAGCGCTAATAATCAATGGGAAAAAAGATATCACCTAAATTATATTACAGGTGATAATGGCAATCGTTCAATTTTAGATAATATTGTAGAAGGTGCTCGCGATCAGGTAAGTGGAGGGATGGTAGCTATGCCAGCAGATAATTTTGACTATAATATACCAGAAAAGACATGGAGTTTATCGGGGTATAGTTATCCTAGTAATTGTTATGGTACATCTGGTGAATATGTTACTATCGCTGATCTAAATGGGGATTCTTTATCTGATTTCTTGTGTTTTATTAGTACTGGTAGTAATGATGAGGATGATTTTGCTATTTATTTAAATAATGGTGATGGCACTTGGGAAGAACATATGAATCCCAATGCTCCTATCTCATTATCTGAGACTTGGCTTAGTAAAAGATTTCATATAGCTGATTTTAATGGTGATGGTTTGAATGATTTTATATCTGAATACGCTGGAATGACTCCAGGGGTATATATTAATGATGGAAATTTAAATTGGATAAGAGAGGATAGTTATGGCAGTATATCACCGAGTGATATTTATTATTCTATGTATATAGACGTAAATAATGATGGTATGGCTGATAAGGTATATGCTTATGCTAATTCTATTGGTGGGCAATGGAAAGAGGTGGACATAAATAATGGTAGCTCTTTTGTTAGAGATGATAATTATAATATAGAATTTTTGATAGCTAACGCAGGTCCAAATGCTATGCCTATGGATGTGAACGGCGATGGTTTTGTTGATTTTATTTATTACGACAATGTCTATATTAATAATGCTGATGGCACAGGCTGGTATGTTGATCCTAATTATGAGGCTTTGGAACTTTGGCATAATTATGGAGGATATGAATTAGTTGGGAAAATAATGGATATAAATAACGATGGTTTACAAGATGTAGTAAGAAGAGATGTTTATCATCTATATGATGATATATTTCTTAATAATGGAGATGGAACATGGACTGTAGATAATACATATACTATTCCAGTTACAATATCGTCTAGATATGATTATGCAGATAGATATGCAGTGTCTGATATGAATGGTGATGGCTTTACAGATTGGATAGAAACTATGTTAGGAAAGATATACTTATTTGATGTGAGGCAGGAAGTAGATATAATTAATACAATTAATACCTCTGAAGGCTCTCAAATTAATATAGAATATCAATCATCAGCTCAAGCTACCAGCACCAGTGGATTACTCAATCCTAACCTTCCATTTATAGTTCAAACTGTAAAACAAATTACCATCGATGATGGCTTTGGTAATACATCTACTATTGATTATCAATATAGCGATGGACAATATTATTATGATATTAATAATCCCTATGATAAAAAATTCTCAGGCTTTGGCCAAGTAGAAAAAATAATTGATGATACCAATACAGTTAGTTATTATCATCAAGGGGATGAATCAAATTCTTCTCAAGGGGAATATAATGACTCATATTACAAAATAGGCAAGCCATATCGTAAAGAGGTATATGATAATAATACTGACATATTACTTAGTCAGGAAATATACAAATGGGAAGAATATGATCAAGGTGATGCTAATAAATTTGTATATAATACTCAAAAATCAAGCACCAATTTTGTAGGTACTAGCAAATCTATAGCCTCTCAGATGCAATATAATACCAGCGATGGTAATCTACAAACAGAAAATAATCTAGGAGAAGTTACTATTAATACTGGCACAGGAGAAATAACTAGCATAGTAGTAGGTGATGAAAAAGACATTGATTATGACTACGCAGTCAATACTAGCAAGCATATATTAGCTGCTCCAATGACCAAGGTCATTTCAGATACTGTAGAAAGCAAACAACAAGACTTATACTATGATGATTCTACTCAGCTAGGCTATGTAGACAAGGTAAATCTTACCAAAGAGGATTATATTGAGGATGATGTGGAAGTAAATAGAAAATTTAACTCATATGGCCTAGTCTATGAACAATCAGACCCAGAATTTGCTACTACTACTATAGCTTATGATAGTTATAATATGTATCCACAGTCATCTACTGATTCTTTAAATAATGTCAGCTATACAGACTACAATCTTTTAAATGGTCAAGTAGCCAGTAGTACAGCACCCAATGGTCTACGCACTTTCAACACATTTGATGCTTTTGGTAGGCCAACAGAAACTCAGATTTCAGATCCAAATAATGTAGAGGCCTTGCTAATAAAACAACAAATAGTCTATCAAGACACAGTCTTGCCTCACTATAGGGAAGTCAAAGATTATTTTGATAGCAATAACTATACAACTAGTCGTGAATATTATGATGGCTTAGGTAGAAGTATTCAAACCAAGTCTCAGACAGCTACAGCCAATCAATATGCTACAGTAGATATTAGCTATGACTCGCAAGGTAGAGTAGAACGCCAATCTTTACCATATATTACTAGTAGTATTGACTATAGCGCGCCAAATCTTAGTCAACCAGCCAAGACATATAGCTATGATGCACTCAGTCGCTTACTGACAGAGACCAGTCCAGTTGGTATTACTAGCTATAGCTATGATGGTTTTACTACTATTATCACGGATGCCAATAATAATACAAAAGATCTTACTAGGGACGCTCACGGCAACCTAGTAGAAGTCAAAGAACATGAGGGGGCTAATATATATACTACTAGCTATGACTATAGTCTGACCAATAAACTGGAAAAGATAACTGATAGTCAAGGCAATATTCGCAATTTTCACTATGATGCACTCGACAATCTGGACTGGCAAGATATGGTCCATCAAGCTAGTGTGACTACTCCAGCCAAGATAAATTATACTCATGACAAAAATGGTAATGTCCTGACAGAAACAAGTTTCAAAGGTGATGCTATATCATATGAATATGATGAGCTCAATCGTGTACTGTACGAAAAACTATCAGGAGTAAATCAAATATCATATAGCTATGATCAAAATGGTGATATTGGTTATTTGTCTTTTGTAGATTATGGCGACAATAATAGTAAGGCCTATGACTATGATATTTTGGGTAATCTAAAAACCAGCACCACTACTATAGAAGGTGAAGATTTTGTAATGAACTTTGATTACAATCTAAATGGCGAGATCAAAAATATTACTTATCCAAACAATTGGGTAGTCAGTTATGGTTTTAATAATATTGGTAAAGTAGACGAGGTGCTATTAAATAAAGGTACAGGAGATAATGTCTTGGCCGATAGTATAGAGTATAACCAAAATGGTCAGATGACTCATCTAGAGCGTGCCAATGGCGTAGTCACTGATTATACTTATGATCCGCTAGAGGCCTTTAGGCTGACAGATTTGGACACTACGCTAGCTACTAGCACCTTACAGGGCATTCACTATGATTATGACGGAGTAGGCAATATCACTCAGATTACAGACAGCTCGGATACTGTTTTGGCCAAGACTGTTTGGTATGACTATGATGATCTTAATCGTCTAGCCAGCTCGACCGTCAATTATCTGACTCATCCAACGGATGATTATTCCAAGACCTATCAATATGATACGATTGGTAATATGACTTACAATAGCGACCTAGGTATTATGAATTATGGCAATGATAATCCTCATCAATTATCTGGTTTTACAGGGCGAACCTTTAGCTATGATGGAGCTGGTAATACCAAAACAAATAATATTAATAAATTTTCTTGGGATTGGAGAAATAGACTAAAAGGTAGCTATAATATTGCTTCAGAAAATAGTAGTTATTATAAGTACGATCACAACAATCAAAGATTTTTGAAATACACCGAAGAGCTAATTTTCATACCACCAGACTTTGAAGAAACTAAGGTAAAAGTAGATTATATAGAAGACGATGGTTTGATAAGTGCTGCTGCTGCCGGAGGAGTAGGTACTTGGGAGCTCCAGCGTGTCAAAGAAGACAAATACGTAGATAATTATTTTGAGAAAAATCTAGCCGATAAGACCAAAACTCATATTAGTCTTGGTAGTACCAAGCTAGCGACTGTCAATGAAAACAATGATCCATATTTTATATTAGGTGATCATTTGGGCTCTAGTAGTATTTTGACTGACTCTACAGGTACAGTAGCTCAATTGTCAGATTATGAGCCATTTGGTAAGATTAACTATGAAGATCAGTCTGTTGATTTGAAAGATGATTATACCTTTACTGGGCAGGAGTATGACGAAGAGTCTGATCTTCAGTATTATGGAGCGAGGTATCTGGACAATGAGGTGGGACGATTTGTAAGTATTGATCCGATATTATTAGACTCGGAGTTTATAGTTCGGAAGTTAAGTAACGCTCAATCACTGAACAGTTATGCGTATACCGAGAATAATCCAATAATTAATACAGACCCCCTAGGTTTAGATAGCGCATTGATAATCTACGGAAACAATACAAGACGGGGTGAAGAAAATGCTTTTAGAGATTTGGCTCAAAAGAGTGCAGATAGATTACAAGAGTCAGATGTAGATAATGTGTACGATGATGGTATATATGTAGTAGAGGGGTATACTTTTAATCAGTGGCAAAATGCTTTAGAGAATCATAAAGACATAAGTCGTATAGAATATTGGGGGCATGGATATGAAGGAGGTTTGAATATTTCAGATCGAGATTCACAGTACAATAGAGAGTATATATTAACAAGTTATGATCCTTATTTTGATAGTAATTCAGATCATTATATTAGTGATTTATATACTGGGAACGTTACAGATGATGTACAGACCCATATAAATTCTTGTAATTCGGCTACTAAGTGGAAAGAATACGGAGGAAATAGTACGGTTGCTAAAGAATTTTCAGATCATTTTGGAGGAAATGCCAAAGGATATGCATCTTTCATTAATTATAGAGATGATGGAACTCCCTTTGTAAGATGGCAGCGTAGATTGATTACTCCTAGATTATGGTTCTCTAGTCCAGAAAAATGGTTTAGTTCAAATTAATAATTTATAAAATTATGAGAAAAAAAGCAAAACAATTATTAGGCTCATTGTTTGTATTAATCATTTTATTGATAGCTGTATTAGTATATATTGAGCCCGCAGTTTTATTAAATGATTTTGCTAGAAACAGAAATAGTATGACTTTGGATATATGGATACTAGAAAGAAGTTCTATGAATGTCGATTTGAGTGGATTAGAAAAGAGGATAGTGTCAGTTTATGGAGCAGAGGCTATTCCAAAATTAGATGCGTGTGTTAATAAATTCAAAAATAGTGGCGATGTAGAAAAAGCTGAAAGGTGTCTATCATTAATTAAATGGATTAAGGGATCAAATTAATATTATTAAAGAGCCGTCCTGTAGGCGGCTCTTTAATAAATTTATTTATGGATAAGAAAGAAAATAAATTATTTGGTAGCAAAGAAGCAACTTTAGTTTTTGCAAGGGCGTTATCTGATCAATATAGTATATTGATGAATGTAGTTAAGCAAGATTTAAAGGATAAGAGGATTTTAAATTTAAAGATTGTTTTAGGGTCTATATGTCAAACGGCAGCTGCTATAGTAGCCTTAGTTGGTGGTAGCTTGTCTAATGAAGCTACTATGTTGATGAGAGGATTTATTGAAAAATCAATAAATTTTTGTTATTTATTATTTTGTGATGATGAGGAATATGATAATTACAGAAAGTATTCATTACAAAAAGGATATAGAAAATTAGATCGAGAGATTATAGTTGGTGATAAAAAAATAGGAGTTCATTTCACAGGAAAAAGTCATATAAAGATTCCAAAAGAGCTGAAAGAAAGTATAGAGCAATTTACAGGCAAGAAAGGCGGCGAAAAAACAAGGTGGACAAAACTAAGTTTAATGGACAGATTAGAAATAATTGCCAAACAAAAGGTAATAAAAATAGATGTTATTATGCTTAGTATATTATCTTTTTATGAAGATGCCTCAGAGGCTTTGCATGGAACTTTTTACGGGTGTGCTTTTCATACGGGATACCATCTTCCCGGATTTAATAAATCTGATAAAAAGAAAGCAGTTAAAAATGAACAAAAAAACCTATCCCTTTTATTGGTTAATTGTATTTCAATAATTACTGATATATTGAGATGTATTGGAGAGAAAGAGGATATAAAAAATTTATTAAAGAAAGCAGTTAAAAATGAAAAAAGAGTTGTTAAATTAATGGACTTGGTTGTAAATGATAAAGGTTAGCTATTGCCCATTTTGGAGCAGGTGTCGTGCAAGCAACCTTCACGGGACAGGAGTATGACGAAGAAAATGAGCTTCAGTACTATGGAGCCAGGTATCTGGACAATGATGTAGGACGATTTTTGAGCATTGATCCAGCTACCTTAGTATTACATGACGGACAAGAATTGAAAAAGATTACCAAAGGAGAATTAGAGCAGATATTAGCTAACCCTCAGAATCTAAATTCTTATGCTTATGCAGTGAACAATCCAGTGATAATGAAAGATGCTGACGGTAATTTCGCTTTCCTATTTGTAGCAGCTGTATATGCAGCACCGTATGTAGTCCCAGCAGCATTGACAGCAGTAGCATCAGTAGGTGCTTGGTGGCAAGTTCAGGAATTGGGGCAAGCTATTGGGTATATGTCTGAGGGTGATGATGCTAGTGCTCAACAACATTTTGATAGTATGGCAGAAGCTCAAGCACTTACGGGAGCAGCTGCAGCTAGTTTATTAGCAGCCGATGGTTTGATGAGTAGTACTAAACAGGATAAATCTATAGCAGGTCAAAATATAAGCAAAAATCTTCATCAAAAATTAAAGGGCGGTGATTTATTACCAACTCAAAATTATGTAAATTCTAAGCAGGTGGATAAATATTATAATGATCTGATGAATGGAAAGACATTACGACCAATTGAAGTTATGAATAATAATGGGAATAAATACATTTTAGATGGACATCATCGTTATGTAGCTAGTCAAAGGGCTGGTGTAGAAATACAAAGAGTAGAGATGAGTGGGCCATTGTCGGGTACAGATTGGGATAGTGTAAGATTTGAATAATTAAATATATTATTATGGACAATAAAAAACTAATAGAAATTTTACGTAAAGGTATTTTAGAGGTTCGTATTCTTAGTGCTAAAGAAGATGTAGATAAACATCGTATCAATAAGATGTCGAATATTTTGCATAATATACCTGACGCACTAGATAATGATCAAAGTTTTGATTATGAGCTTTTGAATAGTGAGTTAAAGGGTTATAGGCAGGAATATGCTGATAGTTTATTTAATACAAAAGTAAGTGAATAATATGGATTTTAATTAATACATACTATGCCAACGAGATTGTCAAAAACAGTTAAATTGAATATTGAAAAAGCGCAATCATCAGCGATTGCTTCTGTTGATGTTTATAATAGACCTGGTCCAAAATTTCGTACAGCACATTACATAGTATTGATTATTATTGGTTGGACTGCTTTATTTCATGCAATTTTCTATAAACGAGGCAGAAGACCGTGGTATAGAAAGAAGGATTCTGGTAGAGGGAAGGCTATAAGATATCAAAAAATAAATGGTGATCCAAAACATTGGGATTTAAGTAAATGTTTGAAAGAATATTTTAAGAATACTAATCCGCCTGAGAGAAAAAATCTTGAATTTCTAATTGGCCTTAGAGATAAGATTGAGCACAGACATTTACCAGAACTAGACATGGCACTTTACGGAGAATGCCAAGCGTCACTTCTTAATTTAGAAGATTATTTAATTTCAGAATTTGGAAATAAGTATGCTTTAATGGAGCAGCTTGCTGTCTCTCTACAATTTTCAAGAATAACGCCTCATGAAAAGAAAAGAGTTTCTCAAATATTAGCTCAAGCTATGGCGAAGTCTGTGCAGGACTATATTGAGAAATTCAGGGGTGGTCTTCCCTCTACTATTTTAAATAGCATGAAATATTCATTTAATGTATTTCTTGTCCCAAAAGTATCAAACAGAGAAAAGGCTTCTGATATAGCTGTAGAGTTTATAAATGTGAATGAAGCTAGTGAAGAAGAACTTGGGCGATTAGAAAAATTGAATGTTTTAATAAAAGAGAAACATATACCAATAGTTAATTTAAACTATTTCATGCCAAGCCAAGTTGTAGAAGAAGTTAATAAAAGGCTTGCACGGAGGTTTACCATGAATACACATACGGCATGTTGGAGATATTATAAGGTTCGTCCGAAATGGGATTCAAGAAATTTGAAGCAAACCGTATCAGAATTTTGTATTTATGATAAAGTGCATTCAGATTATGTATATACAAGAGCGTGGATTGAAAAATTAGTAAATGATTTGTCAGATTTATCTACTTATAACAAGATACTGAAGAATACCTAGTATATACAATTATATAAAATAAGACACAAAACATCCCTTTTATAGTGTCCCATTTCCAACTTGATCTTGCCGAAAGTGGAGTGAGTGTCGTGCAAGCAACCTTTATCCCGCACCACTTTTATTTAAAAATATTACTATGTTTTATGTTTACTTCCTAGTTAGTAAAATAAACAAAGATGAAATTTATATTGGCTCTACTAATAATCTTACTAAAAGATTTAAAGAACACAATAGTGGTCAAGTATTTTCCACCAAAACACATAGACCTTGGTCTTTAATATATTATGAAGCCTATAATCAAGAGAAATTAGCCAGAATTAGAGAGCAAAGATTAAAGCATCACGGTAATGCTTTAAGGTAACTAAAAAAGAGGATTGGATTAATTAAAGGTAGGTAAAAGTGGTGCGGGATTTACTGGACAGGAGTATGACGAGGAAGAATAGGACAGAGCATTTATGTTAACTCTTGACATACTAGTTAACATATGTTAATATATAGTTATATAAGTTAACATAGATTTATGAAGCAAACAAAGGATATATTATCAATCAAAGAATTGGCCGATATTTTGGGTATTAGTCGGGTGGCAGTTTTTAATAGGGTTAAAAAAGGTCATATTAAAGCTCAAAAAGTAGGTCGAAATTATATTATCTATAAATCAGATATACCTGAGCTAGTTTCTGGCGCAGTCTCAGATAAATTGAAAAAGGAAATAGATAGTGGTGTAGCTAGAGTGGTCAGTGAGTATGGTCAAACTCTTAAGTTGCTAGGCGAAGAATAATATGCAGATTAGAGTAATTACAGTTGAAGCTGTCAGATATTTGTCTCATAGATTAGCTACAGATACTATGACTTGGGATGAGTCTATCCCACCTTTTGATACTAGATATCCAAATGTTTTGGAAAGTTGTCTTCAAACTCCTTTTCAAAAATTTGCTAAAAAATTTCTCTATCCAGGCTTGAAATCAAAAGCAGCAATATTGTTTTATCTATTAATAAAAAACCATCCTTTTCAAAATGGTAACAAGAGAATAGCGGTTACTACTTTGTTTGTATTTTTGTCTATCAATAATAAATGGATTAAAGTAGATAATCAGGAGTTGTATAATTTTGCTGTTTGGGTAGCTCAAAGTCCACCCAAATTAAAAACCAATGTTGTCAAAGCTGTAGAAGATTTTATTGATATCAACATGATAGATCTGCCAAATAAAAAATAATCTCGAGCTTTAAAAAAATCGTAAGAATTTGGCCGCGAATAGTCGTGGTCATTTTCGTATTGTTTGAGCTTCGAGCGCCTGCCTGCCGATAGGCAGGTAGCGAGGGCGAGTTTACGAAAATAGCGACTAGGAGCAATAAATTCAAAGATTTTTTGTGGCTCGCGTTTTGGCATCACCTTTCACGCGAAAGGTGGTAAAAGAAGTTTCCAAAAACTCTTAAGAAATGTTATAATACTCATGCAGTTTAATATTAAATTTTTAGATTTTAATATATGAAAAAGGATCATATAGCGATTTTTTTACTAGTAATTGCCATAGTTTTAGGCTTTATTTTTTATTTCACCAATAAAAAGCCTATTAAGCAAAATACTTTGCAATACACCGCTGGTTGTGCTTCGGACAAGATAGATGCTTCAGTCTATAGTCTCAGAGGTGATACTAGTTTAATTGGAGCCTTTATTAGCTTTAAAGAGGTACCATTGACTGAAGAAGTGGAGCTGGAATTGAGTAAATTGGGAGTCACTATTAGAAAAGATTCTTGGATATTTGATTATGGTTTGGCTCAAATTCCAACGAAGTCACTTTGTCAGCTAGCAGACTATGATTTTGTCAAAGCTGTTTTTATACCAAAAGATAACTAATTATATTGAGTCCATCGAAATATGATTTTGAAAACAATAGATCAAATAAAAAATTTGGCTGGTCAGAGAGTGCTTTTGCGTTTAGATCTCAATGTACCGCTTGATGATCAAGCTAGAGTAGAGAAACATGGTGATTGGAGACTAGCTAGAGCTATTCCAACTATCAAATATTTGCTCAAGAAAAAAGCTAAAGTAATCATCATAGCTCACCTAGGTAGACCTAAAGGCCAACCAGATCCAAAATTATCTCTTTTGCCAGTAGCCCAAGCTCTGACTAAAAAATTAGGTCAGAATATTGAATTTTGGTCAGATGATTTTCGGGATTATGAAGAAGATAGTCATGATTTGGCCAATGGTTCAGTAGCAATGCTAGAAAATATTCGTTTTGAGCCTCGGGAAAAATTAAATTGCAAACGTCTAGCCAAAGCCATGGCCAAGCTAGGTGATATATATGTAAATGACGCTTTTGGTAATCTACATAGATCAGATTCTTCCATGGAAGCTATCACTAATTATCTACCTGCTTATGCTGGATTTTTAATCAGAGACGAGCTAGAGCATTTATCACAAATTCTCAGTATCAAAAAAGGTTTGGTTATTATATTTGGTGGGGCTAAAGCAGCCACCAAAATGAAATTGATCAAAAGATTAAGTGCTAAGGCTGATAATGTTTTGGTGGGTGGAGTTTTAGCTAACACTATGCTCAAAGCCAGTGGTTATGAGATTGGTAAATCTTTGTTTGATCAAGATTCTATGAAGATAGCCAAAGAGTTACTGGGGACTATAGTTCAAATGCCTTTGGATGGGGCAGTGGCTAGTGGTCTTAAAGCTAAAACTAGAAAAATCGTCACAGTAGCGGAAGTGGCTAAAAATGAAATGCTTTTAGATATTGGACCTAATACCGTTGATCAATATTTGGAGCTATTGGAAAAAGCCAAATTAGTTATTTGGAATGGACCCTTTGGTTATTTTGAGAATCCAATTTATATTCAGGGTTCTAAACAAATAATGCAAGTTTTAGCTAAATCAAAGACCAAGGTAATACTAGGTGGAGGCGAGACAGTAGAACTTGCTCAAAAATTAAAATTAGATAAACAATTTCATTTTATATCTACTGGTGGTGGGGCTATGCTCACTTTTTTGGGTGGAGGCAAGATGCCAGCTTTGGATAAATTAAAAAAATAATAAGTTTTTCGTCACTCTGGAGCCTGGCGATAGAGCCTAAAAATTAGTAGATTATATCATTTCGTCCTATGGACTACACTCCAGAATGACACAATAATAAAAATATGCCAGATAAAATAAAAAAAATAAGTGCTATAGAAATTCTTGATTCTCGTGGTAATCCGACTATTGAAACTACGGTTGAACTTTCTAATGGCGTATCGGCTAGTGCAGCTGTACCTTCTGGAGCTTCTACGGGCAAGTTTGAAGCTCATGAGCTTAGAGATGGCGATAAGGCTAGATACAACGGCAAAGGAGTACTCAAAGCTATTGCCAATGTCAATGAAATACTGGATAAAGAATTAAATGGTATATCTGTGACTCAACAGGCCAAGATTGATACTATGATGATCAAGCTTGATGGCACAAAAAATAAAAGTAAATTAGGTGCTAATGCTATATTATCAGTTTCTTTGGCTGTAGCCCACACTGCTGCTAAATTTAATAATATAGAGTTATATGAACATTTAAGAAGTTTATATAATCCAAAATTAAAAACATATAATTTGCCTACGCCAGTAGTTAATGTTATAAATGGAGGAGCACACGCTTCTACCAATATTAATATTCAGGAATTCTGGTTAGTTCCTGAAGCAGCCAAAACTTTTTCTGAAAAATTAAGACAGTCCAGTGAAATATTTCACAAACTTAGTGATCTTTTGGCGGCAGCTGCCTATGACACTGATCTAGGTAATGAAGGTGGCTATGCACCAAATGTAAAATCACATAAGCAAGTATTTGAATTCATCATGCATGCTATAGAATCTAGTGGCTATAAGCCAGGCAAAGATATATTTTTAGGGATTGATGCTGGAGCATCTGAGTTTTATGATGAAAAGAATAAAGTCTATAAATTAGATTTGGAGGGTAAGGCTATGGCCGAGGATGAGCTTATAGATTTTTATTTTGATTTAATGGAACTCTATCCACTTACTTTGATTGAGGACCCTCTAGATCAAGAAGCTTGGGAAGGATGGGCTGATATTAGTAGCGATGAGTTTATAAAAAGTAATAATATTAAAATAATTGGTGATGATCTTTTTGTGACCAATATAGAACGTTTTAAAAAAGGAATAAAAATGGGTGTGGCCAATAGTATTTTAATCAAATTTAATCAGATTGGTACTTTGACTGAAACTTTAGAAGTTATTAGAGAAGCTAGAGATAATGATTATAAAGTAATAGTATCTCATAGAAGTGGTGAAACATCCGATACTACTATTGCTGATTTAGCAGTAGCTGTAAATGCTGATTATATCAAAACAGGTTCGACTGCTAGAGGAGAAAGAACCGCTAAATATAATAGATTGTTAAAAATTGAACAGAAATTGAAATAATATATGTCAGATATAAAGAAAGCTAATTTACCCTTATTGCTGTTGATACTCGATGGCTGGGGTGTTTGGGACAAAAAAGAAAGTAATGCTATTGCTCTGGCTAAAACGCCGGTGATAGATGGCTTGTATAAAAAATATCCTAATACATTACTTCAGGCTTCAGCCAAAGATGTCGGTTTGCCTAGTAATCAACCTGGTAATTCAGAAGCTGGGCACATGAATATTGGAGCTGGTAGAGTGATTGAGCAAGACGCTGTTATTATATCTAGGAGTATAAATAATGGTACTTTTTTTAAGAATCCAGCTTTTTTACAAGCAGCTCATCATGTAGAAGAGCATAGCAGCGATGTTCATTTAATGGGGTTGTTGTCAGATGGTTCTAGTCCTCATTCAGATGAAGATCATTTGTTGTCATTGATCAGTTTTTTTATTGGTCGCACTAAACAAAATATATATCTTCATCTTTTCACAGATGGTCGTGATTCGCCACCATTTGCTGCCCTCAAAATTCTCAGTCAGTATACTTCAATATTCAATAGCGATAGAGTAAAAATTGCTAGTATTATGGGGCGTTTTTATGCTATGGATAGAAAAAAATCATGGACCAGGACCAAACAGGCATTTGATACTTTGGTAATGGGCAAAGGACATCTGGCTCCAAATGCAGTATAAGCTGTTACTCAGGCTTATAATAGAGGCGAAAGTGATGAATTTATTGAACCTTCTATTATAGTTGATAAAAATTCTAAACCAGTTGGCTTAATTGATAGTGATGATGCGTTAGTATTTTTTAATTTAAGATCAGATAGAGCTAGGCAACTGAGCAAAACATTTGCTCAAGAAGATTTTACCAAAAAAAATAAAGGCTCTTTCAAGCCCGGTAAAAAAATTGAAAATTTATTGTTTGTAGCTTTGACAGACTTTGGCCCTGATTTGGGAGGTGTGTTGACGGCTTATCCTGGTATTGATATTCCAGATACCTTGCCAATGGCTCTCAAAGATCTTCGGCAGTGTTATATTGCGGAAACTGAAAAGTATGCTCATGTTACTTATTTTTTTAATGGTGGCTATGATCATCCAGTGGTAGGAGAAGATTGGATAGACATTCCTTCTAAGGATGTAGATTCTTATGCAGACCAACCAGAGATGAGTACTATTGAATTGAGCAATAGAATTATCAAAGATGTTGAAAATGATAAATATGATTTTATAATGGCCAATTTTGCTGCTCCAGACATGGTCGGACATACTGGTAATTTAAAGGCCGGTATCAAGGCAGTAGAATTTGTAGACAAGGCCGTTGGTAAGGTTATTGAGACAGTGTTGGCCAAGCAAGGTACAATTATTATCACAGCTGATCATGGCAATGTCGAAGAAATGATTAACTTGAAAACCAAGGAAATGGATACTGAGCATTCTATTAATCCAGTACCTTTTATTATTGTTAATCATTATGATTTTAAATTAAAAGCTAATGGTAAGTTAGCAAATATTGCACCAACTATTTTAGATATATTAAATATAAAGAAGCCACAATTAATAAGTGAAAAATCTTTAATTATTAAATAAAATGAATTCCGTTAGAAATTCATGATATTATACTAACGGATAATTTATAAGAGTAATATATAAATTTTACAAATATCGTTATTAGTAAATTAAACGCAGTGAAAATTTATTTCACAATAATTAATAAAATAAATTTCTAACGGGATGAAAAGACCTCGACCAGTAGTACTTGTAATATTAGATGGCTTTGGCATTGCTCCGCCTTCAAGATCCAATGCTATTTCGCTAGCCAAAACACCAAATTTTGATAAATACTCACAAAATTATCCTATTATGCCTTTATCCGCTAGTGGTGAAGCAGTAGGGCTTTCTTGGGGCGAAATGGGTAATTCTCAGGTAGGTCATCTTTCTTTAGGATCAGGTGTTATTCCATATCAAAATTTACCACGCATTACTAAATCTATTACAGATGGAGATTTTTATAATAACGAAGCTTTTGTAAAAGCTTGTGAAAATGCTAATAAAAATGAAACGGCTTTGCATTTGATAGGTCTAGTTAGTTCAGGTGGTATTCATAGTTATAATGAGCACCTCTACTCTCTAATCGAGCTGGCTCATCAACAAAAAGTAGCTAGACTTTATATTCATGCTTTTTTGGATGGGCGTGATACACCGCGTAATAGTGGTCTTAATTTTATTGCTAAATTACAGGAGAAATTAAAAAAAGTTGGCGTCGGGGCTATAGCTAGTTTGAGTGGTCGTTTTTGGGCCATGGATAGAGACAATCGTTGGGATAGGATAGAAAAAACTTGGCAGGCCATGGTAGATGGTCAGTCGGATGAAAAATATGAGGATGTTTTAGAAGCTATCCAAAAATCATATGACAAAGAAGTTTATGATGAAGAATTTGTTCCTGTTGTAATACTCGATGATTTAGGTAAACCCAAAGGTACTATTAAAGACGGAGACAGTGTAATATTTTTTAATTTTAGATCTGATAGAGCCAGGCAATTGACACAAGCTTTGACTTTACCAGGCTTTGAAAAATTTAAAAGACCATACTTCAAAAATCTTTTTATGGCTACCATGACTGAATATGAAAAAGATTTGCCAGTGCAAGTTGCTTTTCCACCTTTAGTCATAGAGATGCCATTGGCTAGAGTATTATCAGAAGCAGGCCTTAAGCAGCTTCATATTGCTGAAACTGAAAAGTATGCTCATGTTACTTATTTTTTTAATGGTGGACAGGAAACTATTTATGAAGGTGAAGATAGAATATTAGTTCCTTCTCCTCAAGTTATTTCATATGCTGAGAAACCAGCTATGTCGGCTCGAGAGCTAACTTCAAAAATTACTCAAGCTATCAAAGAAGGGCAGTATGATTTTATAGTAGTCAATTATGCTAATCCAGACATGGTGGGACACACAGGAAATATGCAGGCGACTATCGAAGCTATAGAAATAGTTGACCAATTAGTTGGAGAATTAGTAGATACTGTTTTGTCATACGGTGGTTTGACTTTAATTACTGCTGATCATGGTAATGCCGAAAAACTTTATGATTTACAAACTGGAGAAATATCCAAAGTACATTCTAATAATCCAGTGCCATTCTTTATTATTGGTGATGATTTTGCTGGTAAGAGTGTTTTAGCAGGTAATGTCGGCACAGACCTTAGCCATGTCACGCCAGTGGGAGTATTAGCTGATGTGCCGCCAACAGTTCTTAAAATTATGGGTATCAAAAAACCACCGGAAATGACCGGTAGCTCTTTAATTTAAAATTAGGTTGTTAGACTTATCAACAGATAAGTAGTAAATATACTAAGCAAGAAGCCAATTAATATTTCAGCATTACTATGACCAAACTGCTCATTTAAAACAGGAAATTTATAACCCTCTTTAGCTGGTAATTTTTTAATCAAATGATTGATTATGGAGGCTTGTTTACCTAGTTTTCGTCTAATACCAGCCGCATCTTTGACTATTACAATGGCCATTATCAGAGCTATGGCAAATTCAGGAGAATCTAGGCCTCTGAAATATCCCATGGTAATTAACAGTGAGGTAGCTAGAGCAGTATGAGAAGATGGCATACCACCGTAGGAAAATATTTGAGACCAAGAAAATCTACCTTTTATTAGGAAAATGACCAATTTAAGGATTTGATTGATTACCAAGGCTAGTAGGGGGATTAGAAAAAACTTGTATTCATGCATATTTGATTTATTACATATATTATTATAAAGTCATTATAACAGAAAAATAAAGTAATTAAAAATGAATTTTTTAGACATATCAATATTAAGTATTGTTCAAGGCGTAGCCGAATGGTTACCTATTTCGAGTTCTGGCCATTTAGTTTTGTTTGAGAGCTGGCTCAGTATTAAGGAAGCTAATTTATCTTTCGATGTATTTTTACACGTCGCTTCTTTACTGGTTATTCTATTATTTTTTAAAAAGCAAATTATTGATATCATCAAAGCTCCTTTTGATTCTAAAGAGAATTTAAAAGCAAATTGGTGGTGGTTTATAATTATTTCAAATATTTTTACAGCTATTATTGGTTATTCTCTGTATCAAAATATAGAATCTTTTCGAACTGTAGCTTCGGTCAGTAATTGGTTTTTAGTTACAGCTATATTACTTTTGTCTAGTAAGTTTGTTAAAGGCGAAAAATCTTTGACTTGGAAACACGCCATAGTCTTGGGTATTGTACAGGGCCTAGCAGTTTTACCAGGCTTATCTAGAAGTGGCACGGTGATAGTGATTGCCTTGGCCATGAAAATAAAAAAGAACCAAGCTTTCAATTATGGATTTATAGTAGCTATCCCTGCTATGCTAGGATCATTTTTGTTGACAGCTCGTGGTTTTGTTTTTGAGCCAATTTACATTTTGGCTTTTGTAATTACTTTTGTAGTTGGCTATTTGTCTTTGGCGTTTTTGAAAATTATAATGAAGCGAGATTATTTTTATTTATTTTTTGTATATACGTTAATTTTATCATTAATTATAAAGTTAAGTTAAATGCTTTATCCAGTAATATTATCAGGTGGAATAGGCAAAAGATTATGGCCATTATCTAGCCAAAATAATCCTAAACAATTCCAAAAGTTACTCAATGACAAAACTTTAATTCAAAATACCTATGACCGTATTTTGAAAGGTTTTGATAAGCAAAATGTTTTTGTGATTACTGGCGATAGTATGCTAGAGGATGTCAAATCACAAATTGATATAGAAGATCCTCAAATTTTTAGTGAGCCTAGTGTCAAAGGTACAGCTATAGCTATTGGCTATGCTGCCTTGAAGCTCAAACAAATTGATGAAGAGGCTATTATGGTGACTATAAATAGTGACCATTATATCAAAGAGGAAGATAAATATTTAGATATAATAAAACAGGCAGGTAAAATTGTTAGCAAAAGACCAGATCAAATGCTTTTGATTGGTATTAAACCTAAATATCCTGAAACTGGTTTTGGTTATATTGAATTGGGTGAAGAAATAGAGCAAGATATATATAAAGTTGCTTCTTTTAAAGAAAAACCAGAAATGTCTGTGGCTGAGGATTTTATAGAATCTGGTAATTATTTGTGGAACGCAGCTTTTTTTGTATTTAAGGTCAAAGAATTATTAAAATGGTATAAAGAATATCTGCCAGCGCATTATCAGGCTTTATTGAATATTGAAAAGAATGAAGCTAATATAGCTACAGAATATGAGCGGGTAGATAATATTTGTATTAATATTGGATTATTGGAAAAAATGCCCAATAAATTGGTGATGCCAGCTGATATAACTTGGGCTGATATTGGTCATTGGCGTAGTTTGAGAGACGTCTTAGCTAAAGATAAATCTAATGTTTCCAATACCAAAAATTTAGTAAGCCTTGATAGTCATAATAATTTATTATATAGTTTTAATGATAAGAAGTTAATTGCGACCGTAGGAGTAGAGGATATGGTATTAGTGGAGACTGAGGACGCAATTCTTCTTTGTCCTGCTGACAGGGCTCAGGATATAAAAAAATTACTTGAGGAAATAAAAAAACAGGGATTTGATAAATATTTATGACAAAATTTATTATAAAACTAATTATATTTTTTACAGTAGCAGTCGGTATTTGGTTTTTGATTTCAGTTGTATCTGGTAATGGTGTTGCTAGTAAAACTTTTGTAGTTAGAGATGGGCAAGGAGTAAATACTATTAGTAGTGAGCTTCAGGATTCCAATTTAATAAAAAACAAATTTGTTTTTGAGACTTGGTTGTGGCTTAGAAAATCAGAAGGCAAAGTCATTGCTGGTGTTTATGAAATCCCAGCAGATATTTCTATTAGACGTCTGGCCAATCTTTTGGTTCTGGGCCCGGGACAATCTCAATATGCAGTTACCTTACTAGAAGGGTGGACTAGAGAATTGATGACAGACACACTAGAAGAAGCAGAATTAGATAGTGCCAATTTTATGACTCTTAGCTCCAAGGCTAGTGACTGGAAGGAAGATTATGAATTTTTAG
>FLOH01000791.1_pt1 | contig 57592 bp, 47 predicted proteins | sample 756751 | NCBI WGS metagenome assembly FLOH01 (sample SAMEA4026879, study PRJEB14308) | marine metagenome | biome: coastal water; material: water | depth 74 m
CTATGTTCACGGTATGACCGGTGCCGGCGCGCCACCAGCCGAACAGGCGGCGTTTGCGGCAGCACACCCCGACCTCTACCGGAGCGCTGGCGGCGAAACTTTCGTCAACATCGAAGGCGGCAAACTTCAGATCGCCTCTCTGGATTGTCCGGGATTTGCCACCAGCGTCGAGCCCGACTGGGCGACGATGCGCGAAATGTCACTTGAAACGAAGGACTTCTCATAATGGCTGAAATTCGCCTGGGCGTGATCATGCATGGTGTCACTGGACGCATGGGCACGAACCAACACCTGGTTCGCTCGATCCTGGCCATGCAGGCCGAAGGCGGCGTGGTTTTGAAAAACGGCGACCGCGTCATGCCGGACCCGATTTTGGTCGGCCGCAACGCCGACAAACTTCAAAGTCTGGCCAAGCTTTACGGCGTCGAACGCTGGACCGATGATCTTGATGCGGCGCTAGCCAACGCTGATGACCAGCTCTTTTTTGATGCCGGCACGACGCAGATGCGCGCCGGACTGGTCAAACGCGCCATCGATGCCGGCAAGGACGTCTATGTTGAAAAACCGACGGCCGAGACTTTGGATGCGGCCCTGGACCTCGCGCGCTATGCCGCCAAACATGGTGCCAAGAACGGGGTCGTTCACGACAAAATATCGCTGCCCGGTCTGATGAAGCTGAAACGGCTACGTGATTCCGGCTTTTTCGGGCGCATTCTCAGTGTGCGGGGCGAGTTCGGCTACTGGGTCTTTGAAGGCGACTGGATGGCGGCGCAACGCCCGTCGTGGAATTACAAAAAAGCCGAAGGCGGTGGCATTATCCTCGATATGCTGTGTCATTGGCGCTATGTGCTCGATCACACCATTGCCCCGGTCAAGGCGGTGAGTTGCCTGGGTGCGACCCACATTCCGGAGCGCTGGGACGAAAACGGTGAACGCTACGACGCCGATACCGACGATGCCGCCTACGCCACGTTCGAGTTGGAAGGTGGTATTATCGCCCAGATGAATTCGTCCTGGTGCACCCGTGTGCGGCGTGATGATCTGGTGACCTTCCATGTCGATGGCACACATGGCTCGGCAGTGGCGGGCCTGCACAGCTGCCGCAGTCAGGCCCGGCAAAACACGCCCAAGCCGGTCTGGAATCCCGACACACCGCAGGCGCTGAACTTCTTCGACCAATGGCAGGAAGTGCCCGACAATCAGGCCTTCGACAACGGCTTCAAGTCTCAGTGGGAGATGTTCATCCGCCACCTCTATGACGATGCGCCCTGGGAATATGATCTGTTGTCTGGGGCCAAGGGTGTGCAACTCGCCGAACTGGGTATGCAAAGCTGGGCCGAGCGGCGCTGGCTCGACGTGCCGTCACTGGCGCTTTAAATCATGACGAGTGTCACGCTACCGACGCAGACGGGTGGAACCGAAGTCTATCAGACGGGCGCACCGCTTGAATTGAAGCCGCAAAAGAATGGCAGCTTTACCCGCATTGCCTATTCGGCAGCCCACGTCGTCGCCGACCCGCTGGCCGATTGTGATCCGTGGCTGGAGACGGCGTTGGATTGGGACGCGACCATCGCTTACCGGCGACACCTGTGGTCGCTGGGCATGGGTGTGGCTGAAGCCATGGATACGGCGCAGCGCGGGATGGGCCTGGACTGGCCGACGTCGCTGGAACTGATCAAACGCAGCGTCGATGCGGCGGCGGACTTCGAGGGCGAGGGTCTGGTCGCCAGCGGTGCCGGTACCGATCACATCGCGCCCGATCCGTCGCTGACGCTGGATGATGTGATTGCGGCTTACGAAGAACAGTGTGCCGCCGTCGAAGCAGCGGGCGGGCGTATCATATTGATGGCGAGCCGCGCCCTGGCGGCCTGCGCCAAGTCGCCGGACGACTATGGCGTGGTCTACGACCGCATCCTCAGCCAAGTCAAAGAGCCGGTCATCATTCATTGGCTGGGTGAAATGTTCGACCCGGCGCTGGCCGGATATTGGGGTGACGACGACCACATGGCGGCGATGGAGGTGGCGCTAAGTGTGCTGCACAGCAACGCCGATAAAGTCGACGGTATCAAGATATCGCTGCTCGACGACAGTAAGGAAATCGCCATGCGCCGCCGCCTGCCCGACGGCGTGCGCATGTATACCGGCGATGATTTCAATTATCCCGACCTGATTGCGGGCGATGACCAGGGGCATTCCGATGCCTTGCTGGGCATATTTGACGCCATCGCACCGGCGGCAAGTGCGGCTTTGTCGGCGATGGCGCGCCAGGACATGGAGACTTACTTTGATATCCTGGCACCCACGGTGCCACTGTCGCGCCACATCTTCAAAGCACCGACGCGGTTTTATAAAACCGGCGTGGTCTTCATGGCCTATCTCAACGGCCACCAGAATCATTTCACCATGGTCGGCGGTCAGGAAAGCACGCGCTCGGCGGTGCATCTGGCTGAGCTTTTCCGTCTCGCCGACAAGGCTGGATTGCTGGCCGATCCCGACGCCGCTTGCCGGCGCGCGGCGGCGGTCATGGCGACGCACGGGATTAGCTGATCATGGCAGATATTCAACGACTCGCGCTCAACACGGCGACCGTCAAGGCGCAGTGGACGCTGGCTGAATGCATCGAAGGCTGTGCCCGGCACGGCATACCGGGCATCGCACCGTGGCGCGACAAGCTTGCCGAATGCGGCGTCGATAACGCCGCCAAAATGATCCGCGATGCCGGTCTGGGCGTCAGTGGCCTGTGCCGTGGCGGCATGTTTCCAGCCGCCGACGCCGCGGGCCGCCAGGCCGCCCTTGACGACAATCGTCGCGGCCTTGACGACGCCGCGACGATTGGGGCGGAATGTCTGGTGCTGGTCGTCGGCGGCTTGCCCGAGGGCTCCAAGGATATCGCCGATGCGCGCAATCAGGTCCGCGACGGCATCGCCGCAACGCTGGAACATGCCCGCCAGATCGGCATGCCGCTGACGATTGAGCCATTGCATCCGATGTATGCGGCGGATCGCGCTTGCGTTAACACGGTGGCCCAGGCCAACGACTTGTGTGACGAGTTGGGGGACGGCTTGTATATCGCCATCGACGTTTATCACGTCTGGTGGGATCCCTGTCTGGAATCCGAAATCGCCCGCGCTGGGGCCCGTATCAACGCGTTTCACACCTGCGATTGGCTGGTGCCGACGACCGACTTGTTACTTGATCGCGGTATGATGGGCGACGGTGTCATCGACATTCCCAAAATTCGGGGATGGGTGGAGGCCACTGGCTATGACAGGTTTTGCGAAGTCGAAATCTTCTCCGCCGCAAATTGGTGGCTGAAAGATGGCGATGATGTGCTAAATACTGTCAAACAGAGACATATTGAATTCGTCTGACCCCACCCCGGAGATTTTTTATTATGCCTTCGCTAGAGATTGATGCCGCCAATGCAATGTCCTACACGCACACCCCGCCGTCCTCGGACACGGGCTGCACGTTTGTGTTTTTTAATGCCCTGACCGGTGAGGCGGGCATGTGGGAAGGTGAGATCGGTGACGCCCTGCGCACTGCGGGTCACGGCACCTTGAGTTTCAATTTCCGCGGCCAGGCCCACAGCCCGATCGGCGACGATGTGGTGATTGACGCAGCTCAGATGACGGCGGATTGCGCAGTTATGCTCAATCACATCAAACCGGTGCGCGCGGTATTGGTCGGACTTTCCATCGGTGGGCTGTTTGCGGTGCAGGCCTGGCTCGACGGGCTGGACAGCGTCGACGTCAGTGGCGTCGTTTTCATCAATACGCTGCGCCGCGATGGTGCGCGGCTGGAGTGGATCAATTCAGGCATGGTGCGCTGTATCGAAGTCGGTGGCCTCGATCTGATGCGGGATCTATTCATGCCGCTGATCACGAATGAAGAATTTCAGCAGACGGCCCGTCCAAACTTCCTCAAAGATCAAGAATATGTGCCGCTGACGCCCAAGGACAACGACTACCGATTGCTGGCCAGCGGCGGTACGGCGAACTGGGATTTGCCTTATGAGCGCATTGACCTGCCGGTGCTGGTCCTGACCGGCCAGCAGGATCGGTTATTCTATGTTGAACAAGACGTCGCGGATCGTTGCGCACGTATGCCCAATGTGACACGTGTCGATATGGCGGATGCGGCCCATATGCTGCCGGTCGAGCGACCCGAGGCGTTTACCAAGTCGCTGCTCGACTTCGTCGCCGCCCTCTAACGAACCGCCGGGTTTCGCGAGATGGCACTTTGGCACCGTCACGCGAGCATTGCCTATTTGGCTGTGTTCGTGGCTGTTCTCGGCCACGCTTCGACGGAATTCTTTTCGGTTCTGTCGGGGATCAGTGGGCCCGAGCTTTCGGTATGGCGTTTTCTTCTCGGCGGTGGCGGCCTTGTCGCCTTGGCGCTGGCGATGCCGGCCAGCCGCGATTTGATCGCGCCCTTTCGGACCCATTTCTGGCCCTTGATCTGGCTTTCACTGCTCGGCGTTACGGCGGGCTATCTGGCGTTTCACTGGTCGCTGGATTTCGCCAGCATCCCCCAGGTCGCGACCACGGTGACGACGATTCCTATTTTTGTCGCCCTCGCCAATCTGCTGGTCAACCGCCAAGCCATTACAGCGGCCAAGATGGTTAGCGGCCTGTGCGCCGTGACCGGCATTGCATTATTGATCACGGATGGCTATCTGGCCCGTCTGGCGGGGTCGGGCGACAATATTTTGGGCATCATGCTGGCTATATCTTGCGCCTGTGCCGTCGCCACTTTTTCAGTGCTGGCGAGACCTATCGTGGCGATTTACGGCGCGCTGCGGATCGCGGCAATCACCATGATGCTGGGTGGCATCGGCTTGTGGCTGGTAGTCGGCATTGTATTTGACGTTTGGGCCCAACCGGCACGGCTGAGTGAATTGCCGGGCAATGGACTTTGGGCCTTGCTGGTCATCGCCTTCTGGAACACGACCATCACACAATTTTTGTGGATCGGCGGCCTGGCGGCGGTGCCTGACATCACGCGTGGCAGTTATCTGTTCTTTCTTAAACCCGTAATTGCGGCTTTGCTGGCGGTTGCTTTGCTGGAGCAGAACATCACTCCGGTCCAGATGCTGGCGATTGCCGTGGTCTGTGCCTCGGTGCTCGGCGAAGTGTTGCTGGGCCGGCGGCGTGTGTCGGTGAAGTAGACCCGCGGTTTTAGGTCACAGAACATAATTCTGGCGAAAAGCGGGTGAGCTAACTTTAATACCTACCGTATTGCACTCAACATATCATATGATGATTGACTAGTAATTTGAGTTGGGGGCCGTCATGAGTGAGCCGCGGGAGGCGACACGAACGTATTCACGTCGCAGTCTACATGGACAGATTGCGCATGACATCGGCGCGCGCATTCTTAACGGTGATTTGCTGCCCGGACAGGTGTTGCCTAACGAAGCGACGTTGAGTGCAGAACTGAAAGTCAGTCGCACTGCGTTGCGCGAAGCTATCAAGGTGCTGGCGGCCAAGGGACTGGTCGAATCGCGCCCCAAGACGGGAACAAGAGTGCGGCCACGGGAATCGTGGAACTTGCTGGACCCGGATATCCTGTCGTGGCTGTTTGCGTCCGGGCCTAATCGTGAAGCAGCGACGACGTTGTTTGAGATTCGAGAAATATTTGAACCTGAGGCTGCGGCGATGGCCGCTCGACGCGCGACAAAGGCGCAAGTCGAGCTGATTACTGACGCCTTCGTCGATATGGAAGCGGCTGGCGATGATGTCCTTGCCGGGATCGCGCCTGATCTGCGGTTTCATCAAAACATTTTGGCGGCGACGGGCAACGAATTGTTGCGCTCGTTGGGCGCGATGATCGAAGTCGCACTCGCCGCCAGCTTTAAGGTTTCGAGCTCCCAGCCCGACGTTCAACTCAATGCGCTCGATCTTCACAAGCGCGTTCTCGATGCTATTGCCGAGGGAAAACAGGATGTTGCCCGCCAGGCGATGATTGTTTTGCTGAAAGAGGCCCGCGAGGGCGTCATCGAATTTGTATCAAAGTAATCGGCACAGTCGTTCCGACTGAGAGTCGGATATTCCATATGGAGAAATTGTATGTCTGACGGTTCGGGTAAAAAATTACGTTCTACCGCCTGGTTCGGTCCCGCCGATAAAGACGGTTTTTTGCACCGCAGCTGGATGAAAAACCAGGGCCGTCCGGATGATTTGTTCGACGGGCGTCCTGTGATCGGCATCTGCAACACTTGGTCGGATCTGACGCCCTGCAACTCGCATTTCCGGGATTTGGCAGAACGCGTGAAGCGTGGTGTCTATGAAGCCGGTGGTTTTCCGGTTGAATTTCCGGTGTCGTCACTGGGCGAGCCAACAATGCGTCCGACGGCGATGCTGTTTCGCAACCTCGCCTCGATGGATGTCGAAGAGGCGATTCGTGCTCACCCGATTGACGGTGTCGTGCTGCTGGTCGGTTGCGACAAGACCACACCGTCTTTGATGATGGGTGCCGCTAGTTGTGATCTGCCGACCATCGCGCTGTCGGGCGGGCCGATGCTCAACGGCAAATTCCGGGGCAAGGATGTCGGCTCGGGCACGGATGTCTGGCGCTTTAGCGAAGACGTTAAGGCTGGCAAGATGAGCCTCGAAGACTTTATGGATGCCGAAGTCGGTATGGCACGTTCGGTTGGCCACTGCATGACCATGGGCACGGCCTCGACCATGGCTTCGATGGTCGAAAGCCTCGGCATGGGCATGCCGGAGAACGCCGCCATTCCCGCTGCCGACGCCCGGCGCTATCGATTGGCCCAACTGGTCGGGCGGCGCGTCGTCGCGATGGTGCATGAAGATTTGAAAATGTCCAAAATCGTCACCAAGGAAGCCATGGTCAACGCCATTCGCACAAATGCCGCCATCGGTGGCTCGACCAACGCGGTGGTGCACTTGCTGGCGTTGGCTGGACGGCTCGAAATTGATCTCAGTCTGGACGATTGGGATACCGAAGGACGGGACGTGCCGACCATCGTCAACCTGATGCCGTCGGGCAAATACCTGATGGAGGACTTTTATTATGCCGGCGGTGTGCCGGCTGTACTGCGACGCCTGGGTGAGGCCGGCAAGCTCAACCGTGATTGCCTAACGGTCAACGGTGAGACCATCTGGGATAACAGCAAGGACGCAGAAAACTATAACGAAGACGTTATCCTGCCGATCGACAAGCCCTTGCTGGAAAGCGGCGGCATTGCCGTGTTGCGCGGTAATCTGTCGCCCCAGGGCGCGATCATCAAGCCGTCGGCGGCGACGCCAGAATTGATGCAGCATCGCGGTCGCGCCGTGGTCTTTGAAGATATCGACGACTACAAAGCCAGGATCGATGATCCCGATCTCGACATTGACGAGAACTGCGTCATGGTTCTGAAGAACTGCGGACCGCGTGGTTATCCGGGCATGGCTGAAGTCGGCAACATGGGTTTACCGCCTAAGCTGCTGAAGAAGGGCATTACCGATATGGTGCGCATATCGGACGCCCGGATGAGCGGCACGGCCTATGGCACCGTGGTTTTGCATACCGCGCCCGAAGCGGCGGCAGGCGGTGTGCTGGCGCTGGTGCAAAGCGGTGACATGATCGAGCTTGATGTGGCCGGACGGCGCATGCACCTCGAGGTCGATGACGCCGAACTGGCGCGTCGCCGTCAAAATTGGACGGCCCCGGGGCCCTCAATGCCGGGCGGCTATCAGAAGCTCTATTTCGATCATGTCCTGCAGGCCGACAAAGGCGTCGATTTCGACTTTCTGGTCGGTAACCGGGGTGCCGACGTACCGCGCAATTCACACTAAGTCCTAAAACAGCACCTCATCAAAGGGCGCTTCGGTTATACCGGGCGCCCTTTTTTTGTTCGATTGAATTAGGTTGTGGGTAATGAATATCAGCAACCAAAGATTGCTGTTTCCAGTCCAATCAACTATAAATAGCGATCAAGAAATCTCACCACTATAAGGGGAAATTTGATGGCGAGGTCGATCGGGGTGGGGCTGGCGTCGGTGTTCGCGGTGCTTGTCTTGTCGTGGAGCGCGCAGGCACAGGATGATCTCAGGATCATTCACTTTGATGTCGGCCAAGGTGATGCGACTTTGATTATCGCGCCGTCGGGCAAAACCATGCTGATCGACGGCGGCAATCAGGGCAAGGGGACGAAGGTTATCATCCCGCGCCTTGAGCGTCTGGGCATCACCAAACTCGACTATGTCATCGCCACACACTATGACGCCGATCATATCGGCGGGCTGGATGAAGTGCTGAATGCCTTGCCGTCCTCGCCCGGCGTTGTCTTCGACCCGGGTGGCAGAGGACCGCTGAAACCCCGACCCCTGAAATCAGCCAAGGGCAACGATACGCGCTATGCGGATTATGTCATTGCCGCGAAGCTGACAGCTGATCGTGAGGCGACTCCGTTGGGGCGTGGCGTCATCAATCTGGATGAGGGCGTGATCGTCAGCGTTGTTGCAGCGAACGGCTGTGTGCTCGGCGGAGGCCAAGATCAGTTCCGCCCGCGCCTCGATGAAAATGGCGCTAGTGTCGCCCTGATCATCACCTATGGCACGTTCGACTATTTTATTGGCGGAGATCTGACCGGCGGCGGGCGATCAGGCAGCAAGACTACAGAGGACATGGAAACGTCGGTCGCCGCCAAGGTCGGGCATGTCGATGCGCTTCGTCTCAGCCATCACGGCAGCAATACAAGTTCCAACAAGGTTTTCCTCGAAACCCTGCGCCCGACTGTCGCCGTGATCTCAGTCGGCGATGGTCATCCCAATACCAAGTACCACCATCCCACCCGCAAAGTGCTTGACCGCCTGCATGACATCAAACCTTTGGGTTTGAAGGCCGTGTACGCGACGAACAGTGGAGAAACCAGCGGCGGATTAACGCCGGAGGACCGCAAACTTCTGTCGCTCGTCGAACAGGATATCGTGATCCGCTCCGACGGCAACGGTTTCTCGGTCAATGGCGAACGTTACGCGACCGACGGCGCAATATCGCCTGCCGCCGCCGCCACAATCCCGCTGCGGGAAACCTGCACGACGCATCTGAAGGAGCCTGACAATGGCACCAGTTGAGGATCAAATGGACGGACCGATGCCCTTAAATTCGCTCCAACAAAGACTGGCCGACGCTGAACTCTTGCTCGACTACGCCCTGCAAAAAGGTACGGATGTCGGCGTGGATATTATCGACGGTATTCGCGCGATAGTCAGGAATCCGAACGACGACGATAAAAACCGAGAGGAACGCGGCGAACGTAGCCCGGCATTCGACGAGGCCTATCGCGATCTGGCCGCCAAAATGGCGCCAGTGACGGCGACGACTTTACGCGACACAGATGCGAAATTTGGTCGTAGGCTCTTGTTAAATAGACGGTCCGTGGCCGAACGCTGGTCGGCCAGCCTGTGGGCTTTTACACTGTCGGCGCTCGCCTTCATCGGCTCGACCGAGCTGCTTCAGGAACTGCTGGCCAATTGGTATCCGCTTGACCCCGACTTGCCACAGAGTGCGGTTCAGGGCTGGCACCTCTATTTGGTCGGGGCCAATATATTGCTGCCGTTCGTTTATGGCTTGCTCGGTGCCTGTCTTTATCTGCTGCCCAAGTGCCACGAATTCGTCACCGCCCGGACCTTTGACCGACTGCGCATCGCCCAGTACAAAAGCCGCCTGTTGCTGGGCTTCGCCGCTGGTGGGATCGTGATGTTCTTTGTCTATGAAATCGGCGTCGGCGAGGGCGATGAAGTCGTCCAACTCAGCGCTCCGGTGCTGGCCATCATCGCCGGCTACAACACGGATTTCCTGTTCCAGGCGATCCAGCGTATGGTCGCGGCGATCCTGCCAAAAGTCGGCATTTCCTCGGCCAAACCCGCTGCGCCGCCACCGCCGACGGTGCGATCAGTGTCGGTTGAAGCGCTGGCAAAAGCCCTGAACGACACAGACAACGAAGAAGACAAAAAGTCTATCCGCGCCGCCATCGCCGCTGCGACGAAGCGGCTATAGCAGGCCGCGGGCCGATAAATTTCGCATCAATTCGCCGACGCCGAAGGTCCACGGTGTGGTCTTGTCACTGTGGTTGACCCGATTGGTCAGCGCGCCGAGCTTGTCGGCGGCGATGGTGACGACATCACCGACTTTGTGGGTGAAGCCCATGCCCGGCGCATCGCGGTCGAGCACGGGTGCGAACATGGTGCCGGTAAACAACACCACGCCGTCGGGGTACTGGTGAACCGCGCCGATGGTCTGGGCCACCAGATCGAGCGGGTCACGGCTGATTTCCGCGATACTGCTTTGGTCCTCCAGTTGGTAGCCCTCGGGGCCCTCGACGCGAAGCCGAACCACGGTCTGGCGCACATCGTCAATGCCGAACGTCCCATCGAACAGGCGGATGAACGGACCTAGCGCGCACGATGCATTGTTGTCCTTGGCTTTACCTAGCAACAAGGCGCTGCGACCTTCGAAATCGCGCAGATTGACGTCGTTACCTAATGTGGCACCAATGGTCTCGCCGCGCGCATTGACGACCATGACGATTTCCGGTTCCGGATTATTCCAGGTCGATTCAGGATGGATCCCGATCTCCGCCCCCGGTCCAACGGCGGACATGGGCTGTGATTTGGTGAAGACCTCGGCGTAGGGGCCGATGCCGACTTCGAGGTATTGAGACCACAAGCCGCGCTCAATCAGCGCCTGCTTGAGCTTCTCGGCGTCGAGGGAGCCCGGCTTGATGGTCGCCAAGTCCGCGCCGACTTCGGATTTTATGGTGTCGCGGATCGCGGCGGCCTTGGTCGGGTCGCCCTGGGCCTGTTCTTCAATGACGCGCTCGACCATCGATTTCACAAAGGTCACGCCCGCCGCTTTGATGGCCTGCAAATCGACCGGGGCCAGCAGATAGGGTTTGGTCGCATCACGCGTCGCGGCAACGCTGTTGGTGGCCAGCTCATCCAAACTGCCGATCACCGGCGCGTCCGCAGCGCCGTTGATCAGTGCCAGCGGATCGTCGCTGTTCAGCAATTCTGAAACCGTTGCGGCCACTTGGCTGAGGTCATGCACATGGCCGTCGCGGATGACGACCGGACTGGGTCCGCCGTGCTCACCGGGAACAAAAGCGCGACCAATCAGGGTGCCGTCCGAGCCATCGACGGGAAGGATATATTCCGCATTCATCATGATTTAATCCATCTCAAGAGCGGACTGGTTAGAGGTAGGCACCGATCTGCCAGGGCACGAATTCATGATCGCCGAAACCCAAAGTCTCACTTTTTGAGGGCGTTCCAGAGGCCACGTCGAGGATGGTGTCGAAAATGATCTGGCCCATTTCGGTCACTGAAATGCCATCGTCGATGACGACGCCGCAATTGATATCCATGTCTTCGGACATGCGGTTGTACATCGCGGAATTGGTTGCCAACTTGATCGACGGTGCCGGTTTATAGCCGAACACCGAGCCCCGGCCTGTGGTAAAGCACACCACATTGGCACCTGAAGCGACTTCGCCGGTGATCGAACAGGGGTCGTAACCGGGGCTGTCCATAAAGACAAAGCCCTTTTCGGTGATCCGCTCGGCGTATTTGTAGACGCCGGTCAGGTTGGTCGTGCCGCCCTTTGCCGCCGCACCCAGGGATTTCTCCAAAATCGTCGTCAGCCCGCCGGCCTTGTTGCCGGGCGAGGGGTTGTTGTCCATGCTGGCCCCCAGCTTGGCGGTGTATTCCTCCCACCATTTAATGCGCTCGATCAGTTTTTCGCCGACTTCGCGACTGACCGCGCGCCGCGTCAGAAGGTGTTCGGCCCCGTAAATCTCCGGCGTTTCAGCCAAAATGGCGGTGCCGCCGTTGCGCACCAGCAAATCGACTGCCGCGCCCAATGACGGATTGGCGGTGATGCCCGAATAAGCGTCCGAGCCGCCACATTGAAGGGCCAGGCTGATATGTTCCGCCGACACCGTCGAACGGGTCGCCTGATTGGCCAAGGGCAACATGTCTTTGATGCGGGCGATGCCGGCTTCGATTGTGGCGCGTGTGCCGCCGGTTTCCTGAATGTTCATGTACTGAAAATTCGGCCCGGCCTCCAAGCCGAAAACGTCGAGCAAAAAGGAAATCTGGTTGCCTTCGCAACCCAGGCCGACCAGCAGGACGCCGGCGCAATTGGGATGACGGATATAACCCCACATCACGCGCTGCAACTGGTCGTGGTTGTCGGTCCCGCCGGAACCACAGCCGGTGCCGTGGGTAAAGGCCGCGACGCCGTCGACATTGGGATAGTCCTTCAAGGCGTCGCCGGCGAAGGCGTTGGCGATGCCGTGGACGACGGTCGCCGAACAGTTAACAGTGCTGAGCACGGCGACATAGTTGCGGGTCGCGATGCTGCCGTTTTCCCGGACAAAACCCTGGAAAGTGGCGCGCGAGGCTTCAGGAATGTAGTCCGTTGGGGTGACGTCTTGGCTGAAGGCGTAATCGCGCTCAAAATCCCCAAAGGCGCAGTTGTGACTGTGGACGTGTGCGCCGCCGACGATGTCTTTCGTGGCGAAGCCGATGATCTGATTGTATTTGCGCACCGCCTCACCTTTGGCAATGGCGGCGGTTGCGATTTTGTGCCCCGCCGGGACATTGTCGATCAACGTCACCACGCCGTCCTCCACCGCTGTACCCTGCGCAATCTCGACGCGCGCGGTAACAACATTGTCGGCCGGTTTTAGACGAATTGTTTGGCTTTTCTGCTCACTCACGTCGGTCTCCACTGCATCCAGAATTTGCTATTTGTAAGACAATAACACCATTGACCCCAAGGCGTCTAAGGCGACATAAGATAAAGGGCAATTTAATCAAGGTGATTTTTCGGGGTGAACCAAAGTGAATGATGCGAACCAAGGCGGTCGACTGGCCGGCAAGAAAGCGTTTGTAACCGCCGCAGGCCAAGGCATCGGTCGGGCCATCGCCGAAGCGCTCCATCGCGAGGGGGCCACGGTCTGGGCCAGCGACCTCAACGCCGGCACTGTCGGCGAACTCGACGCCCTCGACGGCGTGAACACCATGACCCTGAACGTCCTCGACACCAAAGCCGTCGAAGCCGCAGCCCAGCAAGTCGGTCAGGTCGATATCCTGGTCAATTGCGCCGGGTTTGTGCATCACGGCACGATTTTGGATTGCACCGAGGCGGAGTGGGACTTTGCCTTCAAACTGAACGTCAAGGCGATGTTCATGGTGACCAAGTCCTTTCTGCCGGCCATGTTGGCAGGCGGCGGCGGCTCGATTGTCAATATCGCCTCGGTCGCCGGCTCCATCGCCGGTGTGCCCAATCGCTTTACCTACGGGGCCAGTAAAGCCGCCGTCATCGGCTTGACCCGCTCGGTCGCCAAAGATTTTGTCGGCCAGGGCATACGCTGCAATTCGATTTGTCCGGGAACGGTGCAGTCCCCGTCTCTCAACGACCGCATTAACGCGCTGCCCGATCCGGTTCAGGCCCGCAAAGACTTTATTGCCCGCCAGCCCATGGGCCGTTTGGGCGAGGCCAGCGAAATTGCTGATCTCGCCGTCTATCTGGCAAGCGATGAATCGCGCTTCGTCACGGGCACCGAAATGATCATTGACGGTGGCATGACCACCTGAATTCAGAAATCTCAAGGGACAAGGAAACAGACGATGAAACTCTTACGTTATGGCGACGCCGGTGCGGAAAAGCCCGGACTTTTGGACGCCGATGGTGCAATTCGCGATTTGTCGGGTGTTGTCGGGGATATTGATGGCGCGAGCCTGTCGCCAGAAGGCTTGGCCAAGCTGGCGGCGCTTGACGTCTCAACGCTGCCGCTGGTCGAAGGCAATGCGCGCATGGGTCCTTGTGTCGGCAATGTCGGCAAGTTCATCTGCATCGGCTTGAATTATTCCGACCACGCGGCGGAGACCAACATGCCGATCCCGGAAGAGCCCGTGGTTTTCATGAAGGCGACCAGTGCGATTTGCGGGCCGAACGACGGTATCGAAATTCCGCGTAACTCGGAGAAGTGCGATTGGGAGGTCGAATTGGCGGTCGTCATTGGCAAGTACGCCAAATACGTCGACGAGGCCGATGCACTTGATTATGTCGCTGGTTATTGCGCTGCCAACGATGTCAGCGAGCGCGCCTTCCAGCTACAGGGGCCGCAGTGGACCAAGGGCAAAAGCTGTGACACTTTCGGGCCTTTCGGGCCCTGGATGGTCACCGCCGACGAAGTCGGCGACCCGCAGAACATTGATCTGTGGCTCGACGTCAACGGCACCCGACGCCAGACCGGCAACACTAATACGATGATCTTTAGCGTCGCCCATATCGTCAGCTATCTCAGCCAGCATATGTCCTTGCAGCCCGGTGACATTATTTCGACCGGTACGCCGCCGGGCGTCGGCGCGGGCTTTAAACCGCCGGTATTTTTGAGCGATGGCGATGTCGTCACGCTGGGCCTTTCGGGTTTGGGTGAGCAACGCCAAGTTTGCCGCGACGCCTAGCGAGCACGGTTCAGGAGTGATAAAGGAGGTGCTTCGGCACCTCCTTTTTTTACCCGCCCGGTTTGTTGAGGATTTGGATTTGGATTTGAGCCTGGACTTAATCGTCGCAATCGGCGCGCTCGGCGGTGCCCTGGCGTCGGGATTCGCAGGCTTTGCCTTCGGTGCGGCTTCCCTGAGCGTCTGGGCGCACACCCTGTCGCCGTCCCTCGCCGTGCCGTTGGTCGTCGCCTGTTCCCTGTTCGTCCAGCTCATGACCTTGCCGGGGATCTGGCGCAGTATCGATGTGAAGACGGCACTGCCCTTCATCTTGGGCGGCGCTGTCGGTGTGCCGGTCGGGGCTTCGATTCTCGGCGTGCTCGACCCTCATATTTTTCGCACCGTCGTCGGGATTATGTTGATGGTTTATGTCGCCGCGGTTTTTGTCGCCGGACGCCTGCCGCAGCTTGGCGACAGGGGTGTTGTCAGTGCAGCGATTATCGGCTTCGGCGGTGGTGTGATGGGTGGATTCGCAGGATTGTCGGGGATCCTGCCGACCATCTGGTGCAGCTTGATGAAGTGGTCGAAAGATCGTCAGCGCTCGACATTTCAGATCTTTAATCTGTCGATGCATACCCTGACCTTGATCGTTTACGGCCTTGGCGGTGGTTTGGGGGCGGACCTCGTGCGACCGCTGTTGGTCGCCGTGCCGATGATGATTATCGGCAGTGCCGTCGGCTTCGCCTTTTATCGTCGTGTCGATGAAGCCCAGTTCAAAAGTGTTTTGCTGGTCTTGCTGGGCTTCGCCGGACTCACTTTGCTGATACGCTAGACTACTAGTCTGAGCGTACCCGGCTTGGCGGCAAATCTACGGTGACAACGGTACCGGCACCCAGTTCACTTTCCAAGGTCAAGGTACCGTCGTGCATTTCGGTCAGGCGTTTGGCCAAGGGTAAGCCAAGGCCTGTGCCTTCCTTGTCTTTGGTGTAGAGATCATCGACCTGACCGAAGGGTAGCAAAACACGCTCAATGTTTTCCGCCGCGATGCCAATGCCGGTGTCTGAAACCGTGAAACGGAAGCCGCCGTCATCCCGGCGAGTGGCGACCAGCGCCACGCTGCCGCCTCGATCTGTAAACTTCACCGCATTGGAGAGCAGGTTGATGAGTATTTGCCGGGTGATTCGGGCATCGACGAACAGATCGGGCATATCGGCCGCTAAATCCGTGACGAGTGAAATTTTATTTTTCTGCGCCCGTGTTTTGACCAGCGAAATGGCGCTGTCGCAGAGCATTGCGACATCGGTGAGTTCGAAGTTCATCGTCAGCTTGCCGGCTTCAATCTTGGAGACATCAAGAATGTCACTGATGATCGCCAATAAATGACTGCCGCTGTCGTGGATGTATTTTGCGTAGTCGACGTAGTGATGACTGCCGAGCGCGCCGAATTTTTCCGTCAGCAACATTTCCGCAAAGCCGAGAATCGCATTCAAGGGCGTGCGCAACTCGTGGCTGACGTTAGCCAGAAACTCCGATTTGGCGCCGTTGGCGAGTTCAGCCTCGGTTTTTGCCGCCTCCAGTTCAGTTTGCTGGCGCTGGCGCTCCGTGACGTCACGTATCGTTGCCGCGTAGTAAGACTGTCCGTGAAATATCATGCGCCCGACGTTTAGTTCCATATTGAAGTCTTCGCCGCCGCACCGTCGACCGACCGTCCAACCTGCACCGGCACCGTCTTCAAGGCTGCTTTCGGCGGCAAGCTCCAAGGTGGCGACACCACCGGGTATCAGGGCCGCGACATTCGATCCGGCCAGTGTCAAAGCGGGGTATGCAAATAAATTGTGTGCGGCCGGATTGGCGGATTCAATCGCTCCCGCGGCGCTGATCATCAGGATGCCGTCGGCAACACTGCCCATAATGGCCTGAAGCTTGGCCTCGCGCTCCATCAAGGCCATTTCGGCTTGTTCGCGCCTTTCCCGCAGATGAACTTTGTCGAAACAATTGTTGAGCGAATGAACGACTTCCTCGGGCGACACGGGTTTGCGCAAGTAATCCGAAGCTCCGGCGCGAACCGACTGGATCGCCGCATCAATGACACTGTAGGCGGTGACCATGACGCAGACGATCTCGGGTGATTGTTCTTTGAGCTGGGGGATCAAGTCAATACCGCGCGAGGTGCCCAACTGATTGTCGACAACGGCGACCTGAGGGTTCCATTTACTAACTTGTTCTTTGGCGACGGCGGCACTGTTGGCCGTTTTTACCTCGAAACCGTGCAGCGTCAACGCATCCGACAGACTGTCGGCGAAGTCGATATCGTCGTCGATGACGAGAACTCTCTTATGATCGTCGATTTGAGTATCAATCACGGGATGAAAGAATCCTTCGCAGCTCGGTGGTGGTACGCTCACCCACTTATCTATTGCGAATTGGTCGCAATGTTAGGACTTGCCTTGTGCGAAGTCTTTTTGAACGAATTGAAAAGCACTAAACCGCTGAAAAAAATGAAAAAACACGTTCACAAATGTCTTGGAATTGATCGATATTTAGGCCTGCCTCGTTTAGGGTGTGGGCATTGCATGCATATCCAATACGGAGACGATAGCGAATGAAGGTCGTAATTACGGGTGGCACGGGGTTTATCGGTTTGATGTTGGCCAGGCGGTTGCTTGCACGGGGGCAACTCGTCGGTCCGTCGGGACAGGCTGAACCCATCGACGAGATGATTTTGTTCGATCAGGTCGCACCGCCCACTCGACCCGAGGGGCTGGATGACCGGGTTTCGATTGTCGCTGGCGATATCAGCGACCGCGACACGGTATTCGGTCTTATCGATCGGGACGACATTGCGGTTTTTCATCTAGCCTCGGTTGTCAGCGGCGGCGGTGAAAAGGATTTTGATCTGGCGATGCGCGTGAATCTTGATGGCGGTCTGCATGTGCTTGAGGCCGTCAGGGCACGCGCCGGTCTGGCCAAGCTTTTGTTCACCAGTTCAATCGCCATCTTCGGCGGTGACGCCTTGCCGGCACATGTTGGCGACAACACCAAACCTAATCCGCAAACCACTTACGGCATGACCAAATTCATTGGCGAGATGATGATCAACGACTATTCGCGCAAGGGCTTCCTGGATGGCCGCACAGCGCGTTTGCCGACCGTCATTATTCGTCCCGGTAAGCCCAATGCCGCGGCGTCCAGTTTCGCCAGCGGCGTCCTGCGCGAACCCCTGAACGGCGAAGAATGTATCCTCCCGGTCGGGCGGGATACGATCATGGCCTCACTGGGCCATCGTAACGTCATCGAAGGCATCATCCAGTTGATGGAACTGGATGCGGCTAAACTCGGCACGGACCGAGCCGTCGGTCTGCCCAGCCGGTCCTATATGGTGGCCGAGATGATCGCCGCAATGGAGGGCGTGGCTGCGGCGCGTGGTATTTCGCTGGGGGCTATCGTGGACCGCCCCGATCCGGTGATCGAGGCCATCGTTGCCGGTTGGCCGACTGCGACAGACAATGAACGCGCGCTCGCCCTCGGCCTGCCGCTCGATTCCGGACTGGGCGAGATTATCGAAAACTTTATCGACGATTTTATGTCGACTTAATCCGCTTCGACGATGATGACTTCGTGGCTGATTTCAGCGGTCTTATCCAGCATGGCTGAGACGGAGCAATATTTTTCAGTCGACAACTGAACCGCATGCTCGACGCGCTCCTGGCTCAGGTCTGTGCCGACGACGGTGTAGCGGAGGTGGATTTTGGTGAACACCTTGGGCTCGGTCGTAGCGCGATCGGCTTCGATCGAGATCAGGCAGTCCGTGGCGGACTGGTGCATTTTCTTCAGCATCAGGACGACATCAATGCCCGAGCATCCGCCAAGTCCCATCAGGACATATTCCATCGGGCTCGGCCCCTGATCGGTGCCGCCATTCTTGGAAATAGTGTCCATCGTGACCTTGTGACCGGTGCCACTGGTGCCGGTGAAACGGAGGTCGCCATCCCACTTTATATCGACCTTCATGCTTTGATACTCCAGAATAAGCCATCGATCAGGATTACATCCATTTGACCGGGGCCACAAAGTAGACCTGCAATGGGCTGCAAGGCAACTTCGCTTTGCATAAATTAGATTTTTCTAATATAAAGATCGCCATGAAACCGGAAAATCAGCATGATCTCGATCTGTCACCGGAAGGTGCCGACGAAATAAAGTACACGACCTGCTACATGTGCGCCTGCCGCTGCGGCATCAAAGTGCATTTGAAGGACGGGGCGTTGCGCTATATCGAAGGCAACCGCGACCACCCCGTCAACAAGGGTGTTTTGTGCGGCAAGGGCTCGGCCGGGATCATGCAGGCCAATTCGCCGGCCCGCCTGACCAAACCCCTCAAGCGCGTCGGCCCCCGTGGTTCGGGAGAGTTCAAGGAAATCGACTGGGAGGAAGCGCTCGACATCGCCACTGCGTGGCTGGCGCGGGCGCGGGCGACCGATCCGCGCAAGCTGGCCTTCTTTACCGGGCGGGATCAGAGCCAAGCCTTGACGAGTTGGTGGGCCCAGCAATTTGGCACACCGAACTACGCGGCGCACGGCGGGTTCTGTTCGGTCAATATGGCGGCGGCCGGGCTCTACACCATGGGTTCCGCCTTTTGGGAGTTTGGCGAACCGGACTGGGATCGGACAAAGTATTTCCTGATGTTCGGCGTGGCCGAAGATCACGACAGCAATCCAATCAAAATTGGCTTGAGCAAACTCAAAAACCGGGGTGCCAAGTTCGTTTCGGTTAACCCTGTCAAGACCGGCTATTCTGCCATCGCCGATGAGTGGATCGGCGTGCGCCCGGGCAGTGACGGCCTTTTCATTCTGTCGCTTGTCCATGAACTGTTGCGGGCAGGTAAGGTCGATGCCGAGTATCTGGCGCGCTACACTAATGCTGCGTGGCTGATTATTGATGCGCCGGGGACGGACGAGGACGGTCTTTTCGCCCTCGACGAGAAGGGTGAGCCGCTGTGTCTTGATCGCGAGACAGGCGACTTGAACAACCCCTGCAACGCCGATGTGGCACCCGCGCTCAAAGGTAGCGCGACGCTGGAGGACGGTCGTAAGGCGCGCCCGTCCTTTGAAATTTTGGCCGAGCGCTATCTTGACGATAAATATGCGCCGGAAAATGTCACCGAACGCTGTGGCGTACCGGCCGAAACGATCCGGCGCATCGCCGCCGAGCTGGCCCATGTCGCCTTCGAGGAAGAGATCATCATCGAGCAGCCCTGGACCGACTGGACCGGGCGGCGGCACGAAACGATGATCGGCCGCCCCGTGGCGATGCATGCGATGCGCGGTATTTCGGCGCATTCCAACGGCTTTCACACCGCGCGCGCGATCCACGTGCTGCAACTGTTGCTGGGTTCGGTCGACGTGCCGGGCGGCTGGCGTTTCAAGCCGCCGTATCCCAAAGGCATGGACAGTCTGCCCCGGCCTTCGGGCCGACCCAATCAGGTCGAACCCAATTCGCCCTTGAACGGACCGCATCTGGGCTTCCCTGATGGGCCCGAAGATTTGCTGGTCGACGACAATGGAACACCCCAGCGCATCGACAAGGCGTTTTCGTGGGATGCACCGATGGCGGCGCACGGCATGATGCATATGGTCATCACCAACGCCTGGAAGGGTGATCCGTACCCGATTGAGACGCTGTTCATGTACATGGCCAACATGGCCTGGAACTCGTCGATGAACACCGAAGAGACCATCCGCATGTTGACCGACGTCAACGCCGAGACGGGCGAATATAAAATTCCCCGGATTATCTATTCGGACGCCTACTATTCCGAAACGGTGGCCTACGCTGACCTGATTTTACCCGACACGACCTATCTCGAACGTTGGGACTGTATTTCGATGCTGGACCGCCCGATCAGCCACGCTGACGGCGCCGGCGATGCGATCCGCCAGCCCGTCATTAAACCGGACCGTGATGTCCGCCCATTTCAGGACGTGCTGCTGGAACTGGGCGCGCGGCTCGGCCTTGGCGGCATGGTCAAGGAAGACGGCACGCCGAAGTATCCGGGCGGCTACCGCGACTACATCACCTATCACGAACGCCGTCCCGGCATCGGTATGCTGGCGGGATGGCGCGGGCGTGACGGCGATCAGACCGGCCGCGGCGAGGCCAACGCCCATCAGATCGAGAGCTACATTGAGAACCAGTGCTTCTGGCACGAGGAATTCCCTGATCACATGAAGTACTACAAGCATGTGAATAAGGATTACCTCGAATACGCGCTTGAAAAAGGCTTCATATTCTCGAAGCGACCGATCATCGCTCAGCTCTATTCCGAACCGATGCAGAAATTCCGTCTGGCCGCCGAGGGCCACGGCGAAATCCAGCCGCCCGACAGCTACCGCGAACGTCTCCTTCAGGCGTTCGATCCGCTGCCGACGTGGTATCCGCCCTATGAAGACGAGCTTGAGGGCGTCGATGAGTTTCCCCTCCATGCCGTCACACAACGACCGATGGCGATGTATCATTCATGGGGCGGGCAAAACGCCTGGCTGCGCCAGATCCACGGTGCCAACCGGCTGCATATCTCGACGGCACTGGCGGCCCAGCATGACCTGCAGGACGAAAGCTGGGCCTGGCTGAGCAGCCGCACCGGGCGCATCAAGGTTCAGGTCAAAGTGATGGAAGGGGTCCAGGACAATACCGTCTGGACCTGGAACGCCATCGGCAAACGGGCCGGGACCTGGCGTCTCAATCCCGAGAGCGGCGAGGTCAAGGACGGCTTCTTGCTCAACCACCTGATCGACGAATTGCTGCCGCCGCAGAACGGCTATTCACAATCAAACTCCGATCCGGTGACGGGTCAGGCCGCCTGGTACGACGTCCGCGTCAAGATCGAGAAAGCCGAGGCCGGCAGCGAGGAGACCCTGCCTCAGTTCGCCGTGATCTCGGAACCGCCGAACATGCCTGCACGTCCGACGACGCTGCGCTACGGGGCCAAAGGCGGGAAGAAGGGCGGTTGACATGACGTCATTGCCACACAACCCGTCACCAACCAAGCTCGGCCTGGTCATCGATCTGGATATTTGCGTCGGTTGCCAAGCCTGTGCGGTTAATTGCAAGGAATGGAACACTGGCGGCTATCACGCGCCGCTGACCGATCTCAATCCTTACGAGGCGGACCCGTCTGGGGTCTGGTTCAATCGTATCCACGCTTTCGAAGCCGGTAAGGGACCTGATGCGCAGGTCGTGCATTTCCCGCGCTCCTGCCTGCATTGTGATGATGCCCCCTGCGTCACCGTGTGTCCGACGGGCGCTTCGTACAAGCGCGGCGAAGACGGTATTGTTCTGGTCGACGAAAGCATGTGCATCGGCTGCAAGCTCTGCTCGTGGTCTTGTCCGTACGGCGCCCGCGAATTCGATGAGGACGTCGGCGTCATGAAGAAATGCACGCTGTGCATTGATCGTATTTACAATCAAAATATGGAGGTGGTGGACCGCGTTCCGGCCTGTGTCGCCACGTGCCCGTCCAGTGCGCGCCACTTCGGCGACTTGGGTGATCCTAACTCCGATGTCTCGCGCCTGGTTGCCGCCCGTGCGGGCTACGATTTGATGCCGGAGATGAACACCAAGCCGGTCAACAAGTACCTGCCGCCCCGCCCACGAAAGGTGCGGGCTGCCGACATCGGTGCCACCGATGTTCTGGAAGACGCCTCACCCGAAGGCGGCTTTCTGGGCTGGCTTGATAAATTGCTGACGACGGAAGCGGAGGTCTGATGTGAACCCCGCGTATTCCGTAATATTTTTTACCACGGCGTCGGGCCTGGGCTACGGCTTGTTGGCCTTCTTCGGTGTAGCGGCGGCGTTTGACGTCCTGCCCGCGGAGCGCTGGCTCGGCTTCACCGGCCTTGGCCTGGCTCTGGGTCTGATTACATTCGGGTTACTAAGCTCGGCCTTTCACCTTGGTCACCCTGAGCGCGCCTGGCGCGCCTTCAGCCAGTGGCGCTCGTCGTGGCTGGCCCGCGAGGGCGTGCTGGCGGTGGCGACTTATGGGCCGGCCGGAATCCTGGGTGTCGGCTGGGTGTTTTTCGAAACACATAGCGAGTATTGGGCGGTTGCGGCGATTGCCGCCAGCGCGCTGTCGCTGCTTACGGTGTATGCGACGTCGATGATCTATGCCTCGCTCAGCGCCATACCACGGTGGCGACATCGATTGGTGCCGGTGATTTATCTGGCTTTCGCGCTGATGAGCGGGGCCGTCTGGTTCAACGCCGTCATCCGGCTGTTTGGCGTCAGCGAACAGGCCGTCGCGATGATCGCCATCGTCTTGCTGGTGATCGGTTGGGCACTGAAACTGCGTTACTGGAAATCCATTGATCAGGCCGCGCCGACTGCGACATCGGGAACTGCGACCGGTCTGGGGCATCTCGGTGAAGTCCGTCTGCTGCAGTCTCCGCACACGCAGGCCAACTACCTCAATCGCGAGATGGGTTTCAAGGTCGGGCGCAAACACGCCCTCAAACTCAGGCGTCTGGCCGTAATTTTCGGCGGCGTCTTGCCGGTCATACTGTTGCTCGTTGGATTGTGGAGCACGGGGGCGGTGGCGGGTGTCACCGGATTGGCGGCGGCTTTGATCATGATTCTGGGTGTGGTGATGGAGCGCTGGCTGTTTTTTGCCGAAGCTCAGCACGTCGTGAACCTTTATTACGGAGAGACGGCGGTATAATATCCGCCGCGATGACGATTGCAGAAACTCCCGCCGCGGTTCTGAAACGGGTCGCTTCCCTGCCGTGCTGGCGCGGTAAGGTAGAACCGAGGCCGCTGGAAGGCGGGCTTTCCAACAAAAATTTCATCGTTGATGACGGCGGCGAAAAATTTGTCGTGCGTGTCGGCGGCGACGTCGCCGAGCACCGGATCGTGCGCAGCCGTGATATCGCGGTCTCCAATGCGGCTTATCGGGCAGGATTGTCGCCCGAACCGGTGTTCGCCCTGGCCGACGTCCAGGTCATTCGTTTTGTCGAAGGCGACACCTTGCGGGAAGCTGACGTTGCAGAGGCGGAAATGCTGGCGAGAATTGTACCGCTGGTGCGGACCTGCCATCAGGAATTGGCCGGTCACCTCGCGGACGACGAGGTCTGCTTTGATGCTCTAAAAGCCTGCCAAAGCTATGGAAAAACATTGGTCGATACCGGGTATCGTCTGGCCCGCGACATACCGGCGCTGCTGGAACTGGGTCAGAAAATGGCTGACGCTGGTGCGGGATACGGGGCCTGTTTTTGCCATAACGATCTGCTGGCGGCCAATTTTATCGATGATGGTCGGCGCCTGTGGCTGATCGACTGGGAATATGGTGGCCTCAACAATCCTCTGTTTGACCTTGCAAATCTGGCTTCAAACAATAAATTTAGCAGGGATACCGAGCGATCATTACTGGAACTTTATTTTGATCGTTCGCCCGATGACACCTTGTGGCAATCGTTCCTGTCGATGAAAGTATTGTCACTTCTGAGAGAGGCGATGTGGAGCATGACGGCGGAAAAGTACTCTGATCTGGATATTGATTATGCTGCCTATACGGACGAGCAACGCATCCGCCTGTCTGCGGCGCAAGCGGACTTGAAGGGTAGTTAGGGGCGATGGGCTGGGCAGCGGACAAATTGGGCAGCTACCTGGCGCGCTATTTGACCGCGCCGGTTCAGAACTACGACGCCTTTTCCGTCATCGCGCCGGAGATCCTGAAACGCCACCTGATCCCCGGCGATGTGCTGCTGGTTGAAGGCAGTGAACGCATTTCGGTCGCCATCAAGTATTTGACGCAGTCAACCTGGTCCCATGCCGCGTTATACGTCGGTAGCGCGCTGGGGGTCGACAAACCGTCTTTGATCGAAGCAGACCTGAACCACGGCGTCGTCGCTGTGCGCTTGGCGAAGTACGCTAGTCACAACACTCGGATTTGCCGGCCCGTCGGTCTGTCGCCGGAGGACCGGGCAAACCTGATCGACTTTGCCGTTGCCCATATCGGCGACCAGTACGACCTCAAGAATGTTCTGGATTTGGCGCGATATCTGGTGCCGACGCCGCCAGTGCCGGCGCGCTGGCGACGGAATTTGATGGCCATGGGCAGTGGAGATCCGACGCGTGCGATCTGCTCAACCCTGATCGCCAAAGCCTTTCAGTCGGTTGGCTATCCGATCCTGCCGCTTTTGGTGGACGGCGAAGCAGACACCTATCGGGCACGCCATCACTCGCTGTCCACGCCGCGGGATTTCGATCTCTCACCCTATTTCGCGATCATCAAGCCGACCATTGAGAGCGGTTTTGATCACCAATCTTTCAACTGGAAAATTGCACATGAGAAACGCGTTATCGAGTAAGGTGCGACGTTCATGGAGGGACATTGATGCTGAAATTGATCACTTTTCCCGATAGTTTCGGAGAACCCAGCGCTAGCCCGTTTTGCGTCAAAGCAATGTGCCTGCTGGAAATGTCGGGCCAGACCTGGTCGGCGAAATTCACCAGTGATCCCCGGCGCGCGCCGAACGGTAAGCTGCCGGTGTTGGAGCATGACGGACAGCTAATCGCAGACAGCGACGCCATTCGCGCCCACCTCGAAAACGCTTTCGAATTCGATTTTGACGCGCCGCTGGACCCTCAACAGCGCGCCACCTCGCGCGCCATTATCCGCATGGTCGAAGAACACTTATATTTCGTCATGATCTGTGACCGTTGGTTGAACGAAGAAAATTGGGCGCAGGTCAAAAAGGTTTTGTTCGGCCACATGCCCTTTCCCTTGAAACTTATTATTCCCAGGTTGGCGCGTAAGCAGGCCATCGCCCAGGTCATAGGGCAGGGCATAGGGCGTCAATCGCCGACGGCGCGCGCCGCACGTGCGGAGGCCGACGTTATGGCCTTACAGGCATTGTTGGGCGACAAGGCTTTCCTGTTCGGTGATGCGCCAACCGCCGCCGACGCCACGGTTATTCCGATACTCCGTGCGATATCGGCCGTCCCCGTACCCACGGCGACCAGCGAACTGATCAATGGGCTTGAGACCCTAAAAAGCTATCTCGAACGGGGTCGGTCAGCGATCTACCCCAAATCGCCGCCTGGTTGACAGCGCGCACCACAAGAAAGCAGCGCCAGAAAATGAAACTCGCTTCTCTCAAGTCCGGTCGGGACGGGCGGCTTTGTGTCGTCAGTCGCGATCTTCGGTTCGCCGTCGAAGTGCCGCAAATCGCCGCCACCCTGCAAAACGCGATCGAGAACTGGGCGGAAGTCGTCGGTGAACTGGCGGATGTTTATCGGAACCTGAACGATGGGTCGGCGGCAGGGGCTTTTGATCTAAACCCGGCGGGTCTCGCCGCACCGCTGCCGCGCGCTTATCAGTGGGCGGACGGCAGTGCCTACGTCAATCATGTCGAACTGGTGCGAAAGGCGCGCGGCGCGGTGCTGCCGGACACGTTCTGGACCGATCCGCTGATGTACCAGGGCGGCTCGGACGGCTTTATCGGCCCCTGTGATGACATTATCGCTGGCGACGAAGCTTGGGGCATCGATTTTGAGGCCGAGGTCGCGATTATTACCGATGACGTGGCGATGGCGACGACGCCTGATCAGGCTGGCGACCACATCAAACTTCTGATGCTGGTCAACGACGTCAGCCTGCGAAATCTGATTCCCGGCGAACTGGCCAAGGGCTTCGGTTTTTTCCAGGGCAAGCCGGCGACGGCCTTCTCGCCCGTCGCCGTGACGCCTGATGAACTGGGCGCGGCCTGGGATGGCAGCAAGGTAAACTTGCCGCTGGTCTCAACCCTGAACGGAACACAATTCGGCGCACCGAATGCCGGCGTCGATATGACCTTTGAATTTCCGGCCTTGATCGCGCATGCCGCGAAATCAAGGACTTTGGGCGCGGGCACCGTCATCGGCTCGGGGACGGTGTCGAACTTGGATCGGTCCAAGGGTTCATCCTGTGTGGCAGAAGTACGGATGCTGGAGACCATTGACGATGGCGCACCCAAAACACCTTTCATGCGCTTTGGCGATCATATTCGGATCGAAATGTTCGATGCCGACGGCGCCAGTATTTTTGGCGCAATTGATCAAAAGGTCGTTGCGCACGACCCGTCCGGGCGCTGAATACGCGCCGAAATGACAAAAATTAAGTAAACTATTTTCGTCCAAACCCTTGCAATTCAAGGGGGGATGCATTACATCCCCAACGCGACTTAGCACTCTCTTGTGGGGAGTGCTAAGTCGATTGAAATTTCGAGACATATGCGGGATTTGTCAAAAAAACCCGAAATGCCGCGAATGGAAGCAACAACGGAGGATACAGGTATGCAGTTTCGACCTTTGCACGATCGTGTGCTGGTCCGTCGCCTCGACTCGGAAGAGAAAACCGCAGGCGGCATCATTATTCCCGACAGCGCCCAGGAAAAGCCGATGGAAGGCGAAGTCGTCTCTACGGGTTCTGGCGCACGCAATGATGACGGAAAAATTACGCCGATGGATGTCAAAGCGGGCGACCGCGTTCTGTTCGGCAAATGGTCAGGCACGGAAGTGTCCATCGACGGCGAAGAGCTGGTGATCATGAAAGAGTCCGACATCATGGGCGTCATTGATCTCGGTAAAAAGAAGAAGAAATAGTCCGAGCGGCTGTTTTCTCTTTTCATCCCATTAAACACTTTACCAGGAGCAATCTGGAATGCCTGCTAAGGAAGTTAAATTCGGTACGGACGCCCGCACGCGTATGCTGCAGGGCGTCGACATCTTGGCCAATGCGGTCAAGGTAACGCTCGGCCCCAAGGGTCGTAATGTTGTTCTCGACAAATCTTTCGGCGCGCCGCGCATCACCAAAGACGGTGTCACGGTCGCCAAGGAAATCGAACTCTCCGACAAGTTCGAGAACATGGGCGCCCAAATGGTCAAGGAAGTCGCTTCGCGCACCGCCGACGAAGCTGGTGACGGCACCACGACGGCCACCATTTTGGCTCAAGCCATCGTTCGCGAAGGCACCAAAGCTGTTGTCGCCGGTATGAACCCGATGGACCTCAAACGCGGCATTGATCTTGCTGTAACCACGGTTGTCGCCGACATCGTGAAGCGTTCGAAGAAAATCAGTTCGAATGAGGAAGTCGCCCAGGTCGGTACCATTTCGGCCAATGGCGAAGTAGAAATCGGCAACATCATCGCCGAAGCCATGCAGCGCGTCGGCAAAGAAGGCGTGATCACGGTAGAAGAGGCCAAAGGCCTGGAAACCGAACTCGACGTCGTCGAGGGCATGCAGTTCGATCGTGGCTACCTCAGCCCCTACTTCATCACCAACTCGGACAAGATGATTGCCGAGATGGAGGATCCGTTCATCCTGCTGCACGAGAGCAAGCTCTCCAACCTGCAGGCCATGTTGCCGGTTCTGGAAGCTGTTGTGCAGTCCAGCCGTCCCTTGCTGATCATTGCCGAGGACGTTGAAGGCGAAGCGCTGGCGACTTTGGTCGTCAACCGCCTGCGTGGCGGCCTCAAGGTCGCTGCCGTAAAGGCACCGGGCTTTGGCGATCGTCGCAAAGCCATGCTGCAAGATCTTGGCGTTCTGACCGGTGGTCAGGTGATTTCCGAGGATCTGGGCATCAAACTTGAGAACGTCACCCTCGACATGCTCGGCACGGCCAAGCGAGTCACCATCACCAAAGACGAAACAACCATCGTCGGCGGAGCAGGCAAGCGAAAAGAAATCGAAGCCCGCTGCAATCAGATCCGTATCCAGATCGAAGATACTTCGTCTGATTACGACAAGGAAAAACTTCAGGAACGTCTGGCCAAGATCGCCGGCGGTGTCGCCGTGATCAAAGTTGGCGGTGTGACTGAAGTTGAAGTCAAAGAGCGTAAAGACCGTGTTGACGATGCTCTTCATGCGACCCGCGCGGCCGTTGAAGAAGGCATTGTTCCCGGCGGTGGCGTGGCCTTGCTGTATGCGATCAAATCGCTCAGCAAAGTCGTGGTCGACAACGATGACCAGCAGGTCGGCGTCAACATTGTTGCACGTGCTCTACAGGCACCGTTGCGCCAGATCGTTGAAAACGCTGGCGTTGATGGTGCTGTCGTTGCCGGCAAACTTCTCGAGCAAAAAGACACCAAGCGTGGCTTCAACGCTCAGACAGAAGAATATGTCGACATGATCAAAGCCGGCATCATTGATCCGACTAAGGTTGTGCGTACAGCCCTTCAGGACGCGGCATCTGTCGCCGGTCTGTTGGTGACCACCGAAGCGATGGTCTCCGATGCACCGGACGACAAGCCTGCCTCCTCGATGGGCGGTGGCATGCCTGACATGGGCGGCATGGGCGGCATGATGTAGGCCACCCGGCATACTTTTCACGCAACAGTGTGAAACAATTTGGGGCTGCGTTTTCGAACGCAGCCCTTTTTTGTTGCCCGACCTATTAGCCCCGGAATTGATTAGTGCCGTTGCATTGATCGCAAAAACTGTTCAGAGTCCCTGTTTCAGCATTGAAACATTGCGACGGATTTGTCGCCGTGCTTGAGGCTGAGGAATACGAGTGGGGTATTTCTTGAAATGAAGGCGGCATGGTTCAACATTCAAATTTGAACCGCGGAGCAAATTACGCGGTTCAACGATTATTCGTGTGGGGGGTGTTGACCTCTTCGCTGACCAGCGCAGCACGGGCTGCGGAGCCTGTCGCTGGAGGTCAATCAAACGCTGTGTTGCTCCCCACTTCTACCATGATCGTCGTGATCGTCTTGGCTGTGCTGGTCATTGGCGGGCTGCTGATCCAGGTCAGCCGCTTGAGAGCGTCCCATGCCCGCATGGCAGAAGTCGCAAGCCGGCAAGTTAAGGCTGAAAGTGCGCTCTGGAAGGCGCAATCGATAGCTCATATCGGAAGCTGGGAGCAGGACCTGGTAACGGATGACGTCGAATGGTCGGACGAAGCCTTTCGCATATTAGGCCTGGAGCCTGGTTCGTTTAAACCGACCGGGACCCATTTCATCCAGAGTGTTCATCCAGAAGATCAAAAAAAAGTACTGACGGCTTGGGCGGCGGCGGTGGAAAAGTGCGAAGGGTACATGATCGTTCATCGTGTCGTCCGCCCTGATGGCAGCGTCCGGCATGTCCGCGAACGCGCGGATATCGTTGTCAATGCTGACGGCAAGGCCAGTCGCGTTGTCGGCACAATACAGGATATTACCGATCAGGTCGAAGCAGAGCGGGCGCTGGCAGAGAGCGAACAGTATTTTCGCTCGATCACGGAAAATGCGCTGGACTTGATTACGATTATCGATTCGGAAGGAACGATTACTTACGAGAGCCCCTCGCTTAAAACGTTGTTTGGCTACGAGCCCGAAGAATTGGTCGGGCTCAGCATTTACGATATCGTGCACCGTGACGACTATGATGAATTGCTTCGGCAAATGACTCATTTGATAAATTCTGAAGATGGTCAGTCGATCGACGACGTTTCGACTTACCGCTTTCGTCATATCGACGGTCACTGGTTGACTTTGGAAAGCGTTAGTCAACTTTTACCGGATACGGGGGACGGCATGATGCGCCGTGCCATCACTATCAACCGTGATGTGACCGCCCGACTGAAAGCCGAACAGCAAAACAGGGCTCGCGAACAGCTTTTTAAAGACTTCGCTCAGGCCAGCTCAGACTGGTTTTGGGAGGTCGATGAAAATCTTTGTTTCGTCGATCCCAATACCTTGTTCCTAAGTCATAATTCCTTGTCGCTGCAAAGGATATTTCCGGGCCGCTCGCGAATGGAGGCGATCCGGGAAAATCTGACCGGCGAAGAACTGGCTGATAGCGAGAAATGGGCCGAGCACGAACGGGTCATGGCGGCGCAGGAAAGCTTCAAGGACTTTCGCTATGCGCGCCGAGGCGAGGACGGCGTTGTCGTGCATGTTCGGGTCAGCGGCGTGCCGTTCTACAATGCCGACGGGCAGTTTAGCGGGTATCGCGGTACGGTAAAAAATGAGACCGAGGAAGTTCAGACGCGGACGGCCCACGCCAGGATAAGCGCGCGGCTGCGCGATGCGGTGGAATCTCTGCAAGACGGTCTGGTCCTGTTTGATTCCAATGACCGCGTTGTTACGTACAACTCGGTCTACTTCGAAATGGTCGATGCCGTTGCGCCTGGGTCCTTGAAAATTGGCGCATCGTTCGAAGAATTGCTCCGCGACTGGGTTAGTGGACCCGCCTATGTATTGGCGGAAGCCGAAAAGGAGGCGTTTATCGAGAAGCGCCTGGCGGCGCACCGAAATCCACCCACCAACCGTACGCACCAACTCGGCGACGGCAGGTGGGTGCAGGTGGCCGAACGCCGAACGAGTGAAGGTGGGCTGATCATCGTTCAGCGGGATGTGTCGGAGACAGTCGCGATCGAAAACGAGTTGCGCGAGTCCGAAACGCGGTTGGAAGACTTGCTGGAACTCGCGCCGGAAGCGATCATTGTCGTCAATGAAGAATCGCTGGTGCAAATATTCAATAAGGGCGCCGAAGATGTTTTCGGGTACGCGGCGGATGAGGTTGTCGGGCAAAAACTCGATATGCTGATTCCGGTGGAATTTCAAGCGGGGCATCATCATCGGGTGGCTGAATTCGGGCAGTCTGACGAGGTCAGGCGGGCCATGAACCAAAGGTCCGGTATCCGTGCGCGTCGCAAGGACGGAACTGAAATTCACGCCGAAGCCTCGATTTCTAAATTGCAGACGCCGGATGGCAAGATGTTCACCGTGTTGTTGCGCGATATTACCCAGCGCAAACAAATCGAGGCCGAGGTTGAGGAACAGCGTCGAATTCTGACCGCCATCGTGACGAACCTGCCGGCAGTTTTCGCGCTGAAGGACACCGAATTCAGATACGTCATGATTAATCACGAGTTTGAGAGTTTGTTTGATCTGAAACAGCGCGATGTGGTCGGTAGAACGGCATTTGAGCTTATGCCAGAAGAGTTTGCGAGCTTTCACAATGCCTTTGAGCAACAGGTCCTGAGTACTGGGCTGCCGAGTACCAACGTCACCACGGTTGACCGCGCTGACGGGCAGCAAACCACACTGATTACCAAGCGATTCCCGATCGCCGATGCGGAGGGCGAACTTCTCGGAATTGCACTGATCGGCACGGACGTTACGGACTTGAAAAACACCGAGTTGTCACTGCGTCGGGCACAGCACGAAGCCGAACTGGCGAACCGGGCCAAATCCGAATTTCTGGCCAATATGAGCCACGAATTACGGACGCCCTTGAATGCGATTTTAGGTTTTTCGGAAATGCTGATGCAGTCCCCGTTCGGTCCTTTGGGGGACAAACGATATGCCGAATATTCAGACCATATTCATGATAGCGGCAGCCATTTGTTGGAGATCATCAACGATATTCTCGATCTGTCCCGTATCGAGGCCGGGCAACTGGAATTGAACGAGGAAGATATTGATATCGAAGAGGCCGCCAATCGGGTGTCTATCATGCTGCGCGGCCGCGCCGATAGTGGCGAGGTGAAGATCAGAAATAAAATTTCCCGCAAGCTGGCACTGCTCCATGCCGACCATCGAATTTTCCGCCAAATCCTTCTCAACCTGATGTCCAATGCGATTAAATTTACACAGGCCCAGGGTGAGGTCGAAATTACCGCGTCGGCCGATAAGGAGTTGGGAATGATGATCGAAATCAGAGATCACGGAATTGGGATTTCGGCGGAAGATATGAACCGTGTGCTGCAGCCCTTCGGCCAGGTAGATGGATCATTTTCGCGAAAATATGAAGGCGTCGGACTGGGTTTGCCGCTGACCAAATCGTTTGTCGAAATGCACGGCGGTCAGCTATCGCTTGAAAGTGAACTGGGCGTCGGCACGACCGTAAAGCTGAGGTTCCCGCCGTCAAGAGTTGTCTTGAGGGAAGATGAGGACGCCAACCAGCTGATCAACTAGTTTATCGGTTTTCAGATGGCAGCGCGCGAAGCTCTTTTACGCTCATGCGGCAGTAGCAGCCGCTTACGCAGGCGAATGGTCTTGGGGGTCACCTCCACCAGTTCGTCGTCCTCGATGTAGGTCAGTGCCGCTTCAAGCGCCATAGGGCGGTGGGGGCTGAGGCGCACGGCCTCGTCCTTACCGGAAGCGCGCACGTTTGATAATTGCTTGGCCTTCAGGGGGTTAACGTCAAGATCGCCGGTACGGGCATTCTCGCCAATAATCATGCCCTGATACACAGCGGCACCTGCGGTAATAAACAGCTCTCCGCGTTCTTCCAGATTCCACAGCGCATAGGGAACTGCTGTTCCGTCGGCTGTCGCCACCAGGACGCCATTTTGCCGGCGCGGGACAACGCCGCGCGATGGGGCGTATTCGTGGAACACCCGGTTCATGACGCCGGTGCCGCGAGTATCGGTCATAAACTCCGGGTGATAGCCGATCAGACCACGCGTCGGCGCATGGAACAGGATGCGTGTTTTTCCGCCGCCGGAGGGCCGCATATCCAGAAGTTCAGCCCGGCGCAAACCCAGCTTTTCCATCACCACGCCGGCATATTCGTTGTCGACGTCAATCATGACTTCTTCGATGGGCTCTAGGCGCTCGCCCGTTGCAGGATCGGTTTTGATCACTACGCGAGGGCGGCTGATCGACAATTCAAAGCCTTCGCGACGCATGGTTTCGATTAACACGCCAAGCTGCAATTCACCTCGCCCACCGACTTCAAAGGCATCACCGTCTTCGGCGTCGGTGATTAGGATGGCGACATTGCCCTCGGCTTCGCGCATCAGGCGTTCGCGCAGCATCCGCGAGGTCACTTTGTCGCCTTCCTGGCCGGCCAGCGGTGAATTATTGACAGCGAAGGTCATCGACAACGTCGGCGGATCGATGGGTTGGGCCGGAATGGCCTCGGTGACAATAATTTCGCACAGCGTATCGGCGACGTTCGCTTTGGTCAGTCCGGCGATGGCGACGATGTCGCCCGGTCCGGCCTCTTCGACGGGCAGCCGTTCAATGCCGCGAAATGCCAGCAGCTTGCTGATCCGCGCTTCCTGAACCGATTTGCCGTCGGGGTTCATCGCCTTGATCGTCATGTTCCGTTTGACCACACCCTGCTGGATGCGGCCGGTCAGGACCCGGCCCAGATAATCGTCACGCTCCAACGTCGTCGCCAGCATGGCGAAGGGCAGCGCGGCGACCCGGTCATAATCGGCGACCGGGATCGGCACATGCTTGAGGATCAATTCAAACAGCGGGTCGAGATTGTCCTGCGGGCCTTCCGGCGCCTCGGCCGCCCAACCTTCTTTGGCGGATGCGAACAGAGTCGGAAAATCAAGCTGCGTTTCGTTGGCGTCGAGCGCCAGGAACAGGTCAAAAACCTCATCGTGAACTTCGTGATGGCGGGCGTCGGGGCGGTCGGCCTTGTTGATCACGACAATCGGGTTTAAGCCCAGGCCCAGGGCCTTCGACGTGACGAACTTGGTTTGCGGCATCGGCCCTTCGGCGGCATCGACGAGAATGACCACGCCGTCGACCATCGAAAGAATGCGTTCGACTTCACCGCCGAAATCCGCGTGTCCCGGAGTATCGACAATATTGATGCGCACGCCATTGCGCGTCACCGAGGTGCATTTGGAAAGAATGGTGATACCGCGCTCACGCTCCAGATCATTGGAATCCATGATGCGTTCAGCGACCTGCTGATTTTCGCGAAAGGTTCCAGATTGGCGGAGAAGCTCATCGACCAAGGTCGTTTTGCCGTGATCAACGTGCGCGATAATCGCGATATTGCGAAGTTCCATTGTTTCTTCCAGGAATAAGTAAAGCGGCGCCCCGGCGCATCAAACGACACAGAACGGGCGTGGCAGGCCGCTATATATAGCCTCCAGACCCCTAAGCGCAAGTCCGGACTTGGCCGAGGGGTCGGTGGCTACTTGAAAGTCACCGAGACGATTTCGTAACCGCGGGCACCGCCCGGTGCCTCAACACTGATGCTGTCGCCAACTTCCTTGCTGATCAGGGCGCGGGCGAGGGGCGAGCTAATGGACAAAAGTCCCGCTTTGATGTCGCTTTCGTCCGTGCCGACGATCTGATAGGTCGATTCTTCGTCGGTGTCTTCATCGGCGACGCATACCGTCGCGCCAAACTTGACGCTTGTTCCGGTCAGTGTTTTCGGATCAATCACTTCAGCGAGGCTAATTTTAGCCTCAAGCTCGGCGACGCGGCCCTCGATGAAGCTCTGTTTTTCCTTGGCCGCATGATATTCAGCGTTTTCCGACAAATCGCCGTGGGCGCGTGCGGTCTCAATCGCCTGAATGACCGCAGGACGTTCCGTCATCTTGAGGTGCTTCAATTCTTCGACCAAACTGTCATAGCCGCCCGCCGTCATAGGCACTCGTTGCATCGTCTCAGCCTCAACAAAAAAGTGGATAAAACCCAAAAAAGCCCAACGGCCAGCGATTGATCCGCCAGCCAAAAGGGCGTCCGATATTCTCAAGTAGAGCTTATAGAATAAGACTGAAGAGGCGCAACTTCAAGGGGGTTGGTCTTCAAAGCTGAAATTGCCAGTGTCGCCGCCTGCGCGCCGGCAATGGTGGTGTAGTACGGGATATGCTGGATCAGGGCCGAACGTCGCAGTTCAAAAGAATCCGCAATCGCTTGAGCGCCCTCCGTGGTGTTGAAAACCAGATCGATGGCGTCGTTTTTCATGGCGTCGACGATGTGGGGCCGGCCTTCCAACACTTTGTTGACAACTTCGACTTCAAGCCCTTGGGCGGCCAGATGCGCTGCCGTGCCGCGGGTGGCGACCAGGGTATAGCCCATCTCGAGTAGTTTGGCGGCGGGGGCGACGATGTCGGCCTTGTCGTTGTCGCGCACAGATATGAAGACGCGGCCTTCGAGGGGAAGATTTATGCCGGCGGCCAGCTGGGCTTTGGCGAAGGCGGTGGCAAAGTCGCGGTCCAGACCCATCACTTCACCCGTCGATTTCATTTCGGGGCCGAGAATAATATCAACGCCGGGGAAACGGGCGAACGGGAATACGGCTTCCTTGACCGCTATATGACCGGTGACGTTAAACGCATTCTTGTTGTCGGAAGAAAGACCGAAATCGCTGAGCTTTTCACCGGCCATGATCCGCGCCGCGATCTTGGCGATGGGACGGCCCGTCGCCTTGGCCACAAATGGCACGGTGCGGCTGGCCCGCGGGTTTACTTCCAAAATGTAGACATCGTCGTCCTTGACCGCAAACTGTACGTTCATCAGGCCGACAACGCCCAACGCCCGGGCCAGAGCGTCGGCCTGGTTGCGGATGTCATCAACGACGGCGGCGCTCAGGGTGTGAGGCGGCAGGGCGCAGGCCGAATCGCCCGAATGCACGCCGGCCTCTTCGATATGCTCCATAACCCCGGCGATAACGACGTCGTCGCCGTCGGCCAAGGCATCAACATCGACTTCGATGGCGTCGCGCAGGTAATCGTCGACCAGAACCGGACTGTCGCCTGAAACCTTGACGGCTTCGCGCATATAACGCGCCAGCGAAACCTCGTCGTGAATGATTTCCATGGCCCGCCCGCCGAGGACGTAGGAGGGCCGCAGCAGGACCGGATAGCCGATCCGCGCCGCAGCTTCAAAAGCTTCTTCGTTGGTCGTCGCGATGCCGTTCTCGGGCTGGCGCAGTTTGAGGTCGGTCAGCAGTCTCTGGAACCGGTCGCGGTCTTCGGCCAGATCAATAGCGTCCGGCGTGGTGCCCAGAATTGGCACGCCTGCCGCCTCCAGTCCGCGCGCCAGTTTCAGCGGCGTCTGACCGCCGAACTGAACAATAACCCCCGTCAACTCGCCTGACTGGCATTCGACGCGGACGATTTCCAGCACGTCCTCCAGTGTCAGCGGTTCAAAATACAGTCGGTCCGAGGTGTCATAATCGGTCGATACGGTCTCCGGATTGCAGTTGATCATAATGGTCTCAAATCCGGCTTCGGCCAGCGAATAAGCCGCATGGACACAGCAATAGTCGAATTCGATGCCCTGGCCGATGCGATTGGGACCACCACCGAGGACAATGACTTTTTTACGGTCACTGGGCTCGGCTTCGCATTCCGAAACCGCGTTGCCGTCCGGGTCGCGCCAGCCGCTGCACTCGTAGGTCGAATACATGTACGGGGTTTGTGATTCAAATTCGGCGGCGCAGGTGTCGACCCGTTTGAACACAGGCCGGACGTCGAGTTTGACGCGCTGTGCCGTGACCTCGGCGGTAGTAAGCCCGCTGAGTTCGCCGAGGCGCGCATCGGAAAACCCGAGTTGTTTGAGCTCAAGCAATGCCTCGGTCGTCTCGGGCAAGCCGGTTGCGCGCACTTCGGCCTCGGTGTTGACGATGTTTTCGATGCGGGCCAGGAACCAGGGATCGTATTTGCAGGCATCGAAGATTTCGCCTTGGCTCAGGCCTTCCCGAAAAGCCTGGGCGATGACCAGCAGGCGGTCTGGCGTTGGCGCGCCCAGGGCTTTGCGGACGGCGTCCTTGCGCGCGCTGTCTGATGCCACCTCGGCCAGGCCGGCGATCGTCACTTCGTTGAAGCCGTTCAAATCGGTCTCCATCGAGCGCAACGCTTTTTGCACTGATTCCTCGAAGGTCCGCCCGATTGACATGGCCTCGCCCACCGATTTCATCGAGGTGTTCAGCAGGGCCTCGGTGCCGGCGAATTTCTCAAACGTGAAGCGCGGCATCTTGGTGACGACGTAATCGATGGTGGGCTCAAAACTGGCCGGCGTGACACCGGTGATCTCGTTCGTCAGCTCGTCCAGCGTGTAGCCAACAGCGAGGCGGGCTGCGACTTTGGCGATGGGGAATCCGGTGGCCTTGGAGGCCAGGGCGGAGGAGCGCGAAACGCGCGGGTTCATCTCGATGACGATCAGACGGCCGTCCGCAGGGTTAACCGCGAACTGGACATTCGAGCCCCCGGTATCGACGCCGATCTCGCGCAGCACTGCAATCGAGGCGTTGCGCATGATCTGGTATTCTTTGTCCGTCAGGGTCAGCGCCGGGGCGACGGTGATCGAATCACCCGTGTGCACGCCCATCGGATCGACGTTTTCGATCGAGCAGATGATGATGCAGTTGTCCGCGGTATCGCGCACGACCTCCATCTCGTATTCTTTCCAGCCCAGCACTGATTCTTCGACCAGAACTTCGGACACCGGCGAGGCATCGAGCCCGCCTGAAACGATTTGATCGAATTCCTCACGGTTATAGGCAATCCCCGAACCGGTGCCGCCCAGCGTGAACGAGGGCCGGATAATCGCCGGCAGGCCGATCTCGTCGAGTGCGGCACGGGCCTCAACCAGGGTGTTGACGACGACGCTTTTGGCACATTCCAGACCGATGTTGTCCATCGCCGTGCGGAAGGCATCGCGGTCCTCGGCCTTGAAGATCGCTGCTCGGTCGGCCCCGATCATCTGCACGCCGTGCTTTTCCAGCACGCCTGAGTCGGCCAACGCCATCGCCGTATTCAGCGCCGTCTGGCCGCCCATTGTCGGCAGCAAAGCGTCGGGCTTTTCTTTGATGATGATTTTTTCGACGATCTCCGGCGTGATCGGCTCGATATAAGTCGCGTCCGCCAAGTCCGTGTCGGTCATAATCGTCGCCGGGTTGGAATTGACCAGAATAATCCGGTAACCCTCAGCCTTCAGCGCCTGACAAGCCTGCGTCCCCGAATAATCAAACTCACAAGCCTGACCAATAATAATCGGCCCCGCCCCAATGATGAGGATGCTCTTGATGTCTGTCCGTTTAGGCATTGTTTTCCATCATCTTTACGAAGCGTTCGAACAAATAGTGACTATCCTGCGGGCCGGGGGAGGCTTCGGGGTGGTATTGGACGGAGAAGACGGGTTTGCCCGCGAGGCGGATGCCTTCGAGGGTGCCGTCGAACAATGAGGTGTGGGTCAGCGTGACGCCGTCCGGGAGAGAATTGACATCAATCACGAAGCCGTGGTTCTGGCTGGTGATTTCGACTTTGCCGGTCTCCAGGTCCTTGACGGGGTGGTTGGCGCCGCGGTGGCCCTGATGCATTTTGGCTGAGCTGGCGCCCAGCGCCAGCGCCAGCATCTGGTGGCCCAGGCAGATGCCGAACAGCGGGACACCGGATTCGATCAGGCCTTTAATCATGGGCACGGCGTAAACGCCGGTGGCGGCGGGATCGCCGGGGCCGTTCGATAAAAAGACGCCGTCGGGCTTATGGCCCAGCACGTCATCGGCGGTGGCGTTCGCGGGGACCACGGTGACCCGGCAGCCAGCGGCGGCGAGGCAGCGCAGGATGTTTCGTTTGACGCCGAAATCAACGGCGACAACGTGGTATTTAGGCGCGGTTTGGACGCCGTAGCCGTCGTTGATATCCCAGCACGTCTCGTCCCAGCTGTAGGACTGCGAACACGAAACCTCCTTGGCCAGATCCATGCCTTCCAGGCCGGCCCAGTCCTTGGCCTGGGCGATCAGCGCGGCGAGGTCGAATTGTCCATCCGGATTGTGGCAGATCACGCCGTTGGGCGCGCCGAGCTTGCGGATGTGACGCGTCAGGCGGCGGGTATCGACGCCGGTGATGCCCGGCAAATTGTGCGACACCAGCCAATCATGCAGATGACGGCTGGCCCGGTAGTTCGACGGATCGGTAATTTTGGCGCGAAGCACGACACCGCGTGCGGCGGGGTTCAGGGTCTCGATATCTTCATCGTTGACGCCGACGTTGCCAATATGGGGGAAGGTGAAGTTGATGATTTGCCCAGCGTAGGAAGGATCGGTGATGATTTCCTGATAACCGGTCAATGAGGTGTTGAAGCAGACCTCGCCGACGGCGCTGGTCGGGGCACCGACTCCCAGACCTTCAATCACCGTGCCATCGCCCAGGACCAAAACAGCCGTCACATCCGTTTTTGAGGACGTGACGCTAGATTTGGTCGTTGCGGCCATTTTTGGAGCCTTGCAGTGATGTGGTGTGCCGTGCCGAAGGCGGAGAAAGGGGCAAATTGGCGCGCAAGATAAGCAAATCTCGTGCCGCCGTCAACCCTATATGAGAAAGAAATAATTGTTTTAAAACAATGACTTAGATTATTTTTAGAGTTTGCCTCCTGACCGCGCTTTCTATAGGATATGCCCCTTCTTTCAGCTATATTCGGGTACATATGTTACGCAGCCAGATAAACGACGCTCTCAAAACCGCGATGAAAGCTAGGGAGAGCGCCCGCGTGTCAACGCTTCGGCTGATGACGGCGGCCCTGAAAGATCGTGACATCGCAGCCCGGGGCAAAGGCGACGATGGCGGTGTGCCGGATGAAGATATTCTGAGCATGCTGCAAACCATGATCCGCCAGCGGCGCGAATCGGTGAAGATGTTCCGTGATGGTGATCGCGAGGAGTTGGCCCTTAAGGAAGAAGCCGAGATCGTGGTAATTGAAGAATTTATGCCCACCCAGTTGTCGGACGATGAGATCGCCGCCGCCGCCGCCGCCGTGATTGGCGAAGTCGGGGCAGAGGGTATTAAGGACATGGGCCGGGTGATGGGCGCATTGAAAGAACGGTTCGCCGGTCAGATGGATTTCGGCAAGGCCAGTGGTGCAGTCAAAAAGCTGCTGGTCTCGTAAATATTTCCCAGTTACGCCTGTGTGGGGCTTCGACAAGAAGACAGGTGTTGCGCAGTTGAGGGTCGGGTGAGGACGCATGGCGTTTCCGGCGCATTTCATCGACGAAGTTCGCAACCGCGTCGGCTTGGCCGACGTCGTGGGCAGGCGCGTCAAATTAAGCCGTAAGGGCCGTGAACACGCCGGCCTGTGCCCCTTCCATAACGAAAAAACCCCGTCTTTCACGCTCAACGAAGACAAAGGCTTTTACCACTGCTTCGGCTGCGGCAAGCATGGCAGCGTCTTCGATTTCGTGATGGAAACCGAGGGTCTGAACTTCCCTGAGGCGGTCGAAAAGCTGGCCGCCGAAGCCGGCATGCAAGTGCCAGAGCAATCTCCCGAAGCCGCTCAGCGGTCCAAAGTCCAGGCTGGTCTCTATGACGTCATGGAGATGGCGGCGGACTGGTACACCCGCCAACTGGAGGGAGAGGGGGGCAAAAGTACGCGGGCCTATCTGCGCGACCGGGGTGTGGGCAAACAGGCCATGGCGCATTTCCGCCTGGGTTATGGCCCGGAATCCCGAACCGCGCTTAAACAATTTTTGATGACCCGCGAGATCACCGACGACCAGCTGGTTGAGGCGGGTTTGGTGATCAAGCCCGAGGACGGCGGCGAGAGCTATGATCGTTTTCGCAATCGGCTGATGTTCCCGATCACCGACCGGCGCGGGCGCACCATTGCCTTCGGTGGGCGGGCTTTGGGCGAGGCCAAGGCCAAGTATCTCAATTCGCCCGAAACGCCGCTCTTCCACAAGGGCTCAGTGCTGTACAATTTGTCGGCAGCCAAAATGGCGGCGCGCGATGCGGCGCAAGTCGTCGTCGCCGAAGGCTACATGGATGTTATCGCCCTGCACGAGGGCGGCTTTCCTTACGCCGTGGCACCTTTGGGCACGGCGGTGACGGAAACTCAGTTGGCCGAGTTGTGGCGGGTGACGCCGGAGCCGGTGTTTTGCCTGGACGGCGATCAGGCCGGCTGGAAGGCCGCCATCCGGGCGGCTGAACGCGCCCTGCCGCTTCTCAAACCCGGCCATTCGTTGAAATTTGCGCTGCTGCCCGATGGCGAGGACCCGGACACGTTAATCCGTAATGCAGGTCCCGAAGCGATGGCCAAACTGCTGGACGATGCCCTACCGTTGTCAGAGGTGCTGTGGCGCAAAACGGCGCAGGGCCAAAGCATGGATACGCCGGAACGCCGCGCCGGCTTTCGCAAGGCAATTTACGACGCCGTGCGCGAAATCGCTGACCCGAACGTCCGGGACTACTACGAACAATTTTTCTCCGGGCGTCTGGAAGAGGCATTTGGCGGGGGCCATCGGTCGAACAGACAGGGAAAAACGGCGGCTCGCGGTCAAAAAGGCGGTTATGGCGGTAAAAACCAGCGATCAGGTGGCTTTTCGGGGCCGCAGGTCAGTTTAAGACCCGCTCAGGCCCTGTCGGACCCGGGAATCCGCCGTGTTAAGCTTCTTTTTGTTACTTTATTAAATCACCCTACATTGATTGAGGGCGTGGTTGACGACCTGGTTTCGCTTGAAATACTGAATCCAGAACTTGACAAAATGCGGGTTGAAATCATAGACATAGCCGGTCGTGGTGTAGCCCTTGACAGAGCGGCCTTGAAGGCCCAACTGAATGACCGGGGGCTGGCGTCAATATTGGAGCGCTTGATCGGCAATAAAGTAACGATTTTAGAGAAGTTTGCGCGACCGGATGCGACCGACGAAGAGGCCGAAGCGGGGTGGCGTGAGCTATTGTCGATGGACTACAGAAATGTCGGTTTGTTAAAGCAACGGCAGGAATACGCAGGGACGGGTGATCTGAGGGACGGCGAGAAGCTGGTGCGGGGCATGCAGCATGTGCTTGACGAAGAGCAACAGGCGGCCGCCGATCAAGATCACGACTGACGGGAATTGACGCCGACGATGGCGTCGCAATTTATTAGCCGTAGGTGTGGCACCTATCAGTGTTGACCCAGGCGTGGAGATTTTATGGCGACCAAAACAGCAGCTGCAACAGCGGCGACGGAAACCGATGATTCCCGGGAAGAGGGCGACGGGCCATTAATCGACGCCTCCAGCCAAGCGGTCAAAAAGATGATCGCCAAGGCCAAGGAACGCGGCTACATCACCTATGACGAATTGAATGCGGTGTTACCGCAGGATCAGGTCTCGTCCGAACAAATCGAAGACACCATGGCGATGTTCTCGGAAATGGGCATCAACGTGATCGAGAACGAAGAAGTTGAGGACGCTGCCGGGCCTGCCGAAGAAACCAAAGAAGGCGCGCCGACAAAATCCGACGAAACGGCGTCGCTGACCAAAAGCGCCGAGCCTGAATTTGATCGCACCGATGACCCGGTACGCATGTACTTGCGCGAAATGGGCTCAATCGAGCTGTTGTCGCGCGAAGGTGAAATCGAGATCGCCAAACGCATCGAAGCGGGGCGTGAAAAAATGATCGGCGGCATTTGTGAAAGCCCGCTGACCATGCGCGCGATCGTCGGCTGGCGTCAGGCGCTGAAGGACGGCGAGGTTCTGCTGCGCGATATTATCGATCTGGACGCGACCTACGGCAAAGGGCCGGGTAGTGAGAATGCGAAACCAGCAGTTCCGCCTGTCGCTCCCGCTGTGGCTGGCGCTTTGGCTCCTTCTGTGGCTCCCGCTGTGGCTGCCGGTGTGACTTCTTCTGTGGCTCCCGCCGTAGCTGGCGTCAAGCCCGCCGAAGGTGAAAAATCAGGGAATTCTGAGGAAAAAAAGGACGGGGCCACTAGCGAAGGCGGCACCACCGAGAACGACGACGACGATAACGAAGAGGCTTCGTTGTCGCTGGCGGCGATGGAAATGGCTTTGTTGCCGACCGTTCTTGAAGACTTCGCGCTCATTTCCAAGACCTATAAAATACTCCATCGTTTGCAGGACCTTCGCGTTGCCGCGCATCTGAGCAACGAGGAATTGAGCAACCCGCAGGAGAAACGCTACGCCAAGCTCAAAGAAGAACTGATTGATTTGATGGAGCACGTGCACCTCAACAATGGTCGCATCGAAGCTTTGGTCGACGAGCTTTACGGCATCAATCGGCGGATCATTAAACTCGAATCACGGGTTCTGAAAATTGCCGAGAAGTACAAGGTCGGGCGCACCTCGTTCCTTGAACAATGGACCGGCAACGAGCTCGATCCGGGTTGGCTCAAGCGTGTCCGACGCCTTAAAGGCAAGGGCTGGGTCGAATTTGGCAAGAACGGCGGCGGTGAGATCAAGGATATTCGCGTTGAAATCGGCGAAGTTTCGACCATGGTCGGGCTCAACGTGCGCGACTATCGCGATATCGTCGAAACCGTGCAGCGCGGTGAACGTGAGGCCGCGCGGGCCAAGAAGGAAATGGTCGAAGCCAACTTGCGCTTGGTCATCTCCATCGCCAAGAAATACACCAACCGCGGTCTGCAGTTCCTCGATCTGATCCAGGAAGGCAACATCGGCCTGATGAAGGCGGTCGACAAGTTCGAATACCGCCGGGGTTATAAATTCTCGACCTATGCCACTTGGTGGATCCGCCAGGCCATCACGCGCTCTATTGCCGATCAGGCCCGCACCATCCGTATCCCGGTGCATATGATCGAGACCATCAACAAGCTGGTGCGTACGTCACGCCAGATGTTGCATGAAATCGGCCGTGAACCGACGCCGGAGGAATTGGCCGAGAAGCTCTCGATGCCGCTGGAAAAAGTGCGCAAAGTTCTCAAAATCGCCAAGGAGCCGATCAGTCTCGAGACGCCGATCGGTGATGAAGAAGACAGCCATCTCGGCGACTTCATCGAAGACAAGAACGCCGTGCTGCCGATTGATGCCGCGATCCACTCCAACCTCAAGGAGACCACGACGCGGGTGCTGGCCAGCCTGACCCCGCGCGAGGAACGCGTCTTGCGCATGCGTTTTGGCATCGGCATGAACACCGATCACACGCTGGAAGAAGTCGGCCAACAGTTCTCGGTCACCCGCGAACGTATCCGCCAGATCGAAGCCAAAGCCTTGCGCAAACTCAAACACCCCAGCCGCTCACGCAAGCTGAGAAGCTTTCTCGACACCTGAGCGAACAGGACAGCGAATACAGAAAAGCCGGGGAAGTCCCCGGCTTTTTTGTGGTCTAAGTTTCGTTGAAATGGATGGTGTGGTGCGATTAGGCTGTGTTCGACGACCATAGCCGGAGGAATAGCAATGCCGACGTATCTTGAACATGCCAACATTTGTGTGCCGGATATCGATGCCGCGATCCGGTTTTTGAAACTGATCGACCCGACCTTTGTTGTGCGCCACGATGAAGTGGGGGAGGGCGGGTATCGCTGGACGCACGTTGGCAACGATCAGTCCTATGTGGCCTTGGAAGAAGCGCGCGTTGGCGCGGCACCGGAGGCCGCGCGCCCGACTTACGCGAATTACGGCATCAATCATCTGGGCTGGGTGGTCGATGATCTCGCGGCCGTGGCGGCGCGTCTGGATGCGGCGGGCTGTCGCCGCGGTACGCCCAACGACGATCATCCGCACCGACGCCGGACGTATTATTTTGATGATGCCGGGCAGGAATGGGAGATCGTTCAGTATCTCTCGGACGCGGCGGCCCAGCGCAACGACTATGCCCAATGACCGCGCGCCCGAAGCGCTGGCATGGATCTTTTAAATTTTCAAATACGAATGCCTCTTTTTTGCCGGCGTGATACCTGATAGGGGTATGCCGCGCTTCGGCTGACAGATTCCCGGAGGGCCCGTAGCTCAATTGGTTAGAGCCGACCGCTCATAACGGTCTGGTTGCAGGTTCGAGTCCTGCCGGGCCCACCACTCCCCCTGAGGCAAAACCACCTCCAGATCAGGAATGCCCTCAAACCCTGCGGTACCGGGGCCTTTGGCCCTATCAATCCTTCGCAGAGACACACCGTTTGCGACCGAAACGCCGAAAATGGCAATAAATCTCCGGAGCCTGCATCCGACCGCCAGACCGTGATTTTTGTTGGGAGATTATCGAAGGTTCTCAATAAGGTTAGCCTGAGCTTTCCAGTCACCAGGAAAAGGAGACAGGCGCTTGAGCCATTCGAGGCTCATGCTGTCTGGCTGTTTTCCTTCAAGTATGCTTTCGATAATTGTCGGAGAGAGAAAAGCCAGGGGCAATATACGTGTTATTTCTGATTCGGCGACACTACTACGTTTGGAAAGTTCCCGGATCGATTTGACCGTCCCCGATGCCAGCTGATCATACCAATACCGGCCATTGGCAATAAGCTGGCAGAGCTGTTTGTCCGGTTGGGCCTGGTTGTGATTTGTACCAACGATCACCAGCCTGGTTTCCACGCCACGTCGTCGCAGTCTGACAGGAACGATAATATCGAGTTCATCGTTTCCAGACATTTCAGGCAGATCTTCGCCTGCGTTCATAGCATCAGCCATGGCCTTTCGATCTAACAGGAGTTTCAGTCTGTCCTGTGACAAATCAATTCGACGAATAACTTTTTGCAGAAACTTCAGGACCGCTTCATGTTCTTCTGCAGCCATGGTAAAATGAATGGCTCTTGCCTGAGCCACAAGCTCCTGTATCTCATTCACACCACGCTGATCCATCTGCAGCATATCCATCAAGCGGCTGGTATCGCCCAGCAGTTCTTTCATCGTTGAGACAACGATCATTTCCAGGGTTTTTGCAGGCAGTCGCCATCCACCGTTGTTGCAGTGAGCCTCATGCATCAGACGCCTGGAAACATAGTATCGGTAGCGCTTGCCGTTCCTGTCAGCCTGGGACTGATAGAGCAGGTCCCCGGTTTCGTCATGGACTTTGCCTGTGAGCAGAAAGGGGGCCTTGTGGTTCTTTGGTGACGACCTATCAACTGCATTACCAGATAACATCTGCTGCACATCATCCCAGACTTTCTGATCGATGATGGCCTTGTGCTGGCCGGGCCAGAGATTGCCTTTGTGGGGAACCATGGCAACGTAGAGCGGATTGGAAAGTAATTGATAGAGGTTCCCGCGGGAGAACGATCTTCCACCGGTCTGTTTTCCGTTTCGCTGTTTTCGTCGTTTGGTCACAATGCCGAGTTCGGTTGCATTTTCCCTGAGCTGCCTGACCGTGCGCAGTTCCAGATACATGTCAAACAGCTGGCAAACAGTCGCTGCTTCGGATTTGTTGATGACCAGTTTCTTGTCAATGTTGTCATATCCAAGGGGCGGTGGCCCTCCCATCCAGAGACCTTTCTTCTTGGAGGCAGCGATCTTGTCGCTGATGCGCTCGGCAGTTACTTCGCGTTCAAATTGGGCGAATGACAAAAGCATGTTCAGCGTCAATCTACCCATCGACGTCGTCGTGTTGAATTGCTGGGTGACCGAGACAAATGAGACGCCATGTCCATCCAGTTGATCAACGATCTTCGAGAAGTCGTTCAGGGCTCGCGTGAGACGGTCTACCTTGTAAACGACGATGACATCTACCTGGCTTTGTCAGAGGAAAAACGCTTGAACGTTTGTGGCGTGCCTCGTAGCGTCTTCAGATGAAAAACCCATTCCGTTATTTCAAGACTTCGCCAGAGGTTATTCGTTTGGCGGTGATGATGTATGTTCGCTATCCTCTGTCATTGCGGCAGGTCGAGGATCTGCTCCATGAGCGCGGTATCGATATCTGCTATGAGACCGTGCGCGCCTGGTGGAACCGGTTCGGGCCGATATTTGCGGCGGAAATCAGAGAGAATCGTTCGGCGTCGCAGGAAGGATCTCCGCAATGGAGGTGGCATCTGGACGAAGTTTTCGTTCGGATCAATGGTGAAATTCACTATCTCTGGCGGGCGGTCGATCACGAAGGTGAAGTTCTCGAATCCTTTGTCACCAAGCGGAGAGATCGAAAAGCAGCATTAAAGTTTCTGAAGAAAACAATGAAACGTCATGGCCCTCCGAAAATCATCGTGACGGACAAACTTCGGTCATACAGGGCTGCGATGAAAATGGTCGGTAATGCATCACGTCAAGAGACTGGACGTTGGCTAAACAATCGAGCTGAAAACTCTCACCAACCGTTCCGACGACGGGAGAGGGCTATGGCAAAGTTTCGCAGTCCGGCCACATTGCAAAAATTCATTTCGGTCCATGCTTCGATCCACAACCATTTCAATCAGGAACGTCACCTCTGCAATCGACAAGATTTCAGAATTGGACGCGCGGCTTCGTTAGCTGAATGGCGTAATCTTGTGGTCTGAAATTCGGGGGAATGCGACCAATTTTGGCCTGTAGATTTTCCTCTGACAGTGCCTACTGCCGCCTTGGTCTCGTAATCTTCTTGATTGTTGAAATAAAAACCACCGGCTGAAATGTCATAGGGGTTTGCATATAATTTTGTCATCGTTCTTTTTCCTTCTCTTTTCTGATTCCCCACCACGGGGATCATGGTCGCGCCATGAACCCTTGGTGCTTCGCCGAGAAGGGGGTAGAAACTGCAAGGAGGCTCCGGACGAGGGTCCGCCAAGCTCATCCTTTAGAGCGCCATTTTTAAAATGTGGTGGATACGTCTGGATGCCTTGCAGGCGCGAGGGTGAAACCCTTAGAAACAGACATAAAAAAAGCCGCGCCGATAAATTCGGTGCGACCTTAAATATGGTTTACGGGATGCTCACGTTAGAACACAGGAACGTAAACAACATAATAACCTAAATATGGTACAGCATAATAACCTAATTATTAGTCGACACAATAACCTAAATATGGTACAACATAATAACCTAAATATAGGAAGCGCAAAACTCAGGAGTTAGACACAATATGGCAACACCTTCAGAAAAACTGGCAAGCTCACTGGAAGCCCTGAAAGAACTACAAGATAAAGGTATTGTAGCCATTCGCTCTACGGACCTATCGCGAACTCACCGCGAGCGCCTCATGAAAAATGGCTTCCTGCAAGATGTCATGAAAGGCTGGTACATTCCTGCGCGCCCCGACGACGTGGCTGGCGAAAGCACTGCTTGGTACGCTTCCTACTGGGGTTTTTGTGCCTCTTACCTTGCATCCCGATTTAAAGATGATTGGTGTCTTTCACCAGAACAATCTTTGCAAATACATACAGGCAACATGCAAGTGCCAACGCAGCTACTGGTACGTTCGCAAAAAGCCGGAAATGACATTACCAACTTACCTCACGGCACCTCGCTTTGTAGCGTCAAAACAACAATGCCAACGGCAAAAAATAGAGCGCTCAAAGAAGGCATGAGAGTCTTTCCTCTTGCTTCTGCACTCATTGCCTGCTCTCCAACCTATTATCAGCAATGCCCAACGGAACTGCGTACGGCCCTGGCGCTTATTAAAGATTCCTCCGATATATTGGGGCTTCTGTTAGAAGGTGAACATAGCAAGGTTGCAGGCCGCTTAGCCGGGGCTTTTCGCAACATTGGCCGAGACCGCATCGCCGATGAAATTCTTGCAACGATGAAAGCTGCCGACTTTGACGTTAGAGAGCTTGATCCTTTTGAAGAAAAGCTCCCTCCCCTTGGAGGCATGCGGGAAATCTCTCCGCTTGCAATGCGCATCAAATTGATGTGGCAGGCGATGCGCGAAGATGTTGTCGGTAAACTTCCTGCGCCCACTCCGCTGAACGATGTTAGTGCCTATTTGGAACAGGTTGATGATATCTATGTAACGGATGCCTACCATTCCCTTTCCATTGAGGGTTATCGGGTAAGCATCGAATTGATAGAGCGCGTACGCGCAGGCGATTGGAATCCGGACTCAGTTGAAGAAGATAAGAAGCACAAAGACGCACTTGCCGCACGAGGTTATTGGCAAGCCTTTCAGGAAGTACGCAAATCTGTTCAAAAATGTCTGGAAGGTCAGAATTCAGGGCAGGTCGCCGATCAGGATCACGCCATATGGTATAGAGAGCTTTTTACACCCAGTGTTACAGCGGGCCTCATAAAGCTGGCTGATTTAGCTGGCTACAGAAATGTACCTGTTTACATTCGTCGCTCAATGCATGTCCCGCCATCAACAGAAGCTGTGCGCGATGCCATGCCAGCCCTGTTTGAACTTTTGGAATCTGAAACAGATGCCAGCGTTCGTGTTGTGCTCGGACATTTCATCTTTGTCTATATCCACCCCTATATAGACGGCAATGGCCGAACTGGCCGTTTCTTAATGAATGTAATGATGGCGGCAGGCGGATATCCATGGACCGTCATTCCGGTTGAGCGACGTGATGAATATATGGCTGCCCTTGAGGCAGCTAGCGTTGAACAAAATATAGTACCGTTTGCTGAGTTTATTGCTGACGTGCTTCAAAACACTCAAAACTCCAAGACAAAATAACCTGCCAAGTTCATCTGGATAAGCGATAACCCAACGCAGTTTTTGCCACAAACTTGCCACAAGCTCAGACGGATTAAGAGAGATAAAGGCGGATTACTGCGGGTTACAGCGGACACCTATTTTGTGGCAAAAATGGCCCAAAAGGGCCGTTTTGTTTCCAGTAATATCCGCTAAGTGATTGATTTTGTTATGGCAGGGGCAGAGAGACTTGAACTCACGACCTACGGTTTTGGAGGGCGTTAGAAAACCGCAGAAATCTGCGGGTTACAGAGGATTTGCCACAGGCTTGCCACAAGGATTTTGAGCTATTACCGAGAGCATTCCACCTTTGTCTTCTGATGCCGATTCTGCTCTCTCAATGAGATGACCATAAGTGTTTAAAGTCGTCTCGATATTTCTATGCCCCATGAGCGTCTGTATACGTTTTAAATTCATCCGGCTGTCAATCTGTCAACGCCGGAGTAAAAATCCACCAGTGGCCGGAGTAAAAGTACACCACTGTGGCCGCGTTGTGTCGGTTGATAAATTGTGCAATCTGGCTTGAAGCCTGGGGTTGTCCCGGTAGTCCACAGGAGGGCCCCGCGCGCACTGCGGAGTGCGTGCCAACGACGCTGACGCAGCAGTGCGTGTGGGAGGTACCTGTGGGCCCACCGGGTCAACGAAGGCCTCGGAGGTCAGGTTTTTGGGGATTTACGCTGTTTTTTACTTTGGTTCAGCCGGTAACTGTCACCGTTCATTTCCAGGATGTGAACGTGGTGTGTGAGCCGGTCAAGCAAGGCCCCTGTCAGGCGTTCTGAGCCGAACACCTCAGTCCATTCATCGAACGGCAGATTGCTGGTCAGCAGCGTGGAGCCACGTTCATAACGCTGGCTGAACACCTCGAACAGCAGCTCTGCACCGGTTTTGGATAGCGGCACGAACCCAAGCTCGTCGATAATCAGCAGCTTGTATTTTGCCAGTTGCTTCTGGAAGCGCAGCAGGCGTTTCTCATCCCTGGCCTCCATCAACTCGTGGACCAGGGCGGCGGCGGTGATAAAGCCAACGGTCAGGCCTTTCTGACAGGCGGCAAGGCCGAGACCGAGGGCAATGTGGGTCTTGCCGGTGCCCGAGTTGCCGAGTGCGATAATGTTCTCGCGCCGCTCGACGTATTCACATCGGGCCAACTCGAGCACCATCATCTTGTTGAGAGATGGCATGGCTTTGAAGTCGAAGCTGTCGAGGCTTTTAACGGCGGGGAACCGCGCCAGCCTGATCCGCCTCTCAACCATGCGGCGTTCCCGATCGATCAGTTCCAGCTCAGCCAGACGGACGAGGTAACGCACATGATCAACATCCTCGGCGGCACACTGTTGGGCCAACTTGTCGTATTCCCTGAGGAAGGTGGGCAGTCTGAGGGCTTTCAGGTGATGGGCCAGTAAAAACTGCGGGGTATCGGTCATGTTGGCGTTCCTGCCAGCAAGTTCATATAACTAGCGGTCGATGTGGTCACCACCTGAGCCCGTGGCAGATACGGGTAGATGTCCAGATCAAGCTTTGGCGGTCGTTGCTCGATACGACACAGCAGCAGATGTTTAACCGCGTCAAAGCTGATCGCGCTCAAGCGCAAGGCATCCCTGATCGCACCATGAAGGTCATTGAGTTCGAAGGTCTCAAGGAGCCTCAGGACCTGCACGTACTCCCGCTTTCCCGGCTTGCCCATGCGGGCCTCAAGGAGACGGCGCAGAGTTGCAAACACATCCGGCAGATCCCAGCCGACCAACGGTGCGGCCTGATCCAGTGCAGCCACCTTCCTCTCCAGCAGGGGCAGATAGTGGATCGGGTTGAAGATCAGGTCTTCGCGGTCATAAGAACGTGGATGACGGGCGATCTCCTCACTGCCACAGCCGATGATGACCTCATGGACATAACCACGGACCCAGACCTCTTGATGGCCGAAGGCGACGGGCACCGAGTAATCATTGTTCCGATAGCGCACCAGGGACAGGGATGTGACCCGCGTGGCCTGCTTGTCACTGGCATCAAACGGGGACGGCGGCAAGTCTGTCAGGACCTCATGGTCACGGACAAGCCGCGCGCCGATACTCTCACGGTGGCCGCGTAAAACATCACGCTGTCGATGGCGGCATTGTCCTTCCAGGTAAACGTTGAAGGCATCCCAACTCGCGAACCGGGGGATTGGCACCATGAAGTTCCGCCGGGCAAAACCGACGATACCTTCCACATTACCTTTGTCATTCCCCTTGCCGGGACGGCCATAACGATCCTCAAAAAGATAATGAGACTGAAGGCCGCTAAATGCCCGTGTTCGTTGCCGTGTGCCATCGGGCAATATTCGCGCCACCAGAACCTTGTCGTTGTCATACAGGATCGACCGGGGAACACCGCCGAAGAAGCTGAAGGCCTTGTTGTGACCGTCCAACCAGGCCTCTGTCGTGGCCGAAGGATAAGCACAAACGAAGCAGGCGTCGCTATGGGGAAGGGTCATGACAAAATAATGGGCCCGGTACTGGTCGCCACCGATGACCACATCCGCCTCGCCAAAATCGGCCTGTGCATCTCCCGGAGAATGGCTCAGCGGTATGAACATCTCCCGCTGACGCTGACGGGCAGCAAAAATGTAATCCTTCACGATGGTCAGGCCACCGGTAAAGCCGTACTCATCACGAAGGCGCTCAAAAATCCGCTTCGAGGTATGCCGCTGCTTCTTCAGACGCTTGGTGTCATCTTCAAGAATCTGGTCAATAATGCCAACGAATGGATCCAGCTTCGGCCGCGCCGGCGTCTTCTTGCGGCGATATCCTGGCGGTACTGAAAATAACAGCATCTTATCAACCGTGCGACGGTCAACGCTGAAAACCCGGGACGCCTCCCGCCGGCTCATACCCTGAATTATTACCGCATAGCGTACACGCCCGTAGAGTTCCAATTGCTTCATCCCCGCCCTCTGCAATAAAACAGAGAGCTTACCACTGGCGGATTTTTACTCCGGCCACAGCCAGACTATCTGGCCGCTTCAGTGGTGGAGTATTGCTCCGGCGTTCTCACTGCATCGAAACCCTGAATGAAGCACTGTCCAGATATGGCAAGCCGAAAGTCTTCAATACAGATCAAGGCAGTCAGTTCACCAGCTTCCACTTCACCGGTGTTCTCAAAGAAACTGGCATCAAAATATCAATGGATGGCCGTGGTCGATGCATGGATAATATCTTCATCGAACGCCTGTGGCGCTCACTCAAATATGAAGCCATCTACCTGCATGAACTGACCGACGGCTTCAAAGCCGAACGCGTCATCACTGAATGGATAAACTTCTACAATACCGAGCGACCCCACTCTGCTCTTGACGATCAGACGCCTCAAGAGGCTTACTTGAAAAACGAACCGTATACCGGGCGAGCCCGGTATACGGAAAAAACACCACAGGCAGCATGATCAGCAACAGGAATACACCTTAACTTCCCTGCCAGGCTGTCCAGATATGTGGGACCACCTCAGTAACAATAAGATACCGCGCAATTCTCATATCAATATCCTTAATTTAAAGTGTTACAAGACTCGAACTTACTATTTCCATGGTGGAATTATCCAATATGATCACCTTGTTTGGATCGCTCGGTCAAGAGGCTAAAGTGCGCCCATTCGACGTGAGTTTTGCCTGTTCTTCGCAACGTTTACTTCAATTTATTTTTTACACCTGAAAAAACTTCAAAACAAATGTAGAGCCTGAATGCGATATTCAGCCATGCGTTTTTTTTGATCGCTAAACGAGGGAAACGATGAGGCTATTATTCATTTACGATTGATGTTTGTATGTGGCCAAGATGGCGGATGATCTAAACAAAGTCGCACGGCAGCTCAACGAGCGTCCGCGTCAAACACTGGAGTTTGAAACGCCAGCAGAGAGATTTAACGCCTGTGTTGCATCGACCGGTTGAGGTCACCGCCATAAGGCGACATTTCAGGATTCGTTTGTAATTTGATTTTTTGTCCATCTTTTTTGTTGGAGAAAAATGTGGATATGAGAAGTTCCCGGCGCAGGCATCTTGACCCCAGACAAGATATCTCGGCAATATTCTTGCACCCGAAATGCCTTTGAGGAATCTGATGAGTGAACCGTCGAGCCAGCGTGATATTGTGCTAAATTTTGATCTGAATGCGATTGGTCAGGATTTTATCGAAAACCCCTTTCCCACGCTGAAAGCGTTGCGCGAACATAGTCCTGTGCACGTCAATCCGGATGGTTCGCTGTTTCTGACCCGCTATGAGGACGTCCTCGCCTCTTACCGCGACCCATCTATGAGCTCAGACAAGAAAGTCGCCTACAAGGATAAGTTTGGCGAAGGACCGCTTTATACCCATCACACTACCAGCCTGATCTTTAATGATCCGCCTTATCACACGACAGTGCGCAAGCTGTTGTCTGTGGCCTTTACGCCACGCAAGTTGCGGGAAATGGAGCCGCTGATCGTCGATGTGGTTGACAGCTTGCTGGACCGGCTGGAAGACGAAAAAGAGTTCGACTTCATTTCAGCCTATGCCATGGCGCTGCCGACCGAGATAATTTCTTTCATGCTGGGGATTCCGGAAGAACACCGTCATCTCTTGCGGCCTTATTCACTGAAAATTCTGGGTGCCCTTGATCCGTCTGTGTCGGATGAACGTGTGGTTGCTGGCAATGACGCCGTTGCGGAATTCGGGGCACTACTGGAGGACCTGATTGCTGAACGGCGCAAGAAGGGCGACCAGACCGGCAGCCAGGGGGAAGTTCTCGCGGCACTGATCTTTGGTGAGGTTGATGGTCGTGTCCTGACGGACAAAGAACTGGTCCAGAACTGCATCTTCCTGCTGAATGCCGGTCATGAAACCACGACCAGTATGGTGGGCAATGGCGTCGGCATGTTGCTTCAGCATCCCGTTCAACTAAAACGCCTGAAAGATGACCCTGGCCTGATCGACAGTACCGTTGAAGAGGCGTTACGTTTCCAAAGCCCTTTGCAAATCGGCAATCGCATGACCACCGAAGATGTCGAAATTGGCGGCAGGAAAATCGGAGCAGGAACCTATATCCACCTGTCCATTGCCGGTGCAAACCGGGATCCGGCAGAATTCGAGAATCCGGAATCAGTAGATATTTCCCGCAAGCCCAACCGTCATCTGGCTTTTGCTACAGGGCATCACATCTGTCTTGGCGCGACGTAGGCCCGGATGGAGGGCAAGATCGCTTTTGGCCGCCTGATCAAACGCTTCCCCGATATTCGTCAAAACGGCGTGGCCGAGCATATCGGCCTGGCTCGTTTCAGGGGATACAATCGCTACCCCGTGGCGATCTCTTGATCCGCGACGCGACAAGGGCGGAATTCACAGCCTGTCGGAGCGCCCTCTAATGAGGCAGAAACATGCAGGACCAAAATGACCACGAAACAAAATCAAAACTATTCCACGGCAAATGACTTTGATGCCATTTCGGCAGCTGAGGCAATTCTCCCGATACTGCAGGAAACCTCGGCTAATTCCGAAATGCTGCGGAAAATAGATGATCGGGCCCTTGCAGCCATGCGCGACGCAGGGTTCGGCAGATTGCTGACGCCACTTGAATATGGCGGCCTTCAATTGTCCCCAACCGTGCAGATCCAGACCTGTATTATCACTGCGAAAGCGTGCTCGGCGGCGAGCTGGGTGCACATGGTTTGCGGTGCGCACACCTTTGTCGTTGCCCGCTTCCCGAAGCAATGCCGCGATGAGGTTTTCGGAGAAAATCCGGATGTATTGCTTCCCGGGACTCTGGGGCCGCAAGGGAGCGTCACTCGGGCTGACGACGGTTGGATATTGAACGGCAGATGGCAGTTCGGTAGCGGTATTGATCATGGGCCATGGCTGCTTCTTGGTGCCTTGGGGGAAAAGCTTCAAGGTGGGGGTCGAACACCGCCTGTGCATGTGGTCGTACCCAAAAGCGATATCCATGTCGATGATACCTGGTTCTCCCTCGGCTTGCGCGGCACGGGCTCAAAGGATCTGGTGGCGACTGATGTCTTTGTGCCGGATCATCGAGTGATGGAATCGACGTCTCTTTTAAATGGCACGTTCGAGGAAAAACTGGCTCCCCTATATCACTTGCCGGCGCTGGGGGGCCTGGCATCCATGTTGGCAGGCACAGTGCTCGGCATCGCGGAAGCGGGCCTTGCAAGTTTTGTCGATGCCATCAAGGTGCGGCGTGATGTCTATTCAGGCAGTGCCAAAGCTGCAAAAGCCGGCATCCAGATGCGCATAGCTGAGGCTGATAGCGAACTCAAGGCGGCCAGGCATTTCATTAATTTAAACTGCCAGATTCTGGACGCCGCGATAAAGGAAAACCGCCCTCCCCTTGAACTGGCGAAACGCGCACAGATCAGGTGGAATGCAGCCTATTCAGTTGAACTATGCCGCCGTGCAACGGAGCGGATTTTCGCTATATCGGGTGCTCATGCTGTTTACGACGGGCACTCGCTGCAGAAACTACACCGCGACATCAATACCGCGAGTCACCATGCCATTGTCGATTATGACGGTGTCGCAGAAATCAAAGGAAAGGTCGCACTCGGGCTGGTCGATGATTTAGGCCCGATCTAGTCGGTTTTTCCTTAATCCCATGACTGCTAATGGGATGGACCGGCTGCACCCCCCCAGTGGGTTAGTCTGAGAAGGCTTTAACCCACGACTGATAGGAGCGGCATTCCATGGCAAATCAATCGCTGTGCCCCGTCGCTTTCAGGGGACATGTATTACATGCGCGTCATGATCTACATGTCCCTCTCAAACAACGGCTTCAGGCATTCATGGAAACGCCACTCATGATCTCTTCAAACGCCGCATCAGCCAGCGCCCGGACTTCGTCGTCCGTCCTGTCCTGAATCGGATGCGGGACGAACACCACCGCCGGGTCGAAGCCCAGTGATTTTGACTGCGCGGCGGCGGCTTCAATGAACTCAGTAGACGCAACGCCAACGCCGGGAATGCCGCGGCCTTCAAGGTTTGTGATGTCATGCATACAGCACGACGTGCACGAACCTCAGTCGGCCAGGCCTTCGACGACAACGTCGACTTCAGCCGCGATTTGCTGGCTTAGTTCGACGGGCGCGGGGCGGGCGAAGGTCGGTTTCTGGTAGCGTTTGACCTCGATGCCGCGCGCATCCAGCAATTCGGCGATGCGGTTGAGGAAGACGTCGCCCCGGGCCTTTGAAATATCCAGCAGGCCGACCTTAAGACCTTCGAGCTTCTCCGGTCGCGCCAGACGTTGGCGCTGGGCCGGATTGAGCTCGGACGTCGGGTCGAGCAAAATTGTATCGTCAGTCATTCCGTTACCTCCTTGGTTACAGGGATACTACCTTTTTCGCCGCTCGCAACCCAGCCGCCAATGACGGCTGAGAACATGCCGGCACCGCCGCCGGCGCGTACGATCAGCAAACCGCCGGGGCGCATTTTCGACGCCCGCTCGGGTAATTTCATATCGGGGCGCGACAGCGTCGGATCGGTGTCGGCCTCGGGCATCAGTAATAATTCGTCGAGTTCGCGGCGCAGGCGCTGTTTGTCCCAGCCGGCCTCGCGAAAGACGCGCTCGTGTTCGGGGGAGACGACCAGTATGGCGTCGCCGATCATGGCCATTTCGGGGTGGTTGATGCTGCGCAGACACAACGAAAATGTTCGTGCCAGGTCTTCGGGCTGGCGCGATTTCTGGTCGAAGATCGGCTGCACGCCGTCGCCGGCGAATAGTGTCACGGTCGAGGCTTGGGGCGCGAAGCCACGCTCGACGGCCAGGCTGTCCCAGGCCGAGCCTTCCTCGTCCTCGGCAAAACAGAAGGTGTATTTGCCCGGATTGCCGAGGCAGGAGCGGTCGAATTCGCCCGGCCTGCCACCGCCGACGTTGCGCACGATGAGTTGCAGTGCGCGCCCGATGGTGGCGTTGGCGCGGTTGCCCTGGCCCAGGGCGTTGCCCTTGGCGTTCATGCCGACCCGGCGCGCCTGGGGGCCGTTGACGATCAAAACCGGGCCCGAAAACCAGGTCGTCGCGATCAGGCCATGCAGGCAGAATTCATCGATCAGCGCGCCTTCGACGGCGGCCAGCACCAGCGGCATGTATTCCGGTTTGCAGCCCGCCAGGACGGCGTTGACGGCGATCTTCTCGACCGTGCATTCGGCC